>ENA-UOXV01000109-UOXV01000109.1-marine-metagenome-genome-assembly--contig:-NODE-109-length-104328-cov-81.545021_pt1 | contig 104328 bp, 83 predicted proteins | sample MGYA00238165_ERZ766961 | MGnify/ENA primary metagenome ERZ766961 (study PRJEB28924, sample SAMN03173240) | marine metagenome | biome: Marine; feature: Water; material: Subsurface seawater | place...
CAATTTCATTCGCATCAACGTCTGATTGAATGGCAGCGTCAGCATCGTTGCTCGCAATTTCATTCGCGTCAACGTCCGCTTGTATAGCAGCTTCAGCGTTGTCGCTAGCAAGTTCGTTCGCGTCAACGTCCGCTTGCAAAGCAGCATCAGCATCGTCGCTGGCAATTTCGTTCGCGTCAACGTCGGCTTGAATCGCAGCGTCAGCATCGTTGCTAACCGTTTCGTTCGCATCAACGTCCGCTTGAACAGCGTTGATGTTTCCCTGAAGGAGAACATCAGCAGCTTGCAAAGCAGAAATATCACCATCGTTTGACGTGACCTGGAGCTGCAACGCATCGTCAGCATCGCTGCGAGCATCAGCTTCGTCAGCAATTGCTTGAGCATTCGTAGCATCACCAGCATCTACGTAAGGTACGGTAGCAAGCTCCGCGCCATTGTTGTAGATGGTGCCGTTCACGGTAAGATCACTATTCATAGTGGTCGCTCCGTCAACGTTCAAGGTTCCGTCAATGTCCAAAATTGAGTTTGTTCCCAAGGCATGACCGTCAAAGAAAGTCAACTGCTCAACTTGTGCAGCCTCAGCAATCATGTCTTCAAAGTCAGCATTGTTCGCACTCAAGTAGTTAAACAGGCCTGTCGCAGCACCGAAAACTCCGGTGATGTCCAAGTCGCCTGTAATTGTCAAGTCTTCTACGGTAATACCGGTAGAATTAACAGAAATTACTGACAACAAATCGCCGAGGTCGGCAGTGTTGGCAGCTACACTTGATTGCAAAACAGAGATCTCACCGTCGTTGGCTTGAATCAAGCCCAACAGGTAAGCATCTTCGCTTTCGCTGGCTTCAACCGCATCAGATAAATCTGAGGATACCGCTCCGATCGCGTCAGATAAATCTGAGGCCAAGGCTGAGACGTCTCCATCGAGGTTATCCAATTGAGTTTGCAAAGCAGCAATCTCTTCTTCCTGCCCGTTCAACGCATACATTGCGATTGGGACAGCCTGTACGTCTACGTCCCCGAAGGAAGCGTAACCGGCTCCAGCATCCACTTCTATACCGAAGTGCAGGCCAGCAGCAGACCAGTCCACAGCGCCCAGGGCGCCGTAACCGGGAGTAACCGCGCCATCACCAAAGGTGAGGGCAAGGTTGCCGAATTGGTTGGTTAATACGCTGGCATGTGATTCTTGCCACAAGACGGCGTCGTCAGACCCATAGAGGGTCACACGCACATCGAGTTCGGCGTCCGCCAGTGGATCGCCATCAGCATCACGGGCAACGGCCTGATAGGCTATGCCTGGATCCTGCGCTTGCAGGACCGTAAGAGCTCCAAATAAACAGAGCAGGGAGAGGAAAAGTGTTCGCATCACTTTATCTTGGTTAAGATTTCAGAATTCGAATATACAAGAAAAATCTCGATAAACCACCAAACCAATGCGACAAAATTCTATTAACCGTCGGTCAAACCGGATTTTGTACAATGTTACAGTAAGCGTGGATGCCTTGATATACGCGGATTGGATAGCTTATATGCGCAAAAACCACATACCCAAAATTTTTTCCACTCATTGCTTTTCTGGATATAAGATTTGTAGAATGCTCGACGAATCTACAGAAACATACACACTAGCGATTCAATATTTCGCCGAAAACATAGAAAAGTTCCAAGAATATCAGTCAAACCATGCTGCTGAATTACAGCGCCAGTACCTGGAACATTTCGGTGAGGGCGCCCCCGCCTTTCGCACGGTTCTGCATGTTGTAGAAGAAGGAGAAGTCATCACAGAAGCCGAAGTCTCCAAAAATTAACCTATATGGCTCTCAAATCACATGGAGTTAAGGCGAAGAAGCACCTTGGCCAGCACTTTCTAAACGATGAGCATGTCGCCGTGCGCCTTGTTGAGTCGATCCAATCTGCACGCAAAGATTCCATCCTATTGGAAATTGGCCCCGGCACAGGTGCGCTAACCAAGCCCTTGGTTAGCCGCTTTGGTGGAGCAGTACTGGCTCTCGAGGTCGATCAGGAGAGCGTTGCCTTTTTGAAGAATGCTCCTTGGATCGAACCCCATCAAGTTATGGCAGCCGATTTCTTGGCGCTGAAAGAGTCTGAATTGGCCCCAAGCGGAGACATCATCGTTGTCGGGAACTTTCCCTACAACATCAGCTCACAGATTCTCTTTAAGTTTTTAGACTGGCGCGTCAGAAGCACAGAGCTGGTGGGGATGTTTCAAAAAGAAGTGGCCGAGCGCATCTGCTCTGCCCACGGCTCCAAAACCTACGGCATTCTCAGTGTGCTGGTTCAGACCTTTTACCATGCAGAATACCTCTTCACGGTGCCACCCCATGTTTTTACCCCGCCTCCCAAGGTGCAAAGCGGTGTGCTGCGATTGACTCAGAAGACTGAGTCAACAGACCACATCAACTACGCCCACCTGAAGCGAATCACCAAAGTGGCGTTTAATCAACGGCGAAAAACGCTCAGAAACGCACTCAAATCAGGGGGTCTCAATATTGAAAGCGTCGACACTGATTTTTTGGGACTGCGCGCCGAGCAACTATCTCCTGAACAATTCCTGCAACTCGCTGAGTCGATTCCAAAGAGCTAAGTGCCCGCCGGTTGGGGATGCCGTATATTCGCTTTGGTTTTGAAATGAACAAAACCGAAGCCATGTCAAAAGCCATTACCCTTCAGGAGTTCATCATGGATACCCAAGCGGAATTCCCGTTCGTATCCGGTCAACTCACCCGCCTGCTAACCGACATCGGTGTCGCGGCAAAAATTGTAAACCACCAGGTCAATCGAGCAGGACTGGCGGGAATCTTAGGCGAATCGGGATCCCAGAACACCCACAATGAGTCCCAGCAGAAATTGGATGTCTTTGCAGACCGCACGTTCATGCGCATCCTCACAGCGGGCAAATCTGTCGCGGGCATAGGGTCGGAAGAACAAGAAAACTACATCCTTTGCGGCGATCAAGGCCGAAGCGGCAAATACGTTGTGATGATTGATCCCTTGGATGGTAGCTCCAACATTGACGTCAATGTATCAATCGGCACCATCTTCAGCATCTACCGCCGGGTAACCCCACTTGGAGAGCCTCTATCGGATCAAGACTTCCTACAAGTTGGAACAGAGCAAGTTGTAGCGGGTTACATTTTATACGGTTCGTCGACCATGCTGGTGTACACCACAGGAAGCGGCGTCAACGGTTTTACACTCGATCCTGCCGTTGGTGAATTTTTCCTCTCACACCCGGACATGACCTTTCCTGAATCAGGAACTGTTTATTCCATCAATGATGCGCTGTTGGATGCCGCTCCGCAGGCCATCAAACAATTCATTGCAGGGTGCCGCGAAACCAAAGGATTGGGATTGAAGGGGCGATACATTGGCAGTTTGGTCACCGACTTTCACCGCAACCTCATCAAGGGGGGCATCTACTTATATCCCAGCACCACGCGCCATCCTGAAGGCAAGCTGCGGTTGATGTACGAATGCAATCCTCTGGCCTTCATCGCATTACAAGCAGGAGGGCTCGCGGAAGACAACACCGGTGAAATTCTAACCCGCCAACCCAGCCACCTGCACGAGCGCTCGCCATTTTATGTGGGCAGTGTCAATATGATTCAAGGCCTTCGATCGTGTTGGATATCCAAAGAGAAAACTTCGTGAAATCGTTGGGTTGACCCGCTAACTTTGTCGCCTCTGATTCGGCCATTTATGCGCGTCAACGACTTACTCAATTTTTATCGTTCTGATCAGCGCTCTGCGCTTTTGAAATCCGCTTGGAATCAAGAGGCCTCGAAGATTGAGTTGAAGGGCATCGTAGGCTCTGCAACGGCCATGCTGGCATCAGCCTTGATGCATCCCTCCCAGGACCCCGATTCCTCCAACGTTGGTTCGAATCGCTCAGAAGACAAAGAACCTAGCCACCTGTTCATCCTCGATGACAAGGAAACCGCGGCGTATTTTCTCAATGACCTTCAACAACTGATCGGCGATACGCACCGGGTTTTGTTTTTTCCGAGATCCGCACGCGTCCCCTACCAAGAAGAGGTCACAGAGAATGCGAATATTGCCATGCGTGCAGAAGTGCTCAATGAGATCAATCGGCATGGGAAAGGGTTGGCCATCGTTACTTTTGGAGAAGCGGTTGCCGAGCGGGTTATCAGCAAGCGTGAGCTGTCTGAACAGACATTTTCGCTCTCCATTGGTGAGAAATATACCCTCGACTTCTTGGATGAGGTCTTCATTGAATACGGATTTCACAAGGTTGACTTTGTCTACGAACCCGGACAGTACGCCGTCCGAGGAGGCATCGTAGATGTGTTTTCGTTCTCATTCGACCATCCGTATCGCATTGAATTTTTTGGTGATGAAGTCGACTCCATTCGGAAGTTTGACCCCATCAGCCAATTAAGCGTCAACAAGATGACCCGCGCAGTCGTGGTGCCGAACATTGGGGACCAAAGCTTGCATGAATCGGTTGAGCCGATCTTCAACTTCATTCCTGCCGATACCCGCATCTGGCTGACCGATGCGAAACGAACGGAGAAGCACCTTGCAAAGACCATGGAGCGCGCCGAAAGCGCCTTTGAGCGCGTCAGCGATTCTCTCAAGTTCACCGCGCCAGACGAGCTGTTCATTGCGCCGGAGAAGCTGCTCCCCCTGCTCAGTCCCTTTCATGTTGTGGAATTCGATGGAGGAACGACCTTTCCCGAGCGCTTGGTTCTTCAATGGGATATGATTCCTCAGCCTAGCTTCAATAAGAACTTCGATTTGATTACCTCCAACCTGCAGGCCAATCACCGGCAGGGCTATCACAACGTAATCGTTGCGGGCCAAGCCACGCAAATCGAGCGGCTGCACGATATTTTTGCCGATCGCGAGGCCGAAGTTCCACATCACCCCCTCCCTATTGAACTGAGCCAGGGGTTTGTGGATAAGCAACTCAAATTGTTGGTCTATACCGATCACCAACTGTTTGAGCGATATCACCGCTTTCGATTGAAAGAGGGCTTCAAAAAAAGCAAACAAGCCCTCACGCTCAAGGAGCTCTCCGCCTTGCAGCCCGGGGACTACGTAGTCCACATCGATCACGGCATTGGGCAATTTGGAGGACTCCAAAAAATCGATGTCAACGGGAAGGATCAAGAGGCCATTCGGCTGAGTTACAAGGGCGGAGATGTGCTCTACGTGAACATCCATTCGCTGCACCGCATTTCCAAGTATTCATCCAAAGAGGGAACGAAACCCAAAATCAGCAAATTGGGCACTGGCGCATGGGCAGCAACCAAGGCCAAAACCAAGTCCCGTGTCAAGGAACTTGCATTTGATCTATTGAAATTATATGCGAGGCGCAAAAACGCAACGGGCTTTTCTTTTTCTCCGGACAATTACATGCTGCATGAATTGGAGGCGAGTTTCATGTTCGAGGAAACACCCGATCAACATGCTGCGATTCAGGCCGTCAAAAAGGACATGGAGCGCAGCACTCCAATGGACCGACTGGTATGCGGCGATGTGGGCTTCGGGAAAACAGAAGTGGCCATCCGAGCAGCTTTCAAAGCTGCTGCAGACGGAAAACAAGTGGCGGTGCTCGTTCCTACGACGATTTTGTCCATGCAGCATTTTCGTAGCTTCTCTCGTCGTCTAAGAGATTTTCCGGTAACCGTCGACTACATCAATCGATTCAAAACAGGTAAAAAACTTACCGAAACGCTGAAAAAACTGGAAGCGGGCCAAGTGGACATCCTCATTGGAACTCATGCGCTGGTAGGAAAGCGGGTTCAGTTTAAAGACCTCGGTTTATTGGTCATTGATGAAGAGCAGAAATTCGGAGTTGCGGTCAAAGACAAACTCAAAACACTCCGAGCCAATGTTGATACGCTCACGCTTACGGCAACTCCCATTCCTCGGACGTTGCAGTTCAGCTTGATGGGTGCCCGTGACCTCAGCACCATCGCCACACCTCCTCCCAACCGGCAACCTGTCGAGACAGCACTCTCCCCTTTCAATGAAGAAATTATTCGGGACGCCATATCCTATGAATTGAGCCGCGGCGGCCAGGTATACTTCGTGAACAACCGTGTCAAAAACATTCAAGAGGTCGCCGGAATGATCACCCGGTTGGTTCCGGATGCCCGGGTGGGAATTGGGCACGGTCAGATGGATGGAAAACAACTTGAAGACATGATGGCGCGTTTCATCGATGGCGCGTTCGATGTGCTCGTAGCCACCACCATCATAGAGTCAGGCATTGACATCAGCAATGCCAATACGATGATCATCAATGACGCCCATCAGTTTGGTCTTAGTGACCTTCATCAATTGCGCGGCCGCGTGGGTCGGTCGAATAAAAAAGCCTTCTGCTATCTGCTTTCGCCGCCATTAAGTTTGCTGCCGGATGAGAGCAGAAAACGCCTGCAAGCCATCGAACAATTCAGCGACCTCGGCAGTGGGATCCAGATCGCGATGCGGGATTTGGATATTCGTGGAGCAGGCGATCTTCTCGGTGGAGAACAGAGTGGCTTCATCTCAGAATTGGGATTTGATATGTACCAAAAAATCCTTTCCGAAGCCGTTCAAGAGCTCAAGGAGGAGTCGTTTTCCGAATTATTCAACGAAGAAGAGAAAGCTGACCGGCGCTATGTGCGCGAGGCTGCAATCGAAACCGATTTTGCTCTGATGATTCCCGACCACTACGTATCGGATATCCCGGAGCGGATTTCCCTGTACCGCGAACTCGACGACCTCGATAAAGCTGCAGATTTGACCCATTTTAAAGCGCGTTTGGAAGACCGATTTGGACCGCTCCCTCAGGAAACGGAGGACCTCATTGAGACCATCCGGCTCCGGTGGCTCGCGGAATACCTCGGAATGGAAAAAATTGTATTGAAAGGAGAGAAACTCATTGCAGCATTCATCGCCGATGAGGAGAGTCTTTTCTTCCAAGGTCCCACGTTTGCTCGCATCTTGAATTACCTCAAGCTTCATGCGCGGGACACCAAAATGTACCAGCGCAACAACGCCCTGCGCATGAGCATAGAGAACATTACCAGCCCATTGGCCGCATTGCGGGTATTGGAAGACATCGCTGGGATGCGGGCTGAAGAAGCCGCTCCCGATTACAAAGCCCCAGAGACCAAACGCCATGCCGAGTAAGCCCCTTGGAGAATTAGCGTTGATGGACTTCAGTGACACGTCGCTGTTCCTCGAAGGGCAAATCCTCTTGGTGGACAAGCCGCTTGGGTGGACGTCTTTCGATGTCGTCAATAAAATCAGGTACCACCTCCGGCATGCGCTCGGGATCAAAAAAATCAAAGTAGGGCACGCCGGGACCTTGGACCCCCTCGCGACGGGCGTCTTGGTCGTTTGCACAGGTCAGGCAACGAAATCCATCGAGCAGCTTCAGTCAGACTCTAAAACCTACGAGGCCGCTATTCGTCTTGGCGCCATAACCCCATGCCTCGACACCGAGTTGCCTGTCGATGAATGGACATCCGCCAAACACCTGCAATTTGAGCAGATTGTGAACGCAGCTGCTCAATGGACTGGGTCATTTGATCAAATGCCGCCCTTATACAGCGCAAAAAAAATCAAAGGCCAAAAGGCGTATGCCGTAGCACGCAAGGGAGGAGAAATCAACCTCAAAACCGCTCCCATCACCGTCCGTCAATTCGACATAAAAGAAGTCACTCACGAGCAAGTCGACGGCCACCATGTCGTCGATGTTCAAGCCACCATTGACTGTTCCAAAGGCACATACATCCGTGCTTTGGCTCGTGATTTAGGAAAATCCCTGGAGGTTGGCGGACACCTGATCGCCCTCCAACGCACTCGCAGTGGCCCGTATTCCTTGGACCAATGCCAAAGTTTGGACGCCATCCTCGAAGCCATCATCCCGCTTACCCAGACGCCTTCCGATTCTTCGGTTGACCTTTGATTGCGAATTCCTTAGCTTTGCCGACCATTTAGCTCCCATGAAATTATCCTCCTTCAAGTACGACATCTCGCCTGAACTGATTGCTCAGCGGCCCATGGACAACCGCGACGATAGCCGCATGATGGTGGTTCACAAGGATACAGGCAAGATTGAGCACAAGATGTTCAAAGATGTTTTGCACGAATTTGATGAAGGCGATGTTTTTGTAGCCAATGATACGCGCGTGTTTCCCGCCAAACTTTACGGCAACAAAGAAAAGACTGGCGCAGTCATTGAAGTCTTCCTGTTGAGAGAATTGAACCGGGAAAGCATTTTGTGGGATGTACTCGTTGATCCCGCTCGCAAAATCCGAATTGGAAACAAACTGTATTTCGGTGAGAACGACGAATTGGTGGCTGAAGTCATTGACAACACCACATCGCGAGGACGAACCTTGCGCTTCTTATTCGATGGCTCGTACGAAGAGTTTATGGACGTCATTTTCCAGCTCGGAGAAACACCAATCCCCAAGTACATTGACCGCCCCGTGGAGCCTGAGGACAGAGAGCGGTTCCAAACCATTTACGCGGATAAGTTGGGAGCGGTAGCCGTTCCAACGGCGGGTCTTCACTTTTCCAAGCAATTGCTGAAGCGACTGGAAATCAAGGGGATTGACCTCACGTTTCTGACCTTGCACATCGGTTTGGGCACCTTCCGGCCTGTGGAAGTAGAGGATTTGACCAAACACAAAGTCGATTCTGAGCAGTTAATCATCCCCGAAGACTGCGTGGCGCGGGTCAACCGAGCAAAAGAAGAGGGTCGGCGAATTGTCTCCGTGGGAGCCACTGCCATGCGTGCGATGGAAACATCCGTGAGCACGACAGAGACGTTGAAGCCCTTCAATGGTTGGACCAATAAGTTCATCTTTCCGAAATATGACTTCAAAATTTCGGATGCGCTCATCACCAACTTTCACACCCCCCAAAGCACCCTGTTGATGCTGAGTTCTGCCTTTGCTGGACATGACTTGGTCATGGAGGCGTATGCGGAAGCCATGAAGGAGAAATACCGGTTCTTCGCTTACGGAGACGCGCTGTTGATTAAATAATTCACATCATTTCTGATGCTGGCCTGCCCAGCGACTCGAAGGATGTGCGAACTTCGTCGCAAACTAATTGTTTAAGACGATATGAAAACATTCTTTACCCCCATGCGTGCCGTCCTTGGCGTAGCATTATTTGCTGCCGCATTCGTTCTGATGAGTGCATCTTCTGGTGTAGATCCTCAGCCAGAATTGGCCATTGGAGCCAAAGCACCGCTGGCCGACGCGCTGATGATGAACGTCAACGGCACCCAAATGAGCCTCGAAACCGCTGCTGGACCCAACGGCGTATTGGTTGTATTCAGTTGCAATACCTGTCCTTTTGTTGTAGGAAATGGTGAGAAGAGCGACGGTTGGGAGGGCCGGTACAACGCGACAGCGGCTTTCGCTAAAGAAAACGGTGTCTCCATGGTTTTGGTGAATTCAAACGAAGCCAAACGCGACAACCACGATAGCATGGAAGCGATGAAAGCGCACGCCAAGGAAAATGACTACGGCATGCCCTACCTATTGGACTCCGGCCACCGTCTAGCTGATGCGTTCGGTGCATTAAAAACACCCCATGTGTATCTCTTCGATGCCGATATGACGCTCGTGTACCGAGGCTCGATTGACGACAACGTGAGCGACGCAGACGCTGTAAGTGAGCGCTACGTAGAAAATGCAATTACCGCCGTGGCCGCTGGAAAGCGATGTTCCGTAGCGGAAACGAAAGCGATCGGCTGTTCGATCAAGCGCGTTTCTAAGTAAACCAATCAGAGAGGGAGATTGCCGTGCTTTTTGCGGGGCAAGGTGTCCACTTTATTCTTGAGCATCTCAAATGCTCGAATCAGTTTGGCCCGGGTGTTATGTGGAAGAATAACTTCATCTACATAGCCTCGGGCCGCTGCATTGTAAGGATGGGCAAAGAGCTCCGCGTAATCGGCTTCCTTCTCCTTCCACGTCGCTTCCGGGTTCTCTGAGTCCGCGATTTCCCGCTTAAAAATGATTTCCGCCGCCCCCTTGGCTCCCATCACAGCAATTTCTGCTGTGGGCCATGCATAGACCAAATCCGCCCCGATGTGCTGACTGTTCATCACATCATACGCCCCACCATAAGCCTTGCGCGTGATCACCGTAATCCGAGGCACCGTCGCCTCGCTGAATGCGTAAAGCAACTTAGCACCGTTGGTGATGATGCCGTTCCATTCTTGGTCGGTTCCAGGCAGGAAGCCAGGGACATCCTCCAAGACCAGGAGCGGAACATTGAACGCATCGCACGTCCGGACAAAACGGGCAGCCTTCGTTGAAGCTTTGATATCGAGCACGCCGGCAAGAAAAGCAGGTTGATTTGCCACCACGCCAATGCTCTGGCCTGCCAAGCGAGCAAAACCAATGACCATATTTTCGGCGTAATCTTTCTGGACCTCGGTGAACGACCCCGCGTCACATACCTCGGATACCACGTCCCGAATGTCGTAGGGCTGTTGAGCACTCTCCGGCACCACCGAATCCAGCTTTGGACGGGATTCGTCGGAACCCTGGTACTCCAGTCGTATCGGGTCCTCTTCGCAATTCTGAGGAAGGTAGCTGAGCACCCGTTTAATGTGGTCAATCGACTGGGCCTCATTCGCAGAGGTAAAGTGCGTCACTCCCGATTTAGTCGCATGCGTTTTAGCGCCTCCCAAATCTTCACTGCTTACCTCTTCATGCGTTACCGTCTTTACCACATTCGGCCCTGTCACAAACATGTAACTGGTTCCTTCTGTCATAAAAACAAAGTCCGTTAAAGCTGGAGAATACACGGCTCCTCCAGCGCATGGCCCCAAAATTGCGCTCAACTGAGGAATCACCCCACTGGCTCGCACATTGCGGTAAAATATGTCAGCATATCCCCCGAGCGAAACCACCCCCTCTTGGATTCTCGCTCCTCCACTGTCATTGAGTCCAATCAGCGGCGCGCCATTTTGCATGGCCAGGTCCATTACACGGCAAATCTTTTTGGCATGAGCTTCCGCTAAAGACCCTCCCAAGACCGTGAAATCCTGGGAAAAAACGTAGACCAGGCGGCCGTCAATTCGACCGTAACCTGTAACAACGCCGTCGCCCAGAAATTGCTGCTTGTCCAATCCGAAATTCGTCGAGCGATGCTTCACCAACATCCCCAATTCCTCAAAGCTTTCTGGATCTAAAAGCAAGTCCAGTCGCTCACGTGCTGTCAATTTTCCTTTGGCGTGTTGCGCTTCCATTCGCTTTTCACCGCCACCACGTAACGCTTCCTCGCGAAGAGATTTCAGCCGGTTTCTGTGTTGCTCCATGAAGCAAATCTAAGGATACCCCGACCGCTTCGCCACAAATTCATAACCTATTGAAACAGGAGCAAAGACCGCGCAACGCGTTGTACCTTCGTGGCACTCAAAAAACGTTCAAAGAATCCAGCAACCATGCACCGAACGCACACGTGTGGAGAACTGCGCTCCAATCATGCCGGCGAAACCATCACCCTCAGCGGTTGGGTCCAACGCACCCGAGATTTGGGAGGAATGACCTTCGTGGATATCCGTGATCGTTATGGCTTGACTCAGTTGGCCTTCAACATGGATTCCAATGAATCCCTCTGCTTGCGAGCCCGAAAATTGGGCCGTGAATTCGTTATCAAGGTAACGGGCACCGTCATTATCCGAGAATCCAAAAACGCTCAAATGCCTACCGGCGATGTCGAAATTGAAGTAACGGCATTGGATGTGTTGAACGCAAGCAAGACGCCGCCCTTTACCATTGAGGACCAAACCGATGGGGGCGATGACCTGCGCATGCAGTATCGCTACTTAGATCTCCGGCGGAAACCCGTCCAAGAAAATCTCATGCTCCGCCACCGGCTGAGCATCGAGACGCGCAAGTATTTGGACGCCGTAGAATTTATCGAAGTTGAAACGCCGTATTTGATCAAGTCAACGCCTGAGGGTGCGCGCGACTTTGTCGTTCCATCCCGGATGAATCCCGGTCAGTTTTACGCCTTGCCGCAAAGCCCTCAAACGTTTAAGCAACTGCTCATGGTCAGCGGATACGACCGCTACTACCAAATTGTGAAGTGCTTCCGAGACGAAGACTTGCGCGCTGATCGACAGCCGGAATTCACTCAAATCGACTGCGAAATGGCCTTCGTGGAGCAGGAGGATGTGCTGAATACGTTCGAGCATCTTGTGCGGCATTTGTTCCAAACGGTCTTGGATGTTCAAATCGATGCCTTCCCTCGCATGACGTATGATGAGGCCATGGCGCGTTATGGCAGCGATAAGCCGGATGTCCGATTCGGCATGGAATTCGTGGACTTTGGCCCGGTGGCCCAGGGCAAAGGATTCGGCGTGTTTGATTCCGCAGAAGCGGTTTTGGGCATTGTCGCTCCCGGCTGTGCAGGCTATTCACGCAAGCAACTGGATGCCTTGACCGACTGGGTTAAGCGACCTCAAATTGGAGCCAAAGGCCTTGTCTACTGCAAATGCAACGAAGACGGTTCATTCAAATCCAGCGTCGATAAATTCTTCGATGCCGATGCCCAAGCGGCTTGGGCTGAGCATTCCGGCGCCCAGCCTGGAGATCTCATGCTCATGCTCTCCGGGGATCTCGATAAAGTTCGTGGGCAGCTCAATGAATTGAGATTGCACATGGGCAGTGCCCTCGAACTCCGAGACCCGAAAGTCTTCAAGCCCCTATGGGTCATTGACTTTCCGTTGTTGGAATGGGACGAAGCGTCTGAGCGGTACCACGCCATGCACCACCCCTTTACATCGCCCAAGCCTGAGCACATTGACCTCATCGACAGCGATCCCGGTGCCGTCCGAGCCAACGCTTACGACATGGTCATCAACGGTGTCGAAATTGGGGGCGGTTCCATCCGAATCCACGATAAAGCCTTGCAGGCGCGCATGTTTGATCTGCTCGGGTTCTCCCCTGAAGAAGCGGAGGCACAGTTTGGCTTTTTGATGAATGCCTTTCAATACGGAGCACCACCGCACGGCGGATTAGCCCTCGGATTCGATCGGCTCTGTTCATTGTTTGGCGGAAGCGACTCCATTCGGGATTTCATCGCCTTCCCCAAAAACAACTCCGGCCGCGACGTTATGATCGACGCTCCGAGTCCCATTCACGACGAACAATACAGCGAACTCTTTCTTCGATCAACTGCTGAGAACGACGAAGCATAAATAAAACGAATACCATGTACCCACCTGAACTCGTAGCTCCCATGAAAACCGACCTCACGGAGGCCGGTGTTAAAGAATTGCTCACTCCCAGCGATGTGGACGCCGCTTTGGAACAAGAAGGCACGACCCTCGTCGTTGTCAATAGTGTTTGCGGATGCGCTGCAGGCTCCATGCGTCCCGGTGTTAAACTCGCCTTACAACACAGCAAACTCCCTGCTCATTTGACGACCGCTTTTGCGGGGGTCGATCGCGACGCGGTTGAGCGCGTGAGAAAATTCATGCTCCCATACCCGCCGAGCTCCCCAAGCATTGGCTTGTTCAAAAATGGCCAGTTGGTGCACATGATTGAACGCCATCACATTGAGGGACGAACGGCCGAAATGATTGCCGAGAACCTGCAAATGGCATTTGACGAGTACTGCTAAGCATCGGGCATGTTGCCCCTTCAAAAAGCCATCCAACGCTTAGGACCCAGCTGGCATGCAGCAGGTCTGACGTGGTTGTGGGTGGCTTTTTTGCATCCCACTGTTTTCTTCCACCCCAATCAAGCCTTGCTCGCATCCAGCCGTGATGCGGTCAAAAACATCTATACCCTCGCCTGGCAGTGGGCACACGGCGGTCCGTTTCAAACAGAGTTCGCTGGAATGGGTTGGCCTTTTACGGAGCACGTATTCTACACCGATGGTCACCCGCTGCTCGCTTGGCTGACCGGTGGCTGGATTGTTCCTCACGTGGTCCCCGCTACCTGGACTGCGGGCCTTCTGCACGTGCTCATCATTGCATCTTGGGGTGCCGCTGCTGCCCTGCTGGTCAAGATTCTTCGTCACTTTGGGGCGACCGGAACCCTGGTCGTCGTCCTGTGCAGCTTGATTCCGCTTTTGCATCCTCAGATCCTGCGATGGACCGGGCATTATGCCATGGCCTATGGAGTTGCCTTGCCGCTGACCTGGTATGTACAGCTGCGCTGGACTCAATCGCCTTCGTGGCGTCTGGCGATACTGCAATCATTCAACCTCCTTTTTTGGCTCCTCACCCATGCCTATTTGGGGGCAATCGCTGCTGCCTTTGCTGGGCTAATCGCAGGCATGACCTGGCTGCAACGGCCCAGCATAAAACAGGCAGGACAAATCGCATTGGCAACCGTGATGCCCTTGCTGATGTATACAGGCCTGCTCGCGGCGACAGATTCCCATCCGTTCCGCACAGATCGGCCTTTTGGATTTTGGGACAACGTCTCCCGCTGGAATGCCGCCTTATTGCCTTCGCATGGCCCACTGGGGAGTGTACGTCGAGAACTGGGCTGGGGCTTCACTGCCTGGGAAGGTTGGGGCTATCTGGGGACGGGCGTATGGGTCATAGGAGCCGTTGGAGGTGCCTTTTGCACTGCCCGTCTGTTGCGCCGGAAAACAGCGAGCATAAAAACAGCGGGCACAAAAGCGACAAAGGCTCCATTGGTCATCAGTCTGATCGCAGGCGTTGTCCTTTACGCTGTTGCTGTGGGTGAGCCTTTCCTCACCGGTCGCGAAGCGTGGTTGGAGCAGTCCAAATTGTTCTTGCAATTTCGAGCCATTGGTCGCTTCACATGGCCCGCCGTTTGGGCCTTTCCCGTTGCAGCAGTTTGGTGGGCGCAGCGCAGAAAAAGTCAACGTTGGCTCTGGTTGTTGCTGATCTGCTTCGCTGCAGATGTGTTTTGGATGCAACGTGAAGCCCGGGTTCAAATGGATCCAATCCCCAATGGTTTCAGCATTCCGAGTGAGGTTGTGCAGGAAATAAACCAACATACGAACGCCGTCGCGCTGCATCCTGTTCCTTGGTTTCAATTGGGAAGTGAAAGTGTTGGACGAGAAGGAACCGTGACTGCGCATCGCAACGCCTTATTCGCATCCTTCCATACGGGATTGCCCCTGACAGCGACTCACCTCACCCGCATGAGCATTTCAGAAGCTCGAACCCTCACCGAGTGGATGGGGCATGAAGGTTTGCCAAAATCATTGGAAAGCTTCATTGCTCCGGCAGACCTCCAAGGGTCTCTCTTAATCTATGCGTGCGATGATTCATCCACTTGGATGACAGACGACAAACGAATCTGGGCAAGGGGCGAACCTACCAATGATCCCCGGATCCGAATCTTATCATTGTCCGAGTTTTTCACCCCTTCTTCCTCCTCTCCGGTCACGAAATTGACACCGCAGCCAGGAGATTGGCGCTGGAAAAGCCTCGACCGTCAGCCTTTTCATTCGCCCCTGGAAGGGGTCGGCATCGCTTCAGGTCAACAAAATGAATACCTGCTGATTGACACCATTCAACCCGATAGCACGTGGTTGAATCTAGCAGTCGAGGCAAGTTGTTGGTTTTGGCATGGAAGCCCGCACGCCGGACGAGATGCTTTGCAGTACGAATGGGTCGTTGAAGCGATGTGGCCCAATGGGAATCGGAGGTGGCTGGAGCATGTTCCGGTCGCATTGTCCGGAGATCACATGGGTGAATGGACCCGGGCTGGGATCACGCTCGAATTGGATTCATTGCCCGACAAACTGTACTTCTTTGCAGTGGGATTTGGTTCGGATGGAGATAGCATCCGAGCCGACGCATACCGTCTTCGTCCCGTCGATGAATTCAACGTAAATTAGGCGACGCATGGCACGAATTCTCACAGGCGTACAGAGCACCGGAACACCTCACTTGGGCAACCTTTTGGGTGCAATCCGACCTGCAATTGATTTAGCTCATCAAACGGACAATGAATCGTTTTTGTTCATCGCTGATATGCACTCGTTGACGCAGGTGAAAGACGGCAACACGCTGCGAACCAACACCTACGCCGTGGCTGCGGCATGGCTCGCTTTTGGACTGGACACCGAACGTACCGTTTTTTATCGCCAGAGCGATGTGCCAGAGGTGACAGAGCTCGCCTGGTATTTGAACTGTTTCTTTCCTTACCAACGATTAACTCTTGCTCACAGCTTCAAGGACAAGTCCGATCGACTGGAGGATGTCAACGGGGGATTGTTTTCCTATCCCATGCTCATGGCGGCTGACATTCTCCTCTACGATGCGCATTTTGTTCCCGTCGGAAAAGACCAATTGCAGCACCTTGAAATGACCCGCGATGTAGCGAGTCGGTTCAACCATCTCATGGGAGAGACGTTTGTTGTACCTCAAGAAATGATTCGGGAAGACACGCAATTGATACCGGGTTTAGATGGCGGTAAAATGTCCAAATCAAAGGGCAATACGCTGGACATCTTTGCCGACCCGAGTGCACTCAAAAAACGCATCAACAAGGAAATCATTACCGACGCTACGCCACTCGAAGACCCCAAGAATCCCGATGATGCGGTCGTCTATCAACTTTACAAGCTCGTCGCTCAGGCTTCTGAAGCTGAGCAAATGGCTGATGCGTTGAGAGCGGGAGGGTACGGATGGGGGCATGCGAAGAAAGCGCTGCTGGAAGCAATTGTAGACGGTTTTGCGACCGAACGCGCCGAGTTTCACCGCTGGATGAATGATCCTTCCGCCCTTGATGCCGAACTCGCAAAAGGTGCGCTAAGAGCCCGCGAAGTCGCCCAACCCGTGCTTCAACGCGTACGAGGAAAAATCGGCTTCTGAAGATTTGGCATGTTCCTTGGTTACGGAGATGAATTCAATCATCTCTTAATCCTATCAACATGCAATACGCCTCGCTTGCCCTCACTCTTCTTTTCTTTCTGAGTGGGTCGTTCACCGTTCATGCAACTACGAGAAATCTTTCTGCTGAGGTCGCTGTAAAAACGACCATTGATCATGTCGTGGTCTACCAACAAGGCGCACAAATTGAACGCATCGCAGAAGTCGATCTCGGTTCTGGGCTTTCGACCATCATTTTCGAAGGACTCCACACCGCAATCGATCCCGCTCAACTTCGTCTAACTGGGAGTGGCCCTTTTCAGGTTTTGAGCATCTCCCATCGCTACCACACCGATACCCTCAGTGGAGCAGGAAGTGCCGAAGAACGCAACCGCCTGCTTCTCGAGCGGAATGAATTGCAAAAACAAATCAATCAACTCAACACCCAAAACATCATCTTCGATCGGGAAGAGCAGCTTCTCTTAAACAACCAAGGGTTCACGGTAAAAGACAGCGGTGTCGACCTCGAGCGGCTCATTCGAGCTTCGGAATTTTTCCGAGAACGATTCCAAGCCATTCAAACTGGGCGACTTGACCTGCAAAAGGAAATCGCTTTGAAGCAAGCCCAAATAGAGACCCTCGACGTCAAAACGAATGCCCTTCCCGCTCTTCGAATAGAAACATCGCTGGAAGTCGTTGTAAACATTGACTCCGAAAACGAAACAAAAGGGAAGTTACTTCTGAGTTATTGGATGAACAATGCCGGATGGAACCCCTCCTACAATGCGCGGGTCTCTCATATCACGGAGCCCTTGAATCTTGAATATCAGGCCCTTGTGTATCAAACCACAGGCGAAGCTTGGGAAGACGTTGGCTTGAGCATCGCCACTGGAACTCCTAGCAAGAACCGATCAAAACCGCAATTGCAACCTTGGAGCCTCGATGGGGCGACTGCAGCGAACAACTCCACAACCGCTGCCAATGCCTGGCTCAAGGCCAAACCATACAATCCCAATGTCAAGCAAATTCGTGGACAACTCTACGATTCCAATGGACAGCCGCTGATTGGCGCCAATGTCATCGTCGGTGGCAACCGCGCGATCACCGATATCAACGGTTTTTATAGCCTCTCCGTTCCCGTCGGAGCGAGCACCATCCAATACACGAGTGCAGGGCACGTCGTGGAAACACTCGCCGTAAGCGACCCTGTTATGAACGTGTCTTTGACATCGAGTCAAATGCTGGAAACAGTTCAAATCGCTCATATTGAATCCGATGAACGCGAGGCCTTGTTCTCTCCACGTGCGAAGCGACGAGAGGAGTTTAATCCGAATGCCGCAATGACTTTTACCCCCGTCACCGTGGAACACAGCCCGACACAAACCCGTTTTGACGTGAGTGCCCGGTACGACATTCCAACGGATGGAAAACAACACGCTGTTCGGGTATTGGAACATCAATTACCTGTGGATTACCTGTACCAGTGCACGCCCAAATTGGACCCGCAAGTGTACCTCACAGCTCTCTTTACCGATTGGGAAGAGCTGGACCTTATCAATGGACGCATGCACATTTATTTCGAAGACGATTACGTCGGTGAAAGCCAGCTGCGCCTTGATTTTGCACAAGATACCCTCGCTATTTCACTGGGGCCTGACCCTTCGATTCAAGTGCGTCGAAAGCGCACCATGCGCGAAGACCGATCGAGTTTAATCAGCGGAAAACGGGAGTTTTTGAGGGCGTATGCTTTTACCGTTACCAATCGGAAAAACGCCGCCATCCACATTCAAGTGGATGATCAACTTCCCATTGCAAACAATGAAGACATCGAAATTAACAAGCTAAAACTCGACGGTGCGGAGGTGGATAAAACCACCGGCCATGTGCTATGGGATTTGGAAATTTCTCCCGGCACAGAAGAACGATGGAACTTCCGATACGAGGTCAAATCCCCCAAAGACCTGCATGTCCAACTCAATTGACACCCGGGTCAATCGAGGATGGGCGCGCCGTACTTGGTTTGGTATTTCCGGTACAGTTGACGCTGACGGTTGTCTAAATCAATTGCCCGTCCCTGGATGAACGCCTCGGTAACGTAATTGGAACGCATATCTAGGGCGTCTCCCTCGGAAATGAAGAGGGTGGCGTCCTTGCCTGTTTCCAGGCTTCCACAAAACGCGTCTACCCCCATGATTTTGGCGGCATTCAACGTAATGCTCCGTACCGCTTGCTCGTACGTCAAGCCGTATGCATGGGCTGTCCCGGCATAGAATGGCAAATTTCGCACACCCATGTGCTCCATATCTCCTGCGTTTTGTAAACAGTACAAGACCCCCTCGTCTTCCAGCATTTTGGGCAATCGAAAAGGCTGATCCACGTCATCCTCTGCGAAGCGTGGCAAGGAATGAACGCGCTTCACCATCACAGCAACGTCGTTATCTCGCAGCAAGTCCGCCACGAGCGGTGCATCATAGCCACCGACTAACACCATCTTCTGCACGGCCATCTCCCGCTTAAAATGCACCGCCTCCGTAATCTGCCGAACGTCATCGGCATGCACGAAAAGAATTAAGCTTCCGTCAAAAAGCCCGCGCATGGCTTCTTGGCGCAAGTCTCTTACCGCAGAACTTGGTCGGTTCCAATCTTCAGCATAAGCCTTGGCCTCCGAGAAAAACCGTTGGATCTCGTGGCGTTCTTGGTCATACGTCTTCCGCTTGCGCACGTCAATTTTCCCCTCCTCTCGGTGACGGTGGTGGGTGGAAGGCCAATTCAGGTGAATGCCGTCCACCATTTTGAGGGCCGCATCTTCCCAGTTCCAGCCGTCAAAGTGCACGAACGAGCTCGAACCACTGATCACCCCTCCACGGGGCGTGATTTGCCCCATGAGAACTCCATTGGAACGCACGGTTGGTGTGACTTCGCTATCGGTGTTGAAGGCGATGATGGAGCGCACGTGGGGTTTGAAAGTTCCCACTTCCGCATCGTCGCGGCTAGCGCGAACCGCTCCAATTTCTTGAAGTCCCAGCGTGGAATTGGGCGCAATAAATCCTGGATAGATGTGCTGACCTTTGGCTTCAATCACGCGATCGTATTTCGCTCGGTCCACCGACCGCGCAAAGCCCACATAATCAATTTTTCCATCGCGCAGTCCGATGGCAGAGCTTTCAAGCACATCGCCTGTCCCCAAGTGGGCGGTTCCCTCGAGAATAAGAATGGACTCGGATTGTTCCGGCGCAGGGGTGGGTTGAGCCGCGGTCAAGACTGCACTCAAAAGTCCCCATCCCAAAATCAGTGTTGCTTTGAAATTCATCGGTTCTCGTCAGTTAAAGTGTCACAGTGGTAATGAGATCGAACGCGTTCGGTTGGCGCACGCCCACCGCCCTTGGCTGCTTGTTTCATGGCTTGGATCAGCCGGGCCCGTTCACCTTGCATCCACGTTCGGTTGGCTGCATCCGCTTCGAGGTCAAAATACTTGATTCCGTCAACGTAGGTCTGTTCTGCCCGAGCATATATACTCAGTGGATGATCGTCCCAAAGCACGACATCCGCATCCTTCCCAACGGTGATGGATCCGACGCGGTGATCGATGCGCAACAATTTGGCCGGGTTGATCGTGACAAATTTCAACGCCTCTGCCTCTGAGACTCCACCGTATTTGACCGCCTTGGCGGCTTCTTGGTTGAGGCGTCGTGCCATTTCTGCATCGTCTGAGTTAAAGGCCGTTACAATACCCTGTCCGTGAAGAACCGCCCCGTTGTAAGGGATGGCATCTTTCACTTCAAACTTATAGGCCCACCAGTCACTGAAGCTGGAGCCCCCTGCGCCGTGCGCGGCCATTTTGTCGGCGACCTTGTACCCTTCCAAGATGTGAGTGAACGTATTGATGGTGAAACCCATGGAATCGGCGACGTGCATGAGCATGTTGATCTCATCCTGTCGGTAGCTGTGACAAGTCACAAACCGTTCCTTATTCAAAATTTGAGCGAGGGTTTCCAATTCCAAATCCTTTCTGGGGGCAGCGGGCACGGTGTTGTTGCGACGGGCGCGCCGGCTGGCGTTTCGCATCTGTTGATTGTACTCCTTCCACGCTTGATCGTATTCACGGGCGCGGTAAAAATGGTCGTAGTATACCTGCTCTACGCCCATTCGCGTCTGCGGAAAACGCGAGCGGTAATCATTGCCCCAATTGCTTTGCTTCACATTCTCTCCAAGGGCAAACTTGATGAATGGCGAGGCGCCTTCAAACAACAACTCTTGCGGGGATGCACCCCATCGGAACTTGATGATGGCGCTTTGACCGCCAATGGGATTGGCTGATCCATGTAAAATTTGAGCCGTCGTGACCCCGCCAGCAAGTTGACGGTAAATGTTGACGTCTTCGCTGTTCACGGAAGATTGAATGCTGACTTCAGCGCTGCTCGCCTGGGTGCCTTCATTGATTCCACGGGTAGCAGCAATGTGCGTGTGCTCATCGATAATGCCCGGTGTCAAGTGCTTGCCGCGAGCGTCAATCCGCTCATATGCTGGTACATTCGAGCCGAAGACCGAGGCTTCATCCAACCCTTGCCCGACCGCTAAAATCTGGCCCTTGTGAAGGACCACATCAGCCGTTTCCAAGGTGCCTGTTTCATCGCATGTCCATACCGTTGCACCTTCAAACCATACCGTTTGCTGCTGGGGGCGCTCGGCATTTCCGTAAGCGACAAAAGGCCAAATCACCTCTCCGCTGACCGAGTCGGGCTGCGCATTCCACTCGTTGACTTCTTCTTCTTGTTCGCTCTTTCGAATGGCACTCCACTCGAACCACGTGCCGTCTTGACGCTGGCCACGGCCTTCCCAAATCCGGCTATCCATCCACACATTTCCAGCCATTCGCCACCATCCTTCCATCCCGAGCGTATCCAATTGAAAGCCCAGGTTGACCATGCGTCCATCGGGGTTGAAAGAAACCTTGTATTCCGTGGAATCAATGGAAATATGCGCTTTTGGCTTGGACAATTCGCCCGCGACTTCCATCTGCAAAACGGCATCGCCCATGGTCAAATCATACGTCCCTCTCACATCCATCGCATCGCGGTCAACGTACACATGCTGGACGCCTTGGTTCCAGTTTTCGAGCAATTGAGCATCCGGATGAAACACCGGGCCGTCGGTGACGAGGAGATTGGCTTCCAATCCCGGAGCAATGCTTCCTACCCGATCTTCTGCGCCAATCAGTCGAGCCGGAACTTCGGTCAATGCAGCCAGTGCCGCAGATTCCGGCAAACCGTGGCGGATGGCCGTCCAAACTGCACTGCGCATCTCCTTGGCACTCCCCAAACCATCCGACGTCAGCGCAAATGGAATCTGAGCCGCATGGACCCGTGCTGCATTGGCCGGAGCCAGCTCCCAATGCTTCAATTCATTCAACCCAATGAACCGCGACGTATACGGATCGCTCACATTATAAGCTTTCGGATAATCAAGCGACAACACCAAGGTGGCATTGATGGCCGTCAGTTCGTCTAGTCGCTGGTAAGCGTTGTTGCCTGCGACAAAAATAAAATCCTGCCCTACTTCGGTTGCAACAGCATCCGCACGCAAGGCGTCTTCCCAACCACCTGCTTCAAAAAACGCCGGTAAGTTTTGTTGGGCATTCAAAGCCTCCAACGATAAATTGGTCTCCAGCCGCTCATTCAACCGGCTCGCATCCGCATACCATTTCGCATCGTAGAAAGTCTGCTTTAGCAGGGCCGTTGATCCCATCAAGGATCGGGGGTAGTCTTGTGAAGACGTGCCTTTGCGAAAGCTGAAATGCGACGAAACACCCGGACGAATCAACGCGCGTCTCGGGTCGTCTGCAAAGGAAACGAGAGCGCCTGTGCCGCGAACAATTCCGTCCGTTACGTGGCAAACCACTGCGCCAAATCCCCCCTCCAAATAGGCATTCCGAGCCTTTTCGGCATCCGTTGGATCGAATACAGCTGCAGCAGACGTCTCTGGACGCACGGCTTCGTTCCACCCATACGCCCCCTTCTTATCGCTTAAGTCTTGGGGACCCCGGCCCCAGCCGGCGCGCTGGGCTTCCGGCATCGCATACCCGCTATGGAGGTCCACAAACGCTGGATACAAATGAAGCCCCCGCATGTCGTGACGCACGACCGGTCCAGCAAAGACAAGCTCCGAGGCCAACCCGACTTGTTCAATGCGCCCCTGGTAGATCACCACGGTAGCATCTTCCAGTACTTGCTGCGCATTGACATGGACAGTCGCATGCTCCAATGCCGTTCTAACCAATTGCTTATTCACCACGCCATTGACCGGAAAAGTCTCTTGGGCACCGCACGTCGCTGGGGCAAGCGCTCCAATCGTTGCTGCGCACCACAGCATGGCCATTCTTTGCAAAAATTTCATCATCCCTGAGGTTTTCGTCGTCAATTAGAATCGGCAATTTACAAGACGGCGACTACCTTTGCACCATGTCGATTCCTACCAGTGTATATGCGGAAATGACGCCCAACCCGGCGGTCATGAAATTCGTCGCCGATCGCCCATTGATTGCCGAGCAATTCCAAGCTGAATTTCGTTCCAAAGAGGAAGCCTCTTGGTGCTCCCCCTTGGCAGAGGAATTGTTCAACTTCCCCTTTGTGCAAGCCGTCTTCATCAGCGGTGCGTTTGTATCGGTGAGCAAAGACGAATCGCTTGGGTGGGAAATGATTGTGCAGCAACTCCGTGAATACATCCGTGAATGGTTGATGGAACATGAAACAGCTGTCGACACAGAGGCCTTCCTCGCCGTCCAAGAAAAGTTGGCGGAGCCCAATGAACCGGCCGCAGCCACTCCAGAAAATTCTGGTGTGGATTTTATTGCTGAAGAGGACATGACGCCTTCGGAGCACGATGCCGAAATCAAACAGCTTCTGGATGAATTCGTTCGGCCAGCCGTGGAGCAAGACGGCGGCGCAATTGACTTCAAGGCATTCAAGGAAGGCAAGGTTTTTGTCCACATGCGAGGAGCATGCAGTGGCTGTCCATCCAGCATGCAGACGCTCAAGGGCGGCATTGAACAATTGTTGACGTCCAAGCTCGACGCCGTCAAAGAAGTCGTCGCAATTGGCGTGTAAGCCTCCCTGTAAAAATCTGGCTTAGCGTGTCGCTTTGAGTGCGTGAATTTCTGCGCGGAGCGAATCCAATGTTCCTTGGATCCTCTCCATTCCTGAAAAGGCGGGGGTTGGCCAGTCAAACGCGAGGTAGCCGCGTGCGCGCCAAACTTCAACGACTTCATTGGCTTTCACAGAGTACGGCGGGAAATCGGGGTTGTCCGAGATCAGCCAAAAATCCTTGTGTTCTGTATCCAGTCGGTTTTCTATGCGCTTGAAGACCACTCCGTGCTCCCGTGTCAACACAACATACGGGCGCATCCCCCCAATTCGGTGCCAGTCCTCTTCGAACGTACTCAAAATGTAACTTCCGCTGGGAACGGGCAACATGCTTTCGCCTTCGATTTGAAACAGGCGATGCGTCAGGTTCGGCGTTACTTCAGGAAGCGGCAATCCAAACGTTGGCAACCCTTGAACGTATTCTGGATCTCCATAACCCGACAGGTAGCCCGCAGCAGCCTTGACAGGCACCACTGCTACCCGCTCTTCCTCGGTAGCCGCATCAACCATCACCGATAGCACACGCATGGACTGACCCCGGGTGCGCGCTTCATCGCTGTGCTCTCCTTTTAAAAGAGCGTCCACGGTCACCCCAAAGAACTCCGCCAAAGCAACGACGTTGATGAGCCTCGGCTCAGCCCGCCCCTCCTCGTACGCACCCAATGCTGCACGTTTGAGGCCCATTCGATCCGCGAGTTCTTGTTGCGTCAATCCGCGCTCTTTCCGGAGCGTTTTGAGGCGTTGAGCAAAATGAGGAATCGGTTCGGGCATGCTATTGATTTGCTAACAAAAATAGCAATGCCACGGGAAAGAGGAAAATCAAAGTGAGTGAAGTATCTTGTATTTCCCAAATGACCTCTGTTATGCGTTGGATGCACTCTATTAAAACCGGCCTGTTATGTGCCCTCTTGACGGGAGGTTCGGTGCATGCACAGCGGCATTTTGGTTCAACCCAGAGACCGTGCACCCATCAAGCGTGCGGCAAGGGGCTGGAGGCCATCCCGGTGGATGCCAATTCCCACATCCCCGCACCGGCCTGGTTTACACTCGATGCGCCCCGGGATGCCAGCATCATTGTCAATTACAATGGGTTTCCAAGTGATGCCATCATCGCCTTCAATCACGCCGTGGACATTTGGTCGGTGATCATTTCCTCAAGCGTCACCATCCGCATCGATGCTACATGGGAGGAATTGGGGTCGGGTGCATTGGCCCAAGCCGCTCCGACCAGCTTGCAACAGAATTTCCCGAACGCCCCGCTGTCAGACACCTACTACGCCGTCGCCTTGGCGAACGCCCTGGCCGGGGAAGATCAATCTGAACAATCGGATGTGACTTGTTCATTTAGTAGCACCGCCAATTGGTACTTCGGAACGGATGGCGACACACCCGCAGGAGCCTACGATTTTGTCACCGCAGCATTGCATGAAATCGCACACGGAATTGGATTCATCGGAAGCGCGTATTACACGGAAGGGTTTGGATTTATCGGCACGGCAAACACCCCGTATCCCTATGATTATTTTACAGAGACCGCAGATTCTGTTGCATTGCTCAGTCTTCCCAATGGCTCGCAAACCCTCGGCACAGCGCTCACCTCCAATGCGATCTATTGGAACGGGGCAGGCGGTATAGAGGGTGTCGGCGGTGGGCGGCCGCACATTTATGCTCCTTCCAACTATTCCGTCGGCTCCAGCTACAGTCACCTCAACGAATCCACGTACCCTGCGGGATCCCCCAACAGTTTGATGACACCCGGACTCAATACCGCGGAATCCAACCACGACCCCGGTCCTGCGTTGCTCGGTATGTTCAGTGACATCGGTTGGGAGATTGGCGGATGTGAAATCGTGGACGTTGTTCTCGGTGAACAAAGCCCCTGCAATTCTGAGAGCGATACGTATTCGCAGGCCCTCGTGCTGTCCTACCAAGGCGCACCCAACGAAGGGTTAATCAGCGTCAACGGCGAATTGTTCTCGCTGACCACCAGTCCACAGACCCTGGTGTTAACCGGCCTTCCATCCAATGGATCATCGGTAGACTTGGATATTTTGTTCCCTGCTGAACCGACTTGCAACACCTTCATTCCAGATGCATTCACAGCTCCGGCTGCGTGTTATTGCCTCGCGGACTTGAGCGGGAATGGATGGATAGAAGTTCAAGATTTGCTGCTCTTACTGGCTGATTTTGGATGCTTGGTTGGCTGCCTCGGAGATGTCACGGGCGACGGAGCGAGCAACGTTGAGGACGTACTGGCTGTGCTTTCAGCTTTTGGAAACGACTGTCCCTAAAATAATTTTAACCTGCTTGCGTTTATTCTTAGAATTGCTCATTATTTTAGCAACTTCAAATGAATGCCGCTCCGCCCCCATCTGCCCGTGCGATTTTGCACCTGGATCTCGATACCTTTTTTGTGTCTGTCGAGCGGCTCATGGACAGCCGGCTCATGCATCAACCCATCCTCATCGGTGGGACCGGGGACCGGGGTGTTGTCGCCGCGTGCAGTTATGAGACCCGGGCATTTGGGGTCCACTCCGGCATGCCCATGCGACAAGCCCGACTGATGTGCCCAGAGGCCCTCGTAATCAGAGGTAACTCGATGAATTACATGAAGCAATCACGCGCCGTAACCGAAATCATCCAAGAAGCCGTTCCGGTCTGCGAAAAAACCTCCATTGATGAATTCTACGCCGACCTCAGCGGCATGGATCGGTTCTTTGGGTGTTGGCAATTTTCCCGTGAACTGAGAGACCGCGTCATCCAGAAGACCGGGTTGCCCATCTCATTTGGCATGAGTACCAGTAAAACGGTGAGCAAAGTCGCCACCGGCCAAGCCAAGCCTTCGGGCACCCTCAAAATTGAGCACGGAACCGAGCGCTCTTTCCTCGCACCCCTCTCTGTTCGAAAAATCCCCCAAGTCGGAACACGCACCTACCAAACCCTGCGCAACCTTGGTGTCAAACGCATCCAAACGGTACAAGAGATGCCCATTGAATTGATGGAGCAAGTCCTCGGCCAAAACGGCACCTCCATTTGGCGTAAAGCTCACGGTATTGACCCGAGTCCTGTCATTGCCTTCAACGAACGCAAGTCCATCTCCACCGAACGCACCTTCGCCAAGGACACCACGGACGTCGAAAAATTGCGGGGAATCCTCGTCGCCATGACGGAAAACCTGGCTTACCAATTGCGCCGCGGCCGCAAACTTACGGCTTGCGTTTCCGTCAAGATTCGGTACGCCGATTTTGATACCCGCTCCCTCCAAGCCCGTATTCCCTATACCTCATCCGATCACGTACTCATTCCCAAGATCAAGTCCCTTTTCGAACAACTCTACAATCGCCGGGTCCAGGTCCGACTCATCGGTGTTCGATACAGTCACCTCGTCGAAGGAGGCTTCCAAATGGACCTGTTTGATGATGCTGACGAACGGCTCGAGCTCTACCGCGCCTTAGATCGAATCCGCAACCAGTATGGCGACCGCAGCATCGTCAACGCAGCCGGCATGGAAGCGCGTACAATTGGACGTCCCAATCCCTTCAATGGCGAAGCACCCTTGCTTCTTGCCAACCGTCATCAGTAAATTCATCGCATCATGTGTGGCCGATACGTTACCGTCTCCTCTGTTCAAACCGTTGAAAAACGCTTCCACGTGCAAGCAGCACCCGACGTGGGTGCGCAGTGGCGGCCGAACGCCAACGTCTCTCACGGCGAAGCTGCGCCCGTCATTGCAAGCGATGCCCCGCACACCCTTCAGATGCAGCAATTTGGTTTCACCCCGCGCTGGGCCAAAAAACAGTTCTACATGATCAATGCCCGATCTGAGGGCGACCACAACAAAGAGGACCATCCGAGCTACACCGGTGCCATGGGCATTATTCAGAAGCCCATGTTTCGACAGTCCATCCGTGACCGGCGTTGCATCGTGATTGCAGATGCCTTCATCGAAGGACCACGCCAAGAAAAACTCACTCAACCCTATCTGGTCTACGCCCGACATGGCCGACACCCCTTCGGACTCGCCGGAATCTGGGACGAATGGGCCAACCCCGCCACGGGTGAAATCACCCGGTCATTCGCTATTCTCACCACAGTCGCCAACGAACTCATGCAAGCCATCGGCCACCACCGGTCACCTGTAATATTGGACGAGGAACAAGAACAAGCGTGGGTCGACCTCTCCACACCGCTATCTGATATCACCGGCATGCTCAGGCCGTATCCCGCCCAAAAACTCAACGCGTATCCCATTTCGCCCAATATCCGAGATCCCCGTGCCAATGGTTCAGACCTCCTTCAACCTATCGGCGAACGCATCCATCCAGAACACACCTTTGAAATCCATCAGGGTTTGGAACTGTTCGGGATGGGGGAATCCAGAAGCCCGTCCAAGCACGAAAATCGCAGACCGTACGACAACCCACAAGGCTCGCTCTTTTAACCACGCGCTATGCACTTGCATTGCCACTCTTGGTTTAGCCTTCGCTATGGGCTCATGCAACCGCGTGAATTGCTTTCTGAAGCAAACGCGGCGGGCATCACTGCGCTGGCCCTGACCGACATCAACGCCACATCGGCCCATTGGGACTTTGTGCGGCTTGCTCCCGAGTACGGCATCCGGCCCGCGGTAGGCATAGACTTCCGCAACAAGACCGATGCCGGGGAACCCCTGTACGTCGGGCTCGCCCATAACAATGCCGGTTACGCTCACCTGTGTCAACACCTCAACACCCATCTCAACGCCCACCAACCGTTCGATGACCAAGCGCCCCCGTTGCCCGGCGTTTCGATCGTCTACCCGTGGACGCGATGGAAAGAACTCCATCCGAAACTGGAACCCCATCACTGGATTGGTGTCCGGCCATGGGAACAAGCTGAATTGCGGTTGCTCAGAGGAGATGCCACAATTCCGTGGGATCGACTTATCGCCTGGCACACCTTTACCTTTCGGCACAAACGCGACTGGAATTGCCACCGCATTTTGCGAGCGGTAGATCGAAACGAACTGCTGAGTAAATTGCCCGAAGCGGCCACCGGACATCCCTACGACCGCCTGCTCGGACCGGCCGACTTTCACCAAGCCTTCGCCGAAAACCCTGATTGGGTGCAGCGCGCCGAACTGCTGCTCGATCAATGCAACATCACATTGCCGGAATCGGTAGAGGGGCGGTTTCATAACAACCAACATACCTACTCAGACTCCGAGGACGAAGACGAACAACTCATCCGATCGCTCTGTGCCGAAGGATTAGCCTACCGGTACCCTGACCACGAAGAACACGTCATCGAACGGATGGAGATGGAGCTGGCTGTCATACGTCAACAAGGATATTTGGCTTATTTCCTCATCAATTGGGACATCACGAGCTACGCCCGCAGCCGAGGGTATTTCTATGTTGGGCGGGGCAGTGGGGCCAACAGCCTCGTCGCTTACCTCTTGCGCATCACCGATGTGGACCCCATCGAACTCGATCTATACTTCGAGCGATTCATCAACCTGTACCGAACCAATCCCCCGGACTTCGACATCGACTTCTCGTGGACGGATCGCGATGACGTGACCGAATACATCTTCCGGCGCTTCTCGCATGTCGCATTGGTCGGAGCCTACAGCACCTTTCAATACCGCGCGGTCATACGGGAGTTGGGCAAAGTTTTCGGCCTCCCCAAACACGACATCGATCGGCTCGCCGACGGAAAGCTACAAGCACCGGGAACGGATGACATAGAACCCATCGTCCTTCGATATGCCGGCTACCTCCAAGACTTTCCCAATGCCCTTACCATTCACGCCTGTGGTATCCTGATTGCCGACCGACCGCTGCATCACTTTGGCGGAACTTTCATGCCTCCCAAAGGATTTCCCACTACCCAATTTGACATGGTCGTCGCTGAAGATGTTGGGCTGTACAAATTCGATATCCTCAGCCAACGAGGACTGGGTAAAATTCGGGACACCATCGACTTCATCGCTGAACATGACCCCCGTGCCGCAGCCCAAATCGACATCCACGACATGGCCCGGTTCAAGCAAGATCCGCGCATCCAGCACCTGCTTCGGGAAGCATTGGCCGTCGGGTGCTTTTACGTAGAGTCGCCAGCAATGCGCATGCTGATGCGAAAATTACGCGTCGACAGCTACCTCGGCTTGGTAGCGGCGAGCTCCGTGATCCGACCAGGCGTTGCCCGAAGCGGGATGATGCGTGCCTACATCGAACGCCATCGCTATCCCGAACGGCGCACAGATGCCCATCCGGTGCTTCTGGAATTGATGCCCGAAACCTATGGTGTAATGGTGTACCAAGAAGACGTCATCAAGGTCGCCCACCATTTCGCTGGGCTCGACCTCGGCGAGGCCGATGTACTCCGACGCGGGATGAGCGGGAAGTTTCGATCAAGAGAAGAATTCGCCAAAGCACGTGATGTTTTTCACGAAAAGGCTGTCGAACGAGGGCGTGACCCTGTTCTCGTCGAAGAGGTCTGGCGCCAAGTGGAGAGCTTCGCAGGCTACGCCTTCGCCAAAGGGCACTCCGCTTCGTATGCCGTGGAGAGTTACCAAAGCCTGTACCTCAAAGCGCATTGGCCGCTGGAATACATGGCGGCATGCATCAATAACTTTGGCGGGTTTTACCGAACCGAATTTTATGTGCATGAAGCGCGCATGGTGGGTGGGCGAATTGAACCTCCCTGCATCAATCGAGGTGGATGGGAGGCTTGTGTCGAACCTGCAGCCCGTACCATTTTAATTGGCTTCAACCTCGCTCGCGGCATCCAGGCACAAACCGTGGCCCACATCGTACGCGAGCGAGAGGCGAACGGGTTGTTCGAATCACTGGAATCCACCATTGAGCGTACTGGAATCGGACTGGAACAATGCCTGTTGATGATTCGCTGCGGGGGCTTTCGGTTTACCGGCAAAAACCAACAACAACTGCAATGGGAGGCCCATTTCCTACTTGGCCAAAGCCAAAAAGGAACGACCGATGCCACCCTTTTCACACCGGATATCACCCGATTCACCCTGCCCCATTTCGAAGCCAACGACCTCGAAGTCGCCTTTGATCAAATTGAATTGTTCGGGTTTCCGTTGGTCTCGCCCTTTCGCTTGCTCACCGCCGAGGCCCAGAACATCGCTCGGCAAGGCGTACGAAGTGAAGCCCTGCCCCACTGCATCGGTCAGGAAGTGGACATCGTCGGGTACCTAGTAACCGTCAAAGAGACTCACACGGCTCGGCGGGAACGCATGAGTTTTGGCTGCTTGGTGGACAGCGAAGGTCAATGGCTCGATACGGTGCATTTCCCTCCGTCCCTGAAGCAATTTGCTTTTCGCGGGCGCGGAATCTATCGCATACGCGGACATGTAAAGGAGGAGTTTGGCTGCATCCACGTGGAAGCCTCGTTCATGGAGAAGCTGGATTACATCCCCGACCCGCGCTACGCAGAAGACGGACTGCCCGGGCGCGATCCGCGGCCTAACAACACCACATCCGCAGGACGCCATCGCCCGACGATGGGCGCACGCAGCGGCGGTGGTAAGCTCAAACGCGCGATGCGTTGAACCGAATTACTGCGTTGATTTCGGAGGTAGGATCCCCCAGCGAAGACCCGCGTAAATCATACGGCCCAAAATGGGGCCGTACACCAAACTCGCATCAAAGAATTGATTGAAGTCCTCCTGCGCAACCGGATTATCGCCGTAATCCGCACCAATGATGGGTCGGTCTTGTTGAAAATTCAGCGCATTTTCGACACCGGCATATATGGACAACTCGGGTTTGAATTGCCGCGTAATTTGGGCGTTTAGCTGAAAAAAGTCCGGTGCCACGTCGTCGCGCTGAAAAGCTTCCGGATTCGAAGAAGTCAACGGAAGGCGTTGGGCTCCAATCCATTGAAATGTTGCATCTGCCCGCCACTGGCCTTCCTTGTCGTCCAACGGCGATGCGTAGCTCAATTGGCTAAACCCGCGGTGTTTGGATACAAAGGGGTCTTCCGTGGGGCTGCCTACTATGCGGTCCGTATGCGCATTCACCCAACGGTATGCCAATCGGAGATCAAACCTCCGGTGCATGTCCCAATTGAACTCGGCCTGCGCCGTATTGGCGAACGACTCTCCGGACAAATTGTACAAGTGAACGGCATCCGTGGCTTGATCTAAGTCGACCACCAATTTATTTTGGAAGCGCGTAGAATACGCATCCAGGGTCAAGGTGGCTTCTCGGTAATTCAGGCGAAACTTGCCCGTGAAGTTGGTTCCCACGTTCGTTGCGATTTCCGGGAGCACCTGGCTATCGTACCCCCAATACCAATTTCGCTGGCTCGCCCAGGAACCCAATTGCTCCATGAAGGGGTTAGGTGTTCTATAGCCTCGGCCCGCCGCGATTTTCCACGATATGTTCTCGGTCACACTCCAGCGCGCATGCAGCCGCGGACTAAGGAACGGATCGAACAGGTTGTGGTGATCGTACCGCAACCCCCCAATGACGCTCCAACGCTCATTGCCCGTCCACGTGTACTCGAAAAACACCCCAGGGACGCGTTCCTCGCGGCTTGAACGGTTCGCGAGCGAGACGGAATCATTCAGTTGAAATTGAGTTTTCTCATCAAAGGAATTGTACACAAACGTGCCGCCGGTGGTGAAGGCATGATTCGTATTCCCGATGATGTCTGCGTACAACACGTTGCCCCTGAAAAACCGCTCTTTTCCGGTGTACGAACTGGTGCCGAATCGCTGCCTATGCCGATGGTCATAAAAACTCCACTGCGTGCCGATGTTACGCCATTCCGCATTGGGGAAAACAAATCCAGTTTTGGCCGTAAAATCCAACCGGTCAACCTCGGTAATGGCTGACCATTGATCGGTTGGCTCATGCATGAGTGCCATCATTTCCTCCCAAGAAGCATCAGAACTGAATGCGCTTGATTGTCCTGCAACGGCCTCTGTTTGCACCGCCGTGACCGCGTATTCACCTCTCACGCCGCGATCACCTTTGAACTTCCACTCGTTGCGAGCTATGTAGTTCCGCTGCATGGGTGTGTCGAGAAACCCATCCGCATTCCGGTCATTGATTTGCTCATTCACAAGCGCATGCAAGAGCACCGCCGTGCTCCATCGGCGGGACACGTCATGGCGGCTCACGTGGTTGTACTCGAGACGTCCCGCGCCGTTGACATAGAAATTCACATGGAGCGGATCGGCCGTTTCAGGATTTTTCAAGGCCACATTGATTTGTCCTGTGATGCTTTCATACCCCTGCGTGGCAGTCCCTGCACCTTTGCTGATGTGGATTTCGTTGACCCAATCACCTGGGATGAAGGTCAACCCTTTGACAACACTCAAGCCCCGCGGCCCGGGTAAGTTGTCGACTTGGACTTGGCTGTATTTACCGTCCAAGCCCAGCATTCGAATTTGGCGTGTTCCCGTCACGGCATCTGTGAACGAAGCGTCCACCGATGCGTTGGTTTCAAACGCTTCTGAGAGATTACAGCATGCTGCCTTGACAAGCTCTTTGCGATTCAACGATTGCACATCCAGGGGAGACAAGAGGGAAAGTTCAGTCGATGCCCTTTCTTCGATGACTTCTGCCGTGTTTAAACTCACCCCCGAGGTTAATGGAATGTCCACATAGGACTCTCCATTCCACACCCAACCGACCGTATCGTAACCAAGCATGGATGCCATCAAGGTGTCTCCTACCGATGCTTTTGGAATCTTGAAGAACCCAAATCCGTCTGTCACCGTCGTTGTCGATGCGTCATGTGCCCAACGCACATAAGCCCCAGGTACGGGGATGTAAACAGGTTCATCGTGGACTGACCCGGAACTCTCTGGCTGTTCTTGCGTTAGCACTTTACCGCGAAGCTCACCGAATTGAGTCAACGCAGTCGCAGGGATGCAACTGTAGGCGATGAACCAAAGAAGAATGCGTTTCAATGAATGGATTGGTTGATCCGGGAATTATTCCGGAGAGTGATCGTCGTGATCTCCATGTGACCCTCCAGAACAGTTGGCGCCATCCCTGTATTTGCAACACCCATGAAGGTTGTTGTAAACCTCATCCTTGGCTTTAATTTTTTCTGTATCATGGCCAGCATCTGCGACCAACTGATGAATCTGTTCTTCTGTAATTTCCTTTGTCTTAAAAGCAACCGACGCTTTGTTCGTTTCCTGATCCCATTCCGCCATAATGACCCCAGGAACATCCAATGCCTTTTCTATGCGCTCCTCGCACATGCCGCACACACCGCTCACCTTGAATTCAATCTGCACCTTTTTTTGAGCATGAGCTACCGCAATGGAGCCCAAGAAAACTGCTAGTAATAGTGAATATTTCATAGTCAAAAGTAAGGAATGAACAAAGAATTCTGGTTCATTCTTTTCCAAAAAACGCCAATCACAGCGACCATTACTCTTCTAGTGCGCTCGCTGATAGGTAGTCTCGGTTCATTCGAGCGATGTTACTCAAATCAATCCCCTTCGGACATTCGACCGCGCAAGCACCCGTATTTGTGCAGTTTCCAAAGCCCTCCTTGTCCATTTGCTCCACCATCCTTTGCACCCGCGTTGCCCGCTCCGGTTGACCTTGAGGCAAGAGAGCGAATTGCGAAACTTTGGCCGAAACAAACAACATCGCAGAGGCGTTTTTGCAGGTCGCTACACATGCGCCACAACCAATGCAGGTCGCCGCACTAAAGGCATCGTCCGCTTGACCTTTAGGCACTGGAATGGCGTTCGCATCCAGCGTCTCACCCGATGTGTTCACGGAAATATATCCTCCCGATTGGATGACCCTGTCAAAACTGCTTCGGTCCACAGCCAAATCCTTTACCACAGGAAATGCTGATGCCCGCCACGGCTCTATGGTAATCGTGTCGCCGTCTTTGAAAGAGCGCATGTGCAATTGGCACGTCGTCGTTCCTCGGTTGGGACCATGTGCCTCGCCGTTAATGAACATGGAGCACATGCCGCAAATGCCTTCTCGGCAATCGTGGTCAAACGCAACCGGATCTCCGCCCGAGCGAATGATCTGGTCATTCATCATGTCCATCATTTCCAAGAACGACATATCAGGACTCACATCACTTACGGGATACGTCTCCATGCGGCCAGCATCTTGTGGCCCATTCTGTCTCCAAACTTTCAATGTCAAATCCATGTCATTCAATTATTTGTAGCTCCGCTGCTTCAATTCAATGTTCTCAAACTTCAAGTCTTCTTTGTGGAGAGTAGCATCGCTTGGGTCTCCCGTGTATTCCCACGCTGAAACGAAAGCAAAGTTTTCATCGTCCCGCAAGGCTTCGCCTTCGGGCGTCCGGAATTCTTCCCGGAAATGGCCTCCACACGATTCTCTTCGCTCCAATGCATCCTTGCACATGAGTTCACCCAATTCCAAAAAGTCTGCAACCCGCCCGGCCTTATCCAACTCGGGGTTAAACTCCCCTGCCGTACCCGGTACCCGCACATCTCTGAAGAATTCCTCCCGCAGAGCGCGGATATCAGAAATAGCTTGCTTCAATCCAGCTTCATTGCGCGACATGCCGCATTCGCTCCACATGATGCGTCCCAATCGGCGGTGAAAATCGTCGACAGGTTTTGTTCCATTGTTGTTCACCAATTGATCAATACGATCTTGAACTCCTTTCTCAGCAGCTTCAAACTCAGGAGAATCTGAGGAGAGTGTGCCCGTCCGGATGTCGTCGGAGAGGTAGTCTCCGATGGTGTACGGCAAAACGAAATAACCGTCTGCCAACCCTTGCATCAAGGCCGATGCTCCCAGTCGATTCGCACCGTGATCCGAGAAATTAGATTCACCGGTCGCATACAAGCCTGGCACGGAGGTCATCAAATTGTAATCCACCCACAATCCGCCCATCGTATAGTGCACCGCAGGGTAAATCTTCATGGGAGTTTCATACGGATCATCCGCAGCAATCTGCTTATACATATCAAACAGGTTGCCGTATTTCGCCTTGACCACTTGCTTACCGAGGTCAATGATCTCACCCTGAGAAGGGTTGCTCAGTCCTCGGATATTCGCCTCGGTTTTGCCATAGCGGAGGAAGGCACTCGCATAGTCGAGAAAAACGGCTTCTCCCGTCTCGTTCACTCCAAAGCCCTCATCGCATCGCTCCTTCGCGGCTCGTGAAGCGACGTCTCTGGGGACCAAATTCCCGAATGCCGGATACCGTCGTTCTAAGTAATAATCCCGATCCTCCTCAGCAATGTCCGTGGCGCGCTTGGTTCCTTTCCGTATGGCCTCAGCATCTTCTTTTTTCGCAGGAACCCAGATTCGACCGTCGTTTCTCAACGATTCTGACATCAGGGTGAGCTTCGACTGGTGCTCTCCCGAAACCGGGATGCACGTGGGGTGAATTTGAGTGAAACACGGATTGGCCATGTAGGCCCCCTTTTTATGTGCCTTCCAGGCCGCGGAAACATTTGATCCCATGGCATTGGTGCTCAAGTAAAAAACGTTGCCGTATCCGCCAGATGCAAGCACCACCGCGTGAGCGGTATGACGCTCCAATTCTCCTGTAATCAGATTGCGGGCTATAATTCCTCGGCATTTACCATCCACGACGACGACATCCATCATCTCGTGCCGCGTGAACATCTCCACTTTTCCTTTGGAAATCTGACGACTCAATGCAGAATAGGCACCCAACAGCAGCTGCTGGCCTGTCTGCCCTTTGGCATAGAACGTTCGAGAGACCTGAACACCACCAAAACTTCTGTTGTCCAGCAACCCGCCATATTCGCGGGCAAAAGGCACGCCTTGTGCAACACACTGATCGATGATGCTCGTAGAAACTTCGGCAAGTCGGTGCACATTCGCCTCCCGACTTCGATAATCACCTCCCTTGACCGTATCATAGAAAAGCCGGTAAACGGAATCTCCATCGTTTTGGTAGTTCTTGGCTGCGTTGATCCCTCCCTGCGCTGCGATCGAGTGCGCTCTGCGCGGAGAATCTTGGAAACAAAAGGCCTTTACATTGTACCCCATTTCAGCCAGAGACGCAGAGGCAGAACTTCCCGCCAACCCCGTTCCTACGACAATGATGTCGATGAGCCGTTTGTTGGCTGGATTAACGAGGTTGATGTGATCCTTGTGAGAAGTCCACTTCTCAGCTAAAGGTCCCGATGGAATTTTAGATTCGAGCATGATGGTCTCCGTTTACAGTTGGGTGATGTATAAGAAAATTGGGATAATGGCAAAAAGGGTCGGTACCAACAAGGCAAACCCCATGCCGCTCAGCTCGATGATCGGGGTGTACTTCGCATGGCGAACACCGAGCGACTGAAAGCCGCTTTGAACGCCGTGGGATAGATGAAATGCCACCGCCATCTGGGCCAATACGTAGCCTACCACCGCAACCAAACCCAAAGAGTTTTCTGGAGAGAAAAACTGCAACACCACCGTGTGAAGGTCTTTTAAGCCATTGTGCATCGGGATGTCCCCAAAATGCATCGTGTACCAAAAGCTCTGCATGTGGCTCACCAAGAACACGAGAATGATGGTCCCTAGAATTCCCATGTTGCGGCTGGCCCACTTCGCATTGGCCGCTCCGTTTTCTTTCACATAGCCAACGGGACGCGCCTTTCGGTTTTGCATGGTTAAGACAATGCCATCTACGACATGGAACAATACGCTTGCATAGGTGAGATAACTCAAGATCTTGACCAATGGGAAAGTGGTCATGAACTGCGCATATTCATTGAAGGCTTGTTGACCTTCCTCGCCCGTGATGAATATCAATTGAAGGTTCCCCGCAAGGTGACCCACCAGAAAGAGGCAAAGAAAAAGACCTGTCAAGGCCATTGCGTATTTCTTTGCTAAAGAAGATTTAAGAATTCCTGATTTGCTCATTGGGCATCTTTAAAGGGAAACCCAAAGTTAATGACTCCATGACCGGTGACCAACGGAAGTTGTCAGAACTGCACTCCCTTGGGATTCAGTGGAAGAAATGGGGACGAGAATAACATCTCGCCCCCTCCAGATTAGCTCTCAGACGCTGTGTTTTTTCGGTCAAGCATCAACATTTCACCCGCTACAACCTCCGTCACATAACGCGTATGCCCTTCCGAATCTTCATACGTCCGGTACGCCAATCGGCCTTCGATGGCAACTTCTGCCCCTTTCTTGAGGTATTGACCCGCGATTTCCGCTAGCGCACCCCATGTCACCACATCGTGCCATTGGGTGCGCTCTACACGTTCACCTTCACCATTGCGGAATGATTCGTTGGTCGCCACTGGAAAGGCGCATTTCACCTTGCCCTCTTCGAAGCTCATCAATTCGGGATCTTTTCCCAGTCGTCCAATCAACTGGACTTTGTTTCTAAGTGCATTCATTTGGTATGTTTTGTTGGCACAAACATGCCACCACAACTCAACTCCATTCGTATCAGCAACGGTTTCGTTCAACAACGGAGCTCCCTAATTCACCCGTGTCAATCCCTATCTTTGACCTCCTGATCTCAACCTCTCTTCTCCATGAACCAGCCCATTCGTGTACGTTTTGCCCCGAGCCCAACCGGACCTTTGCACATGGGAGGTGTGCGGACAGCATTGTACAACTATCTCTTTGCCAAGAAGCACGGCGGAACTTTTATTCTGCGGGTAGAAGACACGGATCAAACTCGGTTTGTCCCAGGCGCTGAGGACTACATCAGACAATCGCTCGCCTGGTGTGGCATTGCGCCAGACGAGGGCGATGACGAAGGCGGTGCATACGGGCCCTACAAACAATCCGAGCGCAGCGCACTGTATAAGCGGGAGATTGAAACCTTGCTGAAAAACGGGCAAGCTTACAAAGCGTTCGACACCCCGGAGTCCATGGCCGCAAAGCGCCTGGAAGCCGAGTCGGCAGGAAATGTTTGGCAATACGATGCGTCCACCCGAATGGACATGCGCAACACCCTTTCTATGGATCCCGCTGAAATCGACGAATTGGAAAAAAGCGGCCAGCCTTACACCGTTCGATTCAAAATGCCCGATGCGCCAATTGAAGTCGCTGTGCACGATGAAATTCGAGGTGAAATTCACGTTTCGACCCATGTCCTTGACGATAAAGTCCTGATGAAAACCGACGGGTTGCCCACGTATCATTTGGCGAACGTGGTCGATGATCATCACATGGCCATCAGCCATGTGATCCGAGGGGAAGAGTGGTTGCCAAGCGCACCACTGCACGTCTTATTGTACCAAGCGTTTGGTTGGGAATGTCCTCGGTTTGCCCACTTGCCCTTGATCTTGAAGCCTACTGGAAATGGAAAACTCAGCAAACGAGACGGGGACAAAGGCGGATTCCCCATCTTTCCTCTTGCTTGGACTGATCCCGTTTCAGGAGCTACGTCATTGGGCTACCGTGAACAAGGCTATTTGCCAGAGGCATTCTTGAATATGCTTTTGCTTCTGGGATGGAGCAGCGGAGATGATGAAGAGTTGTATTCATTGGATCAGGCGGTTGCAGCATTTGATCTGGGCCGTGTGATCAAATCAGGCGCTCGGTTCAACCCAGATAAAGCCCGTTGGTTTAACGAACAATACCTTAGAACGGGCGAGACCAGTCGCTGGATACAGCCGCTTAGACAGGCGGCCAATGGTCAGATGGATGAATGGTCAGAGACACAGTGCCAGAAGGTGCTTGACATGTTCCTCGAGCGGGTTCAATTCCTGCATGAAATTCCAGAAACCACCTACCTTTTCGATGCTCCAACAGCATTCGACGAGAAGCTCGTCCGCAAAAAGTGGAAACCCGAAACGGCCGGTTATCTGACAGAGCTCGCCGCCGTATTGGAAGGCATATCCCCGTTCGAGTCGGCTGTAATCGAGTCAGAATTCAAGGCGTTCTTGGAGCGAAAGGAGCTCGGGTTTGGAGCTGTGTTGCTGCCCTTCAGGCTGGTATTAACCGGCACAGGGGGTGGTCCGTCGATGTTTGATTTTGCCGATTTTCTCGGCAAGGAAGAAACCTTGCGGCGACTGCAAGCCGGTGTGGAAGCGCTCAGTTAATTCGCATTTCGGGAACGGCATCCGGTATGACCAATTTTCCCGCGGTGGCCGCGGCAATTTCTTCCACCGAAACACCCGGGGCACGCTCCACCAAGTGAAATGCGCCCTCGCGAATGTCGAGGACAGCTAAGTTTGTCACCACCCGTCTCACACAGCCTACACCGGTCAACGGCAAAGAACACGACGGGAGCATTTTTGATTCCCCAGCACGGTTGGTATGCATCATCGCAACAATGATGTTTTCAGCACTGGCCACCAAGTCCATCGCGCCGCCCATGCCCTTGACCATTTTGCCCGGAATCTTCCAGTTGGCGATGTCGCCATTTTGAGCAACTTCCATCGCGCCGAGCACGGTAAGTTGGACGTGTTGACCCCGGATCATGGCAAACGATGTCGCACTATCGAAATACACGGCTCCCGGCATGGCCGTAATGGTCTGCTTGCCCGCGTTGATCAGATCCGCATCTTCTTCCCCCTCCCATGGAAACGGACCCATGCCTAAGATTCCATTTTCCGATTGAAATTCCACCTCCATTCCTTCGGGGATGAAGTTGGCCACCAAGGTGGGAATCCCAATGCCGAGGTTTACGTACCACCCTGCTCTCACTTCCTGCGCAATGCGCTTCGCAATTCCGTTTTTATCCAACATTGTTCAGGCGTTTGAAGCGGTTTCGCGGTTTCGGACCGTACGCTGTTCGATCCGTTTTTCGTAGCGCTCGCCTTGAAAAATCCGTTGCACAAAAATTCCAGGGGTATGAATCTCGTTGGGGTTGAGCGTTCCTTCTGGAACGAGCTCTTCCACCTCCGCAATGGTGATTCTCCCTGCCATTGCCATCATGGGATTGAAATTGCGCGCGGTGGCTTTGTAGATCAAATTGCCGGCGGTATCGCCTTTCCACGCCTTGACAAAGGCAAAATCTGCGGTCAAAGCTGATTCGAGAATGTGGGGCTTGCCTTCAAACTCTCGGACCTCTTTGCCCGCTGCCACTTCTGTGCCAAATCCCGCCGGAGTGTAAAAAGCGGGGATGCCTGCGCCGCCTGCTCGACATCGTTCTGCCAGCGATCCTTGTGGAATTAAATCCACTTCTAACTCTCCACTGAGCATCTGCCGTTCAAACTCATCATTCTCGCCGACATAAGACGAAATCATCTTGCGAATTTGACGCTGTTGAAGCAGCAAACCGAGTCCAAAATCATCCACGCCAGCATTGTTCGAAATACATGTTAAGTCTTTGATTCCAAGACGGACCAATTCCCCAATGCTGCATTCGGGAATGCCACAAAGACCGAAGCCCCCAAGCATCAGCGTCATACCGCTCTTAACGCCATCACACGCTGCTATGCTCCCATTTACCACTTTTGAAATTGCCATCTCTCTGTTTGTTGATCATTGAAACAAATCATCGTCGTCAAATCCGGCTCCACTCCCTCCAAAGGTTGCTTGATTGAGCTCCATCAACTGCCTGCAGTTCAACGAATCGAGGCCCATGCCCTCGGGGCGCACAAAATCCGCCTGGCTCAAATCCAAGGTTTCGTCGGCATAGGCTGCATTCATATAGAAGCCGTAAATCGGGAGTGCTGTATTCGCTCCTTGACCGTTTCTAATGGTGCTGAAGCGAACCGCCGGGTCCTGTGCACCAACCCAGACGCCGGTCACCAACTCGGGCGTGAGCCCCATGAACCAACCGTCGGAATGGCCTTGGGTGGTGCCCGTCTTTCCAGCCATAGGCACCTTGATATTATCGTATTTTCTCCTTTCAACATCCATGCGCAATCTCACGCCTGTGCCTTTTCGTTCTTCGGTTTTGGGATTGTACGCCCCATCCACAACTCCTTTCATCATGTCAACGATGGTGTACGCTGTGCGTTTGTCTAATCCCTGCCGCAATTCCGGTTCAGGAGACCAGATGACATTGCCGTATTTGTCTTCAATCCGGGTAACAATGGTCGGTTTGATGTAAACCCCGCCGTTCACCAATGCGGCATTCGCCGAAGTGATTTCTTTCAGCGTGAGCTGGGAGGCCCCCAACGCAATCGATGGAACTGCGGGGATTTCTGACTCAATGCCCAAAGCATGCGCCAATTGAATAACCCGCTCAGGGCCAAATTCTTTGATGAGCTTTGCCGAAATGGTATTCATGGAATTGGCCAAAGCATACTCCAATGTCACCACTTCTCCGTATTCAAAATCCGAGTTATCCGGGCACCAATCGGGCTGGTCGCCGGGCATTTCCACACAAATTCGCTGGTTGGGCAATTCTGCACACCGGTCCATGCCGTAGCGCAAGGCCGTAGCATAAACGAAAGGCTTGAAAATAGAGCCCACTTGCCGCTTGGATTGGGAAACATTATCGTACTGAAAAAATCGGTAGTCCACCCCACCAACCCATGCTTTAATGTGGCCTGTTCCGGGCTCGATGGACATCAGGCCGGCATGGAGCAAGCTCTTGTGATATAGAATCGAGTCGAGTGGACTCAGGACGGTATCCTTCGCTCCGAGATGGGTGAAAACCCGCATAGGAACCGGAGTGTCAAACGCGGAGTCAATTTCCTTTTGACTCGGGCGATGCCACGTGTGGCTGCATCCTCCTTTTTCCTCGTCACAATGCCATGCCGGACCATCCGCTGTGTCGCTTTTTCGAATATAAAATCCCGGACGCTCGCACTCAGGACAGAATTTTCCAACATAAATCCGATGCCGAGCGCTTTGCTTTACCGCGGTCTTGACTAGCATGTCACGGTCCTTGCGTTCAATGCCTTCATAAAAAGGCCATTCGGACTTACTTCGCGACCTGAGGTCCCTGTTCAATGTCGCCTGAAGCTCCTCCCCCAAGTGCCTTTTCACCGCCACCTCTGCAGCCAACTGCAGCCGGCTATCCAAGGTGGTGTGCACCTGAATACCGTCTCGGTATAAGTCATACGGAGCGCCATCGGCTTTGGCGACCTTCCAATTTCCATTTGCATCCTTTTCTCCAAATAGCTCCTTCAATTCTGCACGCAAGGCCTCCCGGAAATAAGGCGCCAATCCTTCATCGTGGCTCACACGCTGGAAACTGATCCCGAGCGGCATCGCCGACAAGGAATCTCTCTGCAGATCCGTGATGATTCCATAACGCTCCAACTGCATGAAGACCACATTCCTTCTGGACTGAACCAAGTCCGGCCTTCTCAGCGGGTTGAATAACGAGCTGTTCTTCAGCATGCCCACGAGCATCGCCGATTCATGGAGTTCCAACTCCTCTACATCTTTATCAAAATAGATGTTCGATGCTGATTTAATTCCTACCGCTTGATTCAAAAAATCATAGCGATTCAAATAGAGCGCAACGATTTCGTCCTTGGTGTAAAACCGTTCGAGTCGAGCAGCAATGATCCATTCTTTCGGTTTTTGGAGAAAGGCCCGCTCTAGCCAACTGGTGTGCTCGTATTGCTCGGTGAACAACTGCTTCGCGAGCTGCTGCGTAAGGGTACTTCCACCCCCACGTTGACCCATGAAAGCAATGGCCCGAGCCAAGCCAATGAAATCGATGCCGCTGTGGCCCCAAAAGCGGGCATCTTCGGTACTGATGAGCGCCTGAACAAGGTTCTGTGGCAGCTCCTGAAACCGAGCATCGGATCGGTTTTCTGAATAATAGCGTCCGATCAATTTCCCGTCTGATGTGAAAACGCGCGTAGCGAGTTCTGTCTTTGGATTCGCGAGGGCATCGGTATCTGGAAGGCTCCCGAATGATGCCAATCCGACCAGCATTGCAAGTCCCAGCAACGGACTCAACCCCAACAACCACGTCCACACTTTATGCCGCGTAAACGAGGGCTTGGGGGATTTATTGGCCTTCTTCTTTGTTGTTTTTGCCATTCCACTGCAAGGATAATACACGAAACGCGACGGATGGTAACCAATTGCGTCCATTGGGGATTATTCGCAGTACTCTGTTCCCGTTCAGGCCCATTTGCATCCTAAATTTGCCGCACTAAAAAATTTCCATGGTCGCCCTTATCAAAGCCGCACAGCTTCTTCTCAGTTTGTCCATCTTGGTGGTACTGCATGAATTTGGACACTATTGGGCTGCCCGTGCCTTCAAAACACGTGTGGAAAAATTTTACTTGTTCATGAACCCCGGATTTTCGCTTTTCAAAAAGCAAATCGGTGAAACAGAATGGGGCATCGGGTGGCTTCCGCTGGGGGGGTACGTGAAGATCTCCGGCATGATTGACGAGTCCATGGACACGGAACAAATGAAGCAACCTGCTCAGCCTTGGGAGTTCCGTTCAAAGCCCGCCTGGCAGCGGCTGATCATCATGCTCGGGGGTATTATCGTCAACCTTATTCTCGGATTTGCCATCTACAGCATGGTCTTGCTGGTTTGGGGAGAAACGGTGTTGCCGGCGGACAAAATCCCTTACGGATTGGAGGTGGATGAACGCTTGAAACCTCTCGGATTTGAGGATGGAGACCAGGTGCTAGAAATTAACGGTGAGGTCCCCGCTTCCTTTACAGAAATTCGACGATCCCTCTTTTTCGACCCAGTAACATCTGTGGTCCTCAATCGAAACGGAGAGCGTGTTGAACTCGCGATCGACACCGACTTGGGACAGCTCTTAGTCGACAGCGCCATCCGCCGTCCATTTGGATTGCGTGTTCCGGCAGTTGTGGAATCGGTGGCCCCAGGATCAGGTGCTGAGCTCGGGGGACTCCTCCCCGGTGACCGCATCATCCGCATTGACGACAAGCCTCTTGCCTTTTATGGAGACGTCGCTGCATACCTCATCGCACGGCCAGCTAGCACCATGGAAATCGTCGTTAATCGCGGCGGCGGCGAAGTGGTGTTGCAATGCGCCACCAATGACATGGGCGCCCTCGGGTTTTTTCAAAAAGACCCCTATTCAATGGACGAATTCGCCTTGGATGAGCGGCATTACGGTCCAGGTGAGGCGCTGACCAACGGATTCTCTTTAGCGTGGACTACCCTCGAAGAATATGTGCTGTCCATGCGCTTTTTGTTCAGTAAATCAGGGGCGAGTCAAGTGGGCAGTTTGGTCACATTTGGAAGCATTTTCGACGCCGGTTGGGATTGGGAAGTGTTTTGGCGAAATACCGCTTTTTTCTCGTTGATTTTGGCCTTCATGAACCTGTTGCCGATTCCAGCCTTGGATGGAGGTCATGTTATGTTCTTGCTCTATGAAATGGTCGCCGGCAGGCCCGCGCCTGAGAAATTTTTGGAGCGGGCTCAAACCGTCGGAATCATCTTGCTCCTGGGCCTGATGGTATTAGCACTTGGTAATGATATCTGGCGGGTCATCACCGGCCAGTTTGGTTGATTCGCACTACCTTTCCGTCATGACCGTTTCGGACATCAGCGCATATGGACTCGTGATTGGCGGGTCACTGGTCATTATCCTGAGTTATTTTGCAAACCTCCTCGCGAAGCGGACCAACATTCCTAGCGTCTTGGTCTTGATTGGGATGGGCATTGCCATTCGAGAAGGATTGAACGCCATGGGGCTCAATTCAATCCCTTTCGAATCACTGGTCCTAGAATTACTCGGGACCGTCGGTTTAATTTTTATCGTGCTTGAGGCGGCTCTTGAATTGGAACTCACACGCGAAAAAATGCCGCTTATCATCAAAAGTGCCACCATGGCGCTCTTGGCATTACTCGGCAGCTCTGCGGCCATCGCGGCCTTTCTCGTAACTTCAATGGATATGCCGCTCTTTGAAGCATGGGTCTATGCCATCCCCCTTTCCATCATGAGCAGTGCCATCATTATTCCAAGCGTTTCAGGAATCGCTGCAAACGACCGAGAATTCATGGTGTACGAGAGTACCTTCTCAGATATTTTCGGCATCATGGCCTTCTACCTGCTCCTGGGAAATTCGGCAGCTGAATCTACGAATTCCATCATACTGAGCATTGGCACCAATTTGCTTGTGACCTTCATTCTGGCCGTCATCGTCAGCTACGTTCTGGTCTACGTACTTCAGAAAATCACTAGCTCAGTCAAACTCTTTTTGAGCATCGCGGTATTGTTGCTCATTTACTCCGTCCAAAAGTTGTTGCACCTCAGTCCATTGGTGTTGATTTTGATTTTTGGGTTGATGCTGAACAACCACCGGCTATTTTTTCCGAATTGGAACTCCACACGAAAGTGGTTGAAGTTTTTACCCTCTCCAGCCAAGCTCTTGGACGATCACCGCATGCATGAATTGCACCGCGATTACCATCTCTTGACACTGGAAACGGCATTTGTCATTCGTACATTCTTTTTCGTGCTCTTTGGAATGACCGTATCGTTGCTGGCGCTCACAGATCTCCATGTGATCACCGAGGGACTCATCATCTGCTGTATCCTCTTCGGAGTTCGAATTTTGAGTTTGCTCTTTTTTCAACGCAAGCGGTTGTTTCCTTTGCTGTACATCGCTCCTCGAGGACTCATTACCATCCTTTTATTTTTCCAAATTCAAGGGGCTTATTCAGAATTTTCCCAACCCCAATTTGACCAAGGGATTTTATTGGTCATTATTCTGGTGACCAGCATCATCATGACCATTGCACTGGTGCAAAATGGCATCACACTCAGAGGAATGATGTTGGTGCCTGACATGGCCCACCGCGACAACGAAGAAGGTGAAACAAGCGAGGATTCGGTGCCTGAAGCATCCGATTCCGAGCCAGCTGCAGAGGAGCCCCTCAAGGACTAAACACCCATCGGCACGTACCATTCACCTGGAATACGCTGCACATAACCTTGCATTTCCATCGCATAAAGTTGGTCTCTCACAAACGCCTCGGGGCGCTTCAATGCGCGCGCTACGTCCGCCAAACGTCCGCCCTGTTGTACCATCAAATGCCTCCAAACCGGAAGGAAAACCGCCGGGATTTCTGCCTCGGATCGGCATGCATTGGCTGGGTAAGTTCTCGCCGCTAATCGTTCAATTAATTCCTCAGGATTTGACCACCCCATTTCGGGAAACTGCTCCAATAATTTAACATTCCCGGCCCATCGACTGCTCGATCGGGAAGCCGCCGGGCGGTACACCCAGCAATCAACTCCAGAGTCTATGGCCAGTTCCGCCGAAATCAACGCTCCTCCTTTGGCGGGACTTTGAATCAATACCAGTGCTTCAGAGAGTCCTACCACCAGTCGATTTCTCGAAGCAAAATGCCAGGATGCTATGGGATCCTGCACAGCGCGTTCGGTGACCACAGTACCGCCGCACTGAAGCATGCGCTCTGCAATCTGAATGCTGGAACGGGGATATATCGGGTGCAGAGGACCTCCCAGCACACCCACCGTGCGAAATCCTGCATAGCATGCTCCTCGATGCGCAGCAGCATCCACTCCTCTCGCCAGTCCGCTGACTACAACCCACTCGCGTCGGGCAAATTCTTTTCCCAGTTCAAAGGCTAATTCCACCGCCAGCGAGGAACAATTTCGGGTCCCAACAATCCCAATGCACTTTCTTGCCTTTTTTGAAAAAAGTGCACCCCTGCCAAACACCACCGGAGGGGCATCTTTCATTTCTCTCCAACCCACGGGGTAATTTATTCCTTCCCAGGACAAGGCCCAAGCGCCCGGTAACATCAAGGTCTCCAAGAATGAAGCATCACGTTCTTTTATGATCGTTTCAACCCGACCAAATCGTCCACGTGCAAGCGCAAGCGCTGCATCCAATGAGCCCGCCTGTTCTACCCAACGCCGCAAATTCACCGGACCCAAGCCAGGCATACCCAATAACCTCCACCAGTCTCTTTCCCGTTCCACGCAGCAAGGTGACGAAAGCCTCCATGCAAACGCGTTCATCTTTACCCGTGTGTGAGGCGGGTTGATATTCGAACAATTGTTGCATCTTGCAATATGCACTCCTGTCTCAAATTCCTCTTCGCTTTCGCGCTTTGCACCGGTCTCTTTTGCACGCACTCCTGCGCGCAAACCCTTTCTGGTATCGTCAAGGACTCCGACGGATTGGCCTTACCCGGCGCATTCATCACAGCAAGAGCTGCGGGTGGTCAAGTAGAAGGTGCAGTAAGCCTGCCCGACGGAACGTACACCCTCAACCTCAGTGCATGGGCAGGAAAATCAACTGCCGTGGCGTGCAGTTACATCGGCATGGAAACAACCGAGAGGACATTTGAATCCTTGGTTTCAGGTCAATCGTACCAAGTGGACTGGACATTAAAATCCACATCAGAGATGTTGGACTTGGTGGTCGTAAGTGCAGGCCGATTTGAACAATCCGCCAACGAAGTAACGGTCTCCGTGGATATTCTGCCTCCACGGATTGTTGAGAGCAGAGGCACCACCACCTTGGAAACCGCACTGGAAATGAGCCCTGGAGTCACCTTCGTCAACGGAGAACCCCAAATTAGAAGCGGCAGCGGTTTTAGTTATGGTGCAGGATCCCGTGTCATGATCATGATCGACGATCTGCCTGTGCTCAGCGGCGATGCGGGTCGGCCCACTTGGGGGTTTTTGCCGCTCGAGAATTTGGAGCAAATTGAAATCATCAAAGGCGCCTCAAGCGTTTTGTATGGAAGCGCAGCCTTGAGCGGTGTTATCAACGTCCGCACGCGCTTTCCGGATGCACGGCCGCTGACCCGTGTGAATGTCCAGCACGGGGTTTTTTCTGCGCCGCGGAGTGGACAAGCGAAATACTGGAATGGAATGGCACAGCAGTCCAATGTGCGGTTCTTGCACAGCCAACAAATTGGCCGGTGGGATTTGGTTTTGGGTGGAAATTTTTTGGGGGATGATGGGTACCTCGCTCCAGAGGATGTCGCTGCGAACGATGCCGCAACCCAGCGGTATCAACCATGGTTGGTCGATCGCTTTGGAGCAGAATACCGGGCTCGGCTCAATGCCAACCTCCGCAAACGGGAGACCAAAGTAGCCGGCCTAACGTATGGACTCAATACGAATTGGCAATTAGGGGAATCCTTGAACACCCTGATTTGGCAGAATGCCCCCGACTCGATTTACGGAGCATTTGACGGTGCCGCTACCCGCACGAATCAACTGATTGGAACCGTTGATCCTTATGTGGAGTACCTCAGCCCGAACGGGATACGCCATAGTTTACGTAACCGCTGGCAGTACCTCAACAATGACAACGACAATGAGCAGTCCAATGGATCGCACGTTGGATACAGCGAATACAAGATGCACCTGGACGGTGAGCGCTGGGGCATTGGTGGTCTGATGCTGACGGCGGGTGCCGTGAATATGTTTGCCGTCAGCCGAGCTGAATTGTATTCGGGGGGCTCTTCAGACGGCAACAATGCGGCTCAAAATCGCGCGGCCTATGTCCAAATTGACCAATCCATTGGAGAACGGTTGAAGTTGGCTGGAGGAGCGCGATATGAGTATTTTTCGGTCAATGGGACTGGTGCAGGCAAACCCGTTTTTCGATTAGGGGGGAACTTTAAGCTCGCGGAGGCCACGTACCTGCGGAGCAGCTTCGGCCAGGGATTCCGGTTCCCGACCATTGCCGAGCGCTACATCCGCACCGGCTTGGGAGCTCTCCAAATTTATTCCAATGAAGACCTTCGACCAGAGTTTTCGTGGTCGACTGAGATTGCGGTGAAGCAAGGATTTGCTTTTAAAGACACCCGAGTGGGCGATTTTGCAGGATTCCTCGACTTAGCCTTGTTCCGGCAAGACTATGAAGACTTCATCGAATTCACTTTTGGCCAATGGGGACCCGATGAAGGTGAAGCGCCAACCATTGAAAATGTATTTGGCTTGGGATTTATGAGTGTGAACACCGGAGGCAGTCGGGTTACGGGAGGAGAAATTTCCTTGACCGGGCGCTGGACAACTCGCTCGTTTCAGGCAGATGTCATCACAGGCTACACCTACACCAACCCCGTCAGTACCACACCGAATTATAATTACAGCCCACGCGGACTTGAGACGACTTATCTGAGTACCAGCTACGACACAACCGGCATGGTTCTGAAATACCGCTCTCCGCATGTCTTCCGATTCGATGTGCAACTTTCGGGACAAAAATGGTTCGGCGGTTTTAGCGCCCGGTATCAAACGGCACTTCAGAACTTTGACGCAGCTTTCATAGAATTTGAAGAACAGGGCTTTGTGCAATGGGGAGTCCAACAATGGTTAGACGAAAACCCCCGACTTCCTTGGGTATTCGATGCACGAATTGGACGCGAATGGCCTTCAGGCCATAAGCTGACATTGGTGATGAGCAACCTGACCAACGCAGAGTACGCTGTGCGTCCCATGGCCATGGAGGCTCCGCGCTTAACTTCGCTGATGTATACTTATCAGATTAACTGATGGCCTCATCTTCTACCGCCTTGATTGGCGTCATTCCCGCCCGCTTGGGCTCCACGCGATTTCCCGGAAAGCCCTTGGCCTCCATCGGAGGTCAGCCGATGATTGCACGCGTCGTAAAGCGAGCCCTCAATGCGGACGTGTTTGACCGTGTCCTCGTCGCAACGGATGACGAACGGATTCGCGACGCCGCAGCCGCAGCCGGAGCAGATGTTCGCATGACGCACCCCGATATTCCCAACGGAACATTGAGGAGCTACGATGCACTCATGCAATGGGAAGCCGATGCAGGCAGCGAAGCGGGTTACATCGTCAACATTCAAGGAGATGAGCCTTTTGTGCATCCGGAACAACTCCAAAAACTCGCCCAGCTCATTCGCAAACCGGGCGTATCCATCGCCACGCTCGCTCGTCCCAAACCTGCAGGCGATGCAGAGCGCTCTAACCCTAATCGGGTTAAAGTCACGTGCGACCTCAATGGCCTTGCGCTGTATTTCAGTCGTGCACCCATCCCTTCATCCGAAGGACCTTGGCTGGAGCACGTTGGGCTGTACGCATTCACCCGAGGGGCCATGGAGGCGATTACCCTATTGCACGCCACCGAATTAGAGAAGCGGGAGCGCTTGGAGCAATTGCGCTGGTTGGAGCACGGTTGGAGGATCTCCGTCGGTCGAACTTCACATGCTTCTTATTCCATTGATACCCCCGAAGATTTGATTCAGATTGAAAAGCGCATTGAAAGAGGTGAACTCCACTAACTTCGCACACTGAAACCCATTGTCATGATGTACAAAATCCCTGTTGCCATCGCTTGCTCCCTTGCAATTGGCCTGTTTTCCTGCACAAGTCCAGAATCCAATATGACCTCTTCCGAACAACCTGAATTCAATGAATCCCAGTTTTCTGCGCCCCCCGTTGCAGAAAAAAAGGAACACATCACCAAAATCCATGAGCTGGAGTTGAAAGATGATTATTTCTGGATGCGCCTCAGCGACGAGCAGAAAGAAGCCAAAGAGCCCGATGAGCAAACGGCTTCTGTCGTGGACTACCTGAATGCTGAAAACGATTATAAATCAGAAGTGCTGAAAAGCACCGAAGCGTTTCAAGAATCTCTTTTTGAGGAAATCAAAGGGCGCATTAAGCAAGATGACCAAAGCGTTCCGTTATTGGACAATGGTTTCTGGTACTACACCCGCTACGAAGAAGGGCAAGAATACCCCATTCACTGCCGCAAGGAAGGCAGCATGGATGCCGAGGAGCAAGTGATGCTTAACGTCAATGAAATGGCAGAAGGATTCAGCTATTACTCCGTTGGTGGCCGTTCCGTGAGCAGCGACAACAACTTATTGGCATTCAGCGTGGATACCGTCAGTCGCCGGGAATATACCCTGCAATTCAAAGATTTAACGACCGGCGAAATCCTTGCTGACCGCATCCCCGAAACTACAGGAGGGGCGACTTGGGCCAACGACAACCGCACGGTCTTTTATTCCAAAAAAGATCCGGTCACGTTGCGTTCTTACCGCATTTACAAACACGTGCTAGGAACGGATGCAGACCAAGATGTAGTGGTCTTCGAAGAAAAAGACGAAACCTTTAGCTGCGGTATCGGAAAGACCAAAAGCGAGGCGTTCTTGATGATTGGAAGCTATTCGACTGTAAGCTCGGAGTGGCGGTACTTGGACGCGAACAACCCAGAGGGCGACTGGCAAATCATCCAGTCCCGAGAACGGGATTTGGAATACAGCTGCAGCCATTATGGAGATCATTTTTACATCACCACCAACCGCAACGCCAAGAATTTCAAGCTCGTCCGCACGCCCATCAATGCAACCGGCTACGACAATTGGGAGGACGTCTTGCCACATCGCGATGCAACGTTGCTCGAAGGCGTGGATATCTTCCAGGATTATTTGGTGGTCTCCGAGCGAACCGACGGATTGAATCAGATTCGCATCAAGCGATGGGATGACGCGGCGGATTACTACATTGATTTCCCCGATCCTGCATATTCTGCCTACGTTGGTGCCAACCCCGACTTTGACACAAAAAGGCTCCGTTACGGATACAATTCCATGACGACCCCAAGCTCCGTTTTCGAGACCAACATGGACACCAAAGAGACTGAAACGCTCAAGCAGCAGGAGGTGCTCGGTGGTCAATTTGATTCGAATAATTACCAAAGCGAACGCGTGATGATCGAGGCAAGGGACGGAACCAAGGTTCCCGTATCCATTGTCTACCGAAAGGGCATGGAGAAGAACGGCCAAAACCCCTTCCTGCTCTATGCATACGGAAGCTATGGCTACAGCATGGATGCTGGTTTCTCCAGCACGCGTTTGAGCTTGCTGGACCGAGGGTTTGTGTACGCTATTGCCCACATCCGAGGAGGCCAAGATTTGGGCCGTGAATGGTATGAAGACGGGAAGATGTTCAACAAGATGAACACGTTTACCGATTTTGTGGATTGCGGACAGGCTATGTGTGACTTGGGCTTCACCTCTCCGGACCACCTCTACGCCATGGGCGGTTCTGCCGGTGGATTGTTAATGGGTGCCGTCATCAACCTCGCTCCTTCTTTATTCAACGGCATCATCGCGGCTGTTCCTTTCGTGGACGTCATCAACACCATGTTGGATGAGAGCATCCCCCTCACCACGGGAGAGTTTGATGAATGGGGCAATCCCAAAAACAAAGATTCCTTTGACTATATGATGTCCTACAGCCCATATGACAACGTCGCTGCGCAAGACTACCCGCACATGCTCGTTACCACGGGGTATTGGGATAGTCAAGTTCAATATTGGGAGCCTGCCAAGTGGGTGGCCAAATTGCGTGACACAAAAACGGACGACAACTTGCTCATCATGGATTGCAACATGGAAACCGGACACGGTGGCGCGTCAGGTCGATTCAAACGACTGCGTGAAACCGCCATGGAATATGCCTTCTTTATGATGCTCGAAGGCATTCGTGAATGACAAAAAGGTACCGCCAACTGACTGTTGCCGAGCTGGAGGGTGTCCGCTTAGAGTTTGTTCAATTTCTAGCCTCTGAAGGCATCGCGGCTGACGATTGGGAGCGGAAGCTCGCCCAAAATTCGCCGGATGTTCAGGCATGCATTGATGAATTCAGTGAGAAGTTCTGGGACGGTGCAACCGGAGCGATTAAATGCTTGGAGCACCGGCCCGATGATCAGAACCTGTGGCTTTTTCACTTTGGTGAAACTTCGGCTCACGTGATTCGATGCAAGAAAGATGGTCAATTAGTCGAATGGTCGCAGGGCGGGAAGTCGTTTGAGCAAGAAGCCCGGGGCCAAGAGATTTTTTTATTGCTGGAACAAGGTGCTCTGCCTTGTTCAGAAGAGCGATTCAAAGAGGTGCACAGCGAGTTGTCAAGCGAAAGCGATCAGGCCTGACGGGATCGAAATGCGGTTTCAGGCAGATCGAATCCCCGCTCCGCCAACCAAACAGCCACGTCATCTTCAACTGGGTGGTGCCAATGCACTTCCAGTCCCGCCTTGCGAGCGCCTTGGACATGCTGTTCTGAATCATCAATGAACAACGTGCGCTCTACTTGGACTCCGTGTCGCTCACAAAGCGAGGTAAACGCTGCTGGATGCGGCTTGCGCTCTCCGAGTTCATGGCTATAATGAATGCCCTCGAACGCTGACCGAAAAGCACTCAGCCCATAGTTCGCCTCAATCCACGCTTCGAATACATGCGCATGAATGACGTTGGTATTTGAAAAAATGTAGAGCCGTGTTTGGTTGCCCAGAGCTTGAACCAATTCAATTCGAGAGCGATCCATGCCAACCAAAATGCAGTTCCAAGCATCGATGACCTGCGCGCGCTTCGTGCCCGGTGCACAGTGCGATTCCAAGAATTGATAAAATGCCTCCGGCGAGATGCGACCGCATTCCAAATCATCAAATTCAGGCGATTGAGCAGCTTGTTTGTAAAGACCTGCAAAGTCCTTGACTCCCAAGGATTGGAACGCGCGCACTGGAGCTTCGTACTCAATGTCGTACAAAACTCCTCCAAAATCGAGAATCAATGCTTCTGGGAGCGCTGCCATGGCACGTTGCACTCAACGAATGACCTTCCACGGCTTCAGCCATGCACTGCTGGAGACGGACTGCATACGCAAAACTTCCAGATGGGCTCGCGCGCTCAACTCATCGATGTGCGTGGCGAACGTCACAATGTGCAATCCACCATCTTGAAGAAATATCTCCGCGTCAAACCCTTGATTTACGAGTTGGTCAGCCAAGGCCTTGGCGTTGTCTTCCAAAGAAAACGCTCCAGCAACAAGCATGTATAGCGAAGCGTCAGCCGGTGTCGTCGGCGCACCAGCAGCGTGCTCTGATGTAATTGCTGGAGTTCCCACCGCCGTGCGCGCTGTCCACGCTGTTTCTGCGGCGCTCATCTCAACAACGTCGGACCACGTCGGAACGGCTTCCCCTTCAAAACGAGGTTCATACAAGGCTGTGCGAGGAGTGACCGGAAGCGGACTCATCAACGCGTCCTGACCGTTCCATCCATCCATCAGAAACATCCCCATTCCACCCAAAATGGGAACCGCTATTGCGGCCGCAATGCGGGCCAATGGCAACGGTTCAGAGGACATCGGCACAATGCGCCCCGGTCGTGGAGATGAACCCGAATCGGAGCTGACCAAAGGCTCGGGCGTAGATGCTTCACTGACCAATGGTCGAAGCGGGATACGTCGCAAGCCAAAAGAACGGAGCATTTTCTCCATTTCTTCGTCAGCCAAAAATTGAATGCGACCGTTCGAGCCCTGATAAAGACGGCCCACGTGAGCAATGGTCACCGTTTTGCCAGAAGCAATGGCCCCCTTGATTTGTTCCGTTTCTTTTTGCAATCTGCCCAATGCCGCGTCCATGGTAATCCCTTCGGATTGAGCAAGCGTTTGAACCAATACACCATCGTGATGGGTGAGCCGTTCGTTGAACAAGATCCCCCGTGAGGGCGGAATCAATTCCTGCAATGTCTCATCGTACCGGGCAGGCTGACGATTGCACACAAACCCTCCTAAGCCAGGAACCACCACGCAATCGTGGTCTAAAAACAAGCGGTGGAGCTGGTGGTCGAGGGACGTCATGAAATCGATTTTACTCCCCGAAAGTAGGAGAAACAAGCCAGTCCTGCAACACCTCCGACCGTGATTCTACCGAACAATGGCGACACTCCCCTCTACAAGGCGCGGCCCATCTCGCAACTCAAACCGCAGACGCCACATGTAGACCCCATCCGGAACGAAAAAATCCGAATCACTCACCTGGTCGTTGCCAATCCAAGGTTCCTTGGGGTTTTCGCTGTAAAAAACCAATTCTCCCCAACGGTTGTATACCTCCAAGCGGTAACCCCTCGGATCGATTCCTTCAACAAAAAACGCATCATTCACCCCATCGTTATTGGGCGTGAAGGCATTGGGCACAAACACCGGGTTGAATACGTCAATGAACGTGCTGTCACGCGCTGTGCATCCTTCCGGAGAAATCGTTTCCAATACATACCATCCGGGACCTGTCACTGTTACTTCTGGCGTCAAACAATCACTGCAACTGAGGTTTTCTGTCGGCGTCCACCAAAGCGTATCAGAATCAACCGTTCCAAACAGGCGCACTTCATCCAGCCAATCCACTTCGCGATTTGGGCCCGCATCGACATAGGGCGGCTGCCACACGTGCACTGTAATCTCTGTGCTCCCTGTGCAGCCAAACGCGTCCGTAGCGTGGACTGTGAACGTGGTCGTCTGCAACGGAAAAACAGCGGTCATTTGCGCATTGGGATTCGCCACCAGTCCAGCAGGTGCCCAGGAATATGAGACCGCATCGGAAGCGCTGAGTTCCATGGTTTCGCCGCGGCACATCCACCCCCCGCCCGTCGCTGAAGCCGTAGGTGCGATGAGCTCAACGCTAACGCTGTCTACCCCCACGCCGCAAGCGTTGGCAATGGAAACGTAATACGTTGTGTTGGCTGAAGGTGAAGTGTATGGGTTTTGTGCAAATGGGTTCGTCACCAAGTCCGCCGGCGACCACAAATAACTATCACCCTCTGCGGCTTCCAAAAAAACACCCTGTCCAACGCACAGGTTGATGGTCGGGTACGTCTGTCCGCCTGGCGAAGATTGAATCACATTGATCGTCACCTCTTCCTCGGCGAGGCAATCGTTGGGGCTCGATATCAGGGCGGTGTAAGTCGTCGTTTCTGTCGGACTTGCCGTGGTCGTCTCCGAGGTCGGTGAACCCAAGCCTGCCGTTGGACTCCACATGACATCACTTCCGCCCGTTGCCTCAAGCTCCACAACATCCCCAACACAAATGGTCATGTCATCTGTGATTTCGGTCTGAAGCACTTCGACTACGACTGTGACTTGGGCCGTTCCAACACCGCACGTGTTGCTATCCTCTACCGTGTAGGTCGTGGTCTGATTGGGAGTGACCGTGGGGTTGGGTACCGAGGGGTCGTCGAGTGTTGGATCAGGTTGCCATTCCAGGGCCGCGGTACCATATGCTTGGAGTGTCGCCGATTCCCCTTCACAGATGGGGGGAATTTCATCGATGAGTGGCTCAGGAATGTCCTCAATGAACAGCGTTGCAAATGCCGTGTCCGGCTCGAGGCACCCGGCAGATCCTGAAACACTGGAAACGATGAGCATCACATCCCATTCCCCGGGCGTAGCATAGATGTACTCTGGGTTTTCTTCATCGCTTGAATTGAGGTCTCCGAAATACCACTCATAATCTGTTCCGCCGATGGAATTGTTCACGAATTGAATGGGCTCACCTGCACAAATAATGTCCGGAGCATCAATTTCGATGTCCGCAACCAAAGAGCCCAAGTTAAATTTGAAGACCCCGAGGTTGCAGTTGGAGGAATTATTCGTGCTCGACCATGCGCCCGTGGTGGAAGGAAAATCATCCCAACCTCCACAGCCCGCACAAACGGCTTGGTACACGGTCCCATTTTTATCAAAACGCGAAGTACCGCCGTCAACGTGCTCGTTGGAAAACGGCCCTCCGAAATACGTGCCATACGTCAAATCCGCCGCCTCCGGTGCCAAAACGCCCAACCAAAAGTCACTTCCATCCGTTCCGATTTGGAACGCATCGACCGTCGTAGGAAGTCCATTCGTCGTCGACTGGCTTGCGTAACTGCTATTAGATGTATTGGTCTGACCTCCCCATCCGCTGATGTACATCTCATCGCAATCGGAAACGAGGAAAGCAGTAGGGCTGATGTCGATCCCCACCATGGACAATCCCACACGGGTCAAAAAATCCACCGATTCTAAGTTCTCGGTTAACCGAACGACAAAGGTGCTCCCCAGCGGATTGGTGTCATAGACGTCGCCCACCAATGCCATATCGCTGCCAACCGTCTGTCCGCACAAGTGGGGTCGGTCATCGGTGTCCAATTGGACAAAGTACGATTGGTCATAATCATCGGTTCCGAAGTAAGTCGCTGCCGACAAAAACGGTGCGCCATTGAAGTCGATGGAAAACACATATCCATCTACATCCCCTGCCAAATCCGGTTGGTAGGCCCCCGGTGTAGTTGGCAAATCATCGCTTTTTGTTCCCCCTGTGACAAACGCTAAATCCTCGCCTACGGCAAATTGAATCGCAAAGGCCGCATCATCCGAATTTCCTCCGAAGTAAGTCGAAAACTCCAACGCAGCTAAGTCATTGGACATCTGGAAAACCACCGCATCACATGTCCCGTTGAGTCCGGGGTCGAATGCGTCCACCATGGGAAAGTCATCGCTGCGCGTGCTTGTTGCAACCCACACCTCCCCTGCTGGATCAATGACAATTTCGCCTCGGCACACATCGCCGTAATTGTAATTGAGTTTTTCTCCGAGGTTGAGGCCATCGTTTTCTGACCCCCCCACGAAGGTGGAGGCGACCAAGGAACCATCGACCCCATCGATGCGTGAAATCACGATGTCACACCCGTTGTCGTAGGCACCGTAAAAGTCATTTACTCCAAGGTCAATAAAGGGCCCTCCCACAAAATCTGGTTGATAAGCCCCCGCCGTTGTTGGGAAATTCTGAGACCCCGAAGTGCCCATGACGTAGATGTCCCCGTCTTGATCGGTTACCAAACTGTGAGGGTATTCCCGCATGCTTCCCCCGAGGTAAGTGCTGTATTCCAACGTCGAACCGTCCGGTGAAAAAACACTGATGCCAAAATCAAAATCTCCGCCACTGAATGCATTGCTGATAGCACCCGCGGTCGTAGGGTATCCTGCATCACGCACCCCCGAGCCTCCGATCAGTCGACCAGCGTCATCGTAAGCAGCGGTGAATCCCCAACTGTCTGCTGACGACCCCACAAACGACGCAAATTCAATTTCGGGATCAATAATCAATGGGCGCAGCGGGTCGTAGTCTCCCACTTGAAATGTGAGGTGCGAGCCTCCATCCTCGTCCGGTGTCAGCACATAATGACATGGCACTTCTTCCAAACGGGTCCCCCTAATTTGGTAAGCAAATGGGGCGGCTTCCGCCACATGGCCCCACGCTCCCGTGACCGACTCGCCTTCTCCCACCGCTGCACCAATCAAATGCCTTATTGTACCATCGGGCTGCAGCCGCGAATCGAGGCCACGGTATCGCACGGAAATTTGGGCAGGATCGGCCCCCGGGGCAACGTGCCAGTCGGATTTAATGAGGGCTGCATCGCCTCGTTGACCATCCAGCACGGCATCGATTCCAGGCCAGACATCCCGCACGGTGTATTTGCCCGTTGGGCGAATCCCCTCCGCCCATTTTGATGGATCCTGGCCACGGTAATACGAAACCTGATGCGCAGCAGGAGCAGCTGAACCGTCAAACGTTGCGTCGAGGCTGCAGCCTTCCCATTCCACATCCAAGACATGGGTCACAAGCGGACCACTGGGCGATTCATGTCGGCCCAGCGCATCATACCCCGCGCCCAACATGGCCACTTTCCAACCCGTTCGGTTCAACCACAGATCACCGCCGTTCACACGAGCTGAAGCTTGGACGTCCGATGGCCATTGTCCCGCATTGGGAACAAACCAAACACCCGAAGGAGCTTGAGCGTACTGGACCGTTCGCTTGCGTCCTCCCTCTTCATTGGCAGCCCACACAATAGAATCACCGATGAACCCGAAGAGGGTGCAAACCAAGAAGCAGGCCATGCAGATGGGGTTACGTATAAACATACCAAACAAATAACGGGCAAAAGGTGGTTCCGGTTGCCTTGGACTGGAAGGTTAAGCCAATTGCTCCGTCAACAACCGCATTTCAATTACGGGGGACATGCGTTCATGCAAAATCCGGTAGACGGAATCCGCGATGGGCATGTCGACAGTGAACTTTTGATTCAGATGAAATGTCCCATTCGAACCATTGAACCCTTCCGCCACCATGTTCATTTCCATGATGGCCCCTTTGACGCTATACCCTTTACCAATCATCATCCCCAATGTGCGGTTTCGGCTATGGGGACTGTACGCTGTGACCAACAAATCCCCGAGGTAGGCGCTTTCCTTCACGTCTCTGTCGTGCTCGTGCACGGCTGCAAGAAACCGCTTCATCTCTTGGGATGCATTGGAAATTAGTACACTGAGGAAGTTGTCTCCGTAGCCCAAGCCGGTCGCAATGCCCGCTCCAATTGCGTAAATGTTCTTCAGTACCGCCGCCAATTCCGCGCCGACAACGTCCTCGCTGATGCGCACCCGGATGTACCGAGTGGCCATGGCGTCGGCCACAATTTGGGCAATCGATAGATCTGGACAAGCGACAGTCAAGTAGCTCAGCTTTTCCCGCGCCACTTCTTCGGCATGGCAAGGCCCTGCAATCAATCCGATGCGCTCGTACGGAACACCGAATTCCTTGTGAAAGTAACGCGCCGGGATGCTATTGTATTCCACGACCATGCCCTTGATGGCGCTGATGATGATTTTGTTTTTGAGGCGCTTTGGAGCGTGTTCCTGCACCGTCGCATCAAGGTATCCCGATGGAATAGCAACGATCAAAATGTCGCAAGCATCAACAACCGACTGCATGTCCGTTGATACGCTCAATTTTTGGGTGTCGAACTCTATGCTTTGGATGTAATGTGGATTGCGCCCAAACTGCAGCAAGTGATCGCGGGTTTCTTCCCGGCGCACCCACCAATGCAACTCGCTTATGTTGGTCAACAAAATTTTCGCGATAGCAGTCGCCCATGATCCACTGCCGATTAAACCAATACGAGGGTTGGAATCCATACTGCAAAGGTAAACGCATCCGGATACCGCAGTACCAATTCGAGGTGCTACCTTTGCAAACGCATCGCGGGCGGCACCGCTGCACAACATTCAAAACATGAGCGACGATCTTCTCAAAAAAGTCATCAGCCACTCGAAAGAGTACGGATTTGTCTTCCCTTCCAGCGAAATCTATGACGGTCTCTCCGCAGCTTACGATTACGGCCAACTGGGCTCAGAGTTAAAGAACAATATCAAACAGTATTGGTGGACCGCCATGGTGCGCATGCATGAAAATATTGTGGGCATCGACTCCAGCATCTTTATGCACCCCACTACTTGGAAAGCCTCCGGCCATGTGGATGCGTTCAATGACCCGCTGATTGACAACAAGGACAGCAAAAAAAGGTACCGCGCCGACGTCCTCATTGAGGATTATGTCGCGAAAATCGAAGCCAAGATCACTAAGGATGTGGTCAAGGCAGCCAAGCGATTTGGCGATGCCTTTGATGAAGCCCAATTTCGAAGCACCAACGGCCGTATTGTTGAACGCCAGGCCCAAATCGACGACATCCTTCGCCGCTTCAAGGAGGCGATGGATACCGAGGACTTGCCCGCTGTGAAGACGTTAATCGAAGATTTACAAATTGCAGATCCCGATTCAGGAAGCCGCAATTGGACAGACGTGCGTCAATTCAATTTGATGTTCAAGACAGAGCTCGGTGCCGTGAGTGGCGACAGCGGCATCATCTATCTGCGTCCGGAAACGGCACAAGGCATTTTCGTCAACTACCTCAACGTCCAGAAAAGCGGACGCATGAAATTACCGTTTGGCATTGCCCAAATCGGGAAGGCTTTTCGAAACGAAATCATCGCCCGTCAGTTCATCTTCCGTATGCGCGAATTTGAACAGATGGAAATGCAATTCTTCGTCAAGCCCGGCACCCAAGAAGAATGGTACGAATACTGGAAACAAGCACGGCTCAAGTGGCACCAAGCGCTCGGATTCGGCGACGGCAAACATCGCTTTCACGACCACATCAAGCTCGCACACTATGCCGAGGCTGCGGCCGATATCGAATTTGATTTCCCCATGGGCTTTAAGGAGCTCGAAGGCATCCATTCCCGCACGGACTTCGACCTGCGCCAGCACGAAGAACACAGCGGACGCAAGTTGCGCTACTTCGACCCGGAGACCCAAGAAAGCTACGTCCCCTTCGTCGTGGAGACTTCCATCGGCCTCGACCGCATGTTCCTCGCGACGTTGAGTGCTGCGTACGCTGAGGAAACGCTCGAGGATGGCTCCCAGCGAACCGTACTGAACATTCCCGCGCCTCTCGCACCGGTCAAAGCCGCGGTGTTGCCCTTGATCAAAAAGGACGGACTGCCCGAAAAAGCCCGAGAAATCCTCACTATGCTGCAAATGGATCACAACGTGCAGTACGACGAAAAAGACGCCATTGGCCGACGGTACCGCCGGCAAGATGCCATTGGCACGCCGCTGTGCATTACCGTAGACCACGATACACTCACGGACCAGGCCGTTACCATCCGCGACCGCGATACGATGCAACAAGAGCGTGTGGCCATTGCGGACCTCGTCGCACGTGTGAACGAAAAAGTAGGGATGACCCAATTATTTGCTGCTTCATGAACTTGACTGAACTTGATTTTGAAGGCCAGCGTGCCTTGATCCGTGTGGATTTCAACGTGCCCTTGAACGATGCCCGAGAGGTCACCGACGACACCCGCATTCGCGCGGCTCTTCCGACCATTCAACATGTCTTGGACGCAGGCGGTTCGGTCGTTTTGATGTCTCACCTCGGGCGGCCAAAAGGCCGAGATGAGCAATTCAGCTTGCGCCACATCGTTCCCACGCTGGAAAGGCTGTTGGGACAACCCGTCAAATTTGCGGCTGACTGCGTGGAAGACACGGCGTTTGACGTCACGCAATCCCTGAAGCCCGGAGACGTGGCATTGCTCGAAAATCTGCGGTTTCATCCCGAGGAAAAAGGAGGAGACGAGTTTTTTGCAGGTCAACTCGCCGAGAACGGAGATGTCTACATCAACGATGCGTTTGGAACGGCACACCGTGCTCACGCCTCCACCGCCGTCATCGCCAAGTTCTTCCCGGAAGACAAAGCTTTCGGTCATTTGTTGGCCCGCGAAATCGATGCGCTTGAAAAAGTACTGGCTCACCCTGATAAACCCCTGACTGCGATCATCGGCGGTGCCAAAGTCAGCTCCAAGCTCGGCATCATCGAACACCTCATCGGTCGGGTTGATCGGCTCATCGTCGGAGGCGGCATGGCGTATACGTTCGTTCAAGCCCAGGGCGGTTCAATTGGGACGAGCTTGGTCGAAACAGAGCTTCACTCCCAAGCGTTGGACATTCTCAAAAAAGCTGAAGCCACCGGCACAGAACTGTTGCTGCCACATGATACGCTCGCTGCCGACGCTTTTGCTGCTGATGCTAAGACCCAGGTTGTCCCTACGAATGCCATTCCGGACGATTGGATGGGATTGGACATCGGCCCGGAAACCACCAAACGATTTGTAGAGGCCGTGCTCAGTAGCAAGACCGTGCTGTGGAACGGTCCGATGGGCGTCTTCGAAATGGAAGCGTTTGCCGGTGGAACCAATGCTGTTGCGGCGGCGTTGGCCCGTGCGACGGCGGACAGCGGGGCGTTCTCATTGATTGGCGGGGGAGACTCCGTCGCCGCCATCAATCAGGCGGGATTGGCGGACCAAGTGAGCTATGTTAGTACCGGTGGTGGAGCGATGCTCGAATATTTGGAGGGCAAGGAATTGCCGGGAATTGCGGCGATTCGCGCGTGATTCCGTAGCTTCGGATATGCGCTGGATGGCACTCATTGTTTTTGTGACAAGCACGGCTTTCGCCGCTGCTCAGCAGCGCGTAGAGGTTTTTGAAGATGACCGCATGCTGTGGAGCGAAATGGTGCTGCATGTAGAAAACGGCGTCGTTCGCCAAGGGCGAGATTGGCGAGGTCAGGTCATCTGGACAACGCGCCCTGAAAAAATCTTTGAAGGCTATTCTACGAGTGCGTTTGACTTGCGCTATTCGGTGCGCAAAGGCCAATTGATCCAAGGCGATTCACATTTCAGCGATGCCGTCATGTATACCTCGGAATGGAGCGGCAATGAAATCAAACTCTACATCGGGGACAGCACGTTCCCGCTGGATTTGGTCTACACACTGCGACCTCATGCCTTCGATGAAGGGGTGTTTGGCCTCTTTAAGGAGGAAAGCATCAGCACCTTTGATCGCATTTGCGTTTTTCGCGGGCTGCCAACAGCCGTCGAATTGTTCGCGCTTCTCTTAGCGCAGGGCTTGTTATAAACCCGTTATTTCCCAACGGCCTCAACGGCCTCAACATGGAATTCGAACTGTTCCATGATTTGGTTGGCCAATAGCTTTTCACACGCCACCTTCACCTGCTCTTCAGCCTCAGCTTGATTCGCCGCTTCCACTTCCAAGGTGATGTGTTTTCCGATACGCACATTGCCAATGTTGGCCAGTCCGATGTTGTGCATGTTGCTGGAAACCGCCTTTCCTTGGGGATCCAAAAGAGCCGGTAACGGCATGATGTCAATGGCAGCGCGAAATGTCATGTTACTGTGGTTGTTTTGCGTGACGTTGGATGTAGCATCCTCCCATCGCGTACAAAAGTAACGCGGCAAGCATTCCCAACCCGAGCGCACGGCCAAAAAATGCAGCAAGCAATCCAACTGCCACCATGCTTGTCAAAAACAGCACACGTTTTCGGTCGAAATCCGTGTTTTTGCCCCACCCTTTCAAATCCAACATGGGCCGACGACTTACCATCCACCACGGAATCAGCGTGCTTCCTATGGCGATAGCCCCAGCAACGGTCACTAATCCTCCCGTTCCATATAGGCCCCATGAACCGTACATCTCATACTGTGCACCAACAAGCAAAATACCAATCCACCAAAGTGCTCCTGCCGGTGCAGGCATCCCGCTGAAACCATTTGTATGCTCCCCCGCTGCGGCTTCTACGTTGAACCGAGCCAAGCGATACGTCGCAGCCATCGCCATGGTCAAGGGAAAAAATTTGAACACCACGGGAATCGCCGGCGCCCAAGCATGCAAACACATGACTCCAACCACCGCTGGCGTCACTCCGCTCGTTACGGCATCTGCGATGCTGTCTAGCTGCGTGCCCATCGCCCCATCCGAACCCGCCCAGCGCGCCGCTATGCCGTCGAATAAATCCAAGATCTGTCCCGTCAACCATATGCCCGCCAAAGCCAACATGCCCCAGCCTTTCCATTCTTGGGATAAGGCGCCAAATTCATGGAGCGGTTCGATTACTGAAGCCCCAAAAGGCCAGATGAACAACCCGATAATGACCAATACGCCACAAAGCAAGTTGCCCATCGTCAAGGCGTTCGCTACGTATTTTTTCACGTTCATGGTGCGAATGTACATTTCCCGGGTTTGACATGTAACCTCTGCCCAATCCTTTTCGTATATTTGCAGACCCGATACGAGATGTCGGAATTTTTGGTCCGATGGCCGAGTGGCTAGGCTCAGCTCTGCAAAAGCTGCTACAGCGGTTCGAATCCGCTTCGGACCTCAACGAACAAAAAAAAAGCCCCGTTATCATTGCGATAGCGGGGCTTCTTCGTTTTCGTTATTTTTCGTTACTTGCAAGCAAACCTTTTTTACAATGGAGAGCTTTTTCACAATGGATACCTTGATCGCCTTCGCCATGGCCTCCCTGATGTTTTTCGTGCCCATTATCCTCATCGCGATCATTGCGATGTGGCGCGTCTTCACAAAAGCCGGCCAACCCGGTTGGGCCATCCTCATTCCATTCTACAATCTCTACGTTTACACCCAAATTCTGAAACGCCCGGGTTGGTGGATGCTGCTGTACTTCGCTAGTGCCATTCCGGTTATCGGCTACATTGGGGTCTTGTTCGTCAGCGTAATTGACAGCCTCCGATTGGCCAAGCTATTCGGAAAGCCATCCGCTTTCGGTGTCGGACTCGTCTTTTTGGGCTTCATATTCATGTCAATTTTGGCTTTTGGAGGCTCCGAATACGATGAAAGCCGTGTCCTGGAAGGTGAGTTGGTTTAATTGTGGTATAGCCTTCATTGCCCTGCTAATTGCGGGTTGCACAGAGGATGACACTCCCTTGCATTCGGTTCAATCGCTGCCCTCTCAAACGCACGTGCCTCAGTTGCTTGCCGATGCAGAAGGCCTCCCCGCATTGCTCTATGTTCAGTCCATGGACTCCAACCCCACGCTTCAATGGGCCCGCTGGCAAGACGGTGAATGGCAAGATCATCGCTCCATTGCATCGGACCCTGCGATGCTCATCAATTGGGCAGACCGCCCTCAGATGGTATTTGGGTCGAATGGTGCGGCGTATGCTCATTGGCTTACGGTCGATCCACGCGGTGACTTTGCTTACGGCATAGCTGCCGTGCGAAGTACTGATGGCGGTGGCACTTGGTCCGCTCCCGCACGTCCTCACCAGGACACAGCGATCGCAGAGCACGGATTTGCGCAGTGGCTCCCTTACCGGGATGGCGCGCAATTGGTTTGGCTCGACGGGCGCGACTTCGATGGCCACCCTGACCCATCCCAAGCCCGCATGGAGCTGCGCATGAACAATTGGCCCGCTCAAGAGAAATGGGAGAAGGAGGCCGTGCTCGATTCCTCCGTGTGCACATGCTGTCCGATGACAGCAGCACAAACGTCAACTGGCACCTATGAACTCATCTACCGTGATCGCACTGCCGATGAAATTCGCGATTTCAGCCGCATGAACATCGATGCGGCTGGAGGATCGTACGAGGCGAGCGGACCGCTGCACGACGACGGGTGGCAAATCGCGGCGTGTCCGGTGAACGGAGCCTCTTTGGCGGCGAACGACGAGCGCGTTCTCGCCGTTTGGTACACCGCAGCTGGAGACCAGCCCCAGGTGTTGTCCGCTTGGCGCAATCACGATGAATCGGGATTCGGCAATCCCCGCGCACTGCACACAAACACCCCGCTTGGGCGCATCTCAACCGCGTCAGATGAGGCGGGGCAACTTTATGCCGTTTGGCTGCAAACAAACGAAACCGGGGGAGTCGATTGGGTCGGTATGCGGTGGAATGCAGCCGGCGAGCCCTTCACTGAAGAGCCGGAAGTACTCGTCGCGGCGAGCGAGCGGCGAGCGGGTGGCTTTCCTGCATTGGTGGGATTGCGAAAGGGCGCCATGCTCGGTTGGACCAACCCGAACCCCGAGCCGCACGTCATGACAGGGCTCTGGAAATGACCTGTTCGTTTTGTGATGTACATCTCATGCGATAACTTTATTGCAACAACAAAAGCCTATCCTTTTGAGAATTTTTACCCTCGTAGCCTGTGTATTAGCAACAGGCTTCGCGCTCGGTTTCCAACCAAACTTCAGAAACCCCGGTCCCCTTCAGGCCGGGGTTCTTAAACCTTTGAAGTTGCCCTTCGTCCTACCACCAAATCGATTCATATGCGCTCCCTACTTTTCGTCGCACCGGTACTAATATCTACCGCTGTACTTGCCCAAACCGAAGGCGATAACGTCTTCGGCACCGATCAAATACTTCAGGTCGACGTCGCCTTCTACAGTGATGGATTCTGGAATGAATTATTGACCGAGTACGAAGGTGAGCAGAATTACATCCCCGCAGGCATCACCATCACCAGCCTCGACGGCGTAGCCCAGTTGGACTCGGTCGGGATTCGATTGAAAGGAAATTCAAGCATGAACCACCCCGGCGAAAAAAAGCCGTTCAAGGTGGATTTCAACCGTTTCATTTCGGGACAAGCGTACGACTTGCTCAAAAAGCTCAACTTCAACAACGGCTTCAAGGACCCCACGTTCGTGCGCGAAAAGATTTTCTACGATGTGTGCGCAGAGGCGGGGATTCTCGCACCACGGGCCAATTTCGCTGAAGTCACCTTCAACGGTGAACCGTGGGGGTTTTATACCGTCGTGGAGCAAATCGATGATCAATTCCTCGACCGCAGCATCGGCAACGACGACGGCATGCTCTTCAAGGCAGGATCCAACTTCGGCCAGGGCAGCGATGAGGCGAGCCTCGTCTACCAAGGCCCCAGCCAAGCGGATTATGGCGATGCCTACGAATTGAAGATGAACGACCTCGGAGATTGGTCTGACTTCATCGAATTTATCGAATTCATCAATAACGCATCAGATGCGGATTTCGAGTCGCTGATTGGCACGCACCTCGACCTGCAACCCTACCTCCGCTCGGCGGCGCTCGACAACCTCTTCGCAAACCTCGACAGCTATACGCTGTCCGCTCGCAATTACTACCTCTATCAAAACACCACGCTCGGCCTTTGGCAGTGGATCAAGTGGGATTGCAACGAGACATTCGGGAGTTACGCCATGGGCGTGCCCGGTTCCATGACGGAATTGGACCTCGGGTTTGACGGTGGCAACTTTGACCGGCCTCTGCTGCAGCGCATGCTGGCGAATGAAGCTTTACGCGGAGCCTACGATGCGGAATTGTGCGCCTTGCGTGAGGCCTACTTCAATTCCGACTACCTCGAACCTCGCCTTGACGCACTGAAGGCTTTAATTCAAGCTTCTGTAACCGACGACGACAACAAGATGTACTCGAATGCAGATTTCAATGCCAATTTTGACAGCGACTTGGGAGGAGGTGGTCCCGGCGGAGGTGGCGGACCAGGAGGATCGCTCTACGGGTTGAAGCCGTTTGTCGCCGATCGTACAGCGTTTTTAGACACGCAATTGGATTGCTCTGCGGTCCAAGTGCCGCTGGTTGAATCCGCTGCTTTGATGCTGTATCCCAATCCTGTCAGTAACCTACTGTTCTTGGAATTCGGCGCTAACCCTTCCGACAAATCAATTCAGATATTTAGTGCAACCGGACAACTCGCATGGGAACAACGTAGCATCACTGGAACGGTCCAATTGGACGTTTCAGCGTGGCCTGTCGGCGTCTATTTCGCTGTGATTCAGGGGGAGTCAAGCCTCCGTTCACAACGATTTGTCAAGGAATAATCCGCACAAAGTGGTCAAATCACCACGCTTATCACCGACCTTTGCAGCACGGGTCGAGCGAATCAGCCCCGCCCGCGATTTTTATTTATTTGAGTTCATTTGACGATTTAGGCCTTTGCGAACAGGTTCTGCAGGCCACCCAAGAGTTGGGTTACGAAACCCCAACCCCCATACAAGCCCAAGCTATTCCTAAAGTTCTCGCCGGCCAAGACGTGCTCGGCGTTGCGCAAACGGGTACCGGCAAGACCGCAGCGTTTAGCCTGCCTATGATCAACCGGTTGCACCTCGAAAGGTATTCCGGCCAGCAACGACCCATTCGGGGCTTGATCCTGACGCCCACCCGAGAATTAGCGGCGCAAATTGAAGAAAACATCATCGGCTACACAAAACACGTGAAGCTATTCTCCGTGACCCTGTTCGGTGGTGTGAGTCAGCACGGACAAGTTCAAAAGCTGCGCCGTGGTGTGGACATTGTCGTCGCTACCCCTGGACGACTGCTCGATCTACAAGAGCAAGGGTTTGTCAACCTCAACCACCTGCAGTATTTCGTCCTTGACGAGGCCGATACCATGATGGACATGGGCTTCATTCATGACCTGCGACGCATCATCAAGCACCTTCCGCGCGATCGGCAATCACTGTTTTTCTCGGCAACCATGCCGCCCAATATATTGGAATTTGCCAGCACCATGCTGCGCGACCCTGAGCGGGTAGAAGTGGCGCCTGAAAGCACCGCAGCCGAGACCGTTGATCAAAGCTTGTTGTTTGTCAATCAAGGCGATAAACGCGATTTATTGGTCCATTTGCTAAAGCAGGAGGAAGTCGAAACAGCGCTGGTTTTCACCCGAACCAAATACGGTGCTGACAAAGTAGTTCGATTCCTAAATCGCAGTAAAATCAAGGCTGAGGCCATCCATGGGAACAAAACCCAGCCTCAGAGAGAGCGCGCTATGAAAGCGTTCAAAAGTGGCAAATTGAATGTCTTAGTTGCCACTGATATTGCCGCACGAGGCATCGATGTCAGCGGTGTGAGCCATGTCATCAACTACGAAATCCCCAACATCTCAGAAACCTATGTGCACCGCATTGGACGAACCGGGCGGGCGGGAGCTTCTGGCGTTGCATGGTCATTGGTCAATGAAGACGATGAGCGCAAGCATATGGCGGATATTCAGCGGCTGATGGATCGGAAGGTTCCGGTCATGACAGACCAGCCATGGCATAATGGATTAGAGGAAATCGAACTGGACCGAGGCCGCGGAACTGGACAGGGGAACCGAAGAAGCCAAGAAGGTGGAGATCGCACTGCGAAGAAGAAGCCAGGCCGGAAGAAAAAACCGTTCAACAAACGCTACAAACCGGGTGGAGGAAGTGGAAGCGGAGGCAGCGGAGACGGATCGTCCTTCGGTGGAAACCGACACAAGAAACCATCCAAAAAACGCAACAACGGAGGAGGGCGGCCATAAAACAGTCATCCATTTGGAAACATGAAACTCCCTTTGCCGGTTTAACGTGTAATTGAGATGACATGACACACCCTGCCGCAAGTCAATCCGATGTACTCAGCGAGGCACGCGCCTTTTTTGATGAATGGGTTGCCCATCCCGAAGTCCGCCCGCCCAGTTCAGAAACAGTGCAAGCACGTTTGCGAGAAATCGCCCTTGAATTGGACGCAACGGGGACCTATACCCATCGATTCGAAGAGTTGGAATTCGGCGCTCGCCTCGCCTGGAAAAATAGCAACCGCTGCATTGGTCGCCATCTCTGGCGCTCGCTAGAAGTGCGGGACCAGCGATCCCTGCATCAGCTTCCTGAGCGCGAATCAGCAACATCGAACGCTTTACAATCTCATATAAACGATGCCTTTCGCGGAGGTAAAATCAAAAGCATTGTCAGCGTTTTCGCGCCTCGAACGCCCGGGAAATCTGACCCGGTTCGGATGGCCAATCACCAATTAATTCGCTACGCTGGCTTTCAAACCGGTACCGGCACCACCGGAGACCCGCATTCCGTCGAACAAACCGCGCATTTCATGCAGGCAGGTTGGAAACCAAAAACACAGGACCCATTCACCCCGTTGCCCTGGCAGTTTTATTGGAACGAACGACCCAGTCCACCGCAAGATGTTTTTACCGAACGTCCTGAACTCCTAAATGAAGTGACCTTGGTGCACCCGGAAAACGAAGCCTTCAACGAACTCGGATTGAAGTGGTACGCCCTTCCACTTCTCGCCGACATGGCTCTCAAAATTGGAGGAGTCGTCTATCCTTTTGCACCCTTCAATGGGTACTACATGGGCACGGAAATCGGTGCGCGCAATTTAGCCGATGAGACCCGCTACAACTTCCTTCCTGACGTTGCAAAATGCTGGGGATGGGATACGTCTTCGAACCGATCACTTTGGCGCGATCGGGCACTTGTTGAGCTGAACCGAGCGGTCTTGTTTAGTTTTGATCAAGCTGGAATCACCATTGGAGACCACCACAATTTAGGGACTCAGTTTGAGGCGTTTTGCGCTCACGAGCAGAGTCAAAATCGCGAAATAAAAGGAGACTGGAGTTGGTTGAATCCCCCGATCTCGGCATCACAAACGCCGCAATTTCACCGGGATTACACCAACGACGTCTGTCCACATACCAATTTCTTTTACCAAGCTCCGATTTGGAAAGAAGCCAAGCCCTCCAGCGGCTGCCCATTCCATTTATAGAGGAGCCACAACGATGTGATTCACTTCCGCTGCTTCATTGGCCAAACGGACACGCAGCCAAGCGTCGATTCGAGCCTGATCAACTGCGCTCCAATCGACAGAATCATCGGGTGGCATCCAAAGCACTTCCACTTGGGGCAGCGCAGATTCGGCCCTTGTTGATTGAATCATGCCCATCCGAGCACCAATGACCGCCGAATGCTGGAGTTGAATTTCAGCTCCAAGCGTCCCAGGCAATTCCATCGTAGCCAACCGATTCGAAACGCTCTCTAATTCTCCACGCAATTGAGCGATCTCCGCGTCGCGAGCGGCCAGTGTCGCCCTGCCATCACTGTATAAATCAATCAAGCGCGTCATTTCCTCCAGGCCGTCAATGTCTTTTGTGTTTTGCACAACATATAACACCGCGTTGCTTACCTCCTGTTCTAGGCCTTCCTTCCATTGAGCAACCAACGATTCAGGAACAAACTCCCCCAATAAAACCACATGCACATGGGGTGACCCGTTCGTCCAGATGATATCTGACTTCACCACTTCCGTACCCGGGTATTTGGCATATTCTTCAACAAAATTCTTAATTCGAGTTGTGTCGACTGTTTCGCTCACCGTTTTGTAAAAGATCCAACCCGAAGGAATAATCAATGCCAAAAGTGCAATTCCAAAATACCGCTTGTATCTGCGTTCTCGTTCAGGATCAACTTGGGTTGCCTTGGGAAAATTCAAGTAACGCACGACCAAGGTCGTCGCCGTTGCAATCAATATGGCATTGATCAAAAACAGATAAAACGCGCCAAAAAAGTATTCCCATTCCCCATTTGCCAATCCAAAGCCCGCCGTGCACAGAGGTGGCATCAGCGCAGTCGCGATCGCTACACCCGGAATTACATTGCTTTTCTCTTTTCGCGATCCCGCCAGGATACCCGTCAAGCCCCCAAACAAGGCGACCAAAACATCCAAAAATGTGGGATTCGTCCGGGCAAACAGCTCGCTTCCCGCTTCATCGATGGGTGAAATCAAGAAGTACAGTGCCGAAGATAAAATAGCGATTCCTGCGGCAACACCGGTGTTCACGAGCGACTTCCGTACTGTGCCTGCATCGTTGATTCCAATGCCCAAGCCAAACCCCATGATGGGGCCCATCAGAGGCGAAATCAACATGGCACCGATCACTACCGCCGTCGAATCTACGTTCAAACCAATGCTGGCAATGACGATAGAAAAAACCAGAATCCATACGTTAAAACCACGAAATTCAATGTCTTTCTTAATTCCCTCAATGGTCGCCGTTGCATCCGCAAGATCACGGATTTTCATGCGATCAATTATCAAAGGGCGGAGAATCGCAAGAACGCGCCTCCAAGGGGTTGGATTCGTAGACGTTTCCATTTGTAAGAAAGTAAAAACCCCAGGCGCTGGGCGCCCAGGGTCTTCTCAAAAAGTCAATTTCTTAGCGTGCAATTGATATCAACTGAGACTCAGAACCAATTTGCACAATGTAGGTGCCCGTCGAAAGGTTGCTCAAGTCAACAGAGAACTGCCCTTGCACACCGACCAAAGGCCATTGGCGTACGATACGGCCGTCCAAAGTATAGAGTGAGCAGAATGGCGCTGGCTCCGTAAAGGCGATGGTCGTCAAACCACTGGTTGGGTTTGGAAAAACCGTAAACGTATCCGCAATCACTGCCTCGGTTACACCGCTTGCAGATTCTGTTAATCCCAACGATGCCGCCATTCGCGGAGCCGTGTAGCCTTGGATGATATCAAGCCAAGGCATGGCTTCTTCAACGCCCATAGTGGGGTTCATCATCAATCCATTGCCAGCGATGTTGCTGCCATTGGCCGAATCCACTGCTTGGGTTACTGCCACGTCCCACCACTGCCAAGGCGATGAATCAAACGGCTCCGAAGGTGCACCGTCCACGTAATTGTTCAAAACAGGATACAAACCGTCCATCCCATCATTGAGCGCGTTGGCTGCAAGTGATAGATCGTCCGACAGGTTCAAGCTTTGAAACACGTCATTGTTATTGGGCGCATCCATCGCATTGATTTCGTCATGGATGTCATACGCACCCGAAACCTCTACAACCGGTTCGTTGGTCGTAGGTACAATCAAGACGCCTGTCGTGTATGGGGCAAACTGATCGTGCGGTCCGTGGAAACTCACCATGGGAACGTCACCGGAATCCAACCACTCTGCAGATCCCATCGCGCCTCCTGTATTCATTTGGAAATTGAATTCTGAACTGTAGTCAGGATAATGTGCGACGCACAGCTGGGTGCCGTCCGGCGCAAAACCGTCCTGCTTCGCTTCAGGGTCTCCGTTAATGGCTTCTATCACCATCGGGATGTAAGACCCGTCGCCTGGATCGTACCAAAAGCTGGTAATAGGCTCGCCTGCATTGTCCAAGATGATATCGTTGTAATCCTGCAATGTCGCAGACGCCAGGGTCACATACCCACCAGTTCCATCACCGAACATGGCGATTTTTTCGGGGTCGATGCCAAACTCGTTGTCCATCTCAGCTGCATTCATTCGGAAATAACGCACGGCTGTTCGTGCGTCTTGAACGCCACGGTAAGCCGCATTGATCAACTGATACGTCCGCTCGACTTGCGTTCCGGCCAACGGATTCCATCCCAATCGGTAGTCCACCGAAGCTGTTACGTATCCCATGCGAGCAAAACGATTGCACAACTCCACAATGGAACTGTCCTTCCGTGTGCCGAGTGCCGAACCGTTTACGTATTGAGGTAAAAAGTTGCCCGTATGAAACACCAAAACCAAGGGGCGGCTATCCAGGGTGTCGCCCGCAGGTTCGTAGACATCCATGAATTGGGACATGGCCATGGGTGGCAAACCTTGGAGTGCCGTGATGACCGTTATGTTGGACGCGTACTCTACGTCTTCCGTTATGGTCACTTCATCAAAGACCTCATCCAAATAGCGTTCCTGCGCGTGCAGGCCGAACACCACGAAGAGGAAGGAAAGGGTAAAAATGTGCTTCATGCAAAAATCATTTAGTTTGGAGCAAATTACCTCTACTCAAGGCCGCTGCGCTGACGCTTATTTAAATAATATGAACCATGGTTATCAACAATTTCCGCTGGCGACCATCCGCTCCGGCATGGCTGTGCCGCTCTCAGTCGAAACCGGCATGCATTGGCATTTACAAATTGAATAAACCGTTACATTTGGACATGCAGCATTCTATCCCTTCATTTCTCAAGTCCATCGTTGTCCTGGCGATACTTTCCTTCAGCCTCTTCCATGATGCCCGAGCTCAACAGGACGTCGTCACAACACCTGACGTGGCGCCCGTTCTCAATTCGTGTGCCATGATCGAAGACCGAACGGAACGTGAAACGTGCTCCAATCAAGGCATGATGGAGCACATCATGAACAAATTAATCTACCCTGAAGATGCTCAACAGGCTGGCATCGAAGGCACTGTTTTCGTTCAATTCGTCATTGATCAGCGGGGACAAATTTCGGAGGCCAAAGCAATGAAAGGACCAGAAGCGCTCACCAAAGCCGCCGTCCGTGTCGTGAAAGAGCTTCCGGGATTCGTGCCCGGAATGCAAAAAGGGAAACCGGTCGACGTCGAGTATGTTTTGCCCATTCGTTTTGCGTTGCCAAACGATTGACCTTGCTTAAATCCATAGAACGGTCTTTGGCCTGACTATTGCAACTTCACACCTGATGGAGTCACGACGCATTCTCATACTTGTTTCCGCAGCATTGGCGTTTTTGTGCCTTTTCTTAGGCCTGCAATTGTACCAAAAAATGGAAGCCGTAACGGAGGCGGAATCCGATAATGCCGCACTTACATTGGATCGAGATCAGGTCATGTTTGACTTGGAAAAGCTGCGGTTTAGCTATGACACGCTTTCTACTGAAAACGCCCTGATCCTGGCAGAAATAGCCGATCAGCGCGCCCATATTGACAAGCTTGTCACCCAGGTCAAAAACGGCAACTGGGAATTGGGCCGTGTGAAAAAGGAGGCCGAAACCCTCCGTTCCATCATGAAAGGGTATGTGGCAACAATTGACTCTCTGAACCAATTGAACCTCGCACTCATCGATGAAAACGATCAGATGCGCGCTCGGGTTGAGGCGGTCCAAAACCGCAACTCGAGCTTGGTGGAGCGTCAGCAAAATATGGAGGAGATGATTGTTGCCGGGCAAACGCTGCAAGCCGCTGAAACATCCGCCCAGGGCATTCGCCTCGTTTCCAATGGTCGGCAACGCGAAACGACCCGAGCCACCCGAACGAGCATGGTTAAGGTCTGTTTCACTTTGCTCGAAAATCGCATCGCCGAAGCCGGTCCCAAAACGCTTCACTTACAAGTCACCAATGAGCAGGGACAGGTTCTTGTCGGAGAGCAGTCTGAGCTCACCAATTCAGAAGGCACTCCCATCAGTGCCACCCGGGTGATTGATTACAACGGCGAGCGCATCGAGGCCTGCGTGTTTTACATTCCATCCACAGAATTGCCCACCGGAGCCTATGTGATCGGGATTTTAGAGGGCAACGAATCCATTGGATCTGCGCAATTGGTGCTGAACTAAACCTTCTTTTACCAGCCCGGGCAAGTGCTGCACCCTCGGCGGTCGGACGTATGAGAAGGCCCGATTAAATACGCCAACGCAAAGGCCCACTCAACGTACTGCACATTTTGAGTGGCTCCCGCATCCGTTGGGCCTTGCAAGCGAATCCATGGGAGCGCAAGGGCTCCCCCATGGCCTGTCATCTGCAGCATAAAGCGCCGGTGAAATTGGGCCCTCAATCCGGCATGCAATCCGACACCGAAGCCGCTGATTCGCTGGGGGTTCTTTACCCGCTCGCCTGCCCACCTGAAGTCTGTGCTGCACACCACCAAACCCGTCCCCACCGCCTCGAAAGCTCGCAAAGCAAAATTCCCTCCTTTGGAAGTCCACAGGGTATGCTCGTGCTCGGCACTAAATCGAACGAAGTTCATTCCGTCGCTGTGCTCAAAGTTAAATCCCGGTCCCCAGTAGAGCGAGTCACCGTCCCATGCGATCTCGGCTCCTGGCGTTTCATCCGTAAAATCCGCCGATGGAGCGAATCCCTCTGCTTCAACCCATTCCTTTTTTAACTTGTACTTCATGTGATCCCAGCCAGCCGAAATCCACCAGTTTGGACGTACTTTTTTGCCAAACCGAGCATTGAATTGAGGAATGGTGAACAGTCCCGGATGAAAATAAACCTTGGCTTGAAAACGCTCTGGCATGTCGTTTGCCCGTGCGTCGTTGAGGGTCACATCAAATGCACCGCCAGAAGGACTTTCTCCCCACATGTGCACCGTCGATTCGGCATAGGCCGAACGGTTGTAACCCCAGGAGATGTACCATTCCTCTTCGGCGGCAAATCGATTGGATTGACTCCAGAGAACCGGAGAAACGAGCAAGGCTAAACACACGTGAATTCCAGGGCTCCAGCGAAAAATCATCTGCCAAAATTACGGCGTTCATCCCCTTCTTTAACGCATGAATACGACGCAACGCGGTCGGTGGGGCGAGACATTGGCCGTCATCCACCTCGAGAACAAAAACACACAAGTGGTCGCACGGAATTGGAGGTGGAAACGCTATGAAATCGACTTGGTGGGCCGCAAAAACAAAACATGGGTCTTTGTTGAAGTTAAGGTGCGCAGATGGGGGTATAGGGAAGCCGGCATTGAAGCGGTCAATGTTCAAAAACAACGCCGCATCATCCATGCTGCGCACACTTTTCTGCGGCATCACGAGATCGATGCCGAGTGCATCCGTTTCGACATCATTTGCATCGAATATGCCCGGAATACTCGGCGCATCGAACACATTGAGGATGCGTTCGTTTGCCTGCCATGATTCGGTATCTTAGCCGCATGAAGAAGCCTGCCTCCTCCGGTCGCTCCGGATCACGCCCCAAACCAACTGGGAAGCCCCATTCCAAACGCTCGCCAAGCAGCCGGAAGGATTTTCGTCCCGACCAGCAAGGAGGTGGCGGTCGACCTGTTCGCCGAGGACCGGCGCCGGCTAAAAAACCGTTGGGATTGGCGGGCGGGCCCTTGCGACTTAATCGGTTCATTGCCAATGCCGGTGTCTGCTCACGCAGAGAAGCCGATGCGCTCATTGAGTCAGGTGTCATCACCGTCAATGGAGAAATTATTGTCCAGATGGGCTATAAAGTGAGTCCTACTGACTCCGTTCAGGTGGGTGGAACAACAATTCGCCCCGAAACCAAGCGCTATGTGCTGTTGAATAAGCCCAAAGGTTTTGGGACTTCCATTGGCGATGCGCGGGCGCGACGCGGAGTGCTGGAGCTGGTGCAAAAGGCCTGCAAAGAGCCCATTCGTTCCATCGATAAGCTCGATCGGGAAAGCACGGGGTTGATGCTATTCACCAACGACGAAGAATTGATGGTGCGCATGAACACGCCTTCATCTGGTGCCTCGCGCCTCTTCCATATTGGCCTCGGAGAGAAAGTTCAGCAGAAGCATTTGAATGAATTAAAGAAGGGGTTCATTGTAGACAAAGGATTTGTTCGTGCAGAAGAAGCTGAATTTGCCAATGATGAACACAACCAAATCGGTCTCAAAATCGTTTCAAGTCGCAGTCGGATTGCCCGGCGAATGCTCGAACAGTTGGGTTATCATGTTATCAAAGTTGACCGAGTCCTTCTCGGCCCGCTTACTAAAAAGGACGTCCCACGAGGTAGCTTTCGTCATTTGACAACTGCCGAAATTAATCTACTCCGAATGAGCTGCTGATCATGGCTGATAGTCTTGTAATCATACCCACGTACAACGAAATCGAAAACATCCAACGCATGGTAGATACCGTCATGGCGTTGGACCCTCCTTTTCACGTTTTAATCGTCGATGACGGTTCTCCCGATGGAACGTCCGATGTGGTGAAGCAGGCACAACAGCACCAGCCAGACCGTATTCATCTGCTGGAGCGGTCGGGTAAGCAAGGGCTGGGGACGGCATACATCGCTGGTTTTCGCTGGGCGTTGGAGCGCGACTATGCACTGATCTATGAAATGGACTGCGACTTTTCGCACACACCCCATGACTTGGTCCGATTACGAGAAGCCTGCATGAACGGGGCAGATGTCGCCGTTGGATCGCGTTACGTCACGGGTGGGAAGGTGAGCAATTGGCCCCTTGGACGAATCCTCATGAGCTACTTCGCCTCGGTATATGTGAACCTCATCTTATGGCTTGGAGTGCGAGATAGTACGGCAGGATTCAAATGCTACAGAAGCGAGGTGCTGGACCGCATCGATCTAAATCGCATTCAGTTCATCGGGTATGCCTTTCAAATTGAAATGAAGTACAATGCACGCCGATTAGGCTTTCGCATCGTTGAAGTGCCCATTACCTTTGTAGACCGGGAATTTGGAACCAGCAAGATGAGCATGAACATTTTTAGAGAAGCGTTTCTCGGTGTTTTGCAAATGCGGTTCCGACCCATTCGACCCAACCCCAACGCCAAAAAGTAAGCCCCATGCTCGCCGCACCGACCCGTTTCATTCGCGCATCCATTGTTAACGAAGGAAAAGTTCAGGTCGATGACGTGCTCATTGCACGGGATGGCACGATTGGCGCCGTGGGAGCAGCCTGCGACCGACACCCCGAAGCTTCCGAAGCCATTCAAATTGATGCCCAAGGTTTGTGGTTGCTGCCGGGAGCCATCGATGATCAGGTGCATTTTCGGGAACCCGGCCTCACCCACAAAGGTGAAATCGCAACGGAATCCGCAGCAGCAGCAGCCGGCGGCATCACTTCCTTCATGGAAATGCCCAACACCGTTCCTCAAGCGCTGACCCAGGAATTATTGCAAGACAAATACGATCGTGCCGAAGAGGTGAGCGCTGTCAATTACTCCTTCTTCATGGGAGCTTCGAACGATAACCTCGATGAGGTGCTCAAAACCGACCCCAAAAAAATCTGTGGCGTAAAAGTATTCATGGGATCCTCGACGGGTAACATGCTCGTCGATAACCGTTCCGTTTTGGAAGCCGTCTTCAAGGAGAGCCCTACTCTCGTAGCTACGCATTGCGAGGACGAGGCGACCATTCGGCGCAATACTGCGGCGGCAAGGGATCGGTTTGGTGAATTTGTCCCCATCGGTCAGCACCCACTCATTCGCAGTGCAGAAGCGTGTTACCGATCCTCCTCCATGGCTGTTGAACTGGCAGAAAAATCCAATACCCGGCTCCATATCCTGCACATCTCAACGGCCCGGGAAGTTGGGCTGTTTAGAAATGACATCCCTTCAATTGAGAAACGCATCACTGCGGAAGCGTGCATCCACCACTTGTGGTTCACCGATGCTGATTATGAGGCAAAAGGAACCCACATCAAATGGAATCCTGCTGTCAAAACAGCTGAAGATCGCGAGGCGATTCGAGCAGGAATCCTCAACGGGCGCATCGATGTTGTCGCCACGGATCATGCCCCTCATACTGCTGAAGAAAAGAACAACGCTTATTTCCAAGCTCCCTCGGGCGGTCCATTGGTGCAGCATGGTCTGCCCGCCATGCTAGAGTTGGTCCACCAAGGTGTGTTGTCTGTTGAAGAAGTCGTGAATTTGATGGCGCACCGCGTGGCCGACTTATTCGATATCGAGGGCAGGGGATACATCCGAGCGGGATACCAAGCAGATTTGGTTTTGGTAGATCCGAACGATAGGTGGACTGTGAACAAGTCCAATATTTTATACAAATGCGGTTGGTCGCCGTTCGAAGGAACGGCCTTCAAGTCCCGCGTTCGCGGCACCTGGGTCAATGGCATACAGGTCTACGATGGAGAACGCGTGCTTACAGATCACGGCAACCATGCCGGTCAACGTCTCACCTTCAACCGATGAAACTTGCACCAAGAATATGCGTTCGAGGGATGGCAGTCGCACTTCTGTTCGGCTCAGCCATCGGCTGTGCAAACGGTCCGACATTTCCAGAACCCGAGGCGCCTAACGGAGTGATACCGCGCGACACGTTTGTTCATGTGCTCACCGAAGTGCAACTCATCGAAGGAGCGCTGAAACAGCGGTTATTCCGAAACGACAATGAAACAGAGCGGGTTGAATCGCAGTACGCCGAACTTTTTGACCGATGGAACGTGAGCGAAGAACGCTTCAAATCCACTTACACTTGGTGGTATCAGCGCCCTGAGGCTCTGGACGGTTTAATGGAAGATGTGATCGAAAATCTCACAGTCCTCGAACGACGACTTGTCGAAGAAGAACGAATCGCGGGTCCTTCACCTGTCATTTCGGAGGAGGCCCCAAGGCCTCAAAGAGAAAGGGAACGGTAACGGCTACCGTTTCTTTCAAGGATTGGTATTGCCACTCTACCCCTTTTGCGGCCAATGCTCGTTCCAATTTGTCGGTCACGTAATCGTGATGCCTGTGGGTGGTTTCCACCGATTCCTTGGAAATCGGAGCCCGTCGACCACTGATGAACTCCCAGCCAGCACTGAGCCTCCAAGCCGCCCCCATCATCCACCTCCGGAGCGGTCGATGCGGCGCGCGAACGCCCATGGCCTCCGCCATCAGCGTCATGAGATGGCGATACGAACTGTTCTCAGCACATACTACAAACCGCTCACCCCAGCACCCGTTGGTCGATAGCATCGTCGCGGCTCGCGCCACATCCCGAGCGGAAACAAATCCATTCGACCCCGTCGGATACCATTTCAATCCCCGATGCACCAGGGTAAAGAGCATGGATGAGCTCCGTGTGAAATCACCTGGCCCCAGAACAATGACAGGGTTCACGGTCAAAACACGAAGTCCCTCTTCCTGACCTCGCCATACCTCTAATTCTGCACCAAATTTCGATCGAGCATACGCACTCACGTCGCGGCCGTCCTCGAATGGAACATCCTCGTGGACCGGCTCACCCCGTTTTCGACCCAATGCTGCCACAGAGCTTATGTGAACCATTTCCGGCACTCCCGCTTGCAACATCGCATTAACCAGCGTCCCTGTCGCGTCTTGATTGATCCGCTTGAGCACCTCCGCGTCTTTGCGATGAAACGAAACCAATGCCGCGCAATGATAAACCCGCGAGCAATTCTCCAAGGCCTCCTCCAAGAACATTCCGTCCTCTAAACTGCCTTCAACCCACGTCAAGCGATCGTGCGCTGTTCCGCATTGACCTAAAAAATCTTCCAGCTGTCGGCGATTGGTCGTTGGCCGGCAAAGTGCATGCACATCGTGCCCTTCCTTCAGCAATTCGTCCACCAAATGGCGTCCAACCAAACCCGTTCCGCCGGTAACAAAAACCATGCACCGAAGTTAGTTGGAGAATCCGCCCGAAATTCGCAGGTACGATGGGAAAATCGGAGCACATAGAAAACACCCTGGCGCGCTTGCCTCACCAACCTGGCGTATACCAATACTTCGATGAAGAGAAGCGAATTCTCTACGTTGGTAAGGCCAAAGACCTAAAGAAGCGGGTCTCGAGCTATTTCACCAAGCAGCACCAATACGGCAAGACCCGTTTGCTCGTCTCTAAAATCCATGACATTGAATGGCTGGTTGCTCCATCAGAGGCCGATGCGCTGCTCTTGGAAAACAGCTTGATCAAGGAGCACAAGCCCTTGTACAACATCCAACTTAAGGACGATAAGACCTACCCCTTCATTGTCATCAAAAAAGAGCGCTTCCCTCGGATTTTTGCCACGCGGCAATTCATCAAAGACGGGAGTGAATATTTTGGCCCTTTTCCAAGTGTGAAAGTCATGCACACCGTCTTGGATTTATGCCGCAAACTATATCCCATCAGAACGTGTGCCCTCGCCCTTTCGGAGGACAACATCGCCAATCAAAAATTCCGGGTATGTCTGGAGTTTCACATCGGAAACTGCATGGGACCCTGTGTGGGAAAGCAGACAGAAGAAGCGTATAACGAAAGCATCGCCGCCATCCGGTATTTGCTGCGCGGGCACCTCGGCGAAGTGGTCCGTGCCCTGGAGTTGCAGATGGCCCATGCTGCCGAAACGTTTCGGTTCGAGGAAGCCGAACAGTTTAAACGCAAACTCGCCGCCGTTAAAAAATACCAGGCTAAAAACACGATTGTACATACCGGCATCAATGATGTGGAGGTCTACTCCATTGTTCAGGACGCGCGGTGTGCTTACGTGAACTTCCTCAAAATCCAAAACGGCACCATCACCAAAGGCCACACATCTGAGGTCCGTCGAAAACTCGGCGAAGAGCCCAAGGAAATCTTGGAGGCCGCCATCGTGCAAATGCGGGATAAGTTTGGTAGCGACGCCAACTCGATTTATACGCCGTTTGAAATCGATTTGCCCTTGAATGGTGTTCAATTGCACGTTCCTCAGCGCGGCGACAAACTGCGACTGGTCGAAATGTCCGAGCGCAATGCCAAATTCTTCATGCGCGATCGGCAAAAGCAAATGGAACAAACGCATCCCGAAGCTGCGACCCAGCGCCTGCTGGAAACGGCAAAAGAAGACCTGCGCTTGTCGGAATTGCCTGTTCACATCGAATGCTTCGATAACTCCAACATCCAAGGCACCAACCCGGCTTCAGCATGCGTGGTTTTCAAAAACGGCAAGCCAGCGAAGTCGGACTACCGAAAATTCAACATCCGCACCGTGGATGGCCCGGATGACTTTGCTTCCATGACCGAAGTCGTTCACCGACGCTACCATCGGCTTGTAACCGATGGTGAACCTCTGCCTCAACTCATCGTTATCGACGGGGGAAAAGGACAACTTTCTCATGCGCTGGAGGCGTTGGAAAGCCTGGGGCTAAGAGGAAAAATTGCCATCATTGGCATCGCAAAGCGACTGGAAGAAATTTACTACCCCGGCGATCAGCATCCGTTGTTCTTGGATAAACGTTCCTCCACGCTCAAATTGATTCAGCACCTGCGCAATGAAGCGCACCGGTTTTCTTTGGACCACCACCGCAAGCGGCGCAGCAAGGCCGCTCTCCGCTCGGAGTTGGATGAAATTCCCGGCGTGGGGCCCAAAACCCGTCACGCACTTTTGGCGCATTTCAAAACTGTCGATGCCATTCGAAAAGCTCCAGAAGATCAGTTGCTCGCCGTGGTCAACTTGAAGGTGGCCCGAACGATTCTCAATCACTTTAAGGCTTAGCGAATCAAGGAAGCAGTCGCTCCGCTTGGTCGGGGACTCGGCACTGCATGGAAAACCAACGGTGACGGTTTTGAGCCACGCACCGATAAACCACGCGCGTCAATGATCGCAACGGCCATCCCGTCAGCACCCTCATCATTGGCCTCCACGGTGCAGGCAACTCCTTGCCCAACTGGCGCAAGCCTTCTGCCTCGGTAAAAGCCTGAACGCCATCAAAAACGACCAATGACTGGTACGGCGGTTGGCGCAGTTCGGAAGGGAGTGTGCGCTTCGCCGTTTCCCCTTGAAGCGGAGCAAACCGAACGTCTTCATTGGTCCGATCCCATGTCCACGCCACCGCTCTGTCGCACAGGCCACACGCGCCGTCAAAAAAGAGGATGATTCCGCCTTGACTGGAAGCCGACCCTTTCACTTCCAGTGAAACCGTTGATCCGCCATGCCTTGGGTAAGTAGTTCGTACTCACGCACCAATTCTTGTACTATTTCAGCCGCAGGAACGAGCTGTCGAATTTGACCACTGACTTGACCAATTTCCAATTCACCGGCCTCCATATCCCCTTCAAACATGCCTTTTTTTGCCCGGCCCCGTCCCAAGAGCGCCTGCAATGCCTCAGGAGATTCCCCCGCTGCTTCGGCTGCCGCCACTTGACGTGCGAATGAATTGTCGAGCAATCGCACAGGAGTTAGCGCTTTGAGGCTCAATCGAGTCGAACCTTCGCCTGCGTCAACTACTCGGTCCTTGAAGGCTTGGTGGGCGGATGATTCCGGAGTTGCCACAAATCGGCTGCCCAACTGAACGCCCTCCGCTCCAAGCGCAAAGGCCGCCAGCGTGCTGCGCGCATCGCCAATCCCGCCCGCCGCAATCACCGGAACTTTCAAGGCATCGGCCACAGCTGGAACCAAGCAAAGGGTTGTTGTCTCCTCCCGACCATTGTGCCCTCCCGCCTCAAAGCCCTCCGCCACAACCGCATCGACACCCGCTGATTCCGCCTTAAGCGCAAACTTCACGCTGCTCACGACATGCACCACTTTGATTCCATGGGATTGCAGGCGCTCTGTCCAAGTTGCAGGATTCCCCGCGCTGGTAAAAACAATGGGAACCCCCAATTCAATTACGCTCGCAATGTGCTCCTCAATCGAAGGGTAGAGCAACGGGATGTTGACCGCAAAAGGCCGGTCCGTCGCGGCTTGGCATTTTTTAATTTGTTCTCTCAGTACTTCCGGGTACATCGACCCGGCACCGAGGATGCCCAATCCCCCGGCGTTGGAGACCGTGCTAGCCAATTCCCAACCACTGCACCAAATCATCCCGGCCTGGATAACCGGGTACTGAATGCCAAAAAGTGCCTGAATGCGATTCATAATTCGAACAACGCCAAGTTAGCGCGTTCTGCTTCCTCGCTCCGCACGTGCGTTGAAAAAAACAGGCGCGACGCCTCTGACATCGCCTGCCATTGATCGGAATTTGCTGCCAACGCCGTTTCCAACCCTGTTGCCCACGTTGCCGGGTCAAGCGGCCAATCCCAACCAATTCCCTTGTCCGCTAAATCACGCCAAGGCGTGCGGTCGCTGATCAAAACTGGACATCCATGCGCCCATGCCTCCACGATAGAATGGCCGAAATTTTCTTGCGTCGTCGAAGACAATAGATAATGCGCAGCTTGAAAATGCGCCTTGAGTTCTGAAGGGGGCAGACCCCCGAGGAATTGAACGGATACGGCGGGGTGCTCCTGTGCCAGCGCAATCAACTCATCTTGGTACGTCGCATCCTCCACTGGGCCGATGAAATGAACTTCCAATGGGCGAGCAGATGAGCTTTTGAGCAAAGCCTTCAGACCAAAATCAAGGTTTTTTACCCGATGGATGCGTCCAATGATAACAACCCTCCACCTTTCTGATGAACGTGCGGGGTTGTCTTGAGGGAGCGGCGATGCAAGGTTCTGAGCGACCGAAACCTGAGCCCTGGGAAGAATCGTCTTCACTTCTTCTCTTTCGCCGGCACTGGATGCATGCCAATGGACGGAGTCCATCCACCCCATCATCCGGGTCAAGGATAAAAATATCCGTTTTTTCAAAGGTTTAATTCCCAACGCAGATTTCCCAAACATCCCGCGAGGAGCAACGATGGTTTTGATCTGCCTTTGGGTCCGCAAAAGGCGAAGGGGCAGAAGGGTAAATGCCCGGGAAAACACGCTGTTGAGATGAACAACATGAGGCTGAATCTCACGGAGTTTTTTTTTCCAAAATGCTCGATTAATGTCACTTCCGTACCACACTTGAATCGGGCCATTGGCCGTGGGAAAGCTCACCCATTGATCCAATTGACTCACCAAAGGATTGGTTTCCCCCAAGTCAGATCCGCCTGTAACGACCCAAACTTGGGCATGCTCGGCAAGCATTGTCGCCAAATTTGCAGTGCTTCGAATGGGCCCTCCAGCACGAAAAGCCGGTGGAAACCAATCCACCGAAATCAAAATCCGCTTACTTCGATCAACTGATTCCATTGTGTTCCATCCAAAATCCCAATACCACCAACGACCAAACCCGCGAGAATGTCCAACGCGGGTCACCCGCAACAAACGCGTCCCATACCCGATTGACTTGTGCATTCGATAGCGTGTCAACATTCGCTAGGAAGCCCAAGCCTTTTACGCAAAGGGGCTTCAACGAAGTCCTCATCCATTGTTCCCAGGGCAAAGTAAATCCCATTTTGGGCCGATGAATGATTTCTGGTGGCAGCAAATCAGGCAACGCATCCGTCAGCAGCTGCTTCGGCGAATGCGGCCATTTATCCTCGTCTCCAATGCTCAATGCCAAAGACACCAGCCGGTGATCTAAAAAGGGAACCCGGACCTCAAGCGCATGCGCCATGGACATTTGGTCTGTATCGCGCAGCAGCGTGTGCCCCATGTAGGTCCACATTTCCGCCAAAGACACTTGTGAAAGTCGGGGCAACCGTTCTCCTGTCCCCGAATTAATCAACGATAATTGAAGCCATTGGAACACCGCATTGGGCGTGTTGGCATGCTGTGGCGCAAGCCTTCGCACATCGCGTTCCAAGAAAACCTGGCGGGATAAGGGGTACGTATGGGCCACATCGAAATAATCACCCGCGAGAATGTCTGCCTTTTTGTAGGCGGATCCGTCTCTTTTGTATGCGGCAAATGCTTCCCCAGCCAATCTGCGCAATCCGCGGGGCCAAGATCCCAACCAACGTTGATCCCACAAGGCCTGGGACCGCTGAAAAACAGGATACCCGGCAAACAACTCATCGCCGCCCAATCCGCTCAGCGCAACCGTAATTCCCGCATGCTTTGTCGCCTGGCTAACGACATAGGTATTGGGGCCATCGCCGCTGGGATGATCCATCGCTTCCAATGCTGCGGGGACTTCGCTCAGAAAAGCATCGGGTGTCAATCGAATTTCATGATGGTCTGTGTTGAACCGCTTGGCAATCATCCTTGAGTACCGACTTTCGTCAAACTCACCTTCATTGAAGGTTACGCTAAACGTCGAGATCTGCTGATCGGTTGATTCTTTCATCAGTCCAACAATCGCGCTGGAATCAATCCCGCCGGACAAAAAAGCACCAAGCGGCACATCAGATCGCATGCGCAAAGAAACCGCGTCTCTTAAGGTCGATCGAATCAACTTTAATTGCTCTGCTCGCGGGGCACTGGATGGAGACGCAGAAGAAGCAGCATCCCACCAGCATTGGATTTCCATCTCTTCCCCGTTTAACCGCATCCAATGGCCGGGCTCAAGCAACTTCACACCTTGAACCATCGTCCGCGGAGCATGGACGGTTTGATATCGCAGATAATCCACCAAGGCGATCGGATCGTGCCGACGCTTGACCCAATCGGAGGCCAATAAACTCCTCACCTCACTCGAAAACAACACGGATCCATTTACCGAGGTGTAGTAGACGGGTTTGATGCCCATTCGATCGCGGGCAATAAACAACTCACGCTCGGCATGATTCCAATACGCAAAAGCGAACATTCCATTGAATTCATTGAGCGCTGCGCGCCCCCATACTTGCAATGCAGCCAAAACCACCTCGGTATCGCAATCCGTCTTGAAATCAAAATCACCTTTCAGTTGCTCCCGGAGTTCGCGGTAATTGTATACTTCGCCGTTGAACACAATCACGTCTCCTGTGCCTTCATCGATGAACGGCTGATTGGATACCTCCCGGGTATCAATAATGCTCAATCTCCGGTGACCTAGCATTACTTCCTCCTCTTTCGTCCAAACTCCTGTTGCGTCAGGTCCACGGTGGGCAATAGCCTTGGTCATGCGATCCAGCGCCGCGCACGCTTCAGGGAATTTATCGCGTGACTCAATTCCGTATATCCCCGAAATCCCACACATCCCTCAAACGGTTTCTTCGGAATTAGATTGGGCTATGCCGTCCCAACCTTGCGCTTTGAGCGGTGTTTCCAATCCGTTCTTGGTGATGAGCGTTTTGATCTCCGGATCATCCACCATGTGGCCTATCACCGAAAGTTTTGGATGATTCCGAACCTTTTCGTAGTCGTCCTGTGCAACGGTAAATAGCAGCTCATAATCCTCCCCGCCACTGAGCACACAAAGTGTCGGGTCGAGGTTGAATTCACGGGCCGTCTCATACGTGTGAGGATCAATGGGCAGTTTCTCTTCGAACACTTTCACGCCCAGTCCCGAGGCTGCGCACAGATGAAAAACTTCTGAAGCCAACCCATCCGAAACATCAATCATGGAGGTCGGCTTCAATTTCAGATCCGCCATTTCCCGGACTACGTCGGTTCGCGCTTCAGGCTTGAGCTGACGCTCCAGGATGCCCTCGTGTCCCGACAGGTCGGGTTGAGCCATGGGAGCCGATTTGAAGACCACCCGCTCGCGTTCAAGCACTTGAAGCCCCATGTACGCGCCTCCTAAATCGCCAGATACCACCAGCAAATCTCCTGCCTTGGCCCCTGAGCGCGCAACGGCGGCCTCTCCATCAACCAAGCCCAAAGCTGTTACTGTCACCATTAAACCCGACGTAGAGGAGGATGTATCACCCCCCACCAAATCAACTCCGTATACCGCACAAGCCTTATGCACACCGGCATACAATTCCTCGAGGGCTTCGACCGAAAACCGACTGCTTACCGCAATAGAAACGGTCACTTGCGATGGAATCGCGTTCATTGCGCAGATGTCAGATAAGTTGACGGCAATGGACTTGTATCCGAGATGCTTCAACGGCACATACGCCAAATCAAAGTGCACCCCTTCGCACAGCATGTCGGTAGAAACCACCACCCGCTTCCCTTCTGGGTTAATCACAGCCGCATCATCTCCAATGCCCATCAGCGTCGAAGGCTGTCGCAGGACGGTACCCTCCGTTAGCCGACGAATCAAACCAAACTCACCAAGGTCTTCTATTTCCGTACGTTGCATGCCGCAAAGGTACCGAATCTTTTTCTCGATTTATCCCGCGGGTGGCGCATCGGAAACGCCTAAAATCTCGCCCACAAAATGCAAGCTCAAACCGGAAAAAGGGTGATTGAAATCCACCACAACGGAATTTAATCGCGCTTCCGAGACCACACCAATCATCTCGTCGCCATCCTCCGTCTGCATTGGAACAGCCTCTCCTACCTCAAAGATTGATTCGTCCAATTCGCCGTCTACAATAAATGCCGACTTCGGCACCTCGACATACGCCTCTTCGTCTTCTTCTCCGTAGGCATCCTCTACGCTCAAAGTGAACTCAAATGAGTCCCCGGCGACCAGTCCATGCAAAGCCGCCTCAAAAGCGGGCAAAACCTGGCCTTCTCCCAGCATGAAACCAAAGGCCTCATCGGCAGGACAAATTTCGAGTTCTTCGCCGTCTGGGCCATTTTCCCTCAAGATGTAGCTGATTTCCGCATACTTCCCAGGAGCAATCGGTGTCTTGTTCATGGCGCGAAAGTAGGTCGATGATGTAAATTGGCAACATGCTAAAGCCAAATCTCTTTCGCTCCTTTTTCACTGCAGCAGGTATTTTATTGATGTTATCTGCAGCGAATGGCCAAGTGGCGGAACCGAATTCAGACCAGCGGACGCTGCGCTCGCCCCGTTTGTTTAATCCCGTCCAATGCCACCACGTCAGCCATCAGGCCGGCGATGATCGCTGCCAAGCCGAGCCCACGCCCGCACCTCGTTGGATGATGAATTACGACATGGAACCGTCCATTGCGCGGAGCGATTCATTTGATCTGCAAGCGTATGAATTGGTGCTGGATGTGACCAACTACAGCTATCAGCTGTTAGATGCGCATGCCACCATCTCATTGAATGTACTCGATGCATCCGCCAGTGATCTGTGGTTTGACCTGGTTGAACTTACCGTGGACAGCATCAAAATTAACGGGGACAGCATCGGGTTCAATCAAACCGAATCTCAGCTCCATGTGAACACCCCTGTAGAAGGCTGGTCAACGGATATGCCTTACCAAGTGGATGTGTGGTATTCCGGTTCACCCTACCAAGATCCCTATTGGGGCGGCTTTTATTACGTCAGCGATTACATCTACAATTTGGGAATTGGGTTGACGACCATTCCCCCGAATTTCGGCAAAGTCTGGTATCCTTGCTTTGATAACTTCATCGAGCGAGCGACTTACACCTACCATGTGACGAGTGCAGGCGGGCGCAAAGCTCATTGCCAAGGACATCTCATCGGCGAACAATTCCTCGCGGGCGACACCATTTTGCGCAGCTTTGAACTGTCGCACCCCATTACCACGCACCAATCCGCGATTGCCGTCGCACCGTACGTCGACTCAAACTATGTGCACACCGGCGCTTACGGTGATATTCCCGTGCGACTCACGGCCAAACAGGAACACATCAGTCCCATGGTCAATAAATTCCAAGAGCTCGGCTTCGCCATTGACGCCCTCGAGTATTGGTGGGGACCGTATGCTTGGGAACGGGTGGGCTATGTGCTCACAACAGACGGAGCCTTGGAAATCCCAACCAACATTGCCTACCCTCAATTCATGGTGGGTGAGGGATTGGTCGCCAACGGAGACTTGCTCAGCCACGAACTGGGTCATCACTGGTGGGGAGATTTGGTCGCGCCGCGCATTCACAACCACATGTGGCTCAAAGAAGGTCCCGCAGAATACAGTTCGCACTTGTTCATCGAATGGAAGGACGGCGAAGAAGCGTTTATTGATGTTGTGAAGGATAACCAGTTATTCGTTCTCGAAGAATGCCACATTCAGGACAACGGTTTTCATCCACTTTCACCGATGCCGGATGAGGAGATTTACGGTCGACATACCTACTACAAAGGCGCCTCCATTTTACACAACTTACGCGCTTACCTCGGAGATGACGTATTTAGATCAGGGATGCAATCCGTGATTGCCGAACATTACGACAGCTTCATGGATGTCACGGATTTTGAAGAAACACTCGAGGCAGTCACCGGAGTCGATATGACCCCTTGGTTTGAAGCGCAAGTTCTGCAACCTGGGTTTTCAACGTGGGTGCTTGACTCCACTGTTCAGGCCGGTTCCGAGCAAACAACCTTGCACCTGCAGCAAAAACTGCGCGCGTGCGACGAATACCATATGTCCGAACCACTCGAAGTCGCTGTTTGGGATGCCAACTGGAATCGCTTCGATACCGAGATCGTTGCAAGCGGTCAAACAGACGAGGTGGTAATTGACCATCCTGGAATTGAGACCCCTGCACTCATCGCCTTGAATCCCAATGGAAGGCTGAACCAAGGCCGAATGGACTTCATGTACACCATTGAGGACACCGAAGGGATTCAAAATCTTCCTTGGGTTCAGATGCGTGTCGGCTGCGACGCAATGCCCGAAGGTGACTCGGCTCTGGTCCGCGTAGAACATCACTGGGCAGCTCCCGACGCGGGACCTGTTGAACCGTATGTAGACGAATTGAGTACCACCCATTTTTGGGTGGTTGACGGAATTTGGCCGGATGGCCTCCTGCTCGATGCCCGTTTGCATTACTATGGAAACGACTCTGACGCTTTGGATTTCGAACTGTATGGTGGAACAGAGGCCAATGGGTTTCTAGCGTGGCGGCCTGATGCCGGCGCACCTTGGCAAGAATGCGAAGCCTACGAATGGCAACCAGGATCTTTGGCGAACGGAGCGGGGTTGTTCCGTGTACTTGATTTGAAGCAAGGTCAATACGCTTTTGCAAAAGGCGATGTGTCGGCAAATATCGAATCCAATGCAATGGCAATTGACGCCAGAATCTGGCCCAATCCAGTACGCGACCAACTCAACATCACAGCGAAATCACCAGCTATATCAATGCAAATTTGGAATGCTTCCGGGCAATTGGTTTCAGCAGTGCGAAACACTCAGGGGATGAGTGAGTGGCAGGTGGACGTGCGCGATTGGGCCAGCGGCACGTATTTCGTTCAATTGGACCAATCGCCAGGGCAAGCTCTGATCATTGAGTAACGGTTCCTCCCCGTCCTCTTTTTCATCCGCTATCACCGAACCAGGGAGCGACACTGCACCTGGTTGCGGCCCGCTAACCAAGCATGCGATCCATCTCCTGTAAAACGAACAGTGTAAAAGCTGCTGTCCTGTTCTGTCTGCCACGTGAAACCTCCGTCGTTGGAAATGCTAATTCCCGGTATCCCGACAGCCCAGATTTCTTGGCAGTCCGTGCCCGGCTTGTACTGGACACATGATCGGTACCCCGGTCCTTCGGAAGGGGTCAGTAATTCCCAGGTCCTGCCGCCGTCGGTGGTATGGATTTTATTGGCTGTATTGTCGTCCATCGCCTCCCAATTTCCTCCCCAACCGATGCCGTGATGAACGCCGCATCGCGCTGCACTAAACATCCCGGTCATGGCTCCACCTTGGACGATTGGTGTGTCCGTCACTTCCCACGTTTGACCGCGATCGGCCGTATGAAAAATCCGGGACGCAACACCTCCTGATGCAACCCACGCTTCTTCGCCTTGCACTACGATGTTTCCATTTGACGCCGCAAAGGCGGCTTCTCTCGCTCCGGTCGAATCCGATGCCACAGGCGGCAAATCTTCGCACGGAACCAATGCCCATGTATTCCCACCGTCACGTGTGATCAAGATGCTCAAGCACCCTCCTATCGGATCGCCCATGGCTATGCCTTCGCGAGCATCCCAAAAATGCATGCTGTCAAAAAAGGCCAGCGTATCCTCGTTGGTGTATACCGGCTTCCATTGGTCCGAGCCCCGTTCCTGTCGAAACAACACAGCCGGAGACGCAATCGTCAGAGCAAAAGCCGCCTCATCCGTTACCGCAACGGACCGAAATGCCGGCAGAGCGCCGTCAGAAAGTCGAAGTGTATCCACCCTCCACGTAGCCCCTGCATCATTCGAATGCCCAATCAATCCATTTGAACCCGCCCACCAAACACTCCCGTCCGAAGCCACTGACAGCGCTCGGATACTCGACATGAACTCCCACGTTCTTGGGGAGGGGTTGGCGGAGTTTTGCGCCGTATTACACGCCATGATCAACACCACGCATGCAATCAAAAAGCATCTCATGGTTGCGTTATCGGAGTTTCATACCATCGAAGTGAGCGCACAATGGCTTCCACCTCCCGCATGTATTCGCGCTTGTCGAAGTAAGGGGCGTAGGCGTAGCCTTCCACGGTGACGAGATCACCGGAACGCTCATCGAACAGGGTCAAACTGTAAAATGGCCCCCCCATAAAATCACCTTCGATCCTCCAAAGACCCCGCAATTCAGAGGCAAATTGTCCCTTGAATACCACGTCCTCGTAAGATGGGGAGTACCGCATCTCCGTCGTCATATACGAACCTGCATTGCGGCCAGAGACATGCGCTCTCAATGCAGCGTTTCGAGCTTTTAGTCGAGCACTCATCGAAAATTGTTGGTCATCGACATATGGCTCACGGTAAATAAAAAACCCTTGCTGAACGTCGTGGTTGTCCCCCCCTTTCATGCGGGTCAATTGCCGATCAATCCACAGAAACTCCTCATTTTTCTTGGCCCAACGCGCATCCCGAGGAACGGTCAATTCCAATTGCGCACGCACCCCCAACTCCGCTCGAATCACTTCGTTTTCATCCAAGGCGATGAGGTCGGCGTATCGCTCCACTTCGGCGCGATGAAATACACTAACCAGCTCCTGGGATTGATCAGCAAGCGCGCTTGCCAGCTCGTCTCCTCGACGAGCCGTGCCCGTTACGTAAATCTGATCCCGAGAATATTTCTCCTTGTAAATGGACACCTTGGCTTCTTGGGTGTCAACCCGATCTGCCAACTCCAAAACCACAATATTGCGGTGAGGTTTCCAAAAGCGATCAAAGGCCTCTGGTTCCAGATGCACCAGTTTAAACCAAGGCTCGTACTGCGGCAATACAGGAAAAGGACGGTCAAAAATCGACCGGAGAGAGTCCCCAACCACTCCATCCCAGATCACATCATCGCACACCACCACTACTTCACCCGAAGCACCCACCTTGCCTGTTAGTGCAGTCCTTGCACCTTCTTGACTGCCGCAACCAACTCCGAAAGCCGTCAGCAACGCAAGCAGCGTGACACTAAAGCTTGCTTGGATTTGCATGGATCTTCAGTTTTTGACCGATTCGAATCATGGAGCTCGAAAGGCCGTTCCATTCTTTCAGTTGACGAACGCTTACACCGAAGTGATCGGCTATTTTACCAAGTACATCTCCATTTTTCACGTGATACGTTATGGGTTCGGGAACAAAAACGATGTCGGGCGTCCGTTCTGGAGCTATGGTCCTCATGCTATCTTGAAAAGCGATGAATCGGGGTATCTCAGATTGCGGCAACACCAAGGGAAAACGCTCCACTGTTGCCGGAATAATATCCATCCGGTACATCGGGTTGAGCTGCGCCAGTCTCCTTTCCTCCAAGTCTAACAAAGGCGCGATTTGGTCAAAACGTAAAACCTCATCGACCATTACCGTATCCAAAAATGCAAAGGAAGGGGAGACCTGATCAGGATAAATGTTGTGCTCCTGTGAAAACTCCATGAGGTAGACCACGGCCATAAATGTGGGTACATAGTTTCTCGTTTCTCGCGGGAGGAAAAACCGAATTTCCCAAAAATTTCGCTTGCCACCGCTGCGACGAATAGCGCGGTTAACATTCCCCGGACCCGCATTGTAAGCGGCAAGAGCAAGGTACCAGTCATCATAAATGCCATATAATTTGGCCAAATACGTGCACGCAGCTTCCGAGCTGCGCACAGGATCATGCCGCTCGTCTATGTACGAATCAATCCGTAAACCGTGGTACTTTGCTGTAGCATACATGAATTGCCAAAGCCCACGTGCTCCAGCACGAGATTTGGCAAGGGGGTTGAGTCCGCTTTCCACAACGGGCAAGTACTTCAATTCCAAGGGCAGACCAAATCGATCTAACGTCGACTCAAACAACGGGAAATACGCCGGTGCCCTTCCGAGCATTTTACCTAAGTGGTTCTTGCGTTTGCTCGCGTAAAAAGCAATCCGCGAATGGACCACTGGATTCCAAGCCAACTCCATCGGCGATTGGGCATCGAGCAATGCCATGCGCATTTGCATCTCAGCTGTATCCAATGTAGGGGTCTGATTCAGCGGAAAGTCCCGTATATTTAAAAGGCTCGTATCCGTCGAAAAGCACCAGTCCTCTTCGAGGTAAGCCAACCAGGCAAGCTCTTCCTGTTGCATTGCTCCTACCAAAGAATCCGCCAGGTTTTCCTCTTCAACAAGCGCAGCGCCCGATGAGCCTTGGGCTTGAATCAAGGCCGAGCTCAACAACCCAGACACCATCAGCAAGCCTGTAAGGCGCCTCTGCAAGGTCCGGATAGAATTCATTCCTTTTCGCCCGATGACTCGTCCTCTTCGTCTTTGTTCGTGGCGTCTTTGAATTCCTTGACACCCTTGCCAAGGCCCTTCATTAATTCAGGGATTTTTCGGCCTCCAAACAGCAAAAGCACGACCAGTGCAATTAGGATAATGGAGCCGGGGTTCATTGCATTGAACATGGGATAGTTTTTTTCAAATCTCTGAAGAATTTACCGAATTATCGCGCCCCATTCTAGGGGGTTACGAACAAAGAATGCGGCAATTATCGATGAGCCTCACCCCGTTCACTGCAGCCGCAATGACCGCAAAAGCTTCATTCTTTTCCCCTCCTGATCGTCGAGGCTCAAAAGTCTCTGGGTTGACGATATCCAAGTATTCCAATTCTAAACTCTGCGCCTGTTGAGCGGAGGTCAACACTGATTCAAGGGTTTCCTCAATCGAGCTCCCTGCCTCGATTCCCTCCTTTAACTCATGAATCCAGGCATTCAATTTCAGTGCACGGGTACGGTCATCCTTGCTTAAACGAACATTGCGGCTGCTCAATGCCAGTCCATCCGTATCCCGAATAAGCGGGCAACCTATGATCTGAACTCCTGGAAATTCATCCCTAGCCAATCGCTTAATCACGGCCAGTTGCTGCAAATCCTTTTCTCCGAAAAACGCACAATCCATTTTTACGGCATCGAATAATTTTCGCACTATTGCGACCACTCCGTCAAAATGACCCTGTCTATGTCGGCCTTCAAACGAGTGGGTCAAGGTTCCAAAATCCACCGCATCGACCTCCAATTCACCTTGGTACATTTCTTCTACGTCCGGCATAAAAAATAAATCCACTCCAGCGCGTTCGGCACACTGAAGATCCGCATCAAGTGTTGCAGGATAGGTGGTATAATCGCTTGGTGTGTTGAATTGAGTCGGATTAACAAAAACACTCAATACAACCACATCACATGATTTGCGCGCTTCGTTAATCAACGACTCGTGGCCATGATGCAACGCGCCCATCGTCGGAACAAATCCAATCTGAAGGTTTTGAGATTTCAGACGCCGCACCTCTTCAGCAAGCAATTCCCTCTTTTTTACGGTGATCATTTTTCTCGAATATCGCGTTCTCACACGGTTTTCACTTGTTTTTACGCTGAAAATTACGTACTTTTGAACTTCGTTCTGTTAATTAAATCAAGGCCCCATGGAGAAAGCAAGAATCCTCTACATATCCCAACACATCGTACCGTTCTTGCCTGCCACTCAAATGAGTTCGGTCAGTCGCAATCTTCCACAAGCGGTGCATGAGAAGGGACGAGAGATTCGGGTTTTCACTCCTCGGTTTGGTAAAATTAATGAACGACGGCATCAACTGCATGAGGTTATTCGTTTGTCTGGCATGAATCTTATGATTGATGACACGGATCACCCGCTGGTGATTAAAGTCGCTTCCATTCCCACGGCACGAATGCAAGTTTACTTCATTGATAACGACGAGTTCTTCAAACGAAAAGCTGTCTTGCGTGACGCCAAAGATGAGTTGTTTGCCGATAACGATGAGCGGACCATTTTCTTCGCACGAGGAGTTCTTGAAACAGTCAAAAAACTTGGCTGGGCTCCTGATATTGTGCATTGCCATGGATGGATGACCAGCATTGTTCCCGTGTATTTGAAGCAAATGTTTGCGAAGGATCCTTATTTTGCTGAGAGCAAAATCATCACCAGTATTTATGATGAAGGGTTTGAAGGGGCTTTGGATTCTCGAATGGCGGAAAAGATGAAGCAAGATGGAATTGATCCAAAATCCATTGAATGCATCGAAAACCCAACGTTTGAAGCATTGAACTCTCTTTCGATTCAGAGTTCGGATGGATTAATTGTAGGTTCTGAGAATCTTTCTTCAGAAACGGCAAAAGCCATTGAAGATTCCGGTCTTCCAACCATGAGCTATCATGGTGAAGAGGGGTACGTTGGGGATATAAACAATTTTTACGATACGATTTTGGAGGGAAAGGCTGAGGCTGTCTCGTAATTGTTGAACTTCGCGGCATGATAAAGTTCACCGCAGGTCATTACGCGACAGTCGTGGCAGTTTTCATGGGGATCGCCGTCCTCACAGGGTGTAAAAAGCCCGACACAGACATTGGGATCGAGTACGCCCAAGATGATTTACTGAATGTCAATCATACAGATACGCTTGCGTTGCAATTTCATACCGTGCGGGAGGATAGCTTGGAAACCAGCCACCTCAGCACAGCCGTTCTGGGGCAAATGGAACACCCTTTTTTTGGAACGCACCGAGCAGGATTCTCTGTGCAATTGCGTTTGAACGCACCGGATATCGATTTTGGATCCAATGCCACCATCGACAGCGTTTACCTAACGCTGAATTACACAGGAGATGTTTATGGTCAGCTCAGCCCACAGCATATTGTTGTCACGGAACTAGCTGATTCGCTCACTTTGGATTCAAGTTATTTTTCAAACCAACCTTTTGAAACGGTAAATCTGCCGCTGGAAGACCCCCTATTCCAACCGGTTGTGTTGAATCCCAGTGAAACATTGTACATCGGATCGGATACAATCGCTCCCGAAGTCCGTGTTTATTTGCAAAACGAGTTTGGACAACGATTGCTCGATGCGGAGTCGGCTGTTTATGAGTCGAATCAAGCATGGTCTGAATACTTCAAGGGGCTTCTCGTCATGCCGGACCCCAATGGACCAAGCGGTGGAGCGGTTGGAATTGATGTGGTCACTGGCATCAGCCGGATGAGACTCCATTACCACAATGACACCGATAGCGCAGCAGTTTTTGACTTCGGCATCAATGCGTTGAGCCCGCGAAACAATCTCTTTTCTCATCAATGGTCTCCTCCATTTCAAGCGTTGGACGAGCCCTCTATCCTGGCCCTGGATGGATCACAGAAAGCCGGCGTATTTTCTGGTGCCGGCCTGAAGACCAGAGTCGAATTCCCAAATCTCCTCGCCTGGGAAGCGGAACGATCTCCCAACCGCGCCGTGCACAAGGCAGAGTTGTGGCTTCCGGTAGATCCCCAGTACAACGATTCCCGTTACCCCATTCCCACGCAACTCTTCATTCTATCAGAAAATGAAGAAGGCACCCCCATCTCCACACCCGATCAGACGTCCATTGGATTGAACATTAATGGCAATTACGATGCGGCCAATCAGGCTTACCGCTTCAATATTTCTCAGACATTCCAGCAAATGCTCAATGGATCATTTCCCAGCGACCGCTTATACGTGGTTGCTTCAAGAGCTGGGATTTCCTTGCAAGGTGTCGTCCTCAACGGACCCGAAATGCAAAACGAGCCAGGCGATACGACCTCTTTGAAGCCGAATGCTCGCATCCTCGTCACATGGAGTGAATGAGTTTATTGTTTAAATTAGATTTATCATGTGCGGAATAGTTGGATACATTGGAGACAAGGACTGTTTCCCCATTTTAATCAAGGGGTTGCAGCGACTTGAATACCGAGGCTATGACAGCGCGGGTGTTGCTGTTTCTCATGTTGATGAAGACCGCATTCAAATCTTTAAAAAGAAAGGGAAAGTCCAAGATCTCTTGGATCACGTTGGCGATGAAAAACCGTGCGGAACTTCCGGAATCGGACATACTCGGTGGGCCACACATGGACCGCCAAATGACGTCAATGCGCACCCACATACAGCACGTTTGGGGCGCTTGGCGATGATCCACAACGGCATCATTGAGAATTACGAAAGCCTCCGCAAAAGCCTTGAAACGAACGGCCATGCCTTTGTGAGTGATACCGATACGGAAGTGTTGATTCACCTCATCGAAGAGGTTCAATCACGCACTAATTGCTCCATAGCTGACGCGGTGCAAATCGCACTGAAAGAAGTAGAAGGCGCCTACGCTATTGCCATCATCGATGCAAGTGAGCCCGACCTGCTGATTGCAGCTCGAAAGTCCAGCCCGCTCGTGATTGGTGTGGGTGAGGAAAATGAGTACTACATCGCATCAGATGCGACACCGATTGTCGAATACACCCCGAATGTGATTTACCTAGATGACGAAGAGGTCGCGGTCATGCATCGACACAATGGGTTGACTATTCGCAACCTCGAAAACACGGTTATCACACCGGAAATCCACGAATTAGAGATGCAAATCGAAGCCATTGAAAAAGGCGGCTTCGAGCATTTCATGCTCAAAGAAATTTACGAGCAACCGAATTCCATCTTGGACTCGATTCGAGGCCGCATGAGCCTTCAGCGCTCGGAAATCAAAATGTCCGGCATCGATGAGCATTGGGACCGCTGGGAAAACGCACAGCGCATCCTCATCATTGCATGCGGAACAAGCTGGCATGCAGGCCTCGTCGCTGAATACCTCTTGGAGGATTTTGCTCGCATCCCAGTAGAAGTCGAATACGCCTCGGAATTTCGGTACAGGAACCCCATCATCCGTCCCGATGACGTGGTCATTGCCATTTCACAGTCCGGGGAAACAGCCGATACCTTGGCTGCCATTCGACTCGCGAAGGAGCAAGGTGCCCATGTATTTGGGGTCTGCAATGTTGTGGGGTCGAGCATATCCCGCGAAACGGACAGTGGGTCATACACGCACGCAGGGCCAGAGATCGGCGTGGCTTCAACCAAGGCTTTTACAGCGCAGATAACGGTGCTGACGTTGATCGCGTTGCTCGTTGGAAAGAAAAAGGGCCACCTCAGCACGCAACGGTTTAACCGGCTCCTCGTCGAATTGAACGCCATTCCCGAAAAAGTCCATACGCTGCTTAAGCAAGACGACCGAATTCAGGAAATCGCCAAGCACTTCGAGCACAGCACCAACGCGCTTTACCTCGGACGCGGTGTCAACTTTCCGGTCGCCCTTGAAGGCGCATTGAAGCTCAAAGAAATCAGCTACATTCATGCTGAAGGGTATCCCTCCGCTGAAATGAAACACGGCCCCATTGCCCTCATTGATGAAGAAATGCCCGTGATTTTTGTCGCCACTGCCGATGATATTTATGACAAAACAGTCTCGAATATCCAGGAGGTGAAGGCCCGCGGTGGACGGTTAGTCGCCCTCGTATCCGCTGGCAATCAAGATTTGAAGAAACTCGCTGAGTTCATCATCGAAGTTCCCAAAACGGATCAAGCCCTTGCACCCCTCTTGACAGTAGTTCCGCTTCAATTATTGAGCTACCACATCGCCGTCATGCGCGGATGCAACGTGGATCAACCTCGAAACCTCGCGAAAAGCGTGACCGTCGAATAGCCTTTTGGAGTCGAACACCGTCGACCACTTGGTGTTCACCGTTCTATCCCAAAGACTCCAAGGTATCCAATAAACCAAAAATGTCTTCATCCGTAGTCAGGGGATTTTGAAAGGTACACCGCAACCAAGTCTGGCCATCCAACACTGTTTTGACGATGTAATGCGGTCCTTGTTCGATGAGACGCGCACGCAAAGCCGAATTGTCCCTATCGATCAGCCGAAAGCACACGATGTTGGACTGTGGTGTTGCGAACAGTTCCCACCGCGGGCGGCGCTCAATCTCGGCCGCAGCAACCTTCGCGCGGTCTATCAGCCGATCCACCAAGCTCTCCCATAACCGCGGGCCGTGAGCTTCCCAAATACCAAATACGGCAGCACTGAGCATTCTTTTCGTGCATTCGAACGTACGCTTGCTCAGGTTCCACCATTCTTCGTCCTCGCTTTCGTAGAGATAATGCGCCTCTTGATTAAATGCCGAATACGCATCCGATCCCTTTCGATAAAACAGCCCCGTGCACAACGCTGGAATTCCCAGCATTTTGTGGAAATCCATGGCCACTGAATCCGCGCGTTCCATTCCCTTCAGGACACCGCGGTGCTTTTCAGAGAACACCTGCCCGGCACCATGCGCTCCATCCACGTGAAACCACAAGTCCTGTGCCTCTGCAAAATCGGCCAACATCACCAAATCATCGAATGTTCCTGTGGACGTTGTGCAGGCATTTCCCACGACCGCAATCACTTCCAATCCTTTGTTCACTGCGGCCTCATGAGCTGCTACCAATTCGCTTTGAATGATTCGATGTGCACTGTCTGTTGGCACTTGAATGATGCCTTCTGCACCCCAGCCCATAACGCGTGCTGCGCGATCCACGCAATAGTGAGCTTGCTCGCTAACCAACAAAGCACAGGGTCTAGTCGCGCCGTCTCTCCAGGGGTTGCCTTCAGACTTTCGTTGCCGTGCCGCAAGAAGGGCTGTGAGGTTCGCTAACGTTCCTCCGTGGGTTAAAATACCCCCTGCTTCTTCTCCAAAACCCATGAATTGAGCAACAGATTGCATCACTGCCTCCTCCATTGGACTGCTCGCGGGGCCCATTTCATCGATCGCCATGCCATTATTCAGAAGAGCAGTTGCTGCTTGAAGCCACGCCAACTCAGGAAGCGGAACAGCAACTTGGTGACCCGCATAACGTGGGTCGTGCAGGTGATTCGATCGTTGAAGTAATTCTGTCAAAAAGTCTTCCGAAAACAACGTGCCATCAACCGCCTTAAGTTCACTCTTAATTCTTGATTTCCAGTAGTTAAGGCGGTCAAGAGGTGCTTCTGAATTTAAGACATGACTCCGCGTACGAGCCTGTGAAACAGCCACGTATTCCGAAAGCATATTCACCACTTCCAAACCCCGATTTCGGAAGCCTTCGACTGTGTAAAAATTGGACCAATCAGAGCCGTCCTTCGGTTTAATACCAGCATTCATGTTCGAAAGTTCGGCTGAATCATGCAGAGTTCAGTATTTTTTCCTTTTCTTGCATTCGAAATTATTTTTGAAACACAACACTACATCATGAAGAAACTCATGTTCACGCTAGCGCTATCAGCGTTGGTTACAATGGGCGTTCAGGCTCAGAAGCAGATGGGAGGCGAGCACAACGTTGAGGTAAGCTTTACCCCGTTCAGTGGCAGCCCCATTGATGGCTCAACCATCAAGTACCGGAACTTTATGGACGACGACAAAGCATTCCGTTTGTCCCTCACCATGTCCAACTCCAGCGACGTTCATGCCTATATGCAGGACGGCGAATTATTGGCAGCGAATCCCGTAAGCCCCCAATTGAACATCAGCTCGAAGAGCTCAACCTTCGGAATCGCTCCTGGATACGAAATGCACTACGACGGCATGGATAACCTTTCTCCCTATTTCGCTTTTGAATTACCGATAACACTCTCAAAACGGGAAGACTCGCAAGAATTTTGGTATGCTGGGGAAGTAAGTCACTTGGCTGGCGGCGAAACTGGCGGCCCACAATACGACCAATGGGTACCATGGGACTTAACCAATTCCCAAAGTTCTACTCAGGTAGGTTTGAAACTTTTGTTTGGTGCGGATTACTATTTCTCTGATGGGATTTACCTTGGTTTTGAGGCTGGACTCGGCTTCAGCAGGACCGCTTTTGGTAACCACTCTATCACCACATCCAACCCGACGGCATTTAACATTCTCTTCAACAACGCCCAAATTTCTGAGGAAGCTGGAGCTGAAATTCAAGGAGAGTTTGTCGGTGAGTTGCCATTTAACGCTTTGGAAGACAATATTTATTCCGAATACTTCGAACTCGACGGAACTGGAGGTAGTCCAGGAACAGTCTACTACGGGGCACCCAACCACATCAGCAACACCACCATTGGAAACGTATTCCAAGGTGCATTGCGTATCGGTTTCTTGTTTGACTAAGTCAAATAAGGCTGAGTAATCATCTTATTGAAAGGGCTGCGCCATGAGGTGCAGCCCTTTTTTTGTGTCCAATCACATCTCGGTTTGTACCTTGTTTGCATGCAATTGGAATTTAAAGGAGTCACGTTTCGTGCCAGCGGTGACGCAGAGGTAGATTTAAGCATCGCCATGGGAGATGGCCACGGTTCACGGGCGTGGTATGTGGACTTCATGCAACTCCAGGTCGTTCGGGCCAATGGATTTCTTGGGTCCGTTGCAGAGGGTGGGGCCGTCAATTTTCGGGATGTTCAATTCAACCCCCATGGCAACGGCACCCATACAGAATGCTTGGGCCATATTTCGCCCGAAGCTCATTCCGTGAACCGGTTAATTTTTCCTGTGCTGATGCCCTGCATCATCGTAAGTGTTTTTCCTGAAGCCCGAAACGGGGATGCCGTTATTACAGCAAGCGAATTAGACCAATCCACATCGGAACATTGGAATGTGGACTCCGAACTTCCCCCTGCGATCATTATTCGAACCCTCCCGAATGCCACGAGCAAGCGGGGTCGGAATTGGTCCAACACGAATCCGCCCTATTTCGATCGAGAGTCAATGGATTGGCTGGTGGAGCGGCGCGTTGACCATCTCCTCGTCGACCTGCCCAGTGTAGACCGAGAGGTAGATGGGGGTGCTTTAGAGGCTCACCATGCCTTCTGGACCTATCCTGAGTCCCCACGGCACCAAGCTACCATTACAGAGCTTGTATACGCCCCCGATTCTCTTCCAGACGGCCGGCACTTACTCAACCTGCAAACAGCAGCATTTGACATGGACGCAACGCCGAGCCGACCCGTTGTGATCCCCTGCTTGCAAACAGAATAATTCAGAATGAAAAAGCCCCGCTCGAGGCGGGGTTTTTATTCAGTCTATGCTGTAGCAAATTAGTTCACACCCCACTACATTTTGGTTGTGAGGAGATTATCTGCACCACCATTTGTAGCGGTTGTCCAGTTCTCATTGTTCAATTTTTGCTCATCAAGTGGGTACTGCATGCGTACCGGAACAGAGCCATCTGCGCTCAGCAGCATCAAAAGCCTCAACAGCCAAGAAATGCGTTTGAGCAGCATCGAAGAAAATACGGGCTAAATACGCTGCGAGAATAGCAGCTCCACGCTGGGAAACATCGTCATCGGAGTCAACGCTGCATTCGTTATCATCCGTTTGGCATTCATTAATCACTCGGTCGCCAAAAACGAGACCGTGAACACCGTACCAACTTCGTGTACAGAAGAAACAGAAATAGCTCCATTCATTTGATTAACAATGGATTGCGTAATCGTCAGGCCTAGACCCGTTCCCT
>ENA-UOXV01000110-UOXV01000110.1-marine-metagenome-genome-assembly--contig:-NODE-110-length-103895-cov-6.736893_pt1 | contig 103895 bp, 99 predicted proteins | sample MGYA00238165_ERZ766961 | MGnify/ENA primary metagenome ERZ766961 (study PRJEB28924, sample SAMN03173240) | marine metagenome | biome: Marine; feature: Water; material: Subsurface seawater | place: North...
GACATCATTTTATCGCTGGTCGCGCTCGCAGGGTTATCGACCGCCTTGGCCTATATTTTATATTTCAAAATTTTGGAAACGGCGGGCGCCACGAACCTGATGCTGGTCACGTTCTTGGTCCCTGTCAGCGCGATATTTCTCGGCATTGGTTTTTTGAACGAGGTGTTAGAACTTCGCCACATAATCGGGATTGCACTCATTGGCGCAGGCCTAGCCGCCATCGATGGGCGGTTATTCCGGTGGGCATCGAAAAGCGCTTAGGCTTCTGGCACCCATACTGCCAAATATTCTGCGACGACGGCAGGGCCTTCAACGCCCTCAATCTCAAACGCATGTTTCGTTCGCGTGAACAAACCTGCGTCGCGCATTTCGACCTCGATCAAATGGATTCGATCCCGAATGCTAAAGCCATTACCGATGGGCATGGGTTTTAAAAACCGCAGCTTATCCACACCGTAATTCAGCGCATAAGGACTGTCCGACGGTCGCAGGTCGGCGCTATCGATGGCTTTGTTGATCAGGCTGACGATCAGAAATCCGTGCGCCAACGTGCCTGGATATCCGCCTTCGGATGCTGCCCGCTCAGGATCGGCGTGCAGCCAATGCGTATGCTCCGTCACCTCCGCAAAGGCATCGACGCGGGCCTGATCGATACTGAACCATTTGGAAACACCAATTTCGCCGGGTGGCGTGTCCAACCAAGCTTGGATGGACTTGGCCATCAATCAAACCCCGGCCTTAGGCGGCTTTGATCGGTGTGCGCGATATATGGTCTGTGTTCTGGCCTTCGATGCGGATCAGACGCGTTGGCCCATTTCGAAGCGGCGCATGTACATCGCCCACTTGGTAGACATGGGCATCACCCGGCACCAGCTTGTAACTCCGTGTTTGCTCGGCCAGTGCAGGCTCGTCACCATCTAAAGGTTTAACGATTTGCCAGTCGGTCATTTCAGTTTCGCCGACGGCCTGACCGTAAATGGCCCAGGTCGGCCCATGATCATGCGGGAAGCCATCTTTGGGGCCGTTATAGACGTGCGCACAGATGCAGAATTTCAATTCCGGATCTTCATACAGGACCCGGCGCTCTTTGTCGGCATCTTCGGGTAGATACTTTGCGACCAGCGCTTCGTCTTTCAGCGCTTTTTCCACATACTGACGGACGTGTTCAATACCGCCTGGCCCTGGATTGTTTTTCAGGGCGTCCCGGCAGTCAGCAGCAAATTGATCCAATGTATATGACATGATGTGTTCCTCACTCCTTGGAAGTTTCTCCAAGTATGCCAGAGCATCCGGCAAGCGGGCAATGACCGTAGACAGTTTTATCAAGAATTGCCTCTCGCCATCGGGTGCAATTTAGTCAAATATTGCACCATGACCACCCTTTCCCACATTCGCGTTCTCGATATGACAAACGTCCTCGCCGGACCCTTTTGCTGCCATCAATTGGCGCATATGGGCGCCGACGTTATCAAGGTTGAGGTCCCGGGTTCTGGCGATCTGGCCCGACAATTGGGTGCAGACCCTGAACTGAACCAAAAGAAAATGGGTGTCTCGTTCCTGGCGCAAAATGCCGGCAAACGCTCCATCACCATCAACTTGAAAACCGAGCGCGGCAAAACGCTATTTCGGAAACTGGTCAAGACCGCCGATGTTGTTGTGGAAAATTTCCGCCCTGGGGTCATGGACCGATTGGGGCTGCCGTTCGAGGTTTTGAAACAAGACAATCCAAAATTGATCTATTGCGCGATTTCAGGATTTGGCCAAGATGGCCCGCTCAAGGAAATGCCCGCGTACGATCAAATTGTCCAAGGGATGTCGGGCGTCATGAGTATCACGGGCGCGCCCGAAACGGCACCTTACCGCGTCGGGTATCCCGTGGCCGATACGGTTGGCGGCATGACGGCTGCATTTGCGATCGCTGCCGCACTCGCAGAAAAGGATCGCAAAGCGCACGTTCTAGATATCTCGATGCTCGAAGCGACGATGGCCACCATGGGCTGGGTCATGTCGAATTACCTGGTGGCTGACAAAGTCCCACAACCCATGGGGAACGAGAACTTCACCGCCAGCCCATCGGGTACGTTTAAAACGGGAGAAGGGCTGCTGAATATTGCCGCCAACAAACAAGAACAATTCGAGGCCGTGTGCGATGTGGTCGGGATGCCGGAACTTAAAACTGATACCCGTTTTGCCGAGCGCCAAGCCCGGATCGATCATCGTTTCGCCCTCAAGGATATTTTGGAAACCGTGTTGGTGACGCGTTCTGCCGCAGATTGGCAACAGGTTCTGAACGAAGCGGGCGTGCCCGCAGGGCGTGTCATGACGGTGCCTGAAACCCTCAGCCATCCGCAAATCGCTGGTCGCGGCATGATCGGCACGTTCGAAAATGCCCCTGGTGTTGATCGCGATATCAGCCTGCTTCGAACCGGCTACAAAGTTGATGGGAAGCCCGCAGCCGTGGACGCCCCGCCGCCCACATTGGGCCAACACACACAAGATATTCTGGCGGAACTTGGCTATGACGCTGCCGCCATCAAAGACTTACAAAAGGACAAAGCGATATGACCGAAGACGTCGACAAAAAAGTACGCGACTGGTGGAAAACCGATATCACCGAAATGTCGCCGGGCAACTTGCGCTACCACGGGTATCCCATCGAAGAACTGATCGGAAATGTCGGCTTTGCGGGCATGGCGTGGCTGTTGCTCAAAGGTGAGTTACCATCCAAGGGTGAAGAAGAACTCTTTAATTTCGCCCTTTCTTCTGGTGTCGACCATGGTCCCCAAGCCCCAAGCATCGCGATTGCACGCATGGCGGCCACTTGTGGCGTTGGATTAAACAACGCGATGGCATCGGCCATGAATGTGCTGGGCGACGTGCACGGCGGCGCTGGCGAACAAGCGGTCGAGATGTATCAAGCCATGATCGCCGACCAAGAAGCGACAGGCGATGATATGCCAACGGTTGTTTCTCGGGGCTTGGATATATTTTTTGAGGCAGGCGGCAAGTATATACCTGGATTTGGGCATCGTTTCCACAAAGTCGACCCACGCACCGGGCGCTTGATGGAATTGGTGGCGAAATCCCGTGACGACGGCGTGGTGTCAGGGCAAATCATGGACATCGCCCAGGAAATGGAACGCCAGGTCAGCGCCCGTAAAAACCGCGAAATCAATATGAACATCGATGGCGCCACGGCTGTTGTATATGCTGAACTGGGCTTCCCGGGGCCACTGGCGCGCGGATTTTTCTGCATGTCACGCTCGGTCGGCATTTTGGCTCACGCCTGGGAACAAACGCAACAAGGCGGCCGCAACAAAGGCCCCATTCCGCGCGATATGATCTGGACATATACGGGGAAACCGCCACGGTCTGTACCCTAACTCAACCCTGATCACCTCTGCCCTCGTCACCCCCGCGAAGGCGGGGGTTCATAGAACGCGAGCCATGGTTTCCCGCCTTCGCGGGAATGACGCGAGAGTCACGTACCCTTCCGAGGCGTTGCCAAGTTCGTGATGCTCCACGATACTTCTGTCACCAAAGGGGAGGAATATCATGAGTGTAGATTGGCAGGGTGTATTTCCCGCATTAATGACGGAATTCAAGGCGGATGGCGCGCTCGATCTAGATGCGACGCAGCGCCACATTCAATCGTGCATGGATGCGGGCGTTGAGGGTCTGGTCATGCTGGGCACGTTGGGTGAAAACCCATCATTAACCCAAGATGAAAAAGAAAGCGTCCTTGCCGCAGCCGTCGAAACCACCGGCGGTAAAATCCCGGTCCTGACAGGCGTTGCCGAATACACCACCGAATTCGCGATTGATTTCGTGCGCCGTGCCGAGCGTGCTGGCGTTGCGGGCCTGATGGCCCTGCCCTGCATGGTTTATCAGCAGGACAGCCGTGAAGCCGCCAACCATTTTCGGACCCTGGCAAATGCCACCGACTTGCCGATCATGATCTACAACAATCCCGTGGCCTATAAGGTTGATCTAAGTCCCGAGGTTTTTGCAGGACTGGCAGATGTTGAAAACATCGTCTCGGTCAAAGAATCTTCTCACGACAGCCGCCGCATCACCGACATGTTTAATGTTGTCGGGGATCGATACATCATTTTCTGTGGTGTCGATGATCTGGTCCTCGAAAACCTGTTGTTCGGTGCCAAGGGCTGGGTCTGTGGCATGGTCAATTCATTCCCCCGCGAAGCCGTCCGACTTTATGAATTGGCGCGCGACGGCAAAGTCGCCGAAGCGTACGAGCTATATAAATGGTTCATGCCGCTGCTGCATTTGGATGTCGACGTGAAGTTGGTGCAGATGATCAAACTCGCCAATCAAATGACGGGCGAAGGCAGCGAAGTTGTTCGCGCACCGCGCCTGATCCTTGAAGGCGCTGATCGTGCCCACGTCGAAGCCGTCGTCAATCACGCGCTAGAAACGCGCCCCAATCTGTAAGCGCGAGGCAATGTGAGCGGCCAAAACGTCACCGTCATCGGCAACGGCATCATCGGACTGTGCATTGCGCGTTCGTTATTGAATGACGGCCATACAGTAACGGTCGTGTCTCGTGACGCAGTCGACGAAGGAACATCCATCGGCAACGCGTCCGGCATTGCCCAGGCTGAAATTTTTCCGATTGCAGAACCCGGCCTGTGGAAGAAAGTCCCCGGCATGTTGATGGACCCTTTGGGACCGCTTCATTTTCGCTTGGGACATCTGCCGAAATTGATGCCCTGGATGTATCGGTTTTTGCACGCGTGCCGACCTGAAAATCAAGCCCGTGGCATCGCCGCCTTGGCCGCCATCATGGAGCCGAGCATCCGTGATCATCAGGCCATGCTGGATGATATCAACGGCAAACATTTGCTGATTGGCGAAGGCGTTTTATTTGTCTATCGGTCCGAGGCCGCGCGCGATCATGCCGCACCGGAATGGCAGATCCGCCAAGATTACGGGGTCGATTCATTTAAGCTAGACCGTGATGGCATACGCCAGCACGAGCCCTCATTGGGCGAAGAAGCCCGGGCTGGTTACTATTCCCCAAACTGGGCGCATTACAGTGACCCCAAGCAAGTTTTAAATGCGCTCCACAGCCATCTTCGAGAACGTGATGTCACGTTTTTGACGGGCGAAGTCGTTGGCCTGGAAAGCATCGATAACAAAGTCGCGGCACTTCACTTTAAGGATGGCCAGCGTCATATCGTCGATCATTTGGTTATAGCGGGCGGAGCATGGTCGGGGCGGCTTAGCCAACAATTGGGCGAATCATATCCCATCGAAGCCGACCGAGGATACAACACCACCCTGCCCAATCCCGGCATGGATATGAAAAAATATGTGACCTTCGCCGAAGATAACTTTGTCGCAACACCACTTTCGATCGGGTTGCGGATCGGTGGGGCCGTCGAAATGGGGGGATTGGATGCGCCACCCAACTATGCACGGTCAGACGCACTGATTCAGTTGGCCAAACGATATCTGCCTGACCTCAATACCGAGGGGGGCACCCAGTGGATGGGTCATCGCCCGGGATCACCTGATTCAATTCCGGTGATTTCCAAATCCGCCACATGCGACAACGTGACGTATGCATTTGGGCACGGCCATCTGGGCCTGACATTATCACCCACGACAGCGCGACTGATCACCGATATGATCAGTAACCGCGATCCTGGCATTGATATGACACCTTACCGTATCGACAGATACCGCTGATCAAAGAGAAGCCATATGACCAACCACACTTTTTTCTGCGTCGATGGGCACACCTGCGGCAACCCCGTTCGGATGGTTGCGGGTGGCGCGCCGTTCCTGGACGGCGACACCATGATCGAACGCCGCGCGCATTTTATGAAAGACTATGACTGGATCCGAACCGCGCTGATGTTTGAGCCGCGCGGCCACGACGTAATGTCGGGATCGATCCTGTATCCGCCAACCCGCGATGATTGCGATGTGGCGATTATGTATATCGAGGTGTCAGGATGCCTGCCCATGTGCGGCCACGGCACCATCGGCACGGTGACGTTTATGATAGAACGCGGGATCATCGTCCCGAAAATTCCCGGCGTTGCGATGCTGGACACGCCCGCCGGTGTCGTCGAAGCCCGTTATGAAATGGACGGCGACTTTGTTGATAACGTGACACTGACAAATGTGCCGTGTTTCTTGGCGGACACCGATTGCACCGTCGATGTGCCCGACCTTGGCACCCTCACGTTCGATGTTGCCTACGGGGGGAACTTTTATGCGATTATCGAGCCACAGGAAAACATGCCCGACATGGCGACATTAACACCGGGTGATATCCAGCGCCTCAGCCCGGTTGTCCGCAATCTGGTCAACGAAAAATATGATTTTGCGCACCCGGAACAATCCGCCATTCATTCCGTCAGCCATGTCATGTGGACAGGGAAACCGACCGTCGATGGCGCAGATGGTCGAAACGCTGTTTTCTATGGTGATAAGGCGATTGACCGATCTCCTTGCGGGACGGGCACATCGGCGCGCGTAGCCCAGCGCCACGCCAAAGGTCAGTTGAATACGGACGAAACATATGTGCACGAAAGTATCATCGGGTCGTTATTCACCGCCAAAGTTGAAGGCGAGACCACCGTCGGCGGCAAACCCGCCATCATCCCATCGATTGCAGGATGGGCGCGGATGCACGGCCTCAATACGATCTATGTCGATGATCGTGACCCGTTCAAGCACGGGTTTGTTCTAAAATAAAAACACCCGTCTATCGTTCGCTTTGGATTATAACAGTTCTTGCGCACTTTTTTTAATGACGTCCGCAATCATATTTATCAATTCACGTTTTGGATAACTCTCACGGAACACCAACCGGATGGCGCGCGCAGCGTGTTTGTCATTAATCGGGCGGATCGCAAGTTTGGACCGGACGCCACCACCTTGACTGACGGCAAGTGAAGGCAACAATGTAATGCCCGTTCCAGCGGCGACCAAACCAATGATGGTTTCCAAGCTTGATGCCTGGGTGTCCAAGGCGACGATCTGCCCGCGCGCTAATCCACACAGTTCCGCAACCTGATCGCTGAGGCAGTGCCCATCTCGCAGCAACAGCAGTTCAGCACTGTCCAGGTCATCGATTGCGAGCTCCTTGCGACTACCCAATGCGTGACCTTCGGGAAATGCGGCAAGGAATGGTTCTGTATACAGATCGATACTTTCAACACCAGGAACACCAGGGACTGTCGCCGTAATTGCGGCATCGATGTCACCCAAAACCAAACGCCGTTCCAAGGACTGGGTCACATCTTCGGCCAAACTGATATCAAGCTTTGGCAGCGCTGATTTGATCGGACGCAATATGCTCGGCAACAAGTACGGACCGATCGTCGGGATCGTACCTAACCGGATATGACCGGCAAGTGGATCAGATGCGGCAGCCGCTGTATCGCGGATTTCATCGGCCATGGTGAGCAGGCGGCGCGCCTTTTCGACAATTTCGCGACCGACGGGCGTCACTGATACACGGCGATTGGTGCGCTCAAAAATCTTAACGCCAAGTGTTTGTTCAAGTTTTTTGATCTGCCCACTTAGCGCCGGTTGCGACACGTTGCATTTATCGGACGCCCGACCAAAATGCTCTTCGTCGGCGACAGCGATGATGTATTCAAAATCTCGTAAATTCATTTTCTAGCTCAGATATATGATCGGTTTTCCCGAATATAATGATCTAAACAATCGATTTTTACAATCATCAACTGTTCGCTACGTTGCAAAGAATGGCACACGAAGGAGATGGAATAATGACACTCATGATGATCATCGATTGTTACGCAGATATCCATCATTTGAATTCGCAGCAGGCGCCGCAGACGCGCTTGGCATTGCGCTGACGCAGTGGATGTTGCGAAGAACCGCGGATTGATTGATCTCAAATATCCGCTGTTCAAAAAACAAGCCGGGCGAAAGCCCGGCTTGTTGCGTCTAACAATTGTCTTTCGCTTATCCCGCTTTTAATTCCAAGCGGCGGCGATGAAGGACAGGTTCCGTATAGCCATTCGGCTGTTCTTTGCCTTTGAACACCAAATCACAGGCAGCCTTGAAGGCGATGCCATCAAAGCTTGGGGCCATCGGCTGATAGAGCGAATCACCGTCATTCTGTTTATCAACAACAGCAGCCATACGCTTCATGGTTTCCATCACTTGGTCTTCGGTGCAAATCCCATGATGCAGCCAGTTGGCGATGTGCTGAGATGAAATCCGCAACGTGGCGCGATCTTCCATCAGGCCAACATCATTAATATCCGGCACTTTGGAACAACCAACACCTTGATCCACCCAACGAACAACATACCCCAGGATACCCTGTGCGTTGTTGTCCAATTCAGCCTGAATATCTTCAGCGGACCAATTAGGACGTTCGGCAACCGGGACCGATAAAATATCATCCAGGCTGGCACGTTCGCGTGACTTCATGTCTTGTTGGATATCGGCCACCACAACTTGGTGATAATGTGTGGCATGCAAGGTGGCAGCTGTCGGTGACGGCACCCACGCAGTATTCGCACCTGCTTTTGGGTGGCCGATTTTCTGCACCAGCATATCGGCCATCAGGTCGGGCATGGCCCACATCCCTTTGCCGATTTGCGCTTTGCCTTTAAGGCCACATTGCAAACCGATATCAACGTTCCAGTCCTCATAAGCTGAAATCCAGACGGCGCCCTTCATATCGGCTTTGCGGATCATCGGGCCCGCTTCCATGGATGTATGAATCTCATCACCCGTCCTGTCCAAGAAGCCGGTGTTGATGAACACAACGCGTTCTTTGGCGGCGCGGATACATTCCTTGAGGTTCACCGTGGTCCGACGTTCCTCGTCCATGATGCCCATCTTGACCGTGTTGCGTTCCATGCCCAGTGCATCTTCGACGTGGGCAAAAATTTCAGACGCAAAGCCAACTTCTTCTGGGCCATGCATTTTTGGTTTTACGATATAGACCGATCCAGCGTGGCTGTTTTTATATGGCCCTGTCTCCATGCCGACTTTGGCAATCGCGACGGTGACCAACGCATCCAGCAGGCCTTCGCCGACTTCGTTACCATCTGCATCCAAAACAGCCGGTGTTGTCATCAAGTGACCCACGTTGCGCGCCAGCAGCATTGAGCGGCCCGACAATGTTAACGAACCACCACCCAATGTCGTGTACGTGCGATCAGGGTTGAGAGCGCGTTCAACTGTCTTGCCGCCCTTATCAAACGATGCTTTCAGATCGCCCTTCATCAGGCCGAGCCAATTTGTGTAGACCAGCGCTTTTTCTTCACCGTCGACAGCGGCGACAGAATCTTCGCAATCCATGATGGTGGTGATCGCGGATTCCATAATGAGGTCCGCAATGCCAGCAGCATCGCCTTTGCCGATTGGATGATCGCGATCAATGACAACTTCAAAATGCAGGCCATTGTGAACAAACAAGATAGCTGTCGGCGCGTCCGCGTCGCCATTGTAACCGGACAAATCTTCTGGCGACGCCAAACCGGTTTCAGAACCGTCAGATAAAGACACCCGAAGACCGCCATCGGCGATCACATAACCCGTCGCATCCGCGTGAGAACCCTCAGCAAGCGGCACCGTCGCATCCAGGAAATCCCGTGCCCAAGCGATAACAGCGACACCGCGTTTAGGATTAAATTCCTTGGTGATTGCCGTATCACCATCGAGCGGGATTGCATCTGTGCCGTACAACGCATCGTACAGGCTGCCCCAGCGCGCATTAGCAGCGTTCAAGGCATAGCGGGCGTTCGTTAACGGAACGACCAGTTGCGGCCCCGCAATCGTGGAGATTTCAGGATCGACGTTAGACGTCGACACCGAGAAATCTTCGCCTTCTGGAACCAGATAGCCAATTTCGGTCAGGAATGCTTTATAAGCCGCGAAATCAGCAGGCTTATCGCGGTTATCCCGGTGCCATGCATCGATTTTTTCCTGGAGATCGTCGCGCTTCGCCAACAAAACCTTATTTTTTGGCCCCAAGGTGGCGATCATATCGGCAAAAATCTGCCAGAATCTTTCTTGGTCGACCCCTAAATCAGGAAGCAGCGCTGAAGTAATAAATTCATTTAATGTGGCGTCAATTTGAAGCCCTTGCACGGCAATACGATCAGTCATTCGTTCTCTCTTATTTTAAGCCCAACCTACTAAGCCCGGGGAATACGACGCTACGGCACAAATCACAATGTCTTACACCTACAATAAGAATTGAAGCCAGTTCACAGATAGGCATGGATTTCTATGGTTTCATGCCTCTCAAGAGGTCATTTAGGGCTTATTAATTCGAAATCCAGTCTAAACCGTCTTGGGTAACACCGCGCGGATTGTATTCGCACCCGACGTACCCTTGATATCCCAAACGATCCATCATCTGGAACAAATAGGGATAATTCACCTCGCCAATGTTCGGCTCATGGCGCTCTGGAACACCGGCGATCTGAACGTGGCGGATATCATCCAAATGCTTCTCGAAACGCTTGGCTAAGTCGCCTTCCATAATTTGCACGTGGTACATGTCGAACTGAATACCGACGTTCGGTCGTGCAACGGCATCCACGAGTGATTGGGCGGTGGATACGTCAGAGATCAAATATCCAGGCACATCACGATTGTTTAATGGTTCAATCACCACCGTCGCACCAATTTCTTGAGCGGCATCTGCCGCATACCGCAGGCTATTGGTATATGTTTCCATCATGGCTTCTTGCTCTGCGCCTTCAGGAACAAGGCCGCTCATTAAGTGTAGTGTTTTACAATCAAGTGCCCGTGCATACTCGATGGCGCGCGTGACGCCCACTTGGAACTCTTCTTTGCGATCTGCCAGTGCCGCGATGCCGCGTTCTCCAGCCGCCCAATCACCTGGGGGCATATTAAACAGCGCAACTGTGACGCCCACCTGATGGGCCCTTGTAGATACTTCTGGGACCGTATGATCATAAGGGAACAAGAATTCTACGGCCTCAAACCCTGCATCCTTGGCGGCTTGAAACCGATCCAGAAATGGGACTTCGGTAAACATCATCGTCAGATTGGCGGCAAAATTTGGCATCTTTTTTTCCTATTTATTACCGTCGGGCAGATCAATCCCAGATAACGCCGCAAAGACTTTGATCACCGCCGCGTCATCTTCACGCCCCAATCCCATCGCCTTTGCTGCCAAAAATTGTTGATGTGCCGCTGCTGATACAGGCAATGGAAAGCCGTCTCGTTTCCCCGTTTCCAATACAATCCCCAGATCTTTTACAAAAATATCGACGGCACTTTTCGGTGCGTAGTCGTTATCCAATACATGCGGCACCCGATTTTCGAACATCCATGAATTCCCTGCCGATGCGGTGATGACTTCGAATATTTTATCGGCATCCAATCCGGATTTTATGCCAAGCGCCATCGCTTCCATCGCCGTTGCGATATGCACACCGGCCAACAATTGATTGACCATCTTCATGGTTGAGCCGGGGCCAGCCTCTTCACCCAATTCGAAAACCCGCTCGGCAACCGCATCCAAGAATGGCCTTGCCTTTGCGAACGCATCGGGCGCACCTGATGCCATCACGGACAGATCCCCGGTTGCCGCTTTGGCAGCACCACCGGAAATCGGTGCATCCAAGTACAACAATCCCGCATTAATCAGACGGGCCGATACATCGCGTGCATATGCGGGTGGCACAGTTGCACAACCAAGCACCACGGAACCGGCAGGCAATGACCCAACAACGCCGTTATCCCCAAACAGAACACTTTCCGTTTGATCTTGATTAACAACCACTACGGCGATGCAATCCGCATTTGCGGCGGCTTCTTTGGGGCTTGATGCCGTATTCCCACCCGCCGACTCAAACGCATCACGCTGCGCAGTCGATACATCGCAGCCTGTGGTATCAATACCCACTTTCAGCGACGAGCAGGCAATGCCCATCCCCATTGCACCCAAACCAACGACAGCCGCTTTATAATTGCTCATAGATGTCTCTCCGTTTTTGGCATTGTCGATATCAGGGCCAATTTCGCAAGCGATGAGATTTTGAGAAACCGTATTATTCCCCAAACAATTTGATCCTTCCCACCATAGGGTTGCATAATTATCCTGATAGTGGTGCGGATCATCCGGCCATCGTTCCCAAGGAACTATTTAGAGAGAAAACCCATGACATTTCTGCGCTTGATTGCGAGCGCGGCCGTATTGGCAACCTTCGTCAGTACCGCTGCAGCTGAAACCATTCGTATCGGTGAAATCAACAGCTACACCCGCCTGCCTGCATTTACAGATCCTTATAAAAAGGGCTGGCAATTGGCACTCGAAGAAATCAACGCTGCGGGCGGCGTAAAGGGTAAAAAACTCGAAGTCATCAGCCGCGACGATGCGGGCAAGCCTGGCAACGCGGTGAAAATCGCAGAAGAAATGATCAGCCGCGACAAAGTTGCGATGCTGGCGGGTACGTTTTTTTCGCACATCGGTCTGGCCGTATCAGACTTTGCGAAACAGAAAAAAGTCCTGTTCTTAGCATCTGAACCCCTCACAGATGCGCTGGTTTGGACCAAGGGTAACGAATACACTTTCAGACTCCGTCCATCGACATATATGCAGGCCGCCATGTTGGCCGCCGAAGCCGCCAAGACCGATGCCGTTAAATGGGTCACGGTGGCACCAAATTATGCCTATGGAAAAGATGCCGTCGCAGCATTCCAACAGGTTTTGAAAAAATTAAAGCCAGAGGTCGAGTTCGTCGATGCGCAGTGGCCTGCACTGTTTAAAATCGATGCGGGCGTCACCGTGCGTGCCCTCGAAGCCGCCAAACCCGATGGTATTTACAACGTAACCTTTGGGTCTGATCTGGGTGCATTTGTTCGCGAGGGGTCCGTGCGCGGCCTATTCGATAACCGTGTCGTCACCAGTCTGCTGACGGGGGAACCTGAGTATTTGGAGCCGTTGAAAGGCGAAGCCCCCAAAGGCTGGATCGTCACTGGGTATCCTTGGTATGCAATCGACACACCTGCGCACAATGCATTTCGAACAGCCTATGAGGCCCGCTGGGGCGAAAGCCTGAAAATGGGGTCCATGGTTGGCTATAATATGATGCTATCCATTGCCGCCGCATTGGCGAAGTCACCGTCGTTAGAGACCGATGACCTGATCAAAGCCATGAAAGGCTTAAAGATCGAAACCCCCATGGGACCTGTCGTGTATCGTGACGCTGATCATCAGGCGACGATGGGGGCCTGGGTTGGTCTAACAGACGTGGTTGATAACCAAGGGAAAATGGTTGGCTGGCGTTATGTTGATGGCAACGAAGTATTGCCACCACCAGCCGAAGCCAAAGCCATGCGCCCCGCCAACTAAGGTCGCATTCGTTCTTCGGAAAAGGTGTCCGAGGCACGAATAGACCAATGGATCGGATACTCTAAGCGCTATGGGATTTTACATCGCGCAATTCCTGACCGGGCTGGCCAGCGCGTCGTCGCTGTTCCTTGTTGCGGCTGGATTATCGATCATTTTCGGTGTGACGCGGATCGTCAATTTCGCGCATGGCTCGCTGTATATGTTAGGTGCGTTCATCGCCTACACCGTCGCATCGCGGCACGGCTTCTGGGCAGCCATTCCGGCATCGATGATCGCCGTCGGCACCATCGGCTGGGTTATGGAGCGCACCGTCCTGCGTCACCTGTATGGCGCACCTGAATTATTCCAGTTGGTCGCGACATTTGGTCTTGTTCTGATTATCCAGGATTTGGCGCTTTGGTTATGGGGCCCCCAAGATTTGCTGGGGCCCCGCGCGCCGGGCCTAGAGGGCGTCATCCGTATTCTTGATGAGCCCGTGCCCATGTACGATCTGTTTCTGATCGCGGTTGGCGTCATCGTACTCATCGTCATTTGGTGGATATTTGCCAAAACCCGGTTTGGTATATTGGTGCGTGCCGCAACCGAAGACCGCGAGATGCTGCAGGCATTGGGCGTGCGTCCAGGACGCTTATTTCAAATCACATTCTTTTTGGGGGCCGCCCTTGCAGGGTTGGGTGGCGCACTAGAAGTTCCCCGTCAACCGGTCAGCCTATTGATGGATTTAAACGTCATTGCAGGCGCGTTTGTTGTTGTCGTCATCGGTGGACTGGGCAGCGTATTCGGCGCGTTCCTGGCAGCCGTGCTGATCGCACAAGTGAATGCCTTTGGGATTTTGGTGTTCCCCGAAATCACACTGTTCGCCGCGTTTGCCGTGATGGCGATTGTATTGATCTTGCGCCCCCAAGGATTTTTTGGGCGCACATCCCGAAGCCACAGCGACAGCATTGAAATTCAACCGCCTGCAACTCTTGGCAAACTAGGGCCGTTAGCGGGCGGCGGTTTGTTCATATTCGCCCTGACGATTCCATTTTTACTTGGTGACTTTGGTGTGGTGCTCGTGACCGATATTATGGTGTTCGCCATTTTTGCAGCCGGCCTGCACTTCATGATGGGCACAGGCGGATTGATCTCGTTCGGACACGCAGCATTTTTGGCGCTCGGCGCCTACGCATCGGCAATGGCCGTGTCCAAATTCGGCGCAGGTATGGAAATCGCCCTTCTGATCGCCCCTCTTGCAGGTCTGATCGGTGCTGCGATCATCGGCTGGTTCGCCGTCAGGTTAAGCGGTGTGTATCTGGCGATGTTGACGCTTGCAGGTGCACAACTGATCTGGTCTGCAAGCGTTCAATGGCAGTCCGTGACGGGTGGCGACGACGGTATTTTGGGTATTTGGCCCGCCGCATGGGCTTCCGGATCGACGGCGTTTTATTATCTCACGCTGTCATTAGCTGTCGTCGCATTCATCGGTCTTAAGTTTTTGTCAGATGGCAAGTTTGGCTATGCTGTGCGGGCCGCACGTGATAATGCGCCCCGCGCTGCTGCCATCGGCATCGACGTCACCACCCAGCGCTGGATCGCCGTGATGGTATCTGGTGCGGTGGCTGGATTGGCAGGCGGCTTGTATGTGTTTTCCAAGGGCAGTGTGTTTCCCGACATTGCCGCCATCCCACAATCCGTTGATGCGTTACTCATGGTGCTAATGGGGGGATTGCATGCCACGACGGGACCCATCATTGGGGCCGTTGTCTTTACGGTTCTTGAAGATACGCTCAGCCGCCTTCCGTATTGGCGGGCGTTACTGGGTTTTGCCATTATCGGGATCGCCATCTTGGCACCCGGTGGCATTGGCGGCGCACTATCAAATCTGAGCCACCGAATATCGGGGGCGTCCAAATGAACCCGATCCTTCGTGTCACACATCTGACCAAGACCTTTGGCGGTTTGAATGCCGTCGATGATGTGAGCTTTGATCTTGAAGCGGAAACTATCACCGCACTGATCGGTCCGAATGGTGCTGGGAAATCGACATTTTTTAATCTACTGGGCGGCGGTATCACCGCCAACAACGGTAGCGTGATATTTGACGGCGTTGACATCACGAAGCTGCCTCAACACAAACGGATACGCGCGGGCATTGGGCGAACATTCCAAATCGCAGCAACCTTTGCGTCGATGACGGTTTCAGAAAACGTCCGAACCGCGCTGCACGCTGCAAACAAGCCCACCAGCGATATCTATTCCTTGCTTTCGATTGTGGGGCTGACTGATCAAGCTGATCGCCGGATTCCTGAATTATCATATGGCGACGTCAAATGCGTTGAACTGGCGATGGCGCTTGCGGCGCGCCCCAGGTTTTTACTGTTGGACGAACCAACCGCTGGGATGGCCGCATCTGCGCGCACAGAAATCATCGAACGCGTTGTTCAAATTGCTAAAGAGCGCCAAATGACCGTGCTGTTTACAGAGCATGATATGGACGCAGTTTTCGGATATGCATCACGCATTCTGGTAATGGATCAGGGCCGCCTGATCGCAGACGGCACGCCCGAAGACATCCGCCAAAATCCATTGGTGCAGTCGGTGTATCTTGGGGACGAGGATATGTCCCATGCTTGAACTCAAAGACATCGCCACGAGTTATGGTGGGGCGCGTGCGATTTCCGATATGTCATTTCGTGTTGAACACGGCGAAGCACTGGCCATGCTGGGCCGAAATGGTGCGGGCAAGACAACGACACTAAAAACTATCATGGGGCTTCTCTCGTCCATACTGGGCACAGTCGTATTTGAGGGTGCTGATATTACGCGTCAAACGCCCGATCACATTGCACAGCTGGGCATCGGTTATGTCCCCGAAGATCGCCGGGTGTTTTCAGGACTGACCGTGAGCGAGAATTTAGAAGCCGCCCGCAAACCGAGCCCCAAAGGTCAAACGACTTGGACGGCCACCAAATTGCTGGAACTGTTCCCCGAAATTGCCCGCAGGGAAAATTCAATGGCAGGCACACTTTCTGGGGGCGAGCAGCAAATGCTATCGATTGCGCGCGCCATGATGGGCAATCCGTCTTTGTTATTACTGGACGAACCATCCGAAGGGTTGGCCCCCGTCGTCGTCAATCGACTGGGTGATGCGTTAAGCGCTTTGCAAGAACAAGGTGTTTCGATGGTCATTTCTGAACAGAACCAACGCCTTGCCCGGCGTGTGGCAAACCGGGTCATCTTGATAGACACGGGCAGCCCCGCATTCACTGGCCTTTTCAGCGACTTCGACCAAGACCCATCCATTGCGCAACGACATTTGGGTGTTTGAGCAGTGAAAAAGAGTGCCTAAAATCTCATTTTCTGGTATGATTTATACTAGAATTTGGAGATATGATGACTGATACTCCCGAACCCGTGGTTGTTAAGGCGTTTGCATTGGTTGAGGCGATCTTGGCCGCCAATCGCCCGCTCACTCTATCAGAATTATCAGAAGCGCTTGACCGCCCAAAGCAAACGATCCATCGCACCGCGCGCCAACTCGAAGATTACGGATTCCTGTACCGCGAACCAGGGCGAGAACGCTACACCATCGGCGGACGGTTGTTTAATGTTTCAAAGCAAGTGCTGGGCTGGAAAATGCGCGATGCCCCCCGTCACGCAACATTGGGACGACTGGTCAACGACATCGGCGAAACGTGCAACGTTGGCATCATGGATGGTGATGCGATCCTGTATTTGGACCGGGTCGAGAGCAATTTCCCCCTACGCGCCGAACTGCAACCCGGTAGTCGCGTGCCACTTCATTGCACGGGTCTTGGAAAACTTCTTCTGGCGCATCTTCCTGGCCGCACCCGCAAGCGTGTCCTGAAGCGATTGAAGCTAGACCGACATACCGACAATACGATTACGGATCGTGAAATTTTAAACGAAGAATGTGATCGTATCCGCAAACAAGGCTTTGCAATTAACAACGAAGAATACCACGAAGGCATCATCAGTGTGGCCGTTCCAGTGCATGCCGAAAACGGCAATACGATTTCTGGCTTGGCGATTCATGCCCCCGCTGCACGGCTGAGTATCGAAGGCGCCATCGCCTTGGTGCCGAGACTAAAACCATATGCCGATGAAATCGCAGGTGACCTGCTTGAAGATTAATCTTGGCGTCTAGGCGCTGACTGTGCGGAATGTCAGGTTAATTCTTGGCCCCACAGGTTTCGCCGTTTTCGTGATGGTATGCAGCCAGTTTTCCTGCGTCTGTCCGCTCATCATTAAAACGCTGCTGTGCGGAAGATCGAAACCAAATGCGGCCCCGGGGCCATTCTTTCTCGGCTTAAATCGCATGCGGCGGGTGGCACCCAGATTGACCGATGGGATGAGCGGCTCACGCCCCAATGATGCCTCGTCATCTGCATGCCAGCCCATGCTGTCCTGCCCGTCACGATAGAGATTGAGGAGAACACCGTTAAATTCTTGGCCCGTCAGTGCCGTCATCTGGTCTCGAATCTCAATGACAGGCGCTGTCCACGGCCCGGGTTCGTTTCGCAAATTTGAATAGGTATAGGCTGCTTCGCCCATCCAACAGGTCAGGCGCGGCATCGGCATCTTGCGATTAAAGACGATGATTTCCTGTTGTTGCCACGGGGTCTCCGCAAGCAGTTCATCGAACAACCGGTCCGCATCCTTAATCGCATGATGGTGGAGTGCGATGTCCGCACCAGGCACATCAAAACGTTCGATGTCCAGCAACGAACCGCTCAATGCAGGCCGGGCTTCTTATAGAAATCGCATCGATTGGCGCTTGTGATCTCGATCTCAAGGATGCGCTTTTCGCGATATACCGTAAGCGGCACAGAATCACCCGCCTGCCCATTCGACCAAATCATTTTGTACATGGACGCCATGTCGCTGATTGGTTTTCCGTCAATTTCCAACAACAGATCCCCTGCTTCCAATCCGGCTTTGTCCGCAGGACCGCCATCCCACAATCCTGCTACGACAACTTTGCCTGATGCTTCGGCCGAGAACATGCCAAGCCAAGGGCGCGGTGCGGATTGCCTACTGCCATGCAGCAGCAAATCGCCTTTCACATCAGCCAGCAAATCGATGGGGACGATCATATTGCCTTCGCGCGGCGGCATTTCTTCTGTAACGGGTTCGCTTTCTTGGACAAACAACGACCCGATCCCACGCAACGTACCATCAAGGCCGATGAGTGCACCACCACCCCAAAACGGATGCGATGGCGATGTAAAGATCGCATCATCAAGCAAGTATTCCCAATAGCCCGCAAATTCACGCTTTCCGACGACTTCAACCTGGACCGATTGATCACAACCACCGTGCCCGGCAAAAACGGCGCGATCACCCATTTTCAAATCGGCAGATGATCCAATAGGCATCGCCGGCATTTTGGGTTTTCCCAACATTTGGACCAATCCAAGACCGGTTTCCGTGTCCGAGCCCAACACATGTGCTTCGGTTGCGGCACCTGTGTCGTCAACAAGCCAAACCTGCTCGGCTTCGACAATCAAATAACCGATGGTGACGAAAATACCGCTGTCATCGATCAACACGGCGTGTCCCGTGCGCTCTTCACCAAGCGATTGCACGGTAAAGCCATCACTCGGCGCGCGTGTCCGGATCAAATGGACAGCACGAAACGCCTCTTTGAACTCGGCGCACAAATCCTCTGACACAGGCTGCAGTGCCGGATCGATATCAGGTAAATTCTCGTTCGCCATAGAAACCCTTCCAACACTCTATGTCGTTAGAGATTGTTACATTTCAATGGGTTTAGATCACTGGCAGTGTAATCTTTGACGCCATTTCACCCCCTCGCAGGAATGTCATCAATGGCGGACGGCCATCGGGAATACGCGTGAAGTGATCGCTATCGCAGGCCGCGATGGAAATCCGCAGCGCATGACCCGCCCGAAATAGATATGACGTCGGCAACAGATCAAACGACACTGACGCCGCTTCGCCCGGCAACAAATGCTCTGCATCTTTGGTGGAAAAAGAATGCACGGGGCCAATTTCGGGGATATTCGTCGGGTTCTTGCCTTCTTTACGGTGCAGTGCCCGGAATACGCCTTCGGTGACGTATACTGATTTCCCATCCGGGGTGATGTCCGAGACATAAACGAAAAACGCACAATCGCGCTCAGAACATTTAAAATGCAGATCGATCACAGGATGCCCCGTGACCTCGGTGTCGACGTCAAACGGGGCCGACGTGAAATTCAGCATCTTATCGTCACGGCCGTGCCAGTCGTCATAGTATTTTTCGACGTTGGCTATATACAGTCGGTCATAGCGGGTATGTATTCCCGTGCGACACGCGTAGTCCGCTTGGTACGTGTCCTCACCAGCCGAACCACCAGCACCCGTCGACAGTTCCCCATCCGGTGCAAAGTACAAATCAGTTTCCGTCGCCTTTGGCGGCCATGCGGGGGCCGAACGCCATTCTTCGGCGCCCATGGTGTAATAATGGACCTTGGCCTCGCCATCGATACCGCTGTCGACGCCTTTAAGGTGTTTATCAAAGAACCGCAGCACCTCTGCGGCAACAAACGGTTGCTGGGCGCGTGTGTTTTCCGGCTGCCACGGGCTACAATGTCCACGAGCACCGTGATCCCACGGCCCCAGCATTAATCGGTTATCCGGATTTTGCAGCCACGTATGGCGCTGGATTGTGCCGACAGAATACCCGCCACCATCCATCCATCCAGAGACCGAATAATAGGCGACGTTTTTATCCGTCTCGCGATTTGCATAGTTGTACGGGCTGATTTTGGCGCTGGTATAATCAGGATTATCGGTCAGCGGCGCATCGCGGAACCGCATCTGTTGGGCGAAATCCTGCATGTTGAAATTGGCCGAATGATCATAGATCGCAGCTTTGAGCATCTCACCATCAACATCATCATCTACAGGTGCGGGCCCCGCCAAATCATCATCTTTGAAATATGCATAGTCTGGGATTAATGCCCGGTCATCGTAATCAAGGGCATCGGATAACTGCCCATAATTTCGTGAAACACATGTCAGCAAAACGCCCCCCGGATACAAATGGTTCGACCACGTATCCCAAACGGCGAACAAGGGCGCGACGGCCTTCACCGCCGGATGATTGGTCGTTGCCAAGAAGTCAGACGCCGCCCCTGGATAGGAAATACCTGTGGCACCGATATTGCCATCACACCAAGGCTGCTTGGATATCCAGTCGGCGATATCGTGATGATCCAAACGCTCCGCAGGAGAGCGGAATCCATCACGGCACCCAAAGCTTGCACCTGAACCGCGGACGTCGACGCAGACCAACGCGTAGCCCCACTTCACAAAACTATCGCGATAAAACGCGACCGTCGGTGCTGCATCAATGCTGTTACGTGCCCCTTCGCTGAGGGCAAACCGCCGATAGTATGGCGTGAAAACACAGATTGTCGGGTATGCCTTATCCTCATCAACGTCACCCGGCAGATGTATATCTACAGCCAATTTGGTGCCATCGCGAACCGCGACATACTGAGAAATAAGTCGCTCTCCTTCATACGGGCGCTTGCGTCCTCTGACGTAATCGCGCGGCTCAACATTCCATCCAGATTGGCTTTGGGTGTCCGACATTTAGAATTCCTCTCATTACTCAGACTTGCGGTTTCTGATCTTATCGTAGAACTTATATATTAGTTGTCATGGGAGGAAATGAAATGAGCAACGTACTCGCAATGGAATTACCGTCAGTTCGCGACCGCGTATCAGAGGTCGAATGGCAAATGCGCGTTGATTTGGCCGCATGCTATCGCTTGGTCGCACACTTCGGTTGGGATGATTTGTTGTTCACACATAACTCTGCCCGCATTCCAGAAAGCGACCATCATTTCCTGATTAATCCCTTGGGTCTCCGGTTTGACGAAATCACCGCATCATCGCTGATTAAGATCGATTGTGAGGGTAATAAGATCATGGAAAGCCCGTTCGGTTACATCGAAGCGGGCTTCACCATTCACTCTGCTATTCACATGAACCGCGAAGATGCAGTTTGCGTCATGCATACCCACACCATGGAAGGCATGGCCGTTTCCGCACAAAAACACGGACTGCTGATGCTCAATCAAAAGTCGCTGTGTTTTTACAATCGCCTCGCCTATCACGATTTCGAAGGGATCGCGGATGATCTGGATGAACGTGATCGTCTGGCCGCTGATCTGGGTAACTTAAATGCGATGATCCTCCGTAACCACGGACTGCTAACAGTCGGCACATCCATCGCACACGCGTTTATTCTGCATCGCCGCCTGAATGATTCATGTGAACTTCAACTCAAAGCCCTGGCGGGTGGCGTAGAACTGAATGAACTTTCACCCGAAGTATGCGAACACACCGCACAGCAATTCGATGGCTCTTACACATCAGGCAAAAGCGGCGATATTCAATGGGAAGCCCTTCTTCGTCTCATCGATAAAGTGAACCCCGGTTACGCAGAATAAGGCACAAAAAAATGTCCAACGGAATGGTTTGCGCTCCCCAACCCGAAGCGGTTGAAGCAGGGGCGATGATTTTGAAATCTGGTGGCAATGCGGTTGATGCCGCCATTGCCACGGCCCTCACCCAAACGGCGGTTGATCCGTTCATGTCGGGGATCGCCGGATTTGGATCGATGCATGTTTACTTGCCAGAATCAGGCACACACCAGTGCCTTGATTTCCACGCCCGCGCACCGGGCGCTGTCACACCCGACATGTGGGAAGATAAACTGCTGCACGAATGCGAGGACGGCTTTGGATTTATCCTAAAAGGTCGCGTCAACGAAGTCGGTTACCAATCCATTGCCACGCCCGAAAGCCTGCGCGCCTATTCCACGGCCCTATCAAAATGGGGCACCAAATCGCTGGCAGAAGTGATCCAGCCCGCGATTGAATACGCCGAGGGTGGCTGGATGGTGCGCCCACATGTGCGTAATTTCTGGCTCCAACACGAACCGGGCGGGCGTGTCGATCACATCGAATACCTGCGCGCCTCTCCTGCCACAGCCAAGATTTACCTCAACGAAGATGGCTCGATGAAGGGGTTGGGTGAAGTTATCAAAAACCCAGACATGGCCGCGACGTATAAGCGCATTGCCCAAGCCGGGGCCGATGATTTCTATGAAGGCGAAATCGCCAGCAAGATCGTTGCCGACATGGAAGCTAACGGCGGATTGATTTCCGCGACCGATCTTAAAAACGCTGGCCCGGAAGACGCTGAATTACTTTGGACCGATTACCGTGGATATAAAGTCGCATCATCCCCGCCACCCGGTGGTGGCGTAATGGTGCTTGAGATGCTGAATATCCTCGAGAATTTTGATCTGGCCGCGATGGGTCATAACAGCCCTGATTATATCCGCACCGTCGCCGAAGCGATGAAAATCGCGACCGTCGACAAGGACAACCATGTCGGCGATCCACGCTTTGTCGATATCCCACTGGATCGTCTGCTGTCCAAGGACTACGCCAAAGAACAAGCTGACAAGATCAAATCGGGTGTTAAAACGCACGTCCCGCGCCTGCAACAGGGCGAAGAACAAAAAGAAACCACCCATATCTGTGCCGTTGATAATGCAGGCAACTGTGTGTCCATGACCCATTCATTGGGGATGCCATCCGGTGTCACGACCGAGGGTTTGGGCTTTGTTTACAACGGCTGCATGGGTGTGTTTGACCCACGTCCCGGCATGACAGGGTCACTCGCACCGGGTAAATCTCGCTTCACGTCGATGGCACCCAGCATGATCTTCAAGGACGACAAGCCATATCTGATCATTGGCGCACCTGGCGGCACGTATATCGCCATGGGCGTTGTGCAGGGCATCTTAAACGCGCTCGATTTTGGCATGGATGCGCAACAGGCAGTTTCGGCACCTCGGATTTCGGCAACGTCCGACATCATTGAGATCGTCAATCGCATCCCGCGCTTTGTTCAGGCAGAGTTGGAGGCCGACGGTTATACCTTCCGGCGCTATCCGCTTGGGTTCCATTTCGCAGGTGTGCATGCCATTCGCATGACGGAAAATGGCCTCGACGGCGGGGCTGATCCCGGGCGTGACGGCATGGCGCTGGCTGTTTGATAACTTCCAGACAAATTTTTCTCGTCACCCTCGCGAAGGCGGGGGTCCATCAAGTATCTCAACATGGATTCCCGCCTACGCGGGAATGACGTCGTTTGTAATGATGAGCAGTATATCAATTACTAATATGACGGCAGCTGATCTTGCAGGCGCCCAGTCACTTTTGGCCGAGCTCAGCTACGACATCCCCATGGAAGAACTCACCCAACGGTTCGAAAGCGTGATGACACGCGACGATCACGCGGTGCTCATGGCCAAAGATGATACGGGAAACGCGCTAGGCCTGATACATGTGTACGTCAGGGCCGCACTCGAAAAACCGGTCGAGGCGTACATCCAGTCCCTCGTGGTCAGCAAAGATGCCCGGCGCTCAGGCGTCGGCGCCGCTCTCAATCAAGCAGCAGAGGACTGGGCGAAAAATCGAGGCCTTAAAAGCATTGCGCTCCACACCCAAATCCATCGCGCTGACGCGGTTTCTTTCTATACCCGCGAGGGCTATGCCGAGATCACGCAATCGCGGATGCTTAGAAAAAAACTCTAATCCAGTTTCAGCTTCATGCCCTCATGGCTCGCAACGAAGCCGAGGCTTTCATAAAAACGGATGGCATCGGGGCGGGCTTTATCTGATGTCAGTTGTACCAATTGCGCATCGCGTTCGCGGGATCGCGCAATCGCTTTTTCAAACAACCAACGGCCAACCCCCTGCCCGCGCAAATCATCGTGCACACGGACACTTTCGATCATCGCACGACGTGCCCCCAAACGGCTTAGACCTGGGATGATCGTGAGTTGCAAACAACCGAGGACACGACCGTCCGTTCCTTCGATCACCCACAGTTCGTTATTGGGATCGTTATCCATTTCGGCAAAGACCGTATCGTAGACCGGGTCGCCCGGGCGTTCCCGTGAGGCCCCCAACTGATCATCTGCCAACATCTCGACGATGGCTGCCACATCATCCGCGCGGGCCTGCCTGAAGATTAAATCATCTGTATCATTTTCGCTCATAAATGCTCTCCGCCGTTCATTTCATTGTCGTCGTCTTGACCGTCCGCACAAGGTGGCTAACGTATAAACAATGTTTGTGAGACAATCTTTTCTAGGAGTAGATCATGGCCGACATTAAACCGAATACCGCACAATTAGACGCAGAAGAAATTCTGGCAGGCGTACTCGGCTGGGTCGAGATCGAAAGCCCGAGCCATGATGGCGAAGCGGTCAATCGCATGGCCGATCAGGTTCAAAAAGAAGCCGAGACCATCGGCCTTAATATTAATCGCGTGCCCGGTCGTGATGGGTTTGGCGATATCCTAATGACACGCACACCATGGGGTGGCGACGGTCCAGGTATCTTGGTGATATCGCACATCGATACCGTGCACCCCATCGGCATCAAAGAAACCAAAAACAAAATTCGCCGCGAGGGTGACAAAGTTTATGGTCCCGGTATCTACGATATGAAAGCGGGCGCTTATATCGCGATCCACGCCATGCGCCACCTGATCCGCCAAGGCAAGGAAACCCCGCTACCCGTGACGTTCATGTATATCCCAGAAGAAGAAATCGGCTCGCCCACATCCCAAGATTTAATCCGCGAACAGGCCAAAAAGAATAAATACGTATTGGTGACAGAACCCGCACGCGAGGGCGGCAAGATCGTGACCGCGCGGAACGGTCGACTGCAATACCGCATCAAAGTGAAGGGTGTGCCATCACACGCCGGGTCGCGTCACATGGATGGCCATTCGGCAATCAAAGAAATGGCCAAGATCATCTTGAAACTCGAAGGGCTGACCGATTACGAACAAAGTCAGACGTGTTCAGTTGGCGTGATCAACGGTGGCACGCTTGCCAACGTGGTCCCTGAGGAATGTGATATCGTCGTCGACTGCCGTATTCCGGATATGGATGCCGCACACAAAGTCATGGCGTTCATCGAAGGTTTAGAGCCCGAAGACGATGGGTGTGAAATCATCGTCGAAGGGGGCGTCGATCGTCCGCCTTATGAAAAGTTCGAAGAGATCGCCAAGCTCTTCGATCACGCCAAGGGCCTTGCAAAAGAAATCGGGTTTGATCTGCAGGATTTAAAAACCGGCGGCGGATCAGACGGCAACTTCACTGGCGCATTGGGCATCCCCACATTGGATGGCCTCGGCGCAGATGGTCACGGGGCGCATTCCAATGACGAGTTCATCTATTATTCAAGCTTGGTTGAACGTTGCAAACTCATGATGGGTCTGATGGAAACCCTTAAATAACAAATACTTAGGACACGTCACGCCGGACAAATTTTCCGGGGCGTGCGGCTGTCTGACGACCGTTTTCCCAAATCACGTCACCGCTGACGATGACATGCACGATGCCATCTGACAGCGTGGTTGGTTTCTCGAACGTCGCCCGGTCCAAGACAACTTCAGGATCAAACACGGTGATATCGGCGATGGCTCCTGCCCGAAGGATGCCCCGGTCCCGGAACCCAAATACAGATGCCGTGTGGCCTGTCATTTTGTGGACCGCTGTTTCCAGTCCGAACAGTCCTTCTTGGCGACTGTAATAGCCCAGCACACGCGGGAACGATCCGTATAATCGAGGATGCGGCGCATCCGTGCCGGGGATACCGTCCGATCCCACCATCGCACGAGGATGCGACAACGCGCGGCGCACGTCGGCTTCGTCCATCGCGAAGTAGATCGCTTGCGCGGGCAGCAACTCTTCTGCCGCTTCGATTTCGCTCAAACCCCACTCCTCGGCGATGTCATGCAGATACCATCCCGCAGTTTTAGGATGGGGGTCAGACGCGACAATCAAAACTTTTTCAGCCTGGTCCAATCGGCCCGTCATCAATGCTGTGGCACTCGCAACGTACGGATAAACATCGAAATGGATTGTTTGACCCTCGGCGAGTTGCTCAATACGCCGAAGCGACATCTTTGTGCCGCCCCAATTCTTCTTCCCCGTAACCTTGTGGTGTGACAAGACCACCGGTACACCACCAGCACGACCAATCTCAGCGGCTTCTTCAATGGACGTCACCAGCCCTTCGGCTTCATCTCGCAAGTGCGTGGCATACAGTCCGCCAAATTTTGAGACTTCTGCGGCAAGGGCCGAAACCTCTGACGTGGGTGCTGCCATACCAGCTGGATACATCAATCCCGAACTCACACCAACGGCCCCTGCCTGCATGGCAGCTTTCAGGCGATCCTTCATGCGCGATAATTCCAGATCGTCCGCCGGGCGTGTCACATCGCCCTTCATCGCCTCGGCGCGGAGCGTATTGTGGCCACATAACATCGCGGCATTGACCGCAGGCGGTGCACCCTGGAATTCGCGCACATAATCGGCCAATGTTTCAAATCGGTACTGATCTTTGCGCCCCAACAAAGACATCGGGACCGGCATTTCCCAATCATCCTCGGGGATAAAGGGGGCCAAGCTGACACCACAATTGCCCCCAATTACGGTGGTTACACCCTGGCTGACCTTAAACGTCATCGCTGGGTCGTCGAGTAGCGCACGGTCATCATGCGTGTGGCAGTCGATAAATCCAGGGGATACAACCATCCCAGTCGCGTTGATTTTTTGATCTGCTTTTAATCCAGAAACATCTCCAACCGCGATTATACGGTCAGCCGAAATCGCAATACCACCATCGACACCAGGCGCGCCTGTGCCATCAATTATCGTCGCGCATTCAATGATCAGATCACAGGTCTCGGTCATGTTTAAGTATCCTCGGTCATATCGTTTAGAAGCGGAATAGCCGCTTCCGCATCATCAATTGTCTCAGCCGTCTTCACATCAAACGCTACGGTTCGAAGTACCCGCGCGGCATCACGTTCACCCGCGGCACCACCGTGACCGCATTTCACATGCACGCCACCAGCACATCCGGCGTTCTTTGCCGCCCCCATGTCACCAGCGCGATCTCCCACGATCCAAGACGCCGACAGATCAATCGGCATCGTCTCGGCAGCCGCCAACAACATCCCGGGATTGGGTTTGCGGGCGGGATGATCCTTGATGTTATAAGGCGCGACACCGTCATTGTGATGCGGGCAGGCAAAAACGGCATTCACAAACGCCCCGGCATCCGCCAATTCATCCAACATCGCTTCTTGCACATCGATGAATTCTGCCCAGCCATATGTGCCCCGCCCAATGCCTGCTTGGTTGGTCACGACCACAACGGGCACGCCGCGATTGTTCGCGTTGGCGATCACACGCGCAGCACCCGGCATGACGCGCATATCGGCAACTTTGTGCAGATAATGAACTTCTTCGACGATGACGCCATCCCGATCCAGGAACAAGGTCGGGCGGTCAGCAACATCAGGCACACGCGTCAGCAGTTGACGCCAAACGCCGTCATCGCCAATGCTCGCGCCAAAGGGTAGTTGTTCAGGTATGGTCATTTGGAATGAGGGCTTTCCCGTACTCGCGTTGGACTGTTTTCACGAGTATGCTTCATCCTATGGAATCGATCAAAGCCGAGAACGATAAAACAGCAGAACTTCCGCCGCCATTGATGGTTGATTCAGGGCTTTTGCGCTGGATGTGGATGGGGTTGGGCTTGCTGATGGCTGGCCTGGGCATTGTCGGTGTATTTTTACCCGTTTTGCCGACCACGGTTTTCTTCATCGTTGCGCTGTGGGCCTTTTCAAGAAGTTCGCGAAAATTCCAACTTTGGCTTTGGACGCATCCAACTTTTGGCCCACCGTTACGGAATTGGTATCAATACCGAGTGATATCAACAAAAGCTAAAATTTTAGCCGTCTTTATGATGTCTCTAAGCTTTGCATACGTTTCCATTTGGGTGGCTGAAGGCTGGCGTCTGACGATTGCCATGGCCGCCATCATGTTGCCAGCAGCGATTTACATCATCACCCGCAAAGGCCACGCGCCCACGCATACACCGCATATTTGATTTAGCGTTTTACGACGCTTTGTCGGCCAAGCTGATGCCGATTACGCCAATGATCACTAGGCCAATACTCGCGACCTTCATCACGTTGGCTTCTTCGCCAAGAATTACGATACCAATCATCGCGACCAATGCGGTCCCTGCCCCCGACCATATCGCGTAGACAACGGATACTGGCAATCCCTTTAAGGCCATGCCCAACAAAGCAAAGCTGTTGACATAACCAACGACGGTAATGCCGACGTATAGATATTGCGTGAAGCCTTCGGATAGCTTCAATGAGACAGTGCCAACGACCTCAAATAAAATCGCGCCGACCATGAATAGCCAATACATGTGTTTCTCCGTTAAGAGAGAAGCGGCAAAGGTACAGTTTTAGACGTTAAACTTAAACAGCATCAGATCGCCGTCTTTGGTCAGATACTCTTTGCCTTCTTGACGTACTTTGCCTGCTTCTTTGGCGGCAGCTTCACCCCCAAGCGATATAAAATCATCATAGGCAATGGTTTCTGCGCGAATAAAGCCACGTTGGAAATCGGTATGGATTGCGCCCGCAGCTTCTGGGGCCAATGCACCATTTCGCACCGTCCAGGCACGCACTTCTTTCGGCCCCTGTGTGAAGAATGTAATCAGATCAAGCAAACGGTAACCCGCCCCAATGACACGGGCCAGGCCCGTTTCTTCCAAGCCAATCGTTTCCAAGAACTCGACTTTTTCCTCGTCAGAGCCTAATTGCGCAATCTCTTCTTCGATCTTGGCGGAAATCACAACAGCCTCGGCACCTTCTGCAGCGGCCTTTTCAAACACACGCGCTGATTGGGAATTACCATCCGCCGCGTTATCTTCTTCGACATTGCAGATATAAAGAACGGGTTTGCCCGTCAGCAATTGCAGCATTTTAAATGCGCGCTTTTCATCGGGGGCAAGTTCCAATACCCGGGCAGGCTTGCCATCGCGTAACAATGCCAATGCCCGATTGCATATTTCGAGCTCCTTCGTGGCTTCTTTATCGCCGCCACGGATACGCTTCATCAAAGGTGTCTCGCGTTTTTCAAGACTCTCCATATCAGCGAGCATCAATTCGGTCTCGACAGTTTCAGCATCGGCGATGGGATCAATCTTACCTTCGACGTGGGTGATGTTTTCATCTTCGAAACACCGCAGCACATGGCAAATAGCATCAACTTCGCGAATGTTCGCAAGGAACTGGTTGCCGAGGCCTTCTCCCTTGGATGCGCCACGCACAAGTCCTGCAATATCGACAAATTCCAATGATGTCGGGATGGTTTTCTGCGGCTTGGTGATCGCTGCGATTGCATCTAAGCGTGCATCGGGCACCGAAACCCGCCCCGTATTGGGCTCAATCGTGCAAAACGGAAAGTTCGCAGCTTCGGCCTGGGCCGTTTGGGTCAACGCATTAAATAGGGTCGATTTACCAACGTTTGGTAATCCGACAATGCCACAATTAAATCCCATTTTCGTCCCTTACTATTATACTTAAGCGCCCGACGGATCTTTATCCAATCTGGGTGCATTTGGTCGATTAGGTGTAATCTTTTGTGCGACTTTGCTCATGAATGACGAATCATCGCCATCCATGATATCGCCCAAGTACTCGGCGCATCCGTCCAGCATGGGTTCCAGCCATTCGGCGTCCGCTTTTGCAAAATCTTTAAGCACATGGGTTGCGACCTGGGCTTTGTCTCCCGGATGGCCCACACCCATTCGAATACGTGCATAGTTCGGGCCAACGGCTGCATGAATTGAACGCAATCCATTGTGACCGGCATGACCACCACCGCGCTTCACGCGAAGCTTACCTGGTGCCAGATCAATTTCATCTTGAAAGACAATCACGTCTTCTGGTTTGATTTTGTAGAATGCCATCGCCGCCTGCACCGAACGACCGGACTCGTTCATATACGTTTCCGGCTTCAGTGCGATAATTTTCTGGCCTTGAATGACGCCGTCAGAAAGTTGGCCCTGAAACTTGGACCGCCAAGGCGAAAAGCTATGGCGGTGGACAATCTCGTCCACCGCCATGAAGCCAATATTATGACGATTCTTTTCGTAGGCTTGCCCGGGATTCCCGAGCCCGACGACCAAAAACATGGCGTCAAACCGCCCGGGGACTTAGTCCTCGGACGCCTCTCCTTTTTCGCCATCATCGTCGCCGTCAGCAGCTTCTTCGTCGTCGCCACCTTCGCCCTCGGCACCCTCTTCACCTTCTTCGAGCTCAGCATCAGTGATGATTGTCGGAGCCGCAATCGTGGCAACCGTGAAGTCACGATCTGTGACCGTCGGTTCAACACCATCCGGCAAAGGAATGGATGAGATATGGATCGTGTCACCAATCTCAAGACCCGTGAGGTCTGCAACGATGGTTTCTGGAATGTTATCCGGCTGGCAGCGCAATTCGACTGCATAACGGACAACGTTCAGAACGCCACCCTCTTCCAAACCAGGGCATTCGTCTTCGTTGATGAACTCAACAACGACTTCAACCGCAAGACGCGTCTTCGCGCTAAACCGCATGAAGTCGACATGGATCGGAAGATCGTTAATCGGATGCTGCTGAAGATCACGCGCGAGAACACGATACTTGTCACTTCCAACAGTGACTTCATATACGTGCGTAAAGAAACCAGGCGCGTTGATCTCTTTAGCCAGATCAACAGGGTCCACGGAAATCAGGATGGGGTCTTCTTTGTTACCGTAAATAACACCGGGTAAGCGTCCGGCGCGACGCTCTGCACGGGCTGCCCCCTTACCGGCCCGTTCGCGGAGCTCCGCTTTAAGTTCATATGCTTGAGCCATCTTAAAACTCCTTGCTCATTATGGGGTGAACGGCCTCCAGGGGTGTCCGTCCACAAGCATCCATCCGACTACCGAATGGAATTCTTTAAAAATCAGTCGAACAACGACGAGACCGAGCTCTCATGGCTAATCCGTTGCATCGCTTCGCCAATTAAGGGCGCTACGGTCAACTGATGAATATTCTGTGCAACTCTTACCGCTTCTGTTGCTTGGATACTGTCTGTAATCACAAGCTTCTCGAGCGGCGAAGAAGATACGCGCGCAACAGCCCCGCCAGATAAAACCCCATGGGTCACATAGGCCGAAACTGCTTTTGCGCCGGTGTTCATAAGGGCAACAGCGGCATTACACAAGGTCCCAGCTGAATCGACGATATCATCGACCAAAATGCAGTGGCAGCCTTGAACATCGCCAATGATGTTCATGACCTCAGAAACGCCCGCTTTTTCACGTCGTTTATCGATAATTGCGAGATCCGCATTCAATCGTTTCGCCAAGCCACGCGCCCGAACAACGCCACCTACGTCAGGTGAAACGATGACCAATTCCGAAGTATCACCGCTCATCTCCTCGGCGATATGTCTGGTCAATACCGGCTCAGCGAATAGGTTATCTGTTGGGATATCGAAGAACCCTTGGATTTGCCCTGCATGTAAATCCATGGTCAGCACCCGGTCTGCACCAGCTTCGGTGATAAGGTTTGCAACCAATTTTGCCGAAATAGGAGTCCGAGATCCTGATTTCCGATCCTGACGTGCGTATCCAAAATATGGCACTACGGCAGTGATACGTCGGGCAGAAGCCCGACGAAGTGCATCCATGCACACCAATAATTCCATCAAATTATCGTTGGCCGGATATGACGTTGATTGCAGGACAAACACATCCTCACCACGAATATTCTCTTCGATCTCGACAAAGATTTCCATATCCGAGAACCGACGCACGCTTGCTTTGGTGAGTGGCAAATTTACATATGCTGAGACCGCCTCAGCGAGGGGGCGGTTACTGTTACACGCAATAATTTTCATTTGATCTTTCCGGGCCTCGTCAGGAGCGGGCGGACCATAACAATCCGTCGCAATTCTGTAAACGGTTTCATGGTCATTTATGAATCCTTGGTTTTAATATGAAGATGGCGGTGGCGGTGCCCGACCAGGGATCGCCGGCAGGTCAACATCTGGAAAATCAGGCAGTGGAACCCGGGCACGCGATTGCTCGTCCGCATCCCCAAATAAATCCTGAATGCCGCGCACGGCAGCGTGGGAGACAACCTCTGCAACTTGGCCCCACTCACCATCTAAACTTCCAGCCACAACTGTGTTTTCCTGAACGGCCTTGCCGACCTCTTCTCCGGTCACTGTATTCACTGCCCAACTGATTTTGACGTATTGGCGGCCATTTATGGGTTCGCCTAAGTCGACTTGGCCATCAATGATGAAACCCGCCTGGCGCGGATCTTCTGAGATCGTCAAATCACGGTCGCGAAGCGCCGATTTAAGTGCTGCCGTCAGGGATTCATTGCCATTCCCGGGTGCGCCAACGACGGGGCGAATCAAAAATGCCGGCTGTCCCCACCGAACTTCGGCAAACTGAGCTGCCGTTCCTTCGGGGGGTCGTGCATCGCCAGCACGCCGATCCGAGTCCAGATTGGGTTTTAACTTATCTAAAAAACTTTCCTCGGGCTCAGATGCAACCCCACCCGGTGGCGGTGAAACTGTTCGTGTGGCACCCGGCGTCAACGCCGTCGGCGGACCAGAGGGCGAAGGCACCGCCCCCAACGATGGTAAGGTGGCAACTTGTTGAGCATTTGGATTGATTTGGGACGCTGTTTCGGGCTCTTCGATGGGCGGCAGTGTCAGAAGTGACGGCAACGGCCGTCGTGTTGCCCCTGCGGATTGCGTCATTGCGGGCGCGTTTGCATTCGTTACCGGAGTTGCAGACACACCTGGTGCTAGAACAACCTGGCCATTGGTAGCCTCTGCGATCCGTGCCAACGGCTGCACCACTGGTTGTGGGGCATTTATTACAGGGCGTTCTGAAATCGTCATCGGCTCGCGGACTGATGTAGACATTGTCTTCATCGGTGCCGACGCCGCCTGCGTCTCGATATAAGATTTATCTTTGAATTGATCATCATTGGACTGATCGCGCCAGGATCGGTGGCTCATCGCTGCCATCGCTGGCGGTCCGATTTGAGAATTCACCATCTTCACGATCTTTGGGGCAGCATCAGCAATCACGAGATTGATCGCTTCGGGTGCCGCCTGATCCCACATATTCTTGTCGATGACCACGCGCTGACGATACGTATCTACAAAAGTCCCATATGGGGCGCGAATAGACCAATCCATGGTCAACCAAGTCACGTTTCCGCGCGGCACTGCTGACAGAACTTTACCAACAACCGACGCGCCAGCCTGATTTGTGTGGTACGCCAAAATCGCTGGATGATTGGCATCACGTATCTCAGCCGCGATGGCATCTGCCAGCACCAAACCGGTCTGTAAGGGGGCACCTTCTGGGGGCACGACAAAAATGACGTCGGCAACAGCCCCCGATTCGCCACCTGGCTGCATGGCACCAGCGGTCTCCTGGGGTGTTTGAGCCTGATCATTGGCGCACGCGACCAGCACCAAAGCCAAGCTGAGCGCTAAAAATCGCCCAAGCCATCTCTGCATGTTCCACACGCCAGGGCTTGGCGAGTCACCACCAATTGTTAATAAATTCTTCACGCATAGAATCTACCAGCCCAACGGGCTAGTTATTAGTAAAAAGCGCGCAGCCCGTCGATCAACGTGGCGGAGGAGGTGCGCGCCCTGGCACTTGATCAAGGATTCGGGTCCGCGAAGGGCCGACCGGACGCGAAGGGCCGCCCCCTAAATCAGGTGCACGAAGTTGCGTCGGATCATGCTGATCAATGATATTCAAAACGCCATCTAAAGCAGCAGCGGCAATAAATGCGGCTGTTTGCCCCCAACGCCCATCAAGACTGCCCGCGGGGACAACATTGGCCTGCGATGCGCGCCCCAGCGAAGCATCATTAACATCATTGACGTCCCATGCTATTCGAATGGCCTGCGCACCGTTGTCGGGCGCATCCAGTTCCACGATCCCTTGGACCTGGAATACGGCTTTTTTCGGGTCAGGGGTCATGGCAACACCAGCCCCTGCCAACGCAACAAACATGGCCCGGCGGAGTGACGCATTCCCATCGCCGGGGGCACCTTGCACATCTGCCAAATAGACACCGCTTCGTCCCAAAAAGCGATCTTGCCCCGCTTCACCAAAGCGATCACCAAGGACCATTCTTGCAACTCGCTCTCCTGTATCGGTGCCGATCATCTCAATGACTTGTGGCGATCCGTATTCCCATTCGATGACGGTCACATCGATATCTTGAATGAAATTGCCGACAATTTCTTTGTCTCTCTCGGTCAAGGTCCAACGTACGCTTACATCTGTCGGCGCACCGGACTGACGGTTATTGGTCAGCACTTCCCCCGCCAATAAAAACCGACTGCGGTCCAAGCCTTGTACGGCCGCTGGAATCTCATATTTCTTTTCCAGGATCTTGGCGACCGCTGTGGACAACAGCTTCCCCATCGGGCGTGTCGTTCCCGTGACTGGAGGTACGGCCACCCCATCCAAGAAGATATTATCTGCCAGAGGATATGAGACGCCTTCATCACGCTCAAACGGTCGCGGCAACTTACCGCACCCAGCGACGATCAGCGCAATCACACAACACGCAATTAGTCTCCGCATCATCCCGTGCCAAGCCCGATCACACATGTGGCCAACATTCCAAGGATGAGGAGCATCGCGAATATAACTACGTGCGGCATGTCTCAGCCCTTCTTGGCCTTAAGGTTGGTGAACCAAATCTAGTGATGACCGAGAAAGACGTTCGGCGGCCCCATCAGTGGTGAGTACTGTTTCACCCAAACACATGGCCAACTGACGCTCGCTATCAAAAAGGATCATATGGCAAAAATACACCATGCCGGGTTCAACCACGACAGGATTGTCGGCATAAAGCATAGGCCAATCCATCCAATTCGGTGCGTATGTTGTGCCCAAGCTATATCCACAAGCATTCAACCGATGTTCCTGCATACCTGCCTTGTCCATCACATCGGCATGGGCACTAAAAACCTGGCCAATCGTATTCCCGGGACGCAGCGTGTCCTCAACCGCCATCAAGGCATCATAAGCAACGCTGTACATTTCTTTTTGGCGATCCGGCACATCACCAAACACCATGGTTCTAAACATCGCCGCATGATAATGGCGATACGACCCTGCCCATTCCAAGTTCAATTGATCAATCTGCGACAAGTTACGGCGGCCTGTTTTCGTCCGACACAACAAAGCGTCCTCGGCAGAGCCAATGATAAATGGATTGCCAGGATAATCGCCGCCGCCCTCAAACACGGCACCCTGCATTGCCGCTAGCACAGAGCCTTCAGACACCCCAGGGGCCGCCGTTGCGATGGCAGCGTCCAGTGCATCATCTGCCAGTTCTGCCGCGCGACGAACATACGCGATCTCGGCCGGGCTTTTGATAACGCGTAGTTTAGTGACCAACTGGGACGCATCACGCAGCGTACAAAATCCGTCCATCGCACTTTCCAAGCGCTTGCCGTTGGCCGCAGTCAGCCCATAAGCATCATATTCAACGCCCAATGTTTTTCCGCTCAAGCCATGCTCTTTAAGGATATCGTGAAGTTCCGAAGCAGGGTCTGCATCAGGTCGGTCGACCCAAATTCTGATATCTTTGATCACCGACGTATTCTGGGCCTGGCGCAGATCAGGTGCCCGTGTCAGCAAGGTCATCTTGCCATCCTGGGTCAGCAACAAGCATTGAAAGAACACATAACCAAACGTGTCGTACCCGCTCAGATAATACATGCTTTCTTGGCGAAACATCAGCAGGCCATCCAGCCTATCAGCGTTCATAGATGCACACGCACGCGCGCGTCGGTCCGCCAATTCTTGTTCTTCGAAATGGATGGCCATGATTACTCCTCTAAGACAATGGCAGATAACTGCCGACCGTAGTCGGGTTCATTCAAGTGTGTCGTACGTCGATAACTAAAAAACCGATCAGGTTCTGCATACGTGTCCAAGCCCAGGACATCAATCGATTGCACGCCCGCTTCTTCCAGGCGATATCGGACGTAACCTGCTAAATCAAAAAGAAACTTACCCTCGGCCTTTCCTTGTTTGAAAAACCGACTGTTACCAATACCCGATTCCATAAAGGATGAGCGAAACTCTGCACCTACCTCGTATGATTTCTGCCCTATGCACGGACCTACAGCGGCGGCAATTCGGTCATGCCGTGCGCCCAAGTCGACCATCAGCGATACTGTGGAATCGATGACGCCGCCCAGCGCGCCCTTCCAGCCGGAATGACATGCGCCAACCACACCCGCGTCCAAATCTGCGAACAGGACAGGCGCACAATCAGCCGCCAATACACCAAGCGCGATGCCACGTTTGGTCGTCACCATGCCATCGGCTTTGGGCAGATTGTCCAAGGTCCAGGGCTCTGTCACATGTAGGACATCAGGTGAATGATATTGATGCACGGTCAACAGCGCTTCGGGTTCAAGTTCCAGCCCCGCCATCGCACGTGCCCGGTTATCAATGACGTTTTCCAAATCATCATCGGATCCGGGGCCACAATTCAGCGACGTATAAATGCCCGTGCTGACCCCACCCTTAGATGTAAAGAATAGATGCCGCACGCCTTTTATCTCTGAGAGGTTTGGTGCCGTAATCATGGTTCGATTATCTCGGAAACACGCCCACGAAGAAAGGGCGATGATGCTTTGTTGCCCGCTTTGATCTCAATCAAGGCACTGCAATTCCATGACGTTTATACTCAAGTATTAATCAGAATTGAAAGGATGTACCCATGATACGCAATGTTGGCGGCGTTGACCGCATGCTGAGAATCTTTTTCGGTGCTATTCTTATCGCACTCGCTTTGTTCAGTAACCATGAATATGCCATTTGGGGATGGATTGGGGTTGTTCCCCTGGCAACAGGCATCATTCGGTGGTGCCCCGCTTATTTGCCATTTGGTATGAGCTCCTGCCGTACTAAAGAGATTTAATCGGCCCAGCTGACCTCTTCGAAGCCTGGTGGTGCCGGGGCATCTGGATGGCAGATCGCAATCGCTTTGAACAATCGGCCCATCCCGCCCGGCGCGGTCAGACGTTGTCGCGCCGAAGCGAGCTCAACGGCTTGTTCCTTGGTTGCGCCCAAAAGCAGTGATGTTGCGCGCGCAGAGATACCCAACCTTTCCAACAAATCACCTTGTGTGATGGGTCCCCAAGGTCGCGCGCCAGCATCAACAACTGTGCGTACAACAGACGCGAAATCCACATGGGCCGTTAAGTCTTGTTGGCCTGGATTTTTCAATGGGTCTGCGTATGCGTGATCTTTGACGGCTTGGAGCGTATCTCCCATCCCAGGTTCTGTGTGCCCATAGTCGATTAGCAAAGCCGCCCCACCATTGGCACGCAATAGAGTACTGATCGCCGTCACAATTTCTCGGGAAATGGGTGAGGTTTCAAAAACACTTCCGTCGGGCGCCGTTCGGAAAGGTTTGGGGATTGCTTCAGCATCAACGCTATCGCCCAGAACAAATTGGAACTGATCACCAATATGATCCACACATCGTTCTCTCCATGCGCCCCCATCCTTCACCATTTGGCGAATGGGCAATGCATCCAAGAACTCGTTGCCGATCAGAATAGTGGGGCCGTTCGGCACATCGTCGAGATCATTATGCCAGCTTGGTTGAACACCTGACTGTGCCAATGTCTTTTTTTGGACATCAATCAACACCGGGCTGGTTTCAACCATATGAACCGATGCCGCATCACTAAAACCAGGAACACCACCAGCAGCTCGCAACGCGTCCGCCATCAGGGTTCCACGCCCTGGTCCCAGTTCGATCAACTGAAAATAACTTGGCGAACCCATTTGCTGCCATACGACGGCAGCCCATAGCCCCAAAAGCTCGCCAAACATCTGACTGATTTCAGGTGCGGTGGTGAAATCGCCCAGCTTACCAAACGGTTGCCCCGTCGTGTAATAGCCGTGATCGGGATCGCCCAAACACATCGACATCCATTGATCGATCGGCATGGGACCATCTCGCTGGATGGTTTCTCTTAGGATGCTCTGAAGTTCGGACGCCATTTAACTAAAGCCGTCATCCCCGCGAAGGCGGGGATCCAATCCAAATGACAATATGAGAGAGATCCCCGCCTTCGCGGGGATGACGGGTTTTAAGAGTGATTTACTATCCCTCAAGAAATTTTCCGAGACCTTGAGCGAAGAATAAAGAACAAACCGATCAACACCATCGGGACCGATAGCCACTGACCCCATGTGGTGCCAAACGCCAAGAAGCCGATATAGGCATCTGGCTCGCGGAAAAACTCTGCGATGATCCGTGCCATGCCATAGCCCGCAACAAAAATTCCCATCAACATTCCGGGTCGAGATCGGATGCGTTCATTCCGAGACAAGATGAACAATACAATGAACAGGACCGCACCCTCTAATAGCGCCTCATATAATTGACTTGGATGTCGGGCCACCGGACCGCCATTCGGGAAAACCACAGCCCACGGCACATCCGCAGGACGGCCCCATAATTCGGAATTGATGAAGTTCGCAACCCGCCCAAAGAACAAGCCAATCGGTGCTGTACAGCCCAACAGATCGCCGAACCGGAGCGGATCAATGCCACGTTTGCGTGTGAACAAATATGCCGCAACGACAACACCCAAGAACCCACCGTGGAACGACATACCGCCTTCCCAAACCGCGATGATCTTGGCCGGGTTCGCCATGTAATAATCGAATTGATAAAATAATACGATGCCTGCGCGTCCGCCCAAAACGACACCAATCGTCGCCCAGAACAGAAAATCATCGACGGCTTCGCTATCACAGACCAAAGGCTTGCGGGCAGCCAACATCTTCATGTATTGCCAGCCACCCACCAGACCCACGATATAAGCTAATGAGTACCAGCGGATCGCCAGCGGACCGATTTCAAAGATGATCGGGTCGATATCAGGAAATGGCATCAGGCTTTGCCGCCTTAGTTATTTATAAGGATCATCAGTTGCGAGGTAATCGCGAACGTAACGCGCCACACCGTCTTCTAGGCTGGTGAACTGACCGCCGTAACCCGCGTCGCGCAACCGGGTCATGTTGGCCTGTGTGAAGTACTGGTATTTGTCGCGGATATCTTCGGGGGTTGGGGTGAATTCAACTTTAAATTCCGTTTCAGACGCGGTGTAGACAGCTGCTGCCAAGTCTTTAAAGCTTCGCGCGTTGCCAGTGCCCATGTTGAACAGGCCCGATACAGATTTGCTTTCCAACAACCAGGCAATCACATCGGCACAATCGTCTACGAACACAAAATCACGAAGTTGTCCGCCATCTGCATAGTCAGGATTGTGTGATTTAAACAATCGGCACACATCACCTGCTGCGGCCAACGGTTGAATCTGCGACACAACGCTTTGCATCCGACCTTTGTGATATTCGTTCGGGCCATAAACATTAAAGAACCGGAGGCCCGCCCATTGCGGCGGCCGGGGCTGATCGTTTGTTAATTCGGTCGCGACCCAGCGGTCGAACAATAACTTGGACCAACCATACGGATTGAGCGGTCGCAGCGCTGCCAATGCAGTGTCTGCAATATCATCTTCGAAACCAAGATCGCCATCGCCATAGGTCGCCGCTGAAGATGCATAGATAAATGGTTTATTGTTTTCTGCGCACCAGATCCACAAATCACGCGATAATCTGAAATTGGTTTCAACGATCAGGTCAGCATCGGTCTCGGTCGTCGCAGAAATCGCCCCCATGTGGACGATGCCCGTCACTTCACGGCTGTTGGCTGCCAAATACTCGGACAGATTATCAGGATCGACAATGTCATGCAGATGCCGCTTGGCGATGTTCCGCCATTTATCCCCATGACGTAGGCGATCAACAATCACAAGCGGGCCAGCGCCCTTAGCTTCTAGGGTCGCGGCGATGTTCGATCCGATGAACCCGGCACCCCCGGTAATGACATACATATCTGACCCTTTGCGTCGGCGTTCTTAGCTGTGTCGTTATAGGCCCAGCAGCATCGCCCCGGCAAGCGCGGACGCGGACAAATTGGCACATCGGTAGCTTGCGAACGCGGCAATAAATAGCCATATTTCGACCATCACAAAGGAGCCACGCGATGCAAACGCAAAACAAATTGTTCGATGATCTGGCCAAGGTTGCCAACGGTGCCGTTTCAACCGTAATGGGCATGAAGGACGAAATGGACGGCATGATCCGTCAGCGGATTGAACGGTTCCTCTCCGATGCAGATTTGGTACCGCGTGAAGAATTCGAAGTCGTCAAAGCGATGGCCGCTAAGGCGCGCGAAGAAAACGAAGCGTTGGCCGCACGGATTACAGCCCTCGAATCTCAGATGTCGAAGCCAAAGCGGGCACCGGCAAAGAAGACCACAACAGCACGCTCTTCAAAGCCAAAAACAACCTAAATCCGCAACATGTGCCCCTGAACGGGGTGTTTTCCACAACACTTTGAGGATATTCCGGTTTTTCGCTGGAATTCCGCTTGCGCGCGATTCCGACATGGTGCAGGGTAAATCTTGTGGGTGATCGGGTGGCTATAGCCGATATCTAGTGATCACCGCTAGGTATTGTAGCTGGGCTCTATCCGAGACCGACGTAACGCCGGCCGGGCATGAGAGGAGCTCCCATGCGGACCACTGAATACTTCCAAGATACGTCCCTTTCCAACCCTTTAGACGTTGTCGAGCAAATCGTTGAATACAACGATTGGACTTTTGATCGCCGAAACGACCAGGAAATGGCCGTTCAGGTACCTGGAACCTGGTGCGACTACAGTCTTTTCTTTGCGTGGAATGACGAAATGGGCGCCATGCACTTTACCTGTGCATTCGACATGCGCGTGCCCACCGAACGCCGCCATCCGGTTTTTGAGCTGTTGGCCGAAGTCAACGAGCGCTTGTGGATGGGCCATTTTGGGATGTGGGCAGACGAAGGTTTGCCGATGTACCGCCATTCGTTACCGATGCGGGGCCTTCAACAGCCCACACTGCAACAAATGGAAGACTTGGTTGAAACGGCATTAATCGAATGCGAACGCTTCTATCCGTCTTTCCAGTACGTGATCTGGGGGGGTAAAACCGCCAAGGACGCGATTGAAGCTGCAATGATCGAGACTGCCGGAGAAGCCTGACACCATGCCGCTACGACTTGTTCTTGTAGGTGGCGGTAAAATGGGCGCCGCGATGTTAGAGGGGTGGTTGAAACAAGACTTAACCCCGAGCGATGTCGTTGTCGTTGAGCCATTTGCCGATACAGCCGAAATGCTCACTCAAAAATTGGGTGTCAAAACCATCAGTTCCGCATCTGAACTGCCTGATGATGCCGAACCTGAAACCATTGTTCTCGCGGTTAAGCCGCAGAAGATGGATGACGCCATCAAAGATTATAAACGGTTCGTCGCTGATACGTGTGTCTTTGTTTCCATCGCCGCCGGGAAAACCATCGAGTATTTTGAACGTCATTTGGGATCTTCCGCTGCCATCGTGCGTGCCATGCCAAATACGCCCGCGGCTGTCGGTCGCGGGATCACTGTGTGTTATCCCAACCCACATGTATCGAACGCACAACGTGACTGGGCCCATACCCTTTTAGAATCAGTGGGGATTGTCGATTGGGTCGATGATGAAGGCCATATCGATGCTGTCACCGCATTATCTGGCGGGGGCCCTGCGTATGTGTTTCTGCTGGTTGAAGTCATGGCACAAGCAGGCATCGATGCCGGATTGCCTGCTGACCTAGCGATGCGACTTGCGCGCACCACCGTTGCAGGTGCCGGAGAGTTACTACATCAATCAGACGAAGACGCCGCGACATTGCGTAAAAACGTGACCAGCCCCGCTGGCACCACGCATGAAGCGCTTCAGGTTCTGATGGCCGATGACGCGTTACAACCCCTGATGACCGAAGCGATTAAGCAGGCGACGCGACGTTCCCGAGAACTCGCAAGCTAGCCAAGAGATTCATCACTCACGTCAGATGAACTGGAATTAATCGTTCCAGTCCCTATTTCTATATATAATAGTCATTGAAACCGACTGGAGCGGAGCAAAAACATGCCCCCAGCAAAGAAAACACAAACACGTAAGTCAAAAGATACGCGATCTGATCGTGATAAGCTTATTGATGCGGCACTTGAATTAGCGGCGACCAAACGTTGGCGTGACATTTCCCTGCCAGAGATTGCAGAACACGCAGGTGTCAGCGTTGGCACTGCTTTACTAACCTTGCCCAGTCGCACGCATATCCTGCGCGGCCTTATTGAGCGAGTGGATAACGAGGTCTTTACCAGCCTTGACGCTGATCCGTTAGATGGCACGACCAAAGACAAGCTCTTTGATCTGTTGATGCGCCGCTTTGATGCATTGCAGGGCCATCAGGCAGCCATGGCATCCATTACCAGTGATATGGCACGTGATCCAATGACAGCTGCATGCCTTGGCGGTCGGTTCCTTAAATCTATGGCGATGACCCTACAAGCTGCAGGCGCATCATCAGAAGGATGCGTCGGACATGTTCGTGCGAAGGCCCTTGGCCTTGTGCAACTGAACGCGACACGGACCTGGTTAAAAGACGATGGCGAAGGCATGGAACTCACGATGTCCGCGCTGGACAAGGGTTTGAGCCGCGCCGAACAACTTGCAGGCGGTGGAAAGGCTGCCTGATCAATAAAATTATATTGCACTAGCGAAATTATTTTTGTGCAGTGCACAATAAATCATTGACTCCATCAGCAAACACGGGCATATAAGGGCTATGTTGCAGCGCACAATTAATTCTCGCGCAGAGCAACGGGACAAATTACCGAGCTGAAACGCTCTTACAAACTGAATAGATGGAGAACGACAATGTACAACGAATTTATCAAAATGGCCGAAAAAGCTAACCCTTTCTTCGCTGACTACGCGAAAATGATGTCTGACTTCGATCCAAAGAAAATGACCGAAGAATTCGCTAAAATGTCCAAAGGCTACGATATGCCTAAAGTCGATTTCGATGCGTTCTTGGCTTTGCAAAAGAAAAACCTCGATGCATTCGCAGCAGCTAACCAAGTTGCAGTCGAAGGCGTTCAAGCAGTTGCTAAACGTCAAGCTGAAATGGTTCAGCAAGCAATGGACGAAAGCTCCAAGCTGATCGAAAACTTCACTAAAATGGACAACCCACAAGCTGCTGCAGCTGCTCAAGCTGAATTGCTGAAAACAGCTTTCGTTAAGTCCGTAGACAACACTCGCGAACTCGCTGAGCTCGTGACCAAGTCGAACGCAGAAGCTTCTGACGCAATCAACACTCGCGTTGTTGAAGCTCTCGACGAAGTTAAAGGTACCGTTTTGAAAGCTGCTAAAAAGTAATAAGCTTTCTTAACGAGCTAACGAATACGAGCCGTCCGAGCAATCGGGCGGCTCTTTTCTTTTGTGCAATGATCGGTCATTTTCCCTCAACAGATATGGGGACAAAGAACATGACCATCGATTTTGATGATTTTCTAAAAGTTGATATCCGCGCCGGCACAATCATCCGTGCCGAGCCGTATCGAGAAGCCCGTATACCCGCGATCAAATTATGGGTCGATTTTGGCGATGACATCGGCGAGCGTAAAACATCTGCGCAAATTACCAAACATTATGATCCGGAATCGTTGATCGGTCGCCAAGTGATGGGCGTGGTTAATTTCCCGGCCAAACAAATCGGCAAGTTCATGTCAGAAGTTTTAGTCTTGGGTGCCCCCGATGATGACGGCGAAGTCGTATTGTTGAAACTTGACCATCCGGTACCGAACGGCGCACGGATGTACTGAGCATCGGCTATCGGAATTTCAAATTCTTTCGCGACAGTTCCGCAACCGACTTACAGCCCATCAACTGCATACCGCGGCGGATTTCTTCACGCATAAGTCCAAGTGCACGCTCCACACCCGGCTGTCCCGCAGCCGCCAATGGGAACAGATAAAATCGACCACCACCAACAGCCTTGGCGCCAAGTGACAATGCTTTAATCACATGCGTCCCGCGCTGCACGCCACTATCCATAATGACATCAATTTTATCACCAACGGCATCGACGATTTCCGCAAGCTGATCGAACGGGCTTCTGGAGCCATCCAATTGGCGTCCACCATGATTGGACAGAATAATGCCCGTGCAGCCTATATCGACTGCCTTCTTGGCGTCTTCAACGCTCATCAGACCTTTTAGACAGAACTGACCATCCCAAAGCTTGACCATTTCTGCGACGTCATCCCACGTCATCGATGGATCGAGCATTTCTGTGAAATACCGCCCGATCGATAATGCGCCGCCGCTCATATCAACATGATCATCAAGCTGGGGGAGCTTGAAACCCTCATGCGTCACATAATTGATGCCCCACATGGGCTTGATTGCGAACTGGAACATCCCGCCCAACGTCAGGCGGAATGGAATTGAAAACCCTGTACGCAAATCACGCTCACGATTACCACCGGTGATGCTATCGACTGTCAGCATCATGACCTCAACGCCCGCTTCTTTGGCGCTGTCCATCATGGCTTTGTTGAGGCCGCGGTCCTTGTGAAAGTAAAACTGATAAACTTGGGGGTTTTTATGCTTTTGGCGCACTTCCTTAAGGCTCACCGTCCCCAGCGAAGAGACCCCGAACATCGTGCCAAATTTCTCAGCGGCCGCTGCTACAGCTCGTTCTCCATCATGATGGAACAGACGCTGCAGTGCCGTCGGCGAGCAATAAAAAGGCATATCCAACTTTTGACCCATCACGGTCACGGACATGTCGATATTCTCGACACCTGCCAGCACGTTGGGCAGCAAGTCGCAATCTTCGAAGCTCGCCGTGTTCCGGTTATACGTCACCTCGTCATCAGCAGCGCCATCGATATAATTGAATATCGGACTCGGTAGTCGCCGTTTCGCGAGTTTCCGAAAGTCATGGAAGTTATGACACTGACTTAGACGCATGATTGTGAACAGCCCTTGTAAAAATGCATGAAGAGCAGGCGTTTAATCGCCCATTGCCACTTCAAGTTTGCCCGTCACGCCGTGCTTATCGATGAGCTCTTGCACGCGTCCACTCTGTTTCATATCTGCGATGTATTCTTCAACGAATGCATGAAGTGCAGGGCATCCGTGCCGCGTACCAATGGCCTGCTTAACCGTCGTAAACCGACCTTCGATCAGTGATGAGCCCGGGATCTCCTCGACATTTTTGATCAAGCCTGGAACCAATCCTGCGAGCGCATCCAAACCTTCATCAACAAACAGTTTTACTGCCCCAGGAAGACCTTGGGCACGATGTAGCTCGGCATGCTTTAGCGTTCGCGTAAGATAAAGATCATAAGCCGCACGTTCTGATACAGCGATCCGTACGCCTGGTTTATCGACATCTTCGATGGTTTTGAGTGGCGATCCCGCAGGCACCAGATATGTCGCAACGATTTCAACATAGGCATCACAAAACGCGATCACTTCGGCGCGTTTCGGCTCAATAGCGATTAACGCGATATCCCATTCATTGCGCTCCGCTGCGTCCGCAACATCACCCGGCATGGGATAAGGATGCAACACAGCCTCAACACCCAATTTTTCAGCAAGGCCCTTGGCCATATCCGGCGAGACGCCATCCGGATCACCATTGGGACTTTCACCTGTCACGAGCAAGAAATTGCCCATGTTAACCCCTACATGAAGTTTTCCAGGCTCTTTTAGTTCAGTAATTACATCAGCGGTCATAATAGAACTCTCCTCATCGCGTGATTATTTGATTGCGCCGACATTGACGGATGAGGGACAGGAAATCAAATGTGCACTTTTGGCTTGCAGCGATCCAGACGAACGCCATCTAAAAAGTAGAAGCCTAAATTACGGAGTTCATCATGCGCCTGAGCCTTGCCCTTTTAATCGCTTTATTGATCACACCCCTCGCACACGCCGATGAGGTTTATAAGACCCAGGATTATGATGTCCGATTGGTCGAGGTCGTGACTGGGCTGGACCACCCGTGGGGCTTGGCGTTTTTGCCCAGCGGCGACATGCTGGTGACGGAGCGCGATCCGGGGACCATTCGCATTATTGCCAAGGACGGCAAGATCGGCGACCCACTTGGTGGCGTGCCCGAGGCCTATACGTCGAACCAAGGCGGGATGCTGGATATTGCTATCGATCCAGAATTCTCGATCAACAATATGATCTACTTCTCGTTCTCTGAACCCGGCGCATCGGGGGCAAGTACCGCTGTTGGTCGGGGCGTTTTGGACCAAACTACAAATATGCTTCGCAACGTTGAAATCATTTTTAGCCAACAACCTAAAAGTTCCGGCGGGCGACACTTTGGTTCGCGCCTCGTATTTTCACCCAGCGGGCATCTGTTCATCACAACAGGTGATCGGGCGGAACGGGACCGCGTGCAAGACCCCACCATCAATCGTGGCCAAGTCATTCGCATCAACAAGGATGGATCGATCCCTGCCGACAATCCATTTGTGGGAAAGCCGGGTTTCCGCCCAGAAGTCTGGTCCATGGGCCACCGCAATCCCCAGGGCGCAGCACGGCATCCTGAAACAGGGAAACTTTGGATTAATGAACACGGCGCGCGTGGCGGCGACGAGGTGAATATCCCAGAAGCGGGCAAAAACTATGGTTGGCCCGTCATATCTTATGGGAAGCATTATTCGGGCGCGAAAATCGGTGAAGGCAAAACCAAGGATGGTATGGAACAACCCGTCCATTATTGGGACCCATCCATCGCCCCCAGCGGCATGGCATTTTATACCGGGGATAAATTTCCAAAGTGGCGCGGAAATGCATTTGTCGGCGCGTTAAAGTTCCGCCTGTTGGTAAGACTGACGCTGGACGGCGAAACCGTCGTTAGCGAAGAGCGATTCCTAAAGAACTTGGGCAAACGCATTCGCGCCGTCGTGAATGGTCCGGACGGGTATTTATATTTGCTGGTTGATCATGACCCCGGGCAGATTATCCGGTTGGAGCCCGCATCTTAAGTCCTATTGGGATTTTTCTTTTTCCGCATTTCGGACCGTTTCCCGACGCGCGATATAGAACCCGCTGGCAAAAATCACAGCCCCACCAACCCAGGTTGTGAAGGTTGGGGTTTCCGAAAATATGACAAATGCGATCAGTGACACCCAGACGAGTTTCATAAAATCAAAGGGCATGATCACCCCAATATCAGCCTCGTGAAATGCCTGCGCTAATAGGTACTGTGACGCCCCACCTGCAAACCCGATCATCGCCATCCAGCCCAATTCAGTCCACGTCGGCCACCCCCATACAAACAGGGCGGGGATCAATGAAATCGGCGTCATCAACACCGACATATAAACGACCATGGTGACACTGCTGTCCGTGCGGCTGAGCGACTTAATCATCAACAACACCCCCGCCAACATCGTGGCCGCAAGCAAGGTCAACCCGTGCCCCGTTGATACGGTATGAAACCCTGGCTGCAAGATAATCAACGCCCCGACAAACCCGATCAGAATTGCAGACCAACGCCGAAGCCCCACCACTTCGCGGAAAATCAAAACACTCAAAATCGTCGCAAAGATCGGTGCTGTGAACCCAAGCGCCACCACTTCTGAAAGCGGTGTAATGCTGACCGCCGTGAACCAGACAAACATATTGACCACATTCAACCCCGCACGCCCCGCATGAAGCGGCAGGCGCGTGGTCTTAAATGCGACCATCCCCACACGCCACAGCAGTGGCGCGACGAATAAGAACGCGAACAAGTTCCGAAAGAACACCAGTTCAAACGGATGAACCGTTTCCGTCACGTGACGGGCAGCAGAATTCATCATGGCCGCCAGAAGCGTCGCGCCCAACATGAACATAATGCCGCGAATGGCACTCTGTTTCTTTTGATCAGATATGTCAGATGACACGGCAGGGGCTGCGTCAGATGGCTGCGTTTACGACGATTTCCACCAAAACCCCTGGACCCAACGGTGCACCAACGCATGCGCGCGCTGGACGAATAGTATCACCAAGCCAATCTAGCCAAACTTCATTCATTGCTGGCTTTTCGGACATATCGGACATGTAAATCGTGACCATCAACATTTTTGATTTATCGGTGCCGCATTTGGCCAGGCGGTCATCGATTTTTGCCAAGACCTCTTTGGTTTGTGCCGTAATATCGCCATCGCGATCACCAGCGGTCTGGCCACATACATATGCGATCCCGTTATGGATCGTCGCTTGGCTCAAAATCTCTCCAGAATCTAAATGCTCAACAGACATTTTAGCGTGCTCCCTTGTGTTTAATTTCGTTATTACGCGCCCAAGAAGAAGAACAAATCAAGTTTACGGCGCGCATCGCTACCTTGCGTCAGGCGCATAGACACGGTCAAATTGGTTTAAATCAATTCGAACAAATCGGTTCAAAAACGTGAAAATTCATATTCTTGATGATTGGTACGACACGCTTCGCAAGCTACCCAGCTACTCAAAGGTCGCGCATCATGACGTGACCATCTGGAATGATCATGTCGAAGATACTGGTGTGCTGGCAGAGCGCTTGGCCGATGCAGATGCCTTGGTTCTGTTCCGTGAACGCACGGCCATTCGCAAGCCATTGCTGGAAAAACTCCCTAAACTGCGGCTGATTTCTCAACGCAGTGTATATCCGCATATTGATGTTGATGACTGCACACGCCTTGGCATCATGCTGTGTTCCAGCCAGCACGCGAGTACGCCGTCCTATGCCACGGTGGAACTGACATGGGCGCTTATGCTGGCTGCGATGCGATTGATCCCACAACAGATGAAATCCCTGCAATCGGGTGAATGGCAGATGGGGGTTGGACGCTCCCTTCGAGGGAAAACACTGGGCATTTATGGGTATGGTCGCATCGGCAGTGCCGTCGCAAAAATGGCAGAAGCATTCGCCATGCCCGTTCAGGTATGGGGCGGTGAAGGGTCATTGGAACGGGCGCAAGCCGATGGGTTCCATGTCCCTGAAAGCCGTGAAGCATTCTTTGCCACCAGCGACATCGTATCCCTGCATGTTCGGTTATACCCTGCCACTCGCGGTATCATCACCGCCGAAGACTTGAGCCACATGCAGCCGACCGCTTTGATAGTTAATACAAGTCGCGCACCCTTGATTGAGCCGAATGCGCTGGTAAATGCCCTGCAGTCGGGTCGACCCGGCATGTCCGCCGTCGATGTATACGAATCAGAACCCTTAACCGATACATCGCACCCCCTGCTGAATATGCCAAATGTGGTCTGCACGCCGCACATAGGCTATGTGACCGAGGATGAATACGAAGTGCAGTTCACGGAAATCTTCGACCAAATTGTGGCGTTTGATGATGGCGCACCGATCAACGTCATCAATACGGATGTGGTTTTAAGACATTAAAGGAATAATCTGCTCGTCATCCCGGGCGAGCATATGCGAGACCCGGGACCTTGTCCGCCTCTCAAATATCCTATCCGCTGTATTATGATCCCGGATCAAGTCCGGGACGACGCTTAATTTTTATCCTTTTCTTGATTAAATCGCCCCAACACCCTAGGTTCCGCGCGCCTGATCACCTAACCGAATGGACATCATGAGCGACATAAAAGACTTCGCCGAACAATCAAACGCGTGGCCCTTTCAAGAGGCCCGCCAGATCACTAAACGTCTTTCGAACAAGACGCCTGAAAAGGGATATGTGTTGTTTGAAACCGGCTACGGCCCATCTGGCCTGCCGCATATCGGCACCTTTGGCGAAGTTGCCCGGACGTCTTGGGTCCGCCATGCGTTCCATCAACTATCGGATATTCCAACGAAACTGTTCGCGTTTTCCGACGACATGGACGGCTTACGTAAAGTTCCAGACAATATCCCAAACAAAGAATTGCTGGAGCCGCATCTTGGCAAACCGCTGACTCAAGTCCCTGACCCGTTCGGCACACATCCAAGTTTTGGTGAGCATAATAACGCGCGCCTGCAACAATTCCTGGATGATTTTGGATTTCAGTACGACTTCGTCAGTTCGACAGAACAGTATAGAGCGGGCCGGTTCGACGAAACGCTCCTGAAAATTTTGAAGAATTATGACGCTATTATAAACGTCATCCTGCCGACGTTGGGCGAAGAACGTCGCCGTACTTATTCGCCGTTCCTGCCGATTTGCCCGAAAACAGGGATCGTATTGCAGGTCCCGGTCATCGAACAAAACGTCGATGCGGGCACCATCGTCTATCAAGAAGATGACGGCACAAAAACCGAAGTGCCCGTGACTGGCGGTCATGTGAAGCTACAATGGAAAGCCGACTGGGCGATGCGTTGGGCAGCGTTGGATGTCGATTACGAAATGTCCGGCAAAGATCTGATCGAAAGCGTGAACTTGTCTGGGAAAATCTGTCGCATTTTAGGCGGCAAGCCTCCTGCTGGATTTTCATACGAGCTTTTCTTGGATGAAAACGGCGAGAAAATTTCTAAATCCAAAGGCAACGGCCTGACGGCAGAGGAATGGTTGCGCTATGCCCCACCCGAGAGCCTGTCGTATTTCATGTTCCAAAAACCAAAGGCCGCCAAACGGCTTTATTTCGATGTGATCCCGCGCCAGGTCGATGAATACACCCGAATGCTGGAAGCCTACGACACGCAGGAACCAAAAAAGCAGATCGATAACCCCGCTTGGTTTATTCACATGGGTGAACCAACGTCGGAACGTGCGCACCTGTCGTTCAATATTTTGCTCAACCTTGCCAACGTCTGTCACACCGAAGACAAATCCGTTTTGTGGCATTTCATCAGTCGCTATCGCCCGGATGCGAGTCCCGATACAGCGCCGATGCTGGACCGCTTGGTCGGTTATGCGATCAATTATTACCAAGATTTCGTTCGCCCCAGCAAAGAGTACCGCAAGGCAACCGATGACGAGCGCGCGGCATTGCAGGATTTGGCCGAACGCCTTCGCGCCCTGCCCGCCGATGCAGATGCCGAAGCGATCCAAACCGAAGTTTATGAAGTTGGTAAGGGCGATGCATTTGCCGAACTCAAGGATTGGTTTAAGGCGCTATATGAAATCTTGCTCGGCCAAAGCCAAGGCCCGCGCATGGGGTCATTCATCGCGCTTTATGGTCGTGACGAATCATTGCAACTGATCGAACGCGCCATCAACGGTGACGATTTAGCGGCGTAAATTAACCGTCTGCGTTAATGCGTTGGATAATCGCGTCACGAACAACGTCGGCAAGCGCATTATCGGACTGACATGTTCCTGCGTTCCGGTGGCCACCGCCCCCATAGGTCAGCATCAATTCACCAATGTTGGTATTCGAGGTTCTGTTGAAGATCGATTTACCGACGGCAAAGACGGTGTTTTGTTGCGCGCGCCCCCAAAGAACATGCATCGAAATATTGCAATCTGGGAACAGTGCATAAACCATGAAGCGGTTCACAACATAGATTTGCTCTTCTTCGCGAAGATCAAGCACCACTAAATTTCCGTGCACCGTCGTGCATCGTTTGATCTGTTCTTTGGCCAGCTCTTCATGTTCGCGGTACAGGTCGACGCGTTCTTTGACGTCAGGATGTTCCAAAATGTCATCGATATCGTAACGCCTACAGTAATCGATCAACGACATCATCAGTTCGTAGTTCGGGACACGGAACCCACGGTAACGGCCAAGGCCTGTTCTGGAATCCATGATGAAGTTCAAAAGCGGCCATCCCTCGGCATTTATCACTTCTTCTTTATTGAACTGAGCCGCATCGCCCTTATCGACCGCGTCCATCATATCTACGGAAATGTCTGGAAAGCGTTTTTTACTGCCAAAGTAGTTATAGACGACGCGCGCTGCACTCGGTGCCAGCGGATCAATGATGTGGTTATCGTAGTGCTTGCCGAGTCGAGTAATCTCCGACAAATGGTGATCAAACGCCGCAAAGATACCTGGCGTATATGGCAAGTTCGTCGAGATATCGTCCTCAGAGACTTCAATCTCGCCTTCTTGCATCTGATTTGGGTGCACGAACAGGATATCGTTGATCAAATCCAATTCTTCAAGCAACACCGCACAGACCAGACCATCAAAGTCGCTTCGCGTGATCAGACGGAACATTTTTCCAGGGGGAAAATCGAGCCTGATCTCGTCGTTCCCCTCAATAGCCTCTTCTTCTTCAATCAACTCTTCGTCTTCGATCTCGCTTGGATCAATCTCATTGCCATCTTCATCAACGTAAACGATGTCAAAATCGTCATCGTCGTCGTCATCCAAGGCATCGACCAGTCGTGATACTTCCTCAGCGGCCTCTTCAGCTGTTTGAACTGTTTGTTCATCAGAGGCTACGGCTGAGTCTTCTGTATCTTCTGGTAAAAGGTCGGGGCGATCATAGGTCGCGACAGAAATGGGCGGCGGACCATCATCCACGGGCGGTGGAGTGAGCAACTGATTGCCGATATTCAAATTTGTATAAATGTCTTCATCCGAGTCGCCATCGTCTTCGGACGCGATTCTGTCGAATGCTTCCATCGTTTCATGCGGCGGGGCGGCTATGAAATCTGTGCTTCTCGAAAAGGATTCCTGAGGTCGATGCACCAACACGCCGATATCCAGCGAAGCCAGCCAATTCATGAAGTGCTCTACATTTTTATCGCGAAAACATGGCCCGGAACGGGGCGCCACAATATCAACAGCAAGCGGCGATACACGTTCCATCCAGTCATCACGGGCAACACCGGAAGCGAACCACGTTTCATGGAACGCGTTCATCGCATGACCTACCAATGAAAACTTCTCGCAGAATGGCGTATCATCCTCTGCCCATTTTCCCTCAGCAGTGCCAATATCACTGGTGTAAAGCACCCGCGTGATAGGATCGTACAAAGTGAGCGAGGCCGCAGTCGGTAAATATGGTGCCGCTATCAAATGCAGCGCAGAGCCGTCAGCCAAGGCGACTTCGCCACCATTTTCTGACACAGGCCGGATTTCTAATTCCGGGTCAATATGCAGCAATTCAGGTGCAATCGCCTCTGCCGCATAAATCGGCGTATCATAACCCAAAACTTCGGCCCATAACCCGATGCTACCGCACGAGTGGGCCCCACCTTGGGTAATCACGATGCCAGAAATCTTAGAAAGATCGATTTTTTCGGTTACAGCGTTAAGCAGAGCCCCAAAATCACCCGGCCCGCCTGGATCAATAAGGATCGCTTCATCGCCTGAGCACACCACGTAATGGGTTGCAATACGCGCACCATTGGCCTGATCCACTGGCATTCTAAATGCCAGCCAGAGGTGTTCACCTTCTTCGGCCAATACGTGACAGAGCATCACAGACTCCCTAATCCCGAAGAGAGCTTACCGTCCCAAGACGAGCCCGCCAAGTAAGGAGATTGGGGATATCTGATGATAATATTCAGCTACTTTTACCTAGAATATCTTAATCGATAGAAGGAGGTGCGACACAAACCTGCTCGTAGTCATATCGTTCAGTGATCGTGCCTGCATGCTGGAACACATCCAAGATCACTTCATATGCATCACGGGTGATTTCGATTTGAGGTGTCCAGGTACCAAGTTTTTGATAAGTCCCAATGCAGTCTGCCAATACCGCTTCGTCGATATCAGGGAAATATGGCTTCTCGGCTTTGGCAATTTCTGCAGCTGGCGTCTCGTTCATGTACGCACGGGTTTTTTTGTAGGCCCGGGTAAACGCTTTTGCCATATCGGTTTCAAGCCATTCACGGGTTGCCGCCAAACTGGAAAATCCGCACGGACCGATCTGTGGGCCAACCATCGCGACGACATGACCGACACCATCTGCCTGTAATTGCTGTGGGAACGGGCCCTGTTGTTGCACATAAACGCCCTGGCCATCACGGAATGCCGCGTCGATATCCGCCGCACCGCCCGGCGTGACCGGGATAATTTTATCATAATCGATCCCCGCCTTGTGACATGCATAGCGGAACATGGCGTTGGGTTGCCCCGCCTTAAACATTACAACTTCGGCACCTTCTAGCTTATCCCACGTAAAATCTGGGTCGGCCTCGCGTCCCGTGATGAAAAAGCCATCCATCTCGTTGATTTGTGCGAAGTGCACAACGGGTGGCGTCAGACCATTTTTTAATGGTGTAAAACCCTGGCTTAGAGCTGATTGCACGACGTGCGCCGAACCATCAACCAGCGCCTCAATCGCAGATTTTCCAGGTGGTGATATGGACCACTCTGCTTCCAATCCCTCTTCTGCCAAAAACCCGCCCGACATCGTTGAAATCAGCGGCGAATAAAATGCAGAAAACAGTGTGAACTGGATGTTGATTTTTTCCATGGAACCCTTGGATGATTATTCGTTAACACGATGTTTTCACAGCATCGGATCAAGTTCAACCAAAGCCCATGAAAAAAGGCCGGCACATCCAGCACCGGCCTTCTTCAATCTCGATATCGAGACGTTTTTAAGCAGCAGCGCGGATCGCAGCAGCTTTAACACCGTCATTCACATGCTCTTCGAATTGAACGAAGTTCTCTGCGAAAAGATGGGTCAGGGCACGTGCTTGCGCATCGTAAGCAGCACTATCAGCCCAGGTGTTTTTAGGATTGAGCACCTCGTCCGGCACGCCAGGGCAACTCGTCGGAACCATAACGCCGAAGTTTGGATCTTGAACGAATTCGACTGATTCCAAACTACCATCCAATGCGGCATTCAGCATAGCACGCGTATGGGCGATTTTCATCCGATCACCAACACCATAAGCACCACCAGACCACCCCGTATTCACGAGCCAGCATTTAGCATTTTGAGCCGCCATTTTGTCGCCCAAGAGCTTGGCGTAGACCGTCGGATGACGCGGCATGAACGGCGCACCGAAACAGGTCGAGAACGTCGCCGAAGGTTCCTTGAGGCCCCGTTCGGTGCCAGCAACCTTAGCGGTATACCCAGATAGGAAGTGGTACATCGCCTGTTCAGGTGTCAATTGGCTGATCGGAGGCAAAACACCAAATGCATCACATGTCAGCATGACGATGTTCTGCGGTAGACCACCCTGGCTTGTTGGAGAGGCATTTGGGATTTTATCGATGTTGTACGACAAACGACCGTTTTCGGTATTCGACGTATCAAAGAAATCATAAACCCGTGTGTTCGGGTCCATCGCAACGTTTTCAACGATGGTGCCAAATTCAGATGCAACAGCGAAAATCTCAGGCTCTGTTTCAGCAGTTAGATTAATCGATTTGGCGTAGCAACCGCCTTCGAAGTTGAACACACCGTTTGGCGTCCAACCATGCTCGTCATCACCGATCAATGTCCGGGAACTGTCCGCGGACAGTGTCGTTTTACCGGTGCCTGACAATCCGAAGAAGATTGCGGTGTCACCCTTGGGTCCGATGTTTGCAGAACAATGCATTGGCAGCACATCACGTGCAGGCATTAAGAAGTTCATCACTGAGAAGATCGATTTTTTGATCTCGCCCGCATATGCAGAACCACCAATGATGACCATGCGACGCTTGAGATTCAAAATTACGAACGTTTCAGATGTTGTACCTTCAGATGCGCCATCAGCATGAACACTGGGTGCATGCAGGACAGTAAACTGCGGCTGGAAATCTTCGAGATCAGCATCAGCAGGCTGGATAAACATGTTCCGAGCGAACAAGTTGTGCCATGCGTTTTCAGTTACAACACGAACGGGCAATCGATAGGCCTCGTCAGCACCTGCATAACAATCCTGCACAAATGCGTCGCGGCCTTCAAAATGGTAGAGCACTTTGCCAAGCAGCTTCTCGAAGTTTTCTTCAGTGATTGGACGGTTAACGTCACCCCACCAAATATCGTCAGAATTTTCGTCCTCTTGAACGACAAATCGATCGTTCGGAGAGCGGCCCGTATGGCTGCCGGTCAAAGCGATAAATGAACCGCCTTGGCCCATTTGCCCTTCACCGCGACGAATCGCTTCTTCATAAAGCCGTGGCGCTGAAAAATTCCAAAACGCATTTTCGACTTTGCTTAAACCGTACTGCTCTAGGCCGTTTCGGCTGATCTTATGACCGATATTTTGCAACGTTCCCTCACTCCTTGTGCGGCGGTTATTTGTCTTCCGCCAAACCCTGATTTTGAGGTCGCGACGATAGACAATGAAAAAGCGTCAAACAAGCGAAACTGGCGCATTTCAGCCACTTTCTCGGAGATAAGATGATAACGCTCTCAGCGTTTTCAAATTTCAGCCCCGCGCTTCGTCCGCCATTTTGATGAGCATTTTCCGGCAGGTCTTTGAATCTATTACAGTATTATGAAAATCGACGCGGCCATATCGGCCATCTGCACGCAGATCTACACCGTCAGAATCGCATCCCGTCATTTTCCAATTCCCGTGTTGTCGGCCCAATAATCCGCTCGCATACGCTTGAACCGCATCTAAATGATCGGTGTTCATGTGCTGCACGACACTTTTTTCCATCTCGGCGATGGCGCTGCCCACTTTGGTTGGGGTCAGAATGTGTTTCGCGTCGAACCAGATCGCCCGGGCAAAGCCACCGACATAATGCGCGCGTTCAACCGTCATCCGAAAAAACCCAAAATCACCGAAATCGGCATATAACGATGCATCTGGGTGGCGCGCCAAGAACCGCTCTCGAAGCTCAGGGGATTTCACTTTTTTGATTTTACCCATCAACGAGACTCTGGGGCCTGTCTGCGGATTGCGTCGGCGCGATGTATCTTCAACCAACAAAGAGGCGCTGCCATCCGCCAGCAAGTTCTGGGTATGATCTGAAAGAGTGGAGAACAAAAACACAGGCTGCCCACGATGATCGCAGGCATACGTGACCAACGATGCATAGGGTGCACCACCATCCGCCATTTTTGTGGCAAGCATGCCAACGCCCCGGCTACGGACTAATAATCGAACTAAATCAGCGTTTCTGCGTTCCGTCATGGCGAAGCCTCTGTGATTTTTGCAATGTAACTAAGATGAAAGTCATCATACATAGGGTCAAGTGAATGCCTTATCGACAACCTATGTTACGTGTTAACGTAATATCTGCCTTATTTCGCCAAGATTGAGTTATAATTAAGACACAATGGGGTCTTAGAAACGGCATCATAGGTTCATTGCATATAGGATTTTAGCAGATGCAGCACAAAATCGCCCTGGTCGACGACGACGAAAACATCCTGACATCGGTATCGATGGCACTCGAAGCAGAAGGCTTTAACGTCGATATTTATACAGACGGTCAAAAAGCATTGGCCGGGATTGGCAGCCACCCTGTTGACCTTGCTGTGCTGGATATCAAAATGCCACACATGGATGGCATGGAGCTATTGGGTGAAATTCGTAAAAACGACCAAATGCCCATTATCTTCCTGACGTCTAAGGACGACGAGGTCGATGAATTGCTTGGCCTGCGCATGGGTGCAGATGACTATATCAAGAAACCATTTTCCCAACGTCTATTGATTGAACGTATTCGCGCCATTCTGCGACGCCAAGATAGCGTCCCCCTCGAAGGTGATGACGAAGGGCCTAATACAATACGTCGCGGTGACCTGATGCTCGATCCAGACCGACACATCTGCACCTGGAAGGGCAAGCACGTCACGCTCACCGTCACCGAGTTTTTGATCGTCGAGGTTTTATCCCGCCGACCTGGCCACGTAAAAAACCGTGATCAGCTGATCGATGCCGCATATGGCGAAAACATCTATGTCGAGGACCGCACCATCGACAGTCATATAAAACGACTTCGTCGCAAGTTCCGCGAAGTCGATTCAGAATTCTCCGAGATTGAGACCCTTTACGGCGTCGGGTATCGGTATAAAGCTGCTTAACGGCTGAACCGACGGCGACCCAACTTGGGCGTCAGACGACACGGGGGTATTGATGAAACAGGGGGGAGACGAGGTCGATAGCCGACACGTGGCACGTGCTCGAGAACGCAAACCCCTGATCTCGCCGCTTACGCGACGTATCCTAACGGTGAACCTCATTGCGCTCGGCACGCTTGTTGCCGGGCTTTTATATCTAGGGGAATACCGCCGGTCCCTCATCAAAAACGAATTGGCATCGCTTCAAGTACAAGCAGAAATGTTTGCCGCCGCCTTGGGTGAAGGTGCAGTTGTTTCCGATACACCGACGGGGCAGTTCCTGGTTTCTGACATTGCCTACCAGATCACCCGACGCCTTGTTCAAACAACAGATACTCGCGCCCGCTTGTTTCGTGCTGACGGGATTATGATTGTCGATTCCCGGCGTCTTGGTGCCGCTGGGGGTACGGTCCAAATCGAGATACTTGCACCGCCTGAACAAGATTTCGATTTACTGACTTACATCTTGGATCAATACGAACGCCTCGCCAGCAAAGTCCGTGATGAGGAAAAACTGCCCAAGTATCACGAAAGCCCGCTGCAAACGGCAAACGACTACTTCGAAGCCTCGGCAGCGCTGCAAGGTGATAGTGCGATCGCGGCCCGTCGCTTTGGTTCCACCGGGTTAATTCTTTCTGCGGCAGTTCCAGTCCAACGCTACAAACAAATCCTTGGATCACTGATGCTATCCAAGGATGGCAAAAGCATCGAAGAGGCTGTTTACGATGTCCGCCTGAATATCCTCAAGGTTGTTGGCATCGCGATGATGATCACAATCTTACTTTCGCTTTACTTGGCGGGTACCATCGCACGACCCATTCGACAATTGGCCGAAGCCGCTGAACGCATTCGTCATGACCATGGCCGAACGGCGACCATGCCAGGCCTGACCCAACGAAAAGATGAAATCGGGGATTTGGCGAGTAGCTTGCGTGAGATGACCGAGGCCTTGTGGCTTCGAATGGACGCGATTGAGCGATTTGCCGCCGATGTTTCTCATGAAATTAAAAACCCCCTGACGTCGCTTCGTTCTGCGGTTGAGACGGCAGGCCGGATTGAAGATGCTGATAAACGCGCAAAATTGATGGCGATCATTCTGGATGATGTCGCACGCTTGGATCGGTTGATCAGCGATATTTCCGATGCATCACGATTGGATGCTGAACTCAGCCGCACGGCCCTGGTCCCCGTCGATCTGGCGGGTTTGATCAATGCCCTGGCCGAGATGCATAACTCAACATCCGATGGCGAACGTGTGCCCGTGCAGCTTGAAATTATCTCCAACGCCCAGATGCAGGTCGAAGGTATCGAAGATCGTCTGGTTCAAGTTTTTCGAAACCTGATCACCAACGCGATGACATTCTCGCCACAAGGCGGCCGGATCAAAATCGGGCTTGGACAAGAAAACGGCTGGTTGGTCGTGACGGTGGACGACGGCGGCCCCGGCATCCCCCACGACAAAGAAGCCGAGATATTCAATCGGTTCTATACATCACGTCCCGAGGGCGAGAAATTTGGCACGCATTCTGGTCTAGGCCTCGCCATATCAAAGCAAATCATCGAAACCCATGATGGCGAGATATCAGCAACGAACAGACGCGCGCCTGATGGTAGCATTTTAGGCGCCCGATTTATTATTCGATTGCCCGCCAGCAACGCTTGACCGGACGGGGTCTGGCGTCATCCTACGTCACGGGACTTAGCTGAAAGACATGGACTTCAGGAATGACGAGCGAACAAGTTCACGCGACATGCGTTTCCGTTGATAGCCAGGGGGTCCTCCTCCGTGGACCATCGGGCAGCGGCAAATCAGACCTCGCCCTTCGCCTGATGGACCAAGGTGGCATCTTGGTTGCTGATGACCGCGTGAATTTGAATACCAAAGACGGCCACGTCATCGCCTCTGCCCCGTCTGAAATCGCAGGCCTATTCGAAGCCAGAGGCGTGGGTATACTTCGGCTTGCGTCACTGGATAGCGTTGCGGTTCAGCTTGTCGTTGATCTGGTTGATACTGACGATGTGCCCAGATTGCCAATAGACCCAACGGTGAATTTATTAGGCACCGAAATGAGACACTTAAGATTAAATGCATTCGCGGCATCGACACCTGCAAAAATCAGACTTGCGTTGGGGGCATCCCGTGACGCTATGGTAGAGCCATCATGGCCGAAATAATAAACCCATCACGTGTTGTCCTTGTTACTGGCGTTTCCGGTGCAGGCAAAAGCTCTGCCCTTAAACTCCTAGAAGATTTGGGGTACGAAGCTGTCGATAACATGCCGTTGTCGTTGGTGTCGCGACTGGTGTTGGGCACGGACGGACCGGATCCACATATCGTCGAAGGTCCGCCACTTGCGATTGGCGTCGATATTCGCACCCGTGATTTTGATACAGATGCATTCTTAAACATTTTGGATCGGTTGGCTGCTGAGCCGAAAATTTCTGCGAGCGTGTTGTTTATGGACTGTGACGATGACGCATTGGGCCGTCGGTTTGAGGCAACGCGCCGCCGCCATCCCCTTGCTGCGGATCGCCCTGTCATTGATGGCATTCGCCATGAACGTCAGATCATGGCCCCACTGCAATCGCGGGCGGACTTGGTGATCGACACGACCGACTTTGCCCTAGGCGAATTAAAAGCCCGCTTGGATACGACCTATGGCCTGAGCGATGATCCCGGCTTGGCCATTTTCGTACAATCATTTTCGTTCAAACATGGCGTACCACGTGCCGCTGATCTGGTCTTTGACGTGCGCTTCTTTAAAAACCCGTTTTACGACCTGACCCTGCGTGCCTTAACGGGCCAAGCAGAAGCCGTTCAAGCGTTCATCGGTAAAGATCCCGCATTTGATAATTTTTTTGATCATCTCACGGGGATGTTTGGCCCCTTGTTGCCGCGCTATCGGGCTGAAGGTAAAAGCTATCTAACCATTGCATTCGGTTGCACTGGGGGGCGCCATCGCTCTGTATTTTTAGCCGAACATTTTGCTGCATGGCTCGGCAATCAGGGATGGCATCACGATGTCCGTCACAGGGACTTGGACAAAGCCTAAGAATCAGACCACAATTTCCGTCTTCAGGGATGAAATAATGACAAGGATCAAACACAAATGATCGGATTAGTGCTCGTAACCCATGGGCGTTTGGCGTTGGAACTCGTCGCTGCGCTGGAACATGTGGTCGGCCCACAAGAAACCATCGCAACAGTATGTATCGGGCCCGACGACGATATGGAACAACGACGACAAGAAATCGTCACAAAGACAGCCGATGTAAACATCGGCAGCGGCGTCATCGTGTTGACCGATATGTTCGGCGGCACGCCATCCAACCTTGCCATCTCCATCATGGAGAAATCGGAGATCGAGGTGATCGCCGGCGTGAATCTACCGATGCTGATTAAACTGGCATCGATACGTGAATCCCATGCCATAGACGACGCTGCCCAAGAAGCCCAAGACGCCGGACGTAAATATATCAATATTGCCTCTCAGCTTCTTAAAAACGAAGGCGATTGATCGTACGATGACGACGCCTGAACCTAGAACTCTCACGATCCAAAACAAAAAAGGCCTGCATGCCCGCGCCGCTGCAAAATTCGTCGGTGTCGCTGGCGCGTTCGACGCCGCAATCCAGGTGGAACGAAACGGCCAAAGTGTTTCAGGTCGCTCCATCATGGGATTGATGATGTTGGCCGCCAGCCCGGGTACGAGCATTTTGGTCTCGGCCGAAGGAACTGACGCCACAAAAGCACTCGACGCGATTGAACAGCTCATCGCCAACAAATTCGAGGAGGAGTGATCGAAAGCGCATTGCGCACGATCTCAACAAACTGATGGCCAAGGATAAAAAAGCACCGCGACGGACAAACTCTGGCGAACGACGTATCCAGGGCTTGGCGGCGGCACCCGGCATTGCCATTGGTCCCGCGCATGTTCGCGGTTATGACGATATCGATATCCCCGAATACACAATCGCCAAACGCAAAGTCCCCAAAGAAATTGAGCGTTTAGATCATGCTGTCGCGGTGGCGCGGCGACAAATCAAAACCCTGCAAGACCGGGCCAAAAAAATGCGTGGCGCAGCGGGTGAAGAACTCTCACTGCTGTTCGATGCCTATTTAGCCATGCTCCAGGACTCGCGCCTGGTGCGGGGCGCACGCGCGATGATCGAAACCGATCGCATCAATGCCGAATCCGCAGTGAACGCACAATTGAATGAACTCGCCCAACGTTTCGAAGCGATGGAAGATGCCTATATTGCTGCACGCCTGGATGATATTCGTGAGGTCGGCACCCGCCTATTGCGCAATCTCACCCGGCGCCCCGACAAAACCAATTTCGAACTGCCCAAGGGCAGCGTGCTGATTGCCGAACAACTCAGCCCCGCCGACATGGCACAAATCGACCCCGAGCGGGTGAGTGCCGTTGCTGCGACCTTGGGCGGTATGGCGGGTCATACCGCGATCATGGCGCGTGCACTTGGCATTCCCGCCGTATTGGGTGCAGCGGATTTGATGCAAGGCGTACAAACCGGCACCAACGTCATCGTTGACGGGTTTGAGGGTACGGTCATCATCGACCCATCCCCCGCCGTCATCAAAAAATATGAAAAACATAGCGCTGAAATGCGCCGCAAGGCCCGGGGCCTGGACCGATTGCGTGATCAACCTGCGATTTCACGGGATGGCCTCAAGGTCGGTATGATGGCCAACGTCGAGCTGCCGCTTGAAATGGAAATGGTTAAACTCGCCGGGGCCGAGGGGATCGGCCTGCTACGGACCGAATTCATGTTCATGAACCGCGAGGACATCCCCACCGAAGACGAACAGTTCGCAGTCTTGAGCGAGATTGGTGCGGGCATCGGTGATCACGTCATGACCATTCGCACCCTGGACGTCGGCGGCGAAAAACCGGCCCCGGCACTGTTGGGCAATATTGACGAGGCAGCGGCGTCAGCGCTCGGGATTCGCGGCATTCGTTTATCTTTGGCTGATCCATCAACATTGCGCACACAGTTTCGGGCGATCTTGCGGGTCTCCAATGATCGCAACGTACGCATCCTGCTGCCAATGGTGACAACGCCATCCGAAGTTCGCAAAACCAAACGGGTATTGGTTGAAGAAGCCAAACGTATGAAGCGCGCGGGCATTAAGATACCGGAAGATCTACCCGACGTCGGCGTGATGATCGAAGTGCCAGGTGCGGCCTTGGCCGCCGATGCGCTGGCACAAGTCAGCGACTTTTTTGCCATCGGGTCGAATGATTTAACAATGTATACCTTGGCCGTGGACCGCGCGAATGAACATGTTGCCCACTTGTTCAATCCACTGCACCCCGCCGTCCTACGACTGATGCAATTCACAACACAGGCTGCACTCCGCGCGCGCATTCCCATTTCAATCTGCGGGGAAATGGCGGGCGACCCGCGCTATACAGCTTTACTGGTAGGTCTCGGGATACACGATCTGTCGATGACCGCCGCCAGCATCCCCGAGGTAAAAAAACGTATCCGCGATATGGATGCCCTCGCCGCATCACAACGCGCCATGCAAATCATGGAACAAACCGACAGCGGCCGCATTGCCATGATGATCGAAGATTTTAATGCGCTGGCTTAACCACCCACCACTAACGTCATTCTGAAAATCAAGAAGAATAGTTTTTGGGCCATTTTTCCCTATGCCGACGCGCATCATGGGTCCCGGATCAAGTCCGGGATGACAAGTTATTTTGCCGTCAATTACTCCATTGTCATCCCGGCGAAAGCCGGGACCCATTCTGGTCCAATGTATTGATGATTTCTGGATCATCCTAAGGCTGATCAACGGCGTTATTCTCAGATCAAATGATGTTCACAGGAGTTTCCCATGGCCGAAGCCGTCCCCACAGTACAAATCGATAACGACCGTTTCCGCGTGACCGAATGGCGCTTTGCGCCAGGTGCCGAGACAGGCTGGCATCGTCATGAAATGGATTATGTGGTTGTCCCCATGACAACGGGGAAGCTTAAAATCGATCTTCCCGGTGATGAGGTCATGGTCTCTGACCTAACCGCAGGTGTTTCTTATACCCGCGATGCCGGGGTTGAACACAATGTGATCAACGCCAACGATTTCGAATTCGTTTTTGTTGAAGTCGAAGTAAAATAGCGGACTACTTCAGGCGTTTCAGCCCGTCCAATGCGTGTGTGTTGTCTTTGTTCAACTCAAGCGCCTTTTCAAAGTGTTTTTTCGCCGCAGCCAATTCCCCACGCTTTTCCGCGATGGTTCCCATGTTGGAATGGGCATACGTGAGCTTAGGTTCCAGTTGCAGTGCAATCACACTATCGCGTTCCGCATCATCCAAACGGCCGTCCAATTGATGCACATAGCTCCTGCGCATGTATGCGATCGCAATTTCTAGCGGTTTATTAAGAGCATTCGCGATTTCAATGGTCGCAGTATAATCAGCGATGGCATTGGGGTGATCATTGATCCGGCGATACGCAAGACCGCGAAACTGCAACGCATTCAAATGCCCGTCGTCTTCGTCCAGTAAAATAGACAATATCCTGATGGCTTCCGGGTAATTCTCTGAATTGAAATGCATAACACCCCATTTTTCCAGGGTCTCATGGCGCAACGCTTGCTCACCCGGCCCAACCAAAGACTCTATCGCCTTGCGAAAATAGGTATCCGCTTCAGGGATTTTCCCACCCGTCCACATGAGGCCGCCCAGCGCGGCATACTCTCGTAGCTTCAGCCCCTGAATTGCATCACACGCATCAAAGACTTTTTTGATCGCCGGAATTTCGGCAAGAACAATCTGGTCTGCCTTGGCGCGGTTCACACCTGTCAGGCAAATGTATTCACCAACATAGGCCTCGTTCGTCGTGTTATTGGCAATATTGGCGATCTGCAGCGGATAATTACCGGGAGAATCCGCATCATCGATCATCTTGTAATAGCGCTTGTTGATCGGATCCAGATGATCGGACAGGTCCGTCATAAATCTTCTCATCGCATAGGGCGCCCCAAACAGGTTCCAGATAGCAAATTCATCATCATAAGAAAGTGTGACATCTCGCGCCTCTGCGTAATAGGAGGCGATCTTCACGAAGTCTAAAAAGTTTTCTTCATCATCCCCAACGTTCGCCATCCTCTTGTTATCTGGATCAAAGGCGACGACGAATTTAGCCCAATATTTGGATTTAGGATCGCCAGTTTCTTCGTCAAATTCGACATATTCCCCAATGAATTTTCCATCACCGATACGTTTCAACCCGAACAAACGATCCCCCGCGTGGTAAAGACCATCGTGCCAATCAAAGGACTGACAATTGTCGACAAGGGTTTCATTTTTTGTTTCTAACTCGCACCACTTCCCACCTTCAATCTCGGGAATACGTTCGCTTTTCGTCAGCATTCTCTCGCCTTCGATACACCCAGAAAGACCCAAAATTGCTGCGAAAACGACGCAGTTTCGGAAAATGTAATTGCGAATGGCGTGCATAGACCCTGCCCCTGTCGATCCTGTGCTGAAAGTCTATCCAATTGTTCTCGAATCACAAAACTGACTGGGCCCCTGCAGACAGACTGCAAATTTTGGTTATCAAAGAAATATCTGTTGTCCCGCCCTATTGATCCTGCTAAAACCGCCACAAGAAAAAGATATAAAGAAATCTTTATATCGTTACATGTTTTTAAATTATTGAAATCAAACGCTAAATGGAGCTATCGCGATGACCGAATCAAAAATTGCAGACATAAGCTTGGCCGCTTGGGGCCGAAAAGAACTGAGCATCGCCGAAAGCGAAATGCCTGGTTTGATGTCCACCATCGAAGAATATGGTGAGAGCAAGCCACTCAAAGGTGCCAAAATTGCTGGCTCCCTGCACATGACAATCCAAACCGGTGTGTTGATTGAAACGCTTCAAGCACTGGGTGCCGAAGTCCGCTGGGCATCGTGCAACATTTATTCAACGCAGGATCACGCAGCTGCTGCTATCGCAGCGACGGGCACGCCTGTTTTCGCAATCAAAGGTGAGAGCCTTGAAGATTACTGGCAGTATACCCACGAGATCTTTAACTGGGAAAACGGCACTGGCCCCAACATGATCCTGGATGATGGTGGTGATGCAACAATCCTGATGCACCTGGGTAAAGAAGCCGAGAAAGATCTTTCTGTTTTGGATAACCCAGACAGCGAAGAAGCCGAAGTGATGTTCGCAGCGATCAAGGCGCGTCTGGAAACGGACCCGACTTGGTACACCGATCATTCCAAAGACATCAAAGGTGTAACCGAAGAAACAACAACTGGCGTTCACCGTCTGTATAGCATGGCGAAAAAGGGCACGCTGATGTTCCCTGCCATCAACGTTAACGACTCTGTGACCAAATCAAAATTCGACAACAAATACGGCTGCCGCGAAAGCCTGGTCGATGCGATCCGTCGCGCAACCGATGTGATGATGGCGGGTAAAGTCGCCTGTGTCGCCGGTTTTGGTGATGTGGGCAAAGGTTCTGCTGAAAGCCTTCGTCATGCAGGTTGCCGTGTGATGGTTACCGAAGCTGATCCAATCTGCGCGCTGCAAGCCGCAATGGAAGGCTTTGAAGTTGTCACCATGGAAGAAGCTGCTCCACGTGCTGATATCTTCTGCACCGCGACGGGCAACGTCGATGTGATCACCGTAGATCACATGCGGGCCATGAAAGACCGTGCGATTGTTTGTAACATCGGTCACTTCGACAGTGAAATCCAAGTCGCTGGCCTGAACAACATGAAGTGGGACGAGATCAAACCACAAGTTGACGAAGTCACCTTCCCGGATGATCACCGTATCATCATGCTGGCAAAAGGTCGTCTGGTGAACCTGGGTTGTGCCACAGGTCACCCAAGCTTTGTGATGTCCGCATCTTTCACTAACCAAGTGCTCGCCCAAATCGAATTGTGGGCGAACAACGAGGACGGCAAATACAAGAATGACGTTTATGTTTTGCCTAAACACTTGGACGAAAAAGTTGCCATGCTGCACCTGGAAAAACTGGGTGTGCAGTTAACGACCTTGTCCGAGCAACAAGCGGGTTACATCGGCGTATCCGTCGATGGCCCACACAAGCCAGACACATATCGCTACTAAGTCTTAGATCAAAAAATGATCTTCCAAGCCCCGGGTCGCAAATGCGATCCGGGGTTTTGTGTTTAGGCCGCTTCGGCTACATCTAACAGATGGGAATTACCGACGAGACCAATAGGGAAATCTGGATCATTGCGGGGCCACCAGGCGCTGGAAAGTCATCCCTGTGCCATCGCTTGTTCCCGGATTGGATTGGCACCTCACGCCACATCGATGCAGATGATGCCCAAGGGTTCACTCATGGCGATGATTTACCCAAAGGGACCGTTCATCAGGTCGTCCCCGTATCCAAACGCTTAGCCGTCGCCGAACTCGCAAACCGCAGTTTCATCATTGAAACCCGAATGGTCAGCCGCAAACCGTTGGCAACAGCGATCAAACTACGCAGGCGCGGCTGGAAAGTTCATTTTGTCTATCTCGCGCTACCCAATTTGGGGGGATGCTGGCAACGCGTTCGCCAACGGGTTACGCGCGGCGGCGATCATATTTCGGATGAGGTCATGAACCGTGCGTTTAACGCGTCGTTTGAATACCTACCACAATATATCGAAACATCAGACAAATGGCTTATCCTGGATAGTTCTGGCGCACGGGCACCCAGAATCGCACGCGGACGTGCGTTTCAAGCGATCCCCAGTCAACGCGATGCACTACAGGGCCTGATGCCAAATTTTCCATTTCGCCGTTGGACCCAAGATATGGAGCGCGATACCTGGGCTGATCCAGTGCAATGGGAATTCGTTTCTATGACCAAATGGGAACAAACCGTCGATCATTTGTTGAACGTTGCGGATCAGATGACCGCACGCAATCTGGGAAATACACCATGACATTTTTTAACAAGGCCCCGCTTGGCGTGCGCGGGCAAGGCGCGTAGACTTCGCCCGTGGTCGATTTAATTGCTTTTATTCCATATTTGATGACAGGCATCGCCTTTGGTGCGCTGGTCGTATTACCGTTCGTCTTTGTTTATCGAAGCCGGGCGCGCGAAGCTGCGTCTGATCTGCGTCGGGCTGAAAATAATGGCCGCCGCGCACGTGAAATACTCTCCGTGGCACCTGATGGTATTTTCCTTTGGGATCATGCCACTGGCGGCATTAGCTGCTCTCGACGTTTGGCAGATATGCTCGAATTAAAAGCTGGGACTCTGGCAAGATACGACGATATTCGCGTCTGCTTCGAAGACAATGAGCTCCAAAAACTGGAACACGGCGTCAGTTTGCTTCGGGCCAAAGGCACATCGTTTGAGATTTTGCTTAATCGTAATGGAACCACGATCCAGGCATTTGGTTCGCGGGCATCCAGCACGGACGGTACACCGATCGCAGATATTGTTTGGATGCGCGATATCTCAGCACTCGGCGGGCAACCCGCACAACCCATGGCCCGCAACACAACAGGCCTGGAAGACAAACACCTGACTGCCCTCTTGGATACACTGCCCATTCCGTTGTGGCTGCGTGATCCCGACCTAAAGGTTGCCTTTATGAACAGGGCGGCTGAGCGGGTTGAAGGTCTTGATGCTGGCTTGGCCGAAAGAGCCCGTGCAGGGCGTACCCCAATAGCTGCTGCAGCCGAAATCTCAGAAAACGGCACAACCAGAACCGTGCAAATCACCGAAACACCGCTTTCGAACAACAATACCGGTACGGGCGGCACCATTGGATTTGCCGTCGATTTCCCTGAAATATCGCAGCCCGCCCCTGTTCCATCAGAATCAAGTTCCCCGGCATCGCGCGCAAATCCTGCTGATATGTTGCAGCCGTTGGAAATTGGGGTCGTGGTATTCGATGCCAACACGCAAGTCATTGCAGCCAACAACGCCTTCGCGACATTGTGGAGCATAGACCCTGATTGGCTGGATACACGACCATCAATGGCAGACCTCCTCATCCGGCTTCGTGAGCTCCGACGCCTGCCCGAGGTTGCCGATTTTTCTGAGTTCCGACGCGGCGAGCTTGGTCGGTTTGGGACATTAAAATATATCTTTGAAGACGACATGCATTTGCCCGATGGGCGTACCATACGTCGCCGGATCGGGCCGCTTGATGATGGCGGACTTGTGATGACGTGCGACGATGTATCCGGCAACCTTGACCTGAAACGGTCCCTTAAATCTATGGATCGCGTGCAAAGAACGACCCTCGAAAACCTACGCGAGGGTGTTGTCGTATTTGGTGCCGACGGTCGATTGCAGCTTACCAATCCACGAATGCTCGATTTGTGGGATTTGACCACGGATGACCTTGTTCAAGATCTCAGGCTACCCGACGTGATCCAGGCTTTGGGTATGCGGATGGCCGCCGATAATGAGCCATGGCAAGATCGAAAAACCCGCATCGCGGCCGAGATCCTGGATCGTCAGGCATCCACAGGACGCGTGGAATTGATCAATGGCCATATGCTGGCGTTTGCTAATTTACCGCTGCCCGATGGTGCGACCCTGGTTAGTTACGCTGACATCACTGATTCCTTCCGCGTTGAAGAAGCATTGCGTGAACGTGCCCGCACCTTGGCCGAAGCCGACCGTATGAAAACTGAATTCATCGCCAAAGTCGCAGACGAAGTGCGCACACCTCTCAGCACCATCAATGGTTTCGCCGAAATCCTGGGCAAAGAAATGTTCGGCGAATTGAACAGCCGACAACGCGAATACGCCGAAGGCATTTTGGAAACATCCAATCGAATGTCCGATGTCGTTGCTGATATTTTTGATTTGGCGACGATCGAAGCCGGGCGCATGACGCTCAATAAAGACACTGTGGATGGTCATTCAATCTTGCTTGATGCATTTAATGCTGTCGCTAAGCGCGCGGAACAGAAAAACTTACAGATGAAATTTGATTGCCCACCAGATATTGGTTGGCTCTCGGCTGATGAAAAACGCCTAAAACAAGTGTTCTCAAACCTGTTGAACAACGCCGTCACATTTACCCCGAAACTGGGCACCGTCACCTTAAGCGCGGAACGTACCGATGATGGCGTCACCATCCTGGTCAGTGATAGCGGCCCTGGTATTCCTAAATCTGAACGCGATCGCGTGTTTGAGCCTTTTGCCCGTGCGGGACACGAAACCCGGGGCGGCGATGGGCCGGGTTTGGGGCTGACGATTGTTCGAAAATTCATTGATTTACATGGCGGGACCGTGGAAATCCGCTCAAACCAATCTCGCGGCACCACGGTTGTCTGCACATTGCCAGATGATGGAAATGACATCAGGGTTGCATCTCAACCCGGTGGTCATGCTAATCTTACAGATAAGGCTGCCGAATAGCCGCTCATTCATTAACGAGGACGTCCCTTGGATCTGCAAACTTTATGCATTGTTGTTATCTTAGCCAGCGTTGTGACAATGCTGGTGCGCGCAATAATGTCCAATGGGAAATCACGCTCCAAGTCGTCTAAAGGCAGGCATAAACCACCGCCGGGTGCTTTTGCACTCGATGATGCCCTTGATAAAATCAATGAGACCATCCGTATTCTACAGCAGTTGCTGGGTGATCGTGCGCCTGGACGACGCAATCCAGACGGAGGCCGTTTCTACATCGCCTATTTGGTCGGTGTCACCCGTGAAATCGCACGCATGAACAAAGTGGCCTATGGCCCCGCTGTGGAAACACCGATCCGCATGGAATTGATCCGATTGGGTCTTGATGGGACCGATAGCTCTGAAGCCATGGTCCGTATAATGCGCTCCGAAGAAGGCCAACATGGTTTGGCTGCCGGGGAAATGGACGGCACAGAAGCGTGCCACCCTGAATTCAAGGGCGAGTATTTTTCCCGCATTCAGTCGTATTTCGTGGATTCCAAAGTACGCGGTCAGCGCTAAGCTAAAATTACCGTTCTCGGGATTAAAGCGCCTCTACAGCCTCACAGAAACGCGCAATCTCATTGTCATCGTTGTAGTAATGAACGGACGCACGAACGATCTGTGTCAATCCACGCCGGGTCATATCGATGCGCGTTGAGCTACGATGGGACACTGATACATTGATATCCTGCGCATCTAGGCGTGCTTTGATGTCACCGGGATCAACGCCATCTTTGATAAACGTCGTAATACCACATTTCTGATGACCAATGTCGGTCAGGGTGACACCGGGAATGGCAGCCATATCGATGCGGAGCTTGTCCGCCAATGAGATGACCCGATCAGAGATCGCATCCATACCCCATTCCAGCGCGTAATCCACCGCAACGCCCAGACCGATCACACCCGCAACATAGAACTCCCAATTCTCAAACCGCTTCGCACTATCGACCAGTTCGTACGATCCAATGTCTGTCCAATCTGCTGCCGAATGGTCAATGTAGACGGGCTCTAACCCCAGAAACAAATCTTTGCGAACGAACAAGAAACCCGTCCCACGAGGGCCACGCAAATATTTACGTCCCGTGACCGATAACGCGTCGCATCCGATTTCTTTCACATCGACAGGCAGTTGCCCAACTGACTGACAGGCATCGAGTAAATACAAAACCCCCGCCCGCTTGGCGATCGCCCCTATTTCTTTGGCTGGGTTAACCAGCCCCCCGTTCGTCGGCACGTGAGTCACAGAAATCAACTTCACTTTGTCATCTAGAAGATTTTCAAGGGCGACCAAGTCGACTGCACCAGCTTCATCACTTGGCACAACAACGATCTCAATCCCTTTGTCGCGCGCAGCCTGTAGGTACGACACATAGTTCGCTGCGTACTCGGCTTCGACCGTCAAAATCTTATCGCCAGATTGGAAGTTACGAATCATCGCATGAAAAATCATCAGCCACGCCGCCGTGGCATTTTCGACCATGGCGATTTCATCGGGTGACGCGTTTATCAATTCCGCGACCGCAGAATAGGCATGCTCCTGCGCCGCCTTAGCCATCGCATTGGCTTCGTATCCACCGCGTTCCGACTCTAACTTTAAATGCCCTGTTACAGCATCAATGACTGGCATCGGCATTAAACCGGCACCTGCATTGTTGAAATGTGTGACGTGTTGCGTACCAGGTGTTTCTGCACGGGCGCGGACGATATCAAAAGTCATGGCGCGTCGGGTATCCCTTTCGTCGTCGAATATTCAAAATGCAATGCTTTATCCGGGAACACAGTCCCATAGGCATGATGGGATGCGGCGGCAGCCTCGGCAAACCCAGTCAAAATCAGTTTCAACTTGCCAGGACAATCGGCGATGTCGCCGACCGCATAAATCCCTGCGCGTGGTGTCATTGCGGTCGCTGGATCAATGGGGATACCCGCCCGACTGTCATTCAGGCCCCATGACCGGATCGGCCCTAAATCCTGCGACAATCCATAAAACGGCAACAGGACATCAGCTTCTAAGGCACGTTCATTTCCATCCAAGTCCGCGACAATAACGGCTTCTAAGTTACCGTTTGAGCCTTCCAGACGCTCTAATTGGTAAGGCGTCACGAGATGAATGCGGTCATCTTCAATTAACGTTTCCATTTTTCGCACGCTGTCTGGCATAGCTCGGAACTTGTCCCGCCGATGGACAACGCTGACACTCTCTGCCACACCCGAAAGCACATTGGCCCAATCCACAGCGCTATCACCACCACCCGCGATAACCACGCGCTTGCCAGCAAAATCAGATGTCTTAGCCACCATGTATTTGACGCCGCGACCAGGACCTGCAGCTTCGTACATTTCTATATCTGCCAATGGTGGCCGTTTTGGGCCAAATGCCCCGACACCGGCGGCAATAATGACGACCTTTGCATTGATGGCGACACCTTCGCTGGTTGTCAGATGGAACTCGCCCGCATCGCCATTCAGACCGATCACCTGCTGGTTCAAATGATAATGTGGATCGAACGGGTCGGCCTGACGTTCTAATTGTCGGACCAGGTCGCCACCAGATATTTCGGGATAACCCGGAATGTCATAGATCGGCTTTTCCGGATAAAGCGCCGCACATTGCCCACCAATTGCTTCGAGGGCATCAATGACACGACAAGACATACCTAACATGCCGCATTGGAATACGGTGAACAGACCCACGGGCCCGGCGCCGATGATGGCAACATCTGTTGAAAAACTGGCGTGTTCTGTTGGCACCGTCACGATAAGGCATTCCTGATGGGATATATGATCTTTTCAAAGGATGGAGTCGATACGCCCGCTGTTCAAGTCTTGTTCGGATCAATCTTGGGCGATACAAAACGTTATGGCGCCATCACCTACAATCTTGGCTAAAACCGTGCTGCGAAATGAAGCTGCCACACGCGCGGTTGCTGCTGAATTATCGACGGTCTTAAAAGCCGGAGATATCGTCGCACTTGATGGCACATTGGGTGCAGGCAAAACAGCATTTGCGCGGGCGCTGATCAATGCGATGCCCGGCGTTGTCGAGGATGTTCCCAGCCCCACATTCACACTGGTGCAAACGTATCAGCGCGGCGACGCAGAAATCTGGCACTTTGATCTATATCGTCTGGAAGTCCCCGAAGACGCGTTTGAGCTTGGGATTGAAGATGCCTTCGCCGATGCCATCAGCCTGATTGAGTGGCCCGATAAACTTGGGGGCTATTTACCAAGCCGACATCTTCGGATCACCTTGGCGCAGGACGGCGAATCGGATACACGGACACTAGAAATAATCGGGGATGCCACCTGGCGCGACCGGTTGGCAGATTTAAAGAATATGGATATCCTAAGTGGTTGAACGCGCACGCGAGATTGAAATGTTTTTAGACGACGCTGGTTGGGCCGGCGCTGTGGTGACCCCCCTGGCTGCGGACGCATCGTTCAGACGGTACGACCGTGTCATGCTGAATGATCGTCGTGCCGTCCTGATGGATGCTCCGCCGCCCCAAGAAGACACCCGCCCGTTCATTCGTGTGGCTAAATATTTAACTCAAATGGGATTTAGCGCACCACGGATTATGTCTGAAGACCCTGAGCGTGGTTTCCTCCTGCTCGAAGATATGGGCGATGATACCTACACCCGCGTCCTGGCAGATGACGGCGATGCGCGCGCACTTTACGCAACCGCCATCGATACGCTGATCCAACTTCATGAAGTTTCGGCACCATCGAATATTCCCGCAGGCACACCGCCTTACGATATGGATGCATTGCTCAAAGAAGTCATGCTGTTCGTCGATTGGTATCTGCCCGCAATCACGAACGAAAAAACGTCACCGGCGCTCAGAGCATCATACGAAGCCGCATGGCGTAGCGCTTTCATACATGTCGCAGACGCGCGCGAAACCTTAGTGCTGCGCGATTATCATGTCGACAATCTGATGTGGTTGCCGGACCGGAATAGCACCGAGCGTTGCGGTCTGTTGGATTTCCAAGACGCCGTCGTCGGGGCACGGGCCTATGATGTGATGTCCCTGATTGAAGACGCGCGGCGCGATATCCCCGATATGATCCGCGAAGAAATGATCAGCAGATACTTGGATGTATTCCCAGACCTCAGTGGCGCAGACCTGCGCCGCGACATCGCAATTTTGGGTGCAGGCCGTCATGCCAAGGTCATCGGTATTTTCACCCGCCTGAGTGCCCGGGATTACAAATCACAGTACCTGCATCACATTTCACGGGTTTGGCGGCTGCTCGAACGTGACCTGATGCACCCCGCGCTTAGTGATGTCGCGGATTGGTTTAATCAAAATGTGCCGCACGATCTTCGCCGCATTCCAGCGGCTTCTGACGCGGCGTAGCACGATGATGATCGAAAACTTTGTTCCTAAAACAGCGATGGTCTTGGCGGCAGGCCTTGGCAAGCGAATGCGCCCCCTGACTGATACGATGCCAAAACCCATGGTGCCTGTGAATGGCACACCATTGATTGGCCATGTCATGAACCGACTGGTCGATGCCGGTGTGAACAGGGCCGTTGTTAACCTGCATTACATGGGCGATCAGATTCAGGAATACTTGTCGTCAGAAGATCGCCTCGAAATTATCTACTCTGAGGAAGCGGATTTATTGGAAACAGGTGGTGGTGTCAGGCTTGCCATGCCCATTTTGGGCACGGACCCGTTTTACGTTATCAATTCCGATGCGTTCTGGCTGGATGGGTATCAAAATACCCTGCTACGACTGGCACGCGAATGGCGAGATGACCAAATGGATGCACTGTTGATGCTACAATCCACAGTTTATGCCTATGGCTACAATGGGTTGGGTGATTTTGATGCTGATGCCGACGGTAAACTGGAACGCAGGCAGGAATCCGCGATCACACCATGGTTGTTTGCCGGGATTCAAATTCTACATCCGCGCGCCATGGAAAATACACCCGAGGGCGCATTTTCACTGAACGTGGTGTATGATCAGGTAAGCGAGGCAGAACGCCTTTATGGCATGATCCACGACGGGGAATGGTTTCATATCGGCACCCCTGAAAGCATCCCCGAGACCGAAGAGTTTTTGAACCAACCGTTTGCTGGTGAAGAAAGAAGATAAGGCCTTTATGTTCGACAGCCCCTCGCCACGCATTCTGAATATTCAAAGCGGCGCGCCGTTTGTCGACACCTTAGCCCAAAAACTCCTAAGCCAATTTTCTGACAATCCCTTGGCGTTATCATCAGTTCGTGTGTTGTTACCAACACGTCGGGCGTGCCGGGCCTTATCAGATGCTTTTTTGCGGATCAGTGATGGTCAGGCTGTTTTATTACCCCGACTGACCCCCCTGGGTGATATCGACGAAGATGAACTCAGCATTTCGGAAATGGACGTGATTGGTGTTGCCGCCAGCAGCGCTGATCTTCCTCCCGCGATATCCGGGTTACAACGCCAGCTTTTATTAGCACGTGCCATCATGGCGATTCCGCAACATCGGATGCAGCCAGAACAGGCAACGGGATTGGCGCTGGAACTGGCGCGTTTGCTCGATAAGTTGGCGACAGAGGATAGCGATCCTGCGAAACTTAGGGACCTCGTTCCTGAAAACTACGCGACCCACTGGCAAGAAGTGCTTCAGTTCCTAGAAGTCATCATTAGTGCGTGGCCTAATATTCTGGCCGCCGAGGGTGCGCTTGATCCAGCCGCACGGCGAAATGCACTGCTTCGTGGACAAGCCGAAGTCTGGCGACGAGCACCATCAAAAACACCGATTATCGCCGCAGGATCAACGGGCTCAATCCCAGCAACGGCGGAACTATTAAGTGTTATTGCGGGCATGCCACTGGGTGCAGTGATCCTGCCAGGGCTTGATACGTCGTTGGATGACACAGCATGGCGCGCACTTGGCCCGACGCATCCGCAATATGGGTTACAGCAATTGCTAAACCGATTGGATATCTCCAGGGAAGCCGTCATTGATATATCGCCACCAGATACCCCAAGCGGCCGGGCGCAGGTTTTGTCCCATGCGCTAAGACCCGCGTTTGCGAATGCTTCCGAGGTTCCTGACGAACAATCTATTCGCGATGGCCTGGACGGAGCCGTGCGAGTCGATTGTCCCAGCCCGAGCGACGAAGCCACCGTTGTGTCATTAATCATGCGGCGCGCCATTGAACGCCCCGGCGAGACATGCGCTCTGATCACACCTGATCGCAACCTAGCACGTCGTGTTGCAGCGGCCATGGGTCGATGGGGTATAGAAGTCGACGATTCAGCCGGCGTGCCATTGGCATCAACCCCTCCCGCCGCGTTCTTGCGATTGCTGAGTGACGCTGTTGGGCGGGATTTGGCACCTGTTCCATTACTGGCCTTATTAAAACATCCGCTGGCAGCGGGTGGCATGCCCGTGGTCGACTTCCGGGATCTCGTTCGGGCACTAGATAAACATGCGCTGCGTGGCCCCCGTCCAGCACCTGGATTTAAAGGGCTGCGCGATGCGATTGGCATAAAACCAAAATATGCATCACTTCGAAATCTTGTCGATCAGTTGGAAGAAATTATCGGCCCGCTGGTCGCCGAGATGAATGCCAGCAGCATCGACTATGGCGCTCTGGCTAAACGGCATGTCACCACTGCAGAGGCACTGGCCACGTCGGATGAAGAAGCTGGGGCCGCCAGATTGTGGGCAGGCGAAGCCGGAGAAGCCGCGGCCCTATTTGCATCCGAGCTGATGGATTCGCTTGCCACACTGGGTCCACAGCCGCCCAGGCAATATCACGGTGTGTTTGAACGACTGATGGCGGGCCGCGCGGTTCGGCCCCGGTTCGGCGCGCATCCAAGGATCTTCATTTGGGGGCTTCTTGAGGCACGTTTACAGCACGCTGATACGGTGATTTTGGGTGGCTTGAATGAGGGGACGTGGCCGCCGCAGTCTGAAACCAACCCATGGATGAGCCGCCCTATGATGACGGACATGGGTTTGGAGCCACCAGAACGACGTATCGGCCTGACGTCCCATGATTTTCAACAGGCCTTTACCGCGCCTCATATTTATTTAACCCGCGCTGAAAAAGTCGGCGGCACGCCAACGGTGCCATCGCGGTGGTTGCTTCGGATCGATAACGTGCTAGAGCGCGCCAACGCAAAAGACGCGCTTGCGGTTCCGCAAAATGAAAACTGGCTCAGTTGGGCAAATGCGCTCGATAACGCGACCCATGTGCCCACAATGCCACCAAAACCATGTCCACCCGCAAGTGCCCGACCGAATGAATTGTCGGTGACCCGGATCGAAACATTGATCCGTGATCCTTATTCGATCTATGCGCGTTACGTTTTAGGTCTGCGCCCGATGGATGATTTGGATGCAGACCCCGGTGCAGCCGAACGCGGCACCATGGTGCACAGCGCCTTGGAATCCTTTGTTAAGGCGTATCCAGATCATGTTCCAGAAAATGCCAAGCAGCATTTAATCGCATTTGGACAACAAGCATTCGGCGACTTGTTGAACCGACCCGGCGTACGGGCTTTTTGGTGGCCCAGGTTTGAGCGTATCGCGGATTGGTTCATCGATTGGCAGCACCAACGGATCGAACAAGGCTGGACCGCGGTCCTGACCGAGGAAACGGGCGCGTTAGAGATCGACGCGATTGCGGGCGGTTTCAAGATCACAGCAAAGCCAGATCGGATCGATTTTCGCGAAGATATCGGGTTGTCGATTATCGACTACAAGACGGGATCGCCGCCCAACAAAAAACAAGTGAACAGCGGTCTCAGTCCGCAATTGCCGCTCGAAGCTTTGATTGCAATGGCAGGAAATTTCAAAGGCATTCCCAGCCAAGATGTTTGCCAGCTGATGTATATCCAACTTTCAGGTGGTCGCAATCCAGGCAAAGAAATGGCGATTGATCTGGATATCTCTGAGCTTACCGAGAAAACCATCGAAGGTGTGCACCGGTTACTGACCCGTTTTGCCAACCCTGAGACCCCATATGTGTCTCGCCCACGCCCTCAATTCGAAAGTCGCTTTGGCGATTATGATCATTTGGCACGGGTGGCGGCCTGGCGCGGTGTTGAGGGGGATAGCGAATGAGCATCCGTCAACGCACCACGGCACAGAAGACTGCAGCAGCCCCTGATACATCGGTCTGGGTGTCAGCAAATGCGGGCACCGGGAAAACGGGGGTATTGGTTGATCGCATATCGCGATTACTCCTAAGCGGTGTCCATCCTGAGCGCATTTTATGCCTGACTTTTACCAAGGCGGCCGCTGCAGAAATGGCCAACAGACTAAGTGCGCTGTTGAGTTCATGGTCGGCCATGGACGAGGAAAATCTGGGGGCTGAACTTCAGGCACTTGGTGAAATGCCCGTTGATGCCGAGAAGATCACCCGTGCCCAGCAGTTGTTTGCGATGACGTTGGAAGCGCCCGAAGGTCTGCGTATTCGAACCATTCATTCGTTCTGCGAATCCCTATTGGGTCGCTTTCCATTGGAAGCCCAGATCGCGCCTGATTTCAGGGTCATGGACGAACGTGATCAGATGGAATTGCAACGCGAAGCCCGCGACCACGTTTTAAATTCTGCCGAAGCACAAGGCACCGAATTGACTGAGGCGCTGCGATCCTTAGCCGCCTTGGTCGACGAAGCGGCGTTCGCCAGCCTGATTAAGGAATTGGATAATAACCGGGGTAAGTTTCGGACGGCACTTGCTCGACATGGCGGCCCTGCCGGGCTGATCCGCGCTGCCTACGAAGCCCTCGGCATTGAACCTGGACTGAGTGTGGATGAGGTATTGGTCCGTGCATCGACACTAGATGATACAAAACGCGCTGACATTGATCGATTGTGCGCCGCATGGGTCGAAGGCAGTCCCACCAATAAGAAAACAGCCGTTGGAATCCGAGACTGGCTAACACAGCCACCAGAACGCCGTGCCACCAGTTGGCGAACCGCATTCGCCAGTGCATTCATCACTCAAAAAAACGAGATGAAAGCCGACACAACATTGATGTCCAAGGGGGCAACCGCAGCCGACCCCAATGCCATCGACGTTGCGTATGCGTGCGCTGCGGACTGCCAAGCTGTGTTGGATACGCTGAAGGCGATCAATACTGCCGATGCGACTAAGGCCCTGATCGCCATCGGCGCGGCGCTGATTGAAAGTTATGAAGAGATCAAGCTCCAACGCGGACGGCTGGACTATGAAGATTTGATTGAGCGCGCATCGGGACTGTTAAACACACCCAGCGGTGTCAGTTGGGTGCACTACAAACTGGATGGCGGGATTGAACATGTCTTGGTCGATGAAGCCCAAGACACCAGCCCTGAACAATGGCGCGTGGTTGAGGAAATTACGTCTGAATTTTACGCGGGCGTCGGGCGGCATGAAGAAACTGTAGAAACACCGCGTACAATGTTCGCCGTCGGCGATGAAAAGCAATCGATCTATAGTTTCCAGGGCGCAGATCCCGCTATGTTCGGCGAAATGCGAGAACGTTTCGGTGCGCGTGCAAAAGCCGTTGATCAAATGTGGCGTCCAGTTGAGATGGCACAGAGTTTCAGATCATCCGAAGCCGTACTTGATGTTGTCGATGCCGTATTCGAATCGGATGAAACGCGTCAGGGTTTAAGTTTTGATGGGCGTCCCATCCATCATGTTTCTGCACGAACCGGGCAAGCGGGCCGTGTCTCATTGTGGGCAAAAGAAGAACCACACGAAGATGATGGCGACGATATCCCCTGGGATGTCCCGGTCGACTATTTGCCTGTGGACAGTCCTGAAGGTCGCGTTGCGGCACGCATCGCAGGTACAATCAAAGGCTGGATCGACAACGAAGAAATTTTGCCTGCGCAGGGACGCATTGTTCGTCCGGGCGACGTCCTTATCTTGGTTCAAAAACGTCGGCAATTCGCACAGTTGATGGTCGCTGCCCTGAAACAAGCGAGCATCCCCGTGGCCGGTCGCGACCGCATGATCTTGCCCGAACAACTGGCTGTCCAAGACTTAATTGCTCTCGGCAGACTTACCCTTTTGCCCGATGATGAACTCAATACTGCCATTGTTCTGAAGGGGCCATTGGTGGGGTTGGACGAAGATGCATTGTTTACTCTCGCCCATAATCGCGCTGGATTGTTAATTGACGAACTGCGGACGCGGCAGGATGAGCACCCCGATTTTAAAAGCGCATGGACAAAAATATCTGCATGGCGGGCGCGCGCCGATTTCATGCCGCCGTTCGAGTTCTTTGCCCGTATCCTTCGCGCCGAAGGGGGAGAAAAAGAACTCCTTCGTGCCCTTGGCCCCGATGCCGCAGAACCCATCGAAGATTTTCTGAGTGCTGCCATCGATTACGAGCGTGACCATGTACCATCTTTGGAAGGGTTCCTGCACTGGCTGCAGACGGGGGCATCAGAAGTAAAACGAGACCTTGAACAAGGACGGAACGAAGTTCGGGTCATGACAGTGCATGGTGCCAAGGGCCTGCAATCTGAAATCGTGTTCTTGGCAGATGCCTGCAGCGTGCCTGCCGCCCAAACCGACGACAAAATCAGCTGGTTCAGTGATGACAATGTACCGATTTGGCCCGTCGTTTCTGAAAATCACACGGAAGCGTTGAAAGCATTAAAAGACGCAAGACGTACAGCGACCATAGAAGAATACCGCCGCCTCCTTTACGTCGCGATGACGCGAGCCAAAGACCAATTGTTTATCACCGGGTTCACCGGCAAACGCAGCAACGCCAAGGAAACGTCTTGGTACGATATGATCGCTGACGTCATTGAGCCGATGGGCCAACCATTGATATCGGACAATGGTTCCGAATCCGTGGTCTTCGAGAAATCACAAACAGCACCACCCGATGGTCAATCACCCACGCATGATGCGCAGTCATCACTAGTCCCCATGCCGGACTGGGCCACAATCGGCCCTGGGGCTGAACCATTGCCCCCCAAACCGCTGAGCCCCTCGCGCCCTGATGATAAGGAACCCCCTGTCCGATCCCCGTTGTCAGAAGATGATGGCAATCGGTTTAAGCGGGGCCTTGCCGTACATGCGTTGATGCAAACGATCCCTGATTTGTCCCCCCAAAGCCGCAAACATGCTGTTCAACACTATCTTGCGCGACCCGGTCATGGTTTTGCCGAAGCTTTGCAAAACGAGATCGCCGGCGAGGTCATGGCGCTATTTGATGATCCGACGCTGAGCATCTTGTTTGGGCCAAATTCGCAAGCGGAAGTCCCGATTGTTGGCACCATCGACACGCCTGCAGGACCACGGGTCGTGTCTGGGCAAATCGACCGATTGGTCGACACTGGGTCTGAAATACTGATTATCGACTACAAAACGAACCGTCCAGCTCCGACAGACCCCGCGAATGTACCAGAAATTTACCTACGACAGATGGCTACTTATCGTGCCGCATTGCAGAATATTTTTATAAACAAACCGATTCGCCCCGTCCTATTGTGGACGGACGGTCCCAAGTGGATGGAATTGCAGGATAAACTAATGGCCCCCTACGCACCTTGACGGGATGCGGGGTGGTTCCTAGATTCAAGTTAAGAGTCGGCTCAGATAATTTGTGCCGGTCACATCATTTTTAATCTTTATATGGAGAGTCATCACATGCCCAAACAAGTCTCCGATGCATCATTTCAAGAAGATGTTCTTAATGCCTCTGGCCCCGTCGTTGTTGATTTCTGGGCCGAATGGTGCGGCCCTTGTAAGCAGATCGCACCTGCACTCGAAGAAATCTCTGCGGAAATGGGTGATAAAGTCACCATCGCCAAAGTGAACATCGATGATAACCCAGAAGCCCCCAGCACCTATGGTGTTCGTGGTATTCCAACATTGATCATGTTTAAAGACGGTGAAGTGGCTGATACCAAAGTTGGTGCGTTGCCGAAAAGCCAATTGGTTCAGTGGATCGAACAAAACCTTTAATCGATATCGACCGACGACCATGAATAAACCGAGCCCCGCCCATGGCGGGGTTCATCGTTTCCGGAGACCCAAAATGAGCCATCTTGAAATCAAACAAATCCCCGTCCTGAACGACAACTACGTTTATCTGGCGCATTGTCCCGATACAGATGATACGGCGATTGTTGACCCTGCTGTCGTCGGACCCGTATTAGATGGTTTGAAAGAAATGGGATGGACGCTCACGCATATCTTAAATACCCACCATCATGCCGATCACACGGGCGGCAATCTGGAACTCAAAGAAGCAACAGGCTGTACTATTGTGGGTCCACGGGCTGATCGTGATCGAATTCCTGGTATCGATGTCGAAGTTGGCGATGGTGACACCTATAAGCTGGGCAAGGCTGCTGCGAAGGTCTTTGATGTCCCCGGTCACACCAAAGGACACATCGCATACTGGTTCGAAGACTCCGATGCATTGTTCTGTGGCGATACGTTGTTTGTGATGGGCTGTGGTCGCCTGTTCGAAGGCACACCAGCACAAATGGTCAATTCACTGGCGAAATTCGATGCGCTACCCGATCAAACCCATGTCTACTGCGCGCATGAATACACCCAATCAAACGGTCGGTTTGCATTGACGGTGGAACCTCAGAACCAAGCGCTGATCGATCTGATGGCAGAGGTTAATGACAAACGTGCGCGGGATATCCCCACAGTGCCATCGACACTGGGACAAGAACGCGCAACCAACCCGTTCCTGCGTCCAACAAGCCCCGATCTACAATCGACAGTAGGGATGCTGGGTGCTGATCCTGTGGACGTGTTTGCAGAAGTTCGCCGTCGCAAAGATTCATTCTAAACGAACGGAAAAGGGCATCGATCAGTGTGGTCTGATGCCTCTGCGTCCGTAAATGACCCAGTAAATCAGTCCGACGAATAAACTACCGCCAACGATGTTACCAAGAGTGACAAACACCATGCTTTGTGTTGCCTCAGCAAAGCCTATGTTCACGCCGCCCGCCAACAAACCAACGGGAATCAGATACGCATTGGCGATGGAATGCTCAAACCCCAGTGCAACAAAAGCTGTTACTGGGAACGCTATTGCCAAAATTTTATCTGTTACCGAACGGGCAGCAAAGCACAGCCAAACCGCCAAGCACACCAGCGCATTACACAGTAATCCGCGGATAAATGATTCCATAGCGGGCAGTGCTACTTTTGCTTCGGCAATGCTAATGGCTGTTTCAGCAACCATCCCGTCAGCCAGGCTCAGCGTGCCTGACATCACCATCAAAACAGCCATTCCCACTGATCCAGCCACGTTCCCGACAAACACAATTAGCCAGTTTTTCAATAAAGCGCCGAACGTGATTTGACCATCAGCACATGCCATTACGATCAGATTATTACCCGTAAATAATTCAGCGCCAGCCACGATCACCAAAATCAGACCAAAGGAAAAAACAAAACCACCCAATAGACGAGCAGGCCCAAAGCCCAAGCCATGATCCGTCATGGCCACCGTATACAACATGCTACCAAACGCGATGAAAGCCCCTGCCAACAACGCGAGCATAAAGGTTGTTGCCGCTGGCAATGCAGCCTTGTCAGACGCCGCCGCTTCAACGCGCGCGATGATTTGTTCAGGCTTGTACGCATCAAGACCGGTTGGATTGGTAAGTGTATCGGCCACATCATCCTCCTTGTTGATCTTTATCGTATCAACAATCTAATGAATGGCTCATCCATGAACATTGTCATGGATCAAATTTCACGTGAAAGACCCATCCCGTGCGATACGCACGAGATGGGTTATTCTGTTATTTATGCTGCAGCTTCGGTTGAGACTTTACCAACGGCACGATCATAATCTTCCATCATATGACGGCAGATATCGCCAGGCTTGAATGTGTAGTCACCGATAACACTCACTGGTGTGACTTCAGCAGCTGTGCCCGTCAGAAAGCATTCTGTGGCATTAGCCATTTCTTCGGGCATTATCGCGCGTTCGACGACCTCATAGCCGCGCTTTTTGGCTAGATCAATGACAGTGCGGCGAGTGATACCGTCGAGGAAACAATCAGGAGTAGGAGTATGGATTTTGCCGTCATTCATGACAAAGAACACGTTTGCGCCCGTCGCTTCAGCGATCTGACCACGATAATCCATCATCAACGCATCTTGGAACCCATCGGCCTCGGCTTGGTGTTTTGACAATGTACAGATCATATAAAGCCCTGCCGCTTTGGCGTGAACGGGTTCTGTTTCAGGGCTAGGGCGCTTCCATTTCGAAATCTGCAGCGTGATTCCATTCATGCGTGCTTCTGGCGTGAAATAAGACGGCCATTCCCATGCTGCGATCGCAACGTTGATCTTGTTGGTCTGCGCTGAGACACCCATCATCTCGCTTCCCCGCCAGGCAATAGGGCGAAGGTAAGCTTCGCTGATACCGTTCGCCTCACAAGTCTGGATGCAGGCGGCGTCGATTTCTTCGATGCTGTAAGGAATTTCAAAATCCAATTCTTTGGCTGAGTAGAATAACCGCTCGGTATGCTCACGGAGTTTGAAAATCTCACCGTTGTACATCCGTTCGCCCTCAAACACAGAAGACGCGTAATGCAAACCATGGGTGAGCACATGGACCTGGGCGTCGCGCCAATCGACGATTTCGCCGTTGTACCAGATCTTTCCATCACGATCAGCAAAGTTTGAAGCAGCCATTGTAATATTCTTTCGTGTTTGTTGGATGTTTGTATTTTATCTTGCGTGGTTTAGCAGTATTTAAAATTTATGTCAACAATACTGACCAATATATTTTTATCACATGCACCATGTTCGATGGACATGCCTGACGATGCCTCTTAAAAGTTTGGCATGTCAGATGCTCCAGCCCGCGGTCGTCCCCGTGCAAACCCCTTGTTCCTTCGCGACGAAGATCTTCGTGAAGCGATTGAGCTTTTGTTTTTTGCTTATCGAGATTTCACGGGCGAAGCCGACGCGATCTTAGAAAAGTTCGGGTTTGGCCGCGCACATCACCGCGTGATTTATTTTGTCGGTGCCAACATCGGTATATCGGTTGGTGAATTACTGAGTATTCTGAAAATCACCAAGCAAAGCCTTTCCCGTGTTCTAAGCCAACTCATGGACGAAGGCTTCATTATTCAAGAAACCGACGATAAAGACCGCCGTAAACGTCGCCTATACCTGACTGAAAAAGGTGCATCGCTGGAAAAAGAGCTCACCGATCAACAGAGCCAGCGAATCGCAGCAGCATACAGTCGCTCTGGTGCCGAGGCTGTTGCCGGTTTTCGAACTGTGTTACGCGACATCATCAACGAAGAAGACCGTGATCGCGTCGCACAGCATACCGAAGACCCCGAGCCACGATCTGCTTAACGGACGATGACCAATGCGCTATTGCGCGTTACACTCACATCATGACCACTAATTCGATACAACATGATCTCATGCCGCATATACTCGTCGTCGACGATGATGACAGGCTACGTGACCTTTTGGTGAAGTTCCTGGGCGACAATGGCTTTCTCGTCGCAGCAGCCGCTGACGCGATGGAGGCTCGCCGCCTTATGCAAGGCCTGGCCTTTGACCTCATCGTGTTGGATTTAATGATGCCCGGAGAAAGCGGTTTGGAATTTGCCGAAAAGCTCAGGACAACCAGCACGGTCCCAATTCTGATGCTGACTGCAATGGCAGAATCCGAAGACCGTATTCGTGGCTTAGAAACAGGTGGCGACGATTACTTAACAAAACCGTTTGAGCCTCGAGAATTGGTATTACGGATCAAGAGCATCTTAAAGCGCGCGCAACCTGAGCCCTTGCCCATTCGCGATATCGTTCTGGGGGATGCCGTTTTTTCACCTGAACGCGGAGAAATGACCAGGCATCGTCGCCGCGTCCATCTGACAGATCAGGAAGCCGCGTTATTGCGCGCATTGGCAGCCCGCCCAGGTGTTGTTTTATCCCGAGATGATCTCGCCAACGCAGCAGATGGTGAAACTGAAAGCCGTGCAGTTGATGTGCAAGTCACACGCTTGCGTCGTAAGATCGAAAAAGATCCACGTGAACCCAGATATTTAAAGACCGTTCGCGGCAAAGGATATGTGTTGTGGCCAGACAGCCATTAAGCCAAGCCGTCAAACGGTTCCTGCCAAAATCACTTCTTGGTCGGTCCTTGCTGATCATTGTGACGCCACTCATCTTGTTGCAATTGGTTTCAGCGATGATCTTTTTCGAAACCCATTGGGATAAAGTCACACTGCGTCTTGCAAAATCTGTGGCTGGTGATGTCGCTGCTGTGGTTACGCTGTTACGACAATTCCCGGACCCTGAGAACCGAGTCTGGATCAGCCGATTGGCGAGCCGTCATATGGAATTCCAGTTAGAATTTGACGAAGACAGAATTCTTCCCAACAAATTAGCCAAGCCCGAAGGCCTGCTCGAGGAAATGCTGGCCGCATCTTTAACATCATTTGTGAGCAAACCATTCACTGTCGATAGCAGATCCCTTGATCGTTACGTCATCATTGATATCCAGTTGGCCAATGGCGTGCTTCGTGTAACCACAACCAGAAAACGCTTATTCAGTTCAACAACTTACGTTTTTGTGATTTGGATGGTTGGCACTTCGCTTATCCTATTTGCAGTCGCGATGATGTTCATGCGCAACCAAGTAAAGCCTATTCGCAGATTGGCGAATGCCGCTGATGATTTCGGCAAGGGGCGATATCTTCCGGATTTTAAACTCGAGGGAGCAACTGAAGTCCGCCAAGCTGCGGCTGCCTTTATCGATATGAGGGACCGGATCCAACGCCAGATCAATCAACGCACAGATATGTTGTCCGGTGTCAGCCATGATCTACGCACCCCACTGACACGTATGAAACTTCAATTAGAAATGTCATCAGGAGACGACTCTACGGACGCATTAAAGGGCGATATCGCAGAGATGGAACGGATGCTTGAGGGGTACCTTGCCTTTGCCCGGGGTGAAGGTGGTGAAAAACCTGTCATGACGGATTTATCGGCTCTTCTTCAAGATGTCGCAGACAGGGCGCGGCGTAACAATGCCCGCATCGACCTACATACCGAAGGACGCATCGATTTAACCTTGCGGCCCAATGGGTTCGGGCGTTGCATCACCAACTTGGTCGAAAATGCCAACCGATATGCAGAACATATTTCGATCCGTGCCGGGGTGCGTGATGACGGCGTTGAAATCGTTATTGATGATGACGGCCCAGGTATTCCAGAAGACCAACGTGAAGAAGTTTTCCGCCCGTTTTACCGCCTGGAAACATCTCGGAATCCAGGTACGGGGGGCGTGGGTTTGGGATTATCCATTGCCCAAGATTCTGTTCGAACCCATGGCGGAGAGATCACCCTCGAAGATTCCCCTATGGGCGGTCTTCGCGCCCGGATCAGATTACCAATTTAAGCCCCATTAAGACCAAGGGCGTTCTTCGTTAATTGACCACGGGTCGGCATCTTTTGGCCAAACCGGACGCGCGATCTTTTCGTGCGGCAATTCTGCCATGTCCCACATGATCGTGCCTTCGGCAGCGCAGTAGATGATCTTTTTCGCGATCGGCTCGTACGCTGCATAAAAATGCTGCATCGATTTTACAATCAAAATGCGCTGTTTCACGGGATCAATGCCAAATATCTCAAAGAAATTTGGTGATACATTCTGTGTTCGTGCAGCATGGACGATGATATCGATGCCTTCCGCGTGTATCCACGCCGCATCACCCATCTTGCGGGACGACCCTGACAGTCCTTCGACCGACGCATCGCGGAGAATCTTGATCACTTCGACGTTCAGGTCTAACGGCTCCCCTGATACGGGGCCCGATTTACCGCCAAGACGAAGTGAGAATTTAGCACCCTCACCGGCACCAACACATATCCCTGTCGCAACGGGATCCCAAATTCCACCCACAGCCGCCATGCCGATGCCGCGTTCTAACATGCGGCGGACGATGAATGTGCTATCACCAGGACCACCGCCACCGGGGTTATCAGCCATATCTGCGATGACAACAGGGCCATCTCCTACTGCCAGTGCATCTGTAATTGCAGTTTCGGGATCGACACAGTTGGGCGTGATTTCATCACGGATATCCCAGAGTTCACGGCCCAGTTTTTCAGCCAAGGCATCACCCTCGGCTTTGTTGTTATTCGTCACAACAACGACGCGGGTTCCTTCTGCAGGCACATCACCCCAGGGGAAACCATGCCCCAAAGAAACCGACAATACATCGCCCTGCCCCTCTAGCGAGGTCATGAGGTCGACGAATGATCTCATCGGTTCACGTGTCGTATGAAAACACCCGATCATGCGGCAATCAAAGATGCTGATGACTGGCTTCAATGTACCTTCGAACGTCGTCTCCATGATTTTCCAAAGATCATCAGCACGTTCTCGGCTATCGGTGTGCGGATATTCCTTATAGATCACGAGGGCCGAGATATCTTCGATAAACTGGCGTGTGATATGGCAATGTAGATCGAACTCAACACCAATCGGTGCGTCAGGACCTATGATTTCGCGAATACGGTGGGTAAGGTCCTCTTCACAGTCATCGTAACCATCAGCCACCATCGCACCATGCAAGCTGAGCATCACGCCATCCACTGGCATCGCTGCACGCAAATCATCTAAGATTTCATCGCGCAAATCCTCGTAAACTGTACGAACCGTTAAACCCGATGGCGTTGCAAATGCTGACAAACTTTCGACCACTTCCCAGCCTTTGGCCCGGGCATACTCGCGCCACATCACCAGAGGCGCGCCGAACATGTGCGGCACATCGCCGTGTTCACCATTTCGAACCAAGTGTGACGTCTCAAAAGATGACAGGTCCGTTGGCAATGGGGCACCCGTGTGGGTTTCCGTCCCAAGACAGGCAGTGAAAATCTTCATAGCGGGCGTCCTTCGAAAATGAAACTAAGTGGAAAGCTGGGCGATGTTTGGAATCGGTCGTGCGGTTCTTGGGTTGGAAGCCAAAACACGTTCAAGCGCCGCTGCAACTTCAAGAACATGACGATCAGCACCTGGTGGTCCCAGAACCTGAATACCGAACGGCATACCCTCGGCATCAATGCCACATGGCAATACGCAGCCACACGTGGCCGCCATAGTGGGTGCATATGACAACGCCAACCAGCGCATATACGTTGGCATTTCCACACCATCAATTTCAGATACGTACCATTCTGCGTGAGGGAAAGGTGTCGTCGCCGCTGCTGGGCAAATCACCACATCAACGTCTTCGAATAAGCTCAGCCAGTCACGGGTAATCCGGGTTTGCGCGACGTGAGCATCGGCAACGTCCTGCATATTATACTCAAGGCCGCGGTCCACGTTATCGACTACGTTGGGACTGATATCATCTCGGCGCGTGCGCACCCGTTCACCGTGCGCAGCGACAAACGCGACACCCCGAAGGACTTCGAAACATTCATGCACGCCTTCAAAATTTGGATCACGATCCTCAGCCCCAGCAAACACATGACGGAACGTCGAGACTCGCTCTTCGAACAACGCACGGTACGCATTCGATACCGGTGCCGCACCTAAATCAGCGGAAATAATGGCGCGAATAGAGCCCAAATCGGCGTCCTGAATAGGATCAAGCAACGAAGCATCAATTCCGGTTGAAAATGGATCGCGCGGATCAACGGATGTTTGCGCTGCCAACAGCAATGCTGCATCGGCAACGTTGCGCCCCATCGGACCAAGGACTGAGAACGGGAGCAATCCCGTCGGCTTGTTCTCAGCGGGCACAACGCCAGGCGATGGCCGGAACCCGACAACACCGCTATAAGCAGCAGGAGTTCGAAGGCTTCCGCCATAATCGGAGCCACTGGCAATCGGCATCATGCCCGTCGCAAGCGCCACAGCCGACCCACCAGATGATCCTGCACAGGTTTTCATCGGATCGAACGGATTGCCCGTCGCACCGAACACTAGGTTTCGCGTATTCGCACCAGCACCAAATTCTGGCGTGTTGGTTTTGCAAAAAACGATTCCACCTTCGTCGCGGACATTCCTGACAGACACCTGATCTTGTTCAGGTACGTTGTCTTCATAAAGTTTTGAGCCATAGGTGGTTCGCAGACCTTCGGTGGCCTCTAAGTCTTTAATCCCAATGGGAAGTCCATGAAGCAATCCAAGAGGCTCACCCGCCATGACATCGGCCTCAGCCGCCTTGGCCTCGTCGCGGGCCCGCATGTAGCATTCAGACACAACCACATTCAGCGTTGGATTGACCGCTTCGATACGATTAATGCAGCTATCGAGCAGCTCTACCGGGGAAATTTCCTTTGATCCGATCATACGTCGGAGATCAACAGCGTTCTGGTCGCAAAGTTCACTCATTAAGATTTCGGTGTGTCACCGCTCCCTAAATCCCACCAAAGGCCCGTCATCATCTGCAAACCTTGGCGGCAAATTTCCGGTAAAACGTGTTCATTCGGTGCGTGCTGCGAGCAACCGGCGTATGAGTGCGGCACCCAAATTGTGGGCAGTTCCAAGACTTCTGCAAACACGTCATTCGGCAATGTGCCGCCTAAATTCGGCAACACCGCAACTTCTTGGTCCGTGGTTTTCTCAATAGATTTAATTGAAAATTGTGCCCACGGGTGATCGGGATCCAGACGTGTCGCGTTCATGTAATCACGCTCGGCCTCTAACTCGATCTGATTAAATCCCTGTGCATCCAAATGCTTACGCAACGATGGCAAGAACGTCATCGGGTCGGTGCCCGCAACATAACGAATATGCCCATGCGCCACAGCCTTGGGTGGGATCGCATTGACCGGATTACGCGGATTACCCGTTACGAACGAACGTACTTCGAATGTGTTGGAGCCAAAGACTTTTTCTTCGGACGTTAATCCCGGCTCGCCCCAGTCTTCATCGATATCGGGGGAATTTTCACCGCCATCAATCTTGAGTTTGGAAATCGCAAGGCGAACCGAATTGGTCATCGGTTGCGGTCGCCATTCTTCGATCAACAGCTTTCCGCGCGCATCGGTAATAGTTGCAAGCGCGTGCGCCATAATGATCCCAGGATTGGCAAGCAAACCACCCCAGTTGCCAGAATGATGACCACCACCGCGAAGTTCCAACGTCATGGTGAAGTTGAAGACACCGCGTGATCCCATAAAGATCGTCGGTTGTTCGGGGCGCAAACGTGGGCCATCCGATGCGATAAAAACATCCGCCTTAAATAGATCTTTGTTTTGCGCGCAAAATTCTTTGAGGCCTGGAGAGCCGCATTCTTCGCCTGTTTCGATCAGGGCAACAACGTTAAAGCCAAGATGTCCGCGCTGTTCCAAGACAGCTTTGATCGCTGCCAGATTGATGGTGTGCTGCGCCTTGTTGTCTGCTGTACCACGTCCGTACCAACGGCCGTTTTCTTCGGTCATATTCCAAGGGCTTAACCCTTCTTGCCACTGATCGTCGTAGCCACGCACAACATCACCGTGACCATACGTCATAACGGTCGGCAAGCTTGGGTCTTCGGTCCGTGTCGCGACGAGGAATGGGCCTCCATCGGGACGTGGGTTTTCGTGAATAACGCAATCGAAACCAAAGTCACTCAGATATGGTGTGAGTTCTTCTTCCAGATAGCGATAGAGTTCGGGCCTTTTGTCAGGCTCTGGGCTTTCGGTGCGGATTGCCACTCGACGGGCTAGATCTTCTCTGAACGTCCCGTTATCGAAGTATTCCTCAATTGCTGAGATCGCCGTGTCTCGACCTGCCGTCGACATCATGGACGCCATGCCGTGCCCTCTTCGCCTAAATCCCAATAAACACCAGTCACCAACTCCATTCCTTCGCGGGTCAGGGACCATAAAATATGCTCGTCCGGTGCGTGTTGAGAGCACCCGGTATAGCTAAGCGGCATCCACACAAAGGGAATACCCAACACATCTTGGAACACATCATTGCAGATGGAACCGCCCGAATTCGGTATCATCACAGGGATTTCACCCGTCGTCCGCGTCACGGACGTGCACATCCATTCAGCCCACGGATGTTCAGGCGGTGTTCGCGCGGCCAAGAATACAGCGTCATTACCCGCAGGTGGGTCAACGATCTCGATCATATCGAAGCCGTTAGCATCCAAATGCTTGCGCAGATTGGAGCGAATATTTTCATGGTCAGTTCCGACGACGAACCGCAACTGGCAATTGGCACGTGCACGCGGAGGGATCGCATTGACGGGGTTAGACGGATTACCCGTTACAAATGACAGCACTTCAAAACTGTTCCACGCATAAACTTTTTCAGCAGATGTCAGACCTGGTTCACCCCAATTCTCGTCAATCGTTGGCGCATCTGCGCCACCATCACGGTTCACACCATTCAGAGCTTCGCGCACAGAATTCGACATGGGGCCGGGAGACCAACCATCGACTTGGATTTTGCCATTCGCATCGGTGATCGTAGAAATTGCGTGTGCCAGCATGATCCCTGGATTGGCAAGCAAGCCACCCCAGTTTCCAGAATGATGACCACCATCACGCGCGACAATCTCAAGATCGAAATTCAAACAACCGCGATTGCCCAGGGTCAGGTTTGGTTTGGCGATGTTGACGCGCGGGCCGTCAGACGCGAAATACGCATCGGCCATAAAGGCATCTTTATGGGCCGCAACGAGTTCTTTTAAGCCTTTGGAGCCGTTTTCTTCACCCGTCTCGACCATGAATTTGGAATTGAACCCAAGTTTTCCTCGGGTCGCTAAGACGGACTTGATCGCCCCCATGTGCGTCGTGTGCTGGGCTTTATTATCTGCTGTGCCCCGACCGTAAACTTTATCGCCGTCGCGACTAAGCACCCACGGCCCCTCGCCCTTTGTCCACTTGTCAGCTTGACCACGTACCGCATCACCGTGACCGTACCCCAAGATCGTCGGCAAAGATGGGTCTTCGATCCGGGTTGCCAACAACACCGGGCCTTGGCCTTCGAATGGATTGTCATAAACCTTGACGTGGTAACCCATAGCTTCGAAATCAGGTCGGATGAAATCTTCTAAATACCGATAAAGCTCCGGCAGTTGAGATGCCTCTTGGCTTTCGGTTTCTACTGCAACGCGCTGTTTTAAGGTTTCGAAGTACCCCGCATCATCATCAAACCACATAAGGGCATCGGCGATGGCATCTTGGCGTGATGTCATGATGCGGCTCGTGCTGCTTCGCCACCCTCGTTATAGAGATGGCATTCGACGTGACCGTTAGGCCGCGTAAAGACACTCGGCTTTTGTGTTTTACACATGTCCATCACCTTAGAGCACCTGGGATGGAATGTGCAGCCACTCGGCGGATCAACCGGGTTCGGATAAGCCGCCCCAAGCTGGGTATCTGGGATACTGAGTGATGGGTCAGGCGTTAAAACCGAATCCAATAGCGCGCGCGTATACGGATGTTCAGGGTTGTCGAACAAGTTCGCCGTAGTCGTTTGTTCTACGATTCTCCCCAAGTACATCACAGCGACACGGGTCGCGATATGTTCCACCACCGCCAAGTTGTGACTGATCAGAATATACGTCAGGTTCAATTCTTTTCGGAGATCCTGCAACAGATTCAAAATTTGCGACTGCACAGACACATCGAGTGCCGACGTTGGTTCATCACAGATGACGACTTCGGGTTTATTGATGAGCGCACGTGCGATTGCGACGCGCTGGCGTTGACCGCCGGATAACTGGTTTGGGTAATTTCGATAGACACGCTTTGGCAAACCCACCAAGTTCATGATCTCAAGCACTTGGCGTTCCACATCAGCAGAGCTGGTTTTACCCTGCACACGCAACGGTAATGAAATGATATCGGCGATGTTCTTGCGCGGGTTCAATGATGAATATGGGTCTTGGAAAATCGGCTGTACTTTACGCGCCATTTCCAAACGTTCCATGGAACCAACAGGTTGGCCTTCTAGAACGATCTCACCGGACGTCGTATCTAACAGTCCCAGCAACATCTTAGCCAAGGTCGACTTTCCACAACCGGATTCACCAACCAAGCCCAGCACTTCGCCACGCTCTACGTTCAAATTGATTCCATTAACAGCATGCAGCGGTTTTTTCTCTTTGAAGAAACCCGCAGAAATCATAAAGGTCCGCGTGACGTCTTTGGCTTCAAGAACGAAATCTGACATTATGCTGCCCCCTTGGCGAAGTTGGCGGCGCATTGATCTTTGTCCAAGATACACCGATAGACGTGCCCATCTTCTATACCAGCCTGAAACTCGACATTTCCGCTCATGCACGCGTTATTGCTATAGCGACATCGCTCGGCAAAATGGCACCCATCGAGATCACCCACCAGCGATGGCACGATGCCAGGAATCGACCCCAACGGCGATCCACGCTCGGTTTTCCCCGGAATTGGAATACATTCGAGCAAGCCCTGCGTATATGGGTGCGTTGGATTTTCAAACACTTGTGTCGCTGTGCCCGTTTCAACAATCTGCCCGGCATACATCACCGCAACCCGGTCAGCGACACGCGCCACGACACCCAGGTCATGGGTGATCAAAATCATGCCCATGTTGAATTCTTTTTGAAGTTCCGCGAGCAACAATAGAATTTGTGCCTGAATGGTGACATCAAGTGCCGTCGTCGGTTCGTCAGCAATGATCATTTCAGGGCCGCACATCAATGACATCGCGATCATCACACGTTGACGCAATCCACCCGATAATTGATGAGGATATTGACCCAGTCGACTTGCCGCCCCGGTGATGCCAACTTTTTCTAGCAAAAATATCGCACGCTCACGCGCTTCGTCACCACTCACACTACGATGACGCAGAAGCGCTTCCATCAACTGGTTGCCGATGGTGTACGCTGGGTTAAGAGATGTCATCGGTTCTTGGAAGATCATCGCCATCTTGTTACCGCGAATGTCAGACATTCGCCGGTCTGACGCTTTGGTCAGATCTTCACCATCCAACACCAACTTTTTTGCTGATCGTGTTGCTTTGCTCGGCAACAAATCCATCAATGCCAGTGACGTCAGCGATTTACCACAACCAGATTCACCAACGATGCATAATGTTTCGCCACGACCCACACTAAAATTCAGGCCCTGCACAGGGTGCAGCATGCCAGACGAAACGGGGATATCGACCTTGAGGTCTTCAACTTCGAGTATTGCGCTCAATTTCTGTTCTCCGGTGCCGTCACATCACGAATACCATCGCCCAATAGGTTAATCGCCAAGATGAGTGCAAACAGCGCTGCACCAGGAATTCCGACCAACCAAGGGTCAAAGAACATCATGCCTTTGCCTTCTGAAATCATCAGTCCCCAGCTTGGCGCAGGAGGCTGAACACCCAGCCCCAAGAACGACAGGGCAGCTTCCAACAAAATGGCGTGGGCCATTTCAAGCGTCGCAACCACGATCAAATGGTTGGCAATGTTCGGCATAATTTCTGTCATGATGATGCGGAATTTCGAACAGCCAGCCGCCTGCGCTGCCGCTACATAATCCAGATTTCGGACCTGTAGCGTGGTACTTCGCATCACAACCGCAAAGCGATCCCAAATCAAGAGTCCAAGGACCCATATCACAATCCAAAGGGACGAGCCGACCAGCGAGACGACCGCCAACGCCACCAGAATCACCGGCATCGAAAGCCGAACAGTAATCAAATAATTGACGACCATGTCGACCCGACCACCAAAATATCCGGCAGCAACCCCAAGCGTTGTACCAATCACACCGGAAATCAGCATTGCCGCAAAGCCGATAAGCAGGGAAATCTGCGCCCCATGAACCAAACGGGTCAGGTAATCGCGGCCCTGTAAGTCCGTACCTAATGGATGGACAGGATTAACCTTGGGGCCATCGTGCCACATTGGTGGCACCATCTTATTGCTTAGATCCTGGTCAAGAATAGGATGAAAATTGGTTAGATACGGTGCAAAGATAGCCATACCGAATATCAAGAGTAGGATTGCACCGCCGATAATAATACCGTAGTGCCCAAAGACACGTCTTCGCATAGCTGACATCGCTGACGGTTCGTTTGCTTGTTCTGGCGTCGTCGTGACATTCGGCACCGAAGATGTCTTTTTGTTACCTGTATCGGACATATTAATTCACCCGTATCCGTGGATCGAGCCAAGCGTTCATTATGTCCGCCAGGAACGTGATTAAAATGTAAATGATGCTGAGAACCAGAACGATCGCCTGCATCATCGGCAAATCTGCGCGCTGAATGGATTCCCAAGCCAGGAATCCAAGTCCGTTAATAGCAAAAATGGTTTCGATGACAATCGAGCCACCCAGCATAAAACCAAACTGCACGGCTGCGAGAGAGACCACAGGAATGATCGCGTTCCGTAATGCGTGCTTGAACAACACGGTTACGGGGCGGAGGCCTTTTGCTTTTGCTGTGCGAATATAATCAGAGCCCAGCACCTCTAGCATACCAGCCCGAGTCAGGCGCATCACACCAGGCGTCACATAATACCCAAGGGCAATAGAAGGCATGATGAAGTTCATCCAACTACTAGTCCCTGTAATGGGTAACAATCTAAAGGTGATCCCAAGAAAGAATATAAGGATCAGCGCAAACCAGAAACTTGGTAATGCTTGTCCAATGACTGCAATCGTCAATGCAATGCGATCAATAATGGAGTTGGGTCGGATCGCCGCGACAACACCCAATGGAATAGCCAAAATCAAAGCAAAGGTAATTGCCGTACCGCCAAGAATCATCGTGTTAGGAAGGCGGGCGAAGATCACCTCTGACACATCCGTTTTCAGATAATGTGACCGGCCAAGATCGCCTTGCAACGCGTTACCCAGCCAACTTAAATATTGAACAATAATCGGTTGATCGTAACCGTAAACGCGGCGGATATTCTCGATATCTGATTGTGTTGCCGTTTCCCCAGCAAGCGCCATCGCGGGATCTCCGGACAAATAAATCATGGAGAATGTGAGTAGTGACACGGTCAACGCGACCAGCACAGCGACTCCCAATCTTCGCAACGCAAATTTCAACATTCGGGAACGCCCCCGCTTTCGTTTCCGTTAAAAATAGAAAGGCCCGACGGCAATGCCGCCGGGCCCATTTCTCTAACCGACGTTATTTCCACTTAGCGGTATAAAACCGTGGAATTTCGTCAGGTGTGGTTTTGAAGTCGAGGTCTTTGCTGAATGCGTAGTACTTGGCATACGTAAACATTGGCAGCCAATACAGCTCTCCCGAAATCTTCGTGAGCGCTTTTTTGTACTCAGCTTCACGTACAGCCAAATCGGTCGACGTATCAGCTTTTTCCAACGCAGCAATGACTTCTGGATCTTTTGCCGGATCGTCACGACCACCAGAGAAGAAGTGGCTGGTGATAGCCGACACATCAGGAATGGAGTTAGAGCCCCAAGTCATGTGGTTGATTGGGGTAGTTCCCTTCCAAACCAGATCACGCAGTTTGCGATACTGCATGTAGTTCATCTTTGCTTTGATGCCGATTTTTGCGAGATCGGAAATCACAGCCTCTGTGAATTCGCGCTGACGATAGGCATAGATATCGAACTCAAAGCCTTCTGGATAACCAGCTTCAGCAAGAAGCTTTTTGGCTTTCTCTGGATTGTAGTCCCATGTTGGCACGTCTTGCGCACAACCGAACTGGTCAGGGTGACATGCAGATGGAATGACAACAGATGCCGGACCAACCAGATTTTTCACGATGCTTTCGCGGTTGATCGCATGTGCTACAGCCATACGAACTTTTTTGTCCATGAAGTATTTCTGACCAGAGTCACCATCAACATCGAACGCCATATACGAAACACGCATGGTTTTAGCGTTTTCAACCGTGACCTGACCGGATTCGTTTAAACGATCCGCTTGGTCTTTTGGAACGTCCCACATCCAATCGATGGCACCGGTGAGGAGCTCAGCGATCTGGGTGTTCCCTTCTTTGATGGTACGGTAAACGAGATTGCCGATTGCTGGCGTGCCCTTTGGACCATTCTTCATGTAGTTTTCGTTGCGCTTCATGACGATCTTTTCGCCAGCAACAATTTCAGTGATTTGATAAGGGCCTGTGCCTACTGGCTGAACCGTACCAAAATCCTGCTTGCCTTCAGCATTCTTTGGCGCGCTGTCATAGTGCCCTTCAGGCATCATGAACACAGCTTGCGCAAAGTATGCGAGTGCAGCTGGGAACGGTTTGTGTAGATGAATACGAACACTGTTCGGACCCGTTTGCTCTGCATCCTTCATCCAACTGACGTTCTTAAATGTCAAAACGCCGTTGTCTTTGTTAGAAACGTGTTTAACCGTATAGACCACATCTTCAGGACCAAACTTAGATCCATCATGGAACACAACGTCTTCACGCAGATCGAAATCGATGGTGACGTTATCTACCCACTTGAAGCTAGTCGCCAACAGCGGCTTAAATTCACCGGTGTCCAAGTCACGGAACAGAAGACCATCCCATACCGTATTGCCGATAATCACAAGTTCACGGGTGTTGTTGTAGTAAGGGTCAGCGACAGCTGCTTCCCTATCTGTTGTCCAAACCAATGTATCGTTGGCTTTTCCTGCCATGACTGACGGCGCCGCGATCACGGTCGCTGCCAGTGCAATGGCTGTGGTTGCTAATAATTTGCGGAACATATTTGCTCTCGCCTCCCTGCTTTTACTGGCATTACGCATGCCACTCGCGTGGGCCGGATAAATGGCCCGCTACTGAATCAATTGTTCGACGATTTCGAGCTAGAGTCCATGCATTAAAGAAATCGACGCTCAAAAAGAACATTGATGAATGCCCCTTTCATCTACGTTCGCCAGTTATTATTGTATTACAATGCAATACAGCGTAACGTAATGCAATTATCGTATGCAGGTACAGCGGGTGCCGTCAAGCCGCCAGGATTTAGATGAGCAAGCGAAAATCAACAATTGAGTCAGATGCGGAATTGGGTGAAACATCTTTGTGCACACAAAAACCCAGTGCGCTTTATGTTGGATCGCTCGAAAAAGGTTTCCGGGTTTTGTCTGCATTCGGCGACTCAGATGCAGCATTGGGCGTAACCGAAATTGCGTTGCGAACGGGCTTGGACAAAAGTGCAGCCCAACGTTTTTCAAACACATTGCACCAATTAGGCTATTTGGAAAAAGAAGAACAAACCCGACGCTACCGCCCGGCAAGAAAGCTGATGGAGTTTGCATTTACCTATCTTCGGCATAGCTCACTGAGCGCAATCGCCATGCCGCGACTGATTGAAGCTGGTAGCATTTTCATGACGACCGTTAACTTGGCTGAACGTATCGATAATGAGATGATCTATACCGTACGTATTCCGCACCAGAACGCATCCTATGTCGCTACGGTGCCAGGACGCAAAGTACCAATTACTTGCACAGCCCCAGGGCTCGCATATTTATCCCGAATGGATCACAACGAAGCTATGGATATCGTCGAAAAATCCGAACGAAAAAAATTCAGACCATCAACAATCATTGATGTGAAAAAAATTGCAACGATCATCCGACGAAGCAAAAAAGATGGCTTCGCAGTAACTTATGAACAGTTGCTGCCTCGTGAAATAAGTGTTGCCGCCCCTGTTCTCGATACTCACGGCTTTCCACTCGCCGTCGTTCATATCCCCGCCTATAGCCCGGGTTGGACAGTTGAAGATGCGCGGAAAAAAATAGGCCCTCTTGCGGTGGAAACAGCAGACAAGATATCGAGCGCCCTAATGACATCCAGTCATTGAGGCATTGCTTAACCAACTAAGGAGTTGAAATGACTTTTCGAGTTCTCACCGGTTTGTTCGGACATGAAAGCAATGCATTCTCAAAGCTTTCAACAACTTTGGATAATTTTGAAAACTACCTTTTAGCATTCGGCGATGATGTCCCCGCCGCAATAGAGGGTGCACAGATTGAGCCCACGGGTGTCGAACAAGCCGCAGAAATACACGGATGGAAACTAGTGCGATCCATCGTCGCCTGGGCGACACCGTCTGGCCCAGTGGCACGCGATGCATGGGATAAAGGCCGGGCTGCGATACTAGAGGCAGCCAAAAACGGTGCCATCGATGGTGTGTTGTTAAATCTTCATGGCGCGATGGCAACAGTAGACCACGCCGATGCCGAGGGTGTTTTACTCTCAGACCTTCGAGACGTCATCGGTCCGAATATCCCTGTGGCAATCACATTGGATCTTCATGCCAACGTTACCGATTTGATGACTGAACATGCAGATATTATCTGCGCCTACCGAACTTATCCGCACATTGATCAGGTCGCGACATCGTTGCGCGCAGCCGCGGTGCTTGATCGTACGATGAAGGACGAGGTTAAACCAACGGTCGTTACCGTCCGGCGCGATACCATTGATGGCCTGGATGATGGCCGAACCACGACCAAGAACCCTATGACAGAATTGCTGGCTCGGGCTGAAAAACTTGAGAGCCAAAACGACGGCGTTTTACTCGTCAGCATCCACGCCGGTTTTACACCCGCCAATTTATACGAAGCAGGACCCACAGTGTCTGTTACCGGCGACGGCAATGACCCACGGTTTAAAGCCATAGCCGATGAATATATGGATTATGCCTGGGAAACCCGGCATTTCGATTCCAACACTTACCTGAGTGTTGTTGACACAATCGCTGAAATTAATCGTCTACTGACGACTGTCGACGGCCCCATCGTGGTTGCCGATTTCTCAGATAACCCAGGTTCGGGCGCTTATGGTGATTCGACGTTCTTGCTCAATGGCCTGCTCGAAGCCGACATTCAGAATGCGTGCTTTGGAACGATCTGCGACCCTGAAGCTGCAGCGGCTCTAATCGAAGCGGGCGAAGGTAACACTGCAACTGTCATGCTCGGTGGCAAGTCCGACCCCACCTTTGGCCCTCCGATTGAGGTTACGGGCACCGTCACCAAAATTACTAATGGAACCTATTTGGCGCTTGGCCCCCGGTGGCGTGGCGTCACACACCATTTAGGACCGACGGCTATCCTGACGGTTGGTGGCATGGAAATCATCGTCGCATCCAATAGACTACAACTCACCGAAGTTGAGGCGTTTACCCATGCCGACATTGATCCGCGCGAGCGACGTGTTGTGGTCGTGAAATCAATGCAGCATTTCAGAGCTGCGTTTGAGCCTATCGCAGCTGCCGTTGTGATATGTGATGCGGGCGCACTTGCCAGCCGCGACATCTCAAAGCTTCCGTTCACAGAGCTTAGGCGACCGATTTACCCGTTAGATATCGATTGATCCAGGGTTTTGCTAAGACGTTATAGTTGGTGCTGCAGCCGCAGTAGCTGCTTTTTTGGCCTGCGATTCCCGATATGTAATATAGACGGTGCTTAGGAAAATCACCGTGCCACCGACCCAGGTCATCACATCTGGGAACTCGCCGAACATCAAAAAACCAACACCAGCTGCAAAAAGCATTCGTGTGTAATCTATCGGCGCCACAGCAGTGGCATCAGCCAATTTCAATGCTTGCGCCATGCACAGATGGCCCAGCGTCGCCATCACCCCGATCAGGACCATCCACATGGTTTGTTCAAACGTCGGCCACGTCCAAAAGAAAAGTGCTGGGATAAATGAGAAAATCGTAAAGAACACATTGGCGTAAAATACCATCGTGATACTGGAATCAGTGCGCGACAGAATCTTCACGCAAATCAATGCAGAAGCCCAGAAAACAGTCGACATCAGCGCAACAAGCGCACCGGTTCCAAAAATCCCCGAGCCCGGCCGGATGATGATCAGTGTGCCAATAAAACCAACCAAGATAGCAGCCCAACGCCGCATCCCTACTTTTTCCTTGAGCACCACAGCAGCACCAATCGTCACAAACAAGACGGTGACAAAACTGATCGCCGTCGCATCCCCGACAGGCATCATACCAAGCGCCGTAAACCAACTGAGAAGTGCACACGTTCCGATGATCGCACGAAAGAATTGTAGCTTTGGTTGCTTGGTAATCCAGAGCGAGCGATCTTGGCGCAACAAGAACGGGAACAGCATCATGAACCCAATCACGTTTCGATAAAATGCTATTTGAATGGGATTAATCTCGCTCGATAAATCGCGAACTAAGACATGCATCACTGAAACAAGCGCAGCTGCAACGCCCATAAAGGCTATGCCCTTGAGGTTTGCGATCCTGTCTTTTTCTGCAGCAGCGGCGATCGCTACGGGGGAATCTGTGTCCATTATTTGGCGATTAAAAACCTTGAAACTTGACCTAAAGCCGATTGAAGTTCACCCCTGCAGTCACAAAATCAGTGAATACCTGATTTCCCAATCATGGGGATCACACAAAGCGGCGTCAAACCCGTGAAGAGAATAAGGATAGTAAAATGATTCGTTGTGGCGTAGCTGGACTTGGCCGATGGGGACGTGTTCTGGTCGATTCCGTTCAAGGAAAATCCGATAAAATTGTTTTCACCGCGGGTGTTACAGGGCGCAAAGACCGGGCTGTCGATTACTGTAAAGAAAACAATATCGATCTTCGTGATAGCTACGACGAATTGGTGAACGACCCGGAATTAGATGCCATCGTATTGGCAACCCCCCATACCCAACACTTCGATCAAATCATCCAGGCCGCCAGCGTCGGCAAGCCTGTGTTCGTTGAAAAACCGATGACACTCAATCCCGAAGAGGCCCGCCACGCTGCCGAAACCATGGCTGGCGCAGGCTTGCCATTATGCGTTGGCTTCAACCGACGCTTTTTACCCGCAATGCAAAAACTTCGTGACATTGCCAACGACGGCACATTGGGCAAGGTCATCCACATCGAAGGCAATATTTCTGGTAGTGGCGCGCTGCGCTACACTGATGATCACTGGCGCGCGTCAGAAACCGAAAGCCCCGCCGGTGGCATGACCGCGATGGGTGTCCACATGATGGATTCCATGATTTCGATCATGGGCGGCGTCGAGAGCCTACGCGCGGTTTCAGAACGACATGCAGCACCCGTCGCCGTAGATGACACGACCTTCGCATCACTAAAGTTCAAGTCAGGAGTCACTGGCGTGCTCACAACCATGTTCGCGACCCAACAATTGTGGCGCGTCCAAGTCTTTGGCGACAAGGGCTGGGCAGAGGTCCGCGATCAAGATCGACTGGAAATCCGATTAATCGAAGGGGATACATCGGTCCAAGACATGTCGGGCACCGACATTGAGCGCGCCGAGCTAGAAGGCTTTGCCGACACAATCACAAACGGGACACCGTATTTGGTGCCCGTTGATGATGCCATTCATGGAATCGAAATTCTGGATGCGATTGCGCGCGCCGCCAAAGACGGCATCGAAGTCAAACTAGGCTAAG
>ENA-UOXV01000113-UOXV01000113.1-marine-metagenome-genome-assembly--contig:-NODE-113-length-101945-cov-59.890706_pt1 | contig 101945 bp, 87 predicted proteins | sample MGYA00238165_ERZ766961 | MGnify/ENA primary metagenome ERZ766961 (study PRJEB28924, sample SAMN03173240) | marine metagenome | biome: Marine; feature: Water; material: Subsurface seawater | place...
CCATCGGTAAAAAAAAACAGCCCGGACCAAAGGTCCAGGCTGTTTTCATGAGAGCCTAGTATGATTTGCCCGGGGTAAAATCGGGCGAGACACAAATAAAAAGCCTGTAAATCAACGACTTACAGGCTTCTTTGTGACCCCGGGAGGGTTCGAACCTCCAACCATCAGAGCCGAAATCTGATATTCTATCCAGTTGAACTACGGGGCCAGTTCGGGCGCGAAATTAGGGTTAAGAAGTCAAATGCGGTAACTTTTTCATGTCAAAATTCCAATCGCCTTCTGCTTAAGTTTAAATGACTCCCGTCATTTCGAGGATGAAGTACGGGTGATATTGTGACACACATCACAGTCGCGTGTTAAAAACAAGGGGCGAAGGCTTCGAAATGAGCGGAACAATGATGCAACTTGACCCCGTTAAATCTTAAAATCTTTTTCGATGAAAAAAGTTCTTTTATGCGCCGGAGCTATGATTTCCGCTGCAATGTTCATCACGGATGTTCAAGCCCAAGACGATGGGGGAAAGGAGTTTGCTGCTTATGGTGTGGGAGTCGGAATTAGTCCTTTCGGACCTTCCTTAGGCTTCTCGCATAACCTTTCCGAGAAAACAACGGTTCAAGTCGGTGTGGGGGCATTTGCTGGCGATAATCCGTGGGATCAAGAAATAGGAGAGTTCACATTCTCAGGAACGGCTGAAACAAATTGGATGGGCGTGTTTTTGAATCACCGTCCGTTTGAAGCCTATGATTGGTTTCGATTCAATGTCGGAATTGGGATTGGCGGAATTGAGGGCACATTGCTGGACGTTGAAAACGAGAACCACTCGTACCGTATTCGTTACGGAGACAACCCTGTCGGTTATGTTGGAGTGGGCTTTGGCTCTCGACCGGTGAAAGGCGTCACGGTAGGGTTTGACATCGGTGGCCTCCACACGTCAGGAGCCGTTATTGAGGCCACGGGTTCTGATATGCCTGAGAATACGAATGTGATGGACGAAATTCCGAACACCATAGGATACGGCCGAGTCCTGCCAAATATTCAATTAACTGTTAATTACGGTTTCTAAATAGGTTGCGTAATTTTCATTTCAGTGCACGCCTCTGCTTCGCAGGGGCGTGTTTTTTTTATCCCTTTTGATTCGAGCTTTTGAAGCGATCTATGCCTGCTGTTCGGTTGGCATGGTGCTTTGTAGTGCGCCCTTTGACACGCTTGCGCCACATGTGAAACGAACTGCGTTTCATGTGCTTGCGCATGACTGCTCGGACTTGATTTTCTTTCAATCCGTACTGCATCTCGATCGCTTCAAACGGCGTCCGGTCTTCCCAGGCCATCTCGATGATGCGGTCAATGGTTTCTGGAGCAAGGTCCAGTCCTTCGTTTGTTAAGTTTTCCGGTTCAATGGGCAGCATAGAGATGAAACCGCTGCCCACGCCATTTGGTTCTCACTCCGAGCCACGAAAGAGCAATACGGCCCACCAAATCAGCCCAATCGTGAGCAAGCCGATGCCGCAATTGAACAAGGTTGGAGCTCCCATGAGGTGATTCAACTTGAAAGTCCATCCAGCCAAGGCGCCCGCAAGGCCCAATAGAACCAAAGCTTTAGGAAAACGGTGTGCTTTCATCTTTGAGATTGTTTTGAAGTTTCTTTCGCAGTTTCTGCCTGCCAAAGATTGCGGCAGTAACCAAAAGTAAACCGGAAGTCGCCGGTATTCAAGTCGCGCTGAAAACCAACGTCCATTTGGCTTTCCTCTCCAATTTGAAGCAAACCGCCCACGTGAATCCGCCCACCCGTGCTCTCGCGCCAAATGGGCTCAACATAAACGGTCCACCCTTGCCATCCCACTTCGCGTGCCAAGGCCCCGGCTACCACCATATCCGTGGAATCACTTTCCCAGCGCAGTCCCCAATGTCCTCGGGCCGACCAACGCTGCTCGTTCGTCCAGCTGGCGCACATGCGGTGAATTGTCGGCGCTCGGGTTTGCAGAGAGACGTCGTTGAGCCGGTTTTCGATTTCGGAGATCCAAGCGATTTGTAGGCGCTGTGGACCAGGAACGATGGACCATTTTAAGCCCGCTCGAGCACTTTCAGCCTCCCCGAGGTTTTCAGCAAATTGTGCTCCTACGCGCAGCTCGAGTCGGTCCCTCCAGCCATATCGGATGATGCCAATCGGAATGGAGTAGCTAAAGTCTTCGACTTCCTCTCCTTCGGGTGTGGCCCATTGGATCCAGCCGCCAATTTCTGTTTGAACTCGGCCTTTTTGAATCACCCTTCCGGAAGGCGATTCAAACGGTTGTTCCGTTCCCATTTCACCTTGAGCTATCCCTCGCGGGGTCATCAGAACCAGCCCCATCATGAAGACAGGAGCAACCAAACACGGAGAGAAGTACCTCATCGGTTTTACTCAAAAACAAAGGGCAATGCGATGCTCGTATACAATCCAAAGCAGCCGTATCCGCTGCTGACATTGCTATAGGCCAAGATAGGTTCCGTAAAGAGAGGGCCTCCCGACGGGTTTGAAATCAAATCAAGGCGTTGGTAGTACAATGCCATCTCCGGCGATATAGCCGCGACCTCCAGAATAATCGAGGATTGCATGACGTCTTTCAAGCCCTCGCCCCATCTTTCCTGAAAGATCCGAAAAGGCAGGTCACTCGCAGCATTTAAGTTACCCGCATCCTCAAAAATATACCCCTGCAGGAGACGATTGTATTCCAGCCGTGGATCATCTTCCATTTGCGTGGTCAGGATCGCGTAACCACCATTCATCTCCTCTTCCTCTTCAAACTCATCGCCGGCAAGCGCCTCTTCATCTAAAATGCGAAGTACAAAAAAATCCGACTCACCGCTTCGGTTGGGAAGATTGACGTCGAGATCGAGGGTGCGGGTAAGGAAGAATTTTCCCGAGTCGTATTCTTCGACAGAAAAATCCACCAGCGTGGTGTCGTAGGCCAATGCGTATCCGCCCAATGTATCGATGACCGGCGGCATTCGTTGCTCTGCCGTTACCGATTCGAACCCTTCGGCTTCCACCAATAAACTCCACATTCCAGCTGCGAGTTCAACGTCGGTCAGTACATGTCCCAATTCACTGGTCCAATCTTCTTGGCCACCCCATGTCAGGCTCGTGCCGTCCTCGTGGGTGAGGGTGTAGAGGGCTGATTTGATGCGTTTGCTGCCAATGGAGTCCAGAATTCCTGCCGATGAATGCGCTCGTGAAACCAAGGAGTCCATCTGATTCCGAGCCATCAAGGTGACCACGATCTCTGGCGTGTGCTCTGGGAAATCAATCTCACGAACGACGCCGTTTGAGAGTCGCTCGCAACCAAAAAGAACAAGAACCAAAAGGAACAGACCGATGGAAATAGGGGGGCGGAGGTTGTTCATGTTCATTAAAATTCTGCGCGCCAAGCGATGGAGGGGATGATGGGAAAGATGCCGTATTCTCGAATGGTTCGGCTACCGTCGGTATTTTCATCGACGAGGGCAAAAAACGGATTCAGGTTGTTGTATACGTTGTAAACACTGGCGATGAATGAGCGATTGTACAAGGGTTTTTCTTTCGTGAAGGTCAACGATACATCAGCACGGTGGTAGGAGCTCATCCTGTACGCATTCTTCGAGCTAGGGACTTCCACATTGACCCCGTCCAAGGCAGGGGAGTACCCCGTCATGCTGATGGGTGCGAATGTCCGGAATCTGGATTCTGGAAGTGTTAATGCACGGCCCGTGCCGTAGACCCACGTCGCCGAAAAGTCGATGCGATCAGAAATGCGGTACATGAGCACGACGGAGGCGTCGTGGCGCCGGTCATACGTGTATGGAAACCAATTGCCGCTGTTGATCTCGTCAAATTGCCGATTGGCCCAACTCAAGGTGTACCCGATCCATCCTGTGGTGCGCCCTTGCTTTTTCTGCAGTAAAAATTCGAAGCCGGAGGCATTGCCGATTCCCTGGGTCACCTGGTCTTCCCAGTTGGCATTGACGGCGTTTCCGAAACTCGCTCCTTCCCGGTAACTCAGCAGGCCCGTCATGCGTTTGTAATAGCCTTCGACGCTGCATTCTATTTCGCCAAAGGTTTTGGCCCACCCCGCAGCCCATTGCTCGCTGGTTTGCGGGGAAACCTGATCGGTGGCGGGAACCCAGAGGTCGGTAGGGAGGGAGAGCCCTTCGTTCGTCAGTAAGTGAACGAATTGGTTCATTTGCGCGTAGGAGGCCTTTAACGCGCTTCCATCGCGCAGTCGGTAATTGACAGCTGCTCGGGGTTGCAACGAAGGGAATGCAGTGCCATTCACGCTTAGCAAAGCGGCATGCAATCCAATGTTGGCCTTGAGCTTGCTCCCCAATTGGATTTCATCCTCGATGAACGCGAAAAACTCCCTTGAACCCACGTTGGGAGAGCCCAATGTGGTGTCGATGGCGGGGAAGCCTTCTCCAAAATCTGCTTGGAAGGTCGTGGCCCCGGGGTTGAACGTGTGGAATGTGGCATTTGCACCGTACCGCAGGTAATGTTGGTTGTTAAGCGCACAATTGAAATCCAACCGCGCCGCATAATCGATGATGCCACTTTGGTACAAGCTCGTGAGGCTTTGAGCAGAAGAATCGCTGCCGCTGAACTCCGACTCGCTGAACTGGATGCCTGTATTGAATGCATACTCGCTCCGAGTAAGGGTCATATTGGCAAACAACTTGGCACTGGCTTGGTGGTTCAATCGCACGGCGGCGACTTTGTTCATCCAGTCCAGTCCAAAATCGAAAGAAGAACGCGAGGCTCCATTTATCTCGGTTGAGGCCAGACCAAAGTCATCTTTTCCATTAAATACACTGATGTACAGGCGGTTTTTCTCGCTCAGTTTCCAATTGACTTTTCCGTTGATATCATAGAAAAAGTAGCGGGGGTTGGTTTGGATGTCGGGTTCTTGCCGGTTGATGGAAGCGATGATCGGGTTGATGAGCAAATCCAGGTACGTTCGGCGCGCGCTAATCATGAAGGAGGCGACGTCCTTGACGATGGGTCCTTCCAACATGAACTTACTCGCTAGAATGGAAACATTTGCGGTACCGTGGTATTCCCGCATGTTGCCTTCTTTCATGTTGACCTCCAATACCGAGGAGAGCCGCCCACCAAAGCGGGCTGGAAATCCTCCTTTGGTGATGCTCATTTGCTTGACAGCATCGGCATTGAAAACGGAAAAGAAACCAAACAAGTGACTCACGCTATACAAAGGCACTCCATCGAGGACGATTAAGTTCTGATCGGGGCTTCCACCTCGGACGTACAATCCGGAAGTTCCCTCGCCTCCGGATTGAATTCCGGGCATCAGTTGCAAGCTCTTGAGCAAATCCACCTCTCCTCCAATGGCAGGCAATCGGCGCACTTGCTCCATGGGGATTTCGACTTGGGACATTTGCACCCGGTCCTCGATTTTATTGAAACTTTCGCCCGTCACCACCGCTTCTTGAATGGCAACGCCTGCGGCTAACGTAAAGTCCGCCTTGACGTCTTCGTCGATTGTGAGTTCGAAGGATTGCGGTGCATACCCGATGTAGGACACCACCAACCGCTGCGGTCCTTGGGGAAGGGAGATGCTGTAAAAACCGTAGGTGTTACTCGCCGTTCCAATTCGTTCTGATTCGGACCACACGGTGGCGCCAATGAGCGCTTCCCCGCTGGAAGCGTCGCGAATGTACCCGCTGAGTTGTTGGTTCTGCGAAAAGGCCTCGCACGTAAAGGCAAAAACTACCACCAAAAGCCATAAGCATTGTGTTCCACGCATGGGTGCAAAAGTACGGGTGGAATGTTCAGCGTTTATTCTATCTTCGTCCTATGAAACTTTTCAGATTTTTGATTGCAGGTGCATCCGTGGCATGTTCCTTGATTTCATTTGGTCAGGGGTGGACCAGTGTCGCCCCTTTGTCGGACGGGTTTGTGTCCAACCACAGCTACGGTTTTGCCCTGGACTCCATGGGCTACATCGTTGCCGGTGAATCCACTGAAGGGTTTACGAATGCCTTTTATCAATACGACCCCTCGTCCGATGAATGGACTGCCTTGGATGATTTTCCTGGACCAGCAAGAGGATACACGATTGGAGATGATTGGGACGGCAAGGCTTGGATGGGGTTTGGTCTTTCTGAAAGCGGTTACCTGAATGACTTGTGGGTGTTTGATCCCGACAGCATGGCGTGGACAGAAAAGGCTTCTTGTCCCTGCTCCGCGCGCACGCACCCTGCCTTCATTGCGGAAGATGACAAAATATTTGTAGGATTGGGTGGAGGCCAAAACGGCGACATGAACGATTGGTGGGAGTACGATATGGCTTCGGATACTTGGAGCCAGAAACCCAATTTCCCGAGTTCGGAGCGTCATCACCCGTACCAATTTGGAATTGATGGATTGATATATGTGGGATTCGGCCACAATGGCCCCAACATCTTCAATGAATGGTACCGGTATGATCCCGCGACCGAGGAGTGGGACGAGATGGCGACGCTTCCGGCTGAAGGCCGTGTCGCAGGTTCGCAGTTCATCCACGAAGGAATGGGCTATGCATTGAGCGGTGACGGCGATGACCACAACTCCATGGAAACCGGCGAGCTTTGGCAGTATAACCCGGGGGCGGATAGCTGGAGTGCTTGGCCCGAACATCCTGGGATGTCGCGCTGGGCACCGGCTTCGTTTGTCCTCAATGACGAGGCGTACCTGATCAATGGGATGAGCTTGGATCCGGGAACCTTTGATTACATGAGCACCAATTGGAAGTTGGCCATGCAGCCAGAAGCTGCCTACGATGTGGCCCTGACGTCTTTCACGGGTCCGGGCACCATATGCAGTGGAGAAGCCACGCCAATTGAGGTGCAATTGACCAACTGGGGTGCCGACACCCTTTTTGCAGGAGACGCTCAGGCGTTGACCGTTCAAATGGCGATTGATGGAGAAGTCGCCCTCAGTTCGGATTGGTCCGGTGAGTTGTCGACCTACGCCTCTGCCTCCTTTACGCTGGGCACTTACATGTTCGACGGTTCGACGGATTTCACCTTGGAGGTGCTCGTCGAAGACGAGAATTCTGCCAACAACGCATTGGATGCAACCGTCGAAAATTCAACCACTTCCACCACCCAATGGGGGGTCACCTTGCTAACGGATAATTGGGGAGGAGAAACGGGTTGGGAAGTCCGCGACAGCCAAGATAACCTCGTTGAATCTGCTGCTCCTGGCAGCTACGGCGATGAAACAGTTTATGAATTTACGATTTCATTGCCCTCTGCGGGCTGCTATTCCTTTAGCCTGATTGACACGTATGGTGATGGGATGAATGGAACAGCTTGGGGCGGTGTCAATGGGTCATGCACGCTGGAATCCCTGGACGGGTCGGGCGAACCTCTGGATGTCTTTTTTGCTTACGATGGCACCTTTGGGTTCGAGACGTTGACTGAAATTGTGGATGCGAGCACTTCTGTATCCTTGGAGGAAGCAGAAATGGCCTTCAGCGTTTTTGCATTCCCCAACCCCGTGTCCGGTGAATTGACTGTTTCAGGACTTCAGGGCCCAACACAATGGGAAGCGCTGGACGGACTTGGACGCGCCATCGATGGCGGTTCTTGGTCCTCACCTCAAGCGGTCGTGGATGCAACGGATTGGCCCGCAGGCGTCGTTATGATGCGTGTCACGAACGGCACCGAAATTCACGTGCTGCGCTTGGTGAAAGAATAGCGATTGCACCGCCGTCCGATCAGTGCACGACGTGGACGTGTCCTTCGTAGGTAAGCCGCGCCGGAGTCAGTGGGTTTTCTTCGTCCGGAAAGACGAGCGAAATCCGCCAATGGTAAACATTGCTTCGGGTAAAATAACCCAAGTGATTCGAGGACTCCGGGTTTTCTTCGACCTGTCCAAACCAACCGGTTGACGCGTCTTCCGTGGCAAAAATTAATTCGCCCCAGGTATTGAATACTTCCAAGCGGTATTCTGTAGGCTCACATCCCAGCACGGGCAGCCAAAGGTCATTGGCACCGTCGTTATCCGGGGTAAATGCGTTGGGCACATACACCGGACATTCGCAATACTCAAGGTTGACCTCAAACTCCTTGGTGATGGAGTCGCATGTATTTTGAGCAGTCACCGCATACAAGCCTGGTCGGTCGATCGTGATTGCGGGAGTTTGCAGTCCGTTGCTCCATTCATATGCAATGGGGAAGAGGTTGGGAGGATTGGCGGCGCTCACGACCATGGATTCTCCTTCGCAAAACTTCAAGGGCTCGGCGATATCGATGAGGATGGGAGCGGCGCGTTCAATCACCACGTCATCCGTCCAAATGCACCCGTTCCAATTCACAAGTGCGCTGTAAACTCCCGGCGAACTCGCCGTGATGGAGGAGGCCGAGCTCCCTGTACTCCAGCTCACTGTGGCTGCTTCTGGCAGAGGATAGATATACAAATACGCCTCCTCGTCGGGACACAGCTGTTGGTCTTCCCCCAGATCAAATTCGGGCAAGGCTTGCACCGAAACGATTACTTCATCTTCCGCCGAACAGCCATTTTCTGTCACCACCACCGAATATGTTCCCGCATTCGAAACGTCCAATGTCGGCTCCGTTGAGCCGGTGGACCAGCTGGTGGCGTCAGCATTGAAGAGTCCGGTACTTAAGAGCGAAGACGTTCCGGCACAAATTGTTTGATCAGGCCCCAGGTTGAACACCGGTAGCGGGATATTCTGCACGCTTACGTTGGTGGAATAGTCGCACCCTTGAATGGGCGTTGTCAAGGTGTAAACACCAGGCGCGGTTAACCAAATGCCCGTTGCTGTTTCACCTGTGCTCCACTGATATTCCGGAGCGCCCACATTCGCAACGAGCCAAATGCTGTCGCCATTGCACAGGGGCAAGCTGCTCGGAAGCCCGGTATTGAAAACGGGCGCATAGTCAATCATCACCGTATCGCGTTCAACGCAGACACCCACGGTAACCTCAGCCACGACAGTGGCGTCTTGATTCAGGACAGACCATGCAGCACCGTTGCCCACGCTCAACCCATTTTCCCACCATTGAGTTTCAGCAGCAGTGTATCCGCTGTTGAGAATCACCACCTCTCCGTCGCAAGCAACGGCGTCCAGTCCCAAGTCGACCCCTGCATTGCTCGACGGTGTGACCAATACTTCATCCGCAAAAATGCACCCTTCGAGTGCCATTTCGACTTCATAAGTGCCTGGTGCATCGACCCAATGCTGGGGGGTCAAAGGGCCGTTGTTCCACGTGTAAGATTCTGCACCGAGCGCAGCACTAAGTTCCACACTATCGTTCAGGCACAAGTCCAATGCATCGGGCAATCCAGCATCAAAAAACGGTACGTGATAGACGTCTACGGTATCCCCTTCTATGCAGGTGCCGACGGTCACTTGAGCGATGACGGTGGTTGATTCATTGGCGACGGTCGTCGAGGATGTGAAGGAACCTGCTGCGTCACCGCCGCTGATCCACAGGGTATTGGCTCCAGCGTAGCCGCTGTTGAAGGTTACACTTTCCGTGTCACAAAGCAACACATCCGCACCCAAATCCACTCCTTGATTGGGAGAATCCACGGCCTCAATAGCATACGAGTAGGTGCAATTGTCCGTGGTAACGTCCAGACTATAGGTGCCCGCTTCTCCAATGACCAATGCGTCGTTCGTGGATCCATCATTCCACAACCACTCCACGGTTCCCCCGGTCCAATTGGGATCTTGTGCACTGGCTATTTCGATTTCATCCAAGCACAACACAATGGGATTCTCTTCCCAGCTCACTTGGTACGTTGGGTAGTGTCCGATCTCTACCGTGTCGGCAGCGGTGCAAACGGACAACCCCCATTCGGCGATGACGGTCCCTTGCTGCGTGGTCGCGAACAAAGCATTTCCGGGTGCGGCATTCCACGTAAAATTCAAATTGGGGTCGTAACCGCTGAAGTCAAAGGAGACCAATTCACCGGGACACGTCATTTGATCAGGCCCCAAGGTTAATTCTGGTAATTCGACCGCTACCACATCGATATCAGAAGAGGCAATGCAACCGGATTCTACATCCTCCAATGTCAACGTGTAACTGCCTGCTCCTGAGACTGCGTAGACGGCATCGTTGCTTCCATCGTTCCATGTCCCTATGATGCCTGCAGGCCAGGGACCATTCAAGAGTTCGATGAATGCAAGGTTGCAAGCCACGGTGTCGGCTGGAAGTCCCGTTTCGGGTAACTCTACAATGTCGACATCGACGGTTAAGGTGTATTCTTCCTCACACACGTCTTCGTAGGTAACGGTATAGGTTTGGCTGGATGACAACGTGGCTGTAACAGTGTTACCAAACACGCTCGACAACCCCAACGAAGGCGACCAAACTGGATCGACGGCAGCCTCGGAGATGCTTAATTCCACGGGGTCACCTGCGCAAGCGACAGCATCAGGTGCAACCACGTCCTCCATCACGGTCCATTCAGCATCGCACACGCGGTGGAGGTTACTTAATCCACCAGTTGAGGCGGTAAATCCCCATTTCACCTCCGTGGCTCCAAGGATGTCCTCTAAGTCGATGACTTCCGAAAGTCGCTCATTGCAATCAAAGTAGACTGTCATGAGCAGGGAGGTGGCATCGTAGGTAACACGCAAATGATGTTCGACACCGTTTTCGATGTTTCCAAAGGGAGGGACAGCAGCTGTCGGGCCCGCGAGTGCATTGGCTGAAAGATGGGACAGGTTTCCGTCGCGGTGAATCGCTAAATGGTCGTATGTAGGATCGCCTGCACCGGGACTGCCCGCACCGCTTTGGTAAGTGTCCATTTCCACGGCAACGCTGGGCTCAATGGCTGGATTGGCGAAATTACCTCCGTAACCCATGAAGGATCCTCCTCCTCCCAGGGCAGGAGAATCGGGGTCGCGAAGGGCAAAGGTCATTCCGTCGGCTCCTCCATTGCTGGTTCCGAGATAGACCTGCGCATTCATCTCCCAACTAACCGAAATGTCGACGGTCCCCGGGTACCAAACGGCTCCTTTTTGACTGTTTTGTGCAGCGGTCAATCGATAGCATCCTCCACCAAGGCTAATGGCGTTGCCTTCCAAGGAAACTGATTGCGCCTCACTTTCTGTAGCAGATGAGATCCAAAAGACCGCAATTAGTATCAGCAAACGCATCGGATGGAGCGGCTTAAACATGCCCCAATTTCGTGAAATTCCATCAATTTGCGCACTTGAGGTTGCACGGCGGTCAAAGTGTGCCAACACCAGCGCAACCTTCGGTAATTTTCTTCGGTTCTTTGCACGTGAAAACCCCAATCGCTTTGACTACGAATCACTTTGTTTTCGGACTTTTCCTCGCGTGCTCTTTTCAATTTTCGGCCCTGTCAAACCTCCAAGCCCAGCGCAGTTGTGGAGCAGACTCGGTCCATGCGCTCATGATGGGATTGCCGGGATTTGCCAAATTGCATGCAGAGAAAGTCGAAGCAATCAATGAAATTGTCGCCAATGGAAACCGCGACGAGTGTGATACGCCGCTTATAATTCCTGTCGCTGTTCACTTTCAAAATACAGGGGTGCCGCTTGATTGCGCAATCGAGATGGCGCTCTCGCAGGTGCAAACCTTGAACGAAGATTTCAATGCGACAAATCCGGATATCGCCACATGGTATGATTTGCAACCGGATATTTGGCCCGGCATTGACAACAAAGAATCTTGCATTAGTTTTTGTTTGGCCACCCTCAATCATCCAGCCGGTTACGGACTCACGGATGGAGCGTACGCTGTGACCGTGGACCAAGTCGACAACGACCAAAATGACCAGGATGCCGATTGGACGGGCTACTTGAATTTTTGGGTGCGCCCCATTGGAGGGGGAACCTTGGGCTATTCTCCTTACGGTGGCAATGGCAATGGAGACGGTGTGACGTGTGATCCCGCATACTTTGGAAGCGTATCGTGCGGTGGCAACGCCATCAGTCCCACGTACAACATGGGACGCACCCTCACCCACGAGGTGGGGCATTATTTGCTTTTGGAGCACCCTTGGGGGGGCGGCGGATGCGCTAGTACGGATGACGTTGCGGATACACCTGTGACAGATGGTCCGCAATTCGGATGCCCGGCAGGTCAGACCATTGTCAATTGCACCCAACCCATACTTTGGCCCTCATACATGGATTACTGCGACGATGCGTGTTTGTTCATGTTTTCCGAAGGCCAAGTGGACCGGATGGAGACCTATGTCGAAACCAGCCTCCAAAATCTTCTGACCCATGCGGTGACTTCCTGCCAGGAAACCCTGTGCATCGGATTTGATGCGAGTCTCGCGCTCAGTGACGAGAGTTGCGCCGGAAACGATGGGGTCATTGCGGCCAATGCAGTGGGTGGGGAGGAGCCTTACGCGTATGCCTGCTCGCCCGGTCCGAGCGCGTCGGGGAATGTTTTCAATGGGTTGGTCGAAGGCATCTATTCCGTCACGGTGACGGACCAAAACGGATGTGAAGTAACGCAATCGGCTACCTTGTTCAGGGATGAACCGGCCTTAAGCTTGGTGCAAGTCGACGATGAATACTGCAGCGACGGAACGGGATTTGTAGAAGTGATTGCAAACGAGTCAACTCCCTTTGAATACAGCATAGACGGCGGTGTTACGTGGTCGTTGGATGGGGCGTTTTCAGGGCTGCACGGTGGCACGTTCAATGTAGTCGCGATGAATGCAACGGGTTGCGAGGGGGCGGTCGAAGCTGTGGTTCAAAACGAAAGCAATTTGACCATCAGTTTTGCCGAAAAGAGCAATGTGAATTGCACGTGGTTTGACAACGGGTCCATTCGCGCTCAAGCCAATGGTGCCCTGGCGCCTGTTTCATTTGTTCTCAGCGGCGGGGAAGAATCCAATTCTGGGGTGTTTTCTTTTCTTTCTGTTGGTTCCTACGAAGTGGCGGTGGAAGATGCCGCAGGTTGCACAGCTGAATCCACATTTGAAATTGATTTTGATTTTTCTGTAATCGGAGAAGATTGCCCCTGTGATGTCTTTGTGCCCAATGCAATCACGCCAGACAATGATTTGGTCAATGAGGTCTTGAAGGTTCAATCCTCGTGCCCGATTTATGATTTTTCAATGGAGATTTTTGACCGCTGGGGACACCTCGTTTTTCAGTCGAATGACCCGGAATTTCAGTGGCACGGGGGATACGAGGGGATGGGCTCGTCCGGAGATTATTACGTTGAGAACAGCATTTATAATTATCGAATGTCGTTCCGATGGGGATCGGAAGAGGCGCAATCTGTGAATATGGAAACGCAGGTGGGCTGGATTGCAGTGATGCGCTAACTTGCCGCGAATTATTTACAGGAGAATGAAGGCATCAAATGATTTTGCGCTTGTAACGGGCTCGGCTTCGGGACTGGGTAGATCCGTTTTAACATCGCTTGCCGCGCGGAAGTTTAATATTATTGGAGTGTCGCGTCCTGGTGACAACGTGGAGGCCGTGGTTGAGACCATTGCCAAACAATTTGGGGTTATTGGAATAGGGATTGAATTGGATTTGTCCGTACCAAATTGCTCAGTCGTCTTGAAGCAAATGATTGATGAACAGGGGGCAGAGGTGGTGTTTCTCGTGAACAACGTCGGTGCGGGAGGCACTTCGGAGTTTCAACATTCGGACCATGCGTCCAATCGGTTGATGATGGAACTGAATATGAAAACGACCGTCGAGATGTGCAGGGAATTTCTCCCCCAGATGATTGCGCGAGGCGAAGGCAATGTCATGAACGTATCGAGTATGGCGGCCAACTTTCCCATGCCATTTAAAAGCATTTACAGCGCTTCCAAGGCTTTCGTTAAATCATTTAGCATCGGGCTGCGCAGTGAAATGAAACGGTTTGGAGTGAATGTCTCAGTGATTCAGCCCGGTGCCATGCTGACCAACCAGGTCGTTATCGATCAACTGAAGCACGGATCGGCCATGTCACGAGTCAGTGCGATGACGCCAATGAAAGTAGCCGAGGAGAGTGTAAAGATGACCCTGCAAGGAAAGGCCGTGGTAGTTCCCGGGTTCAAGAATTGGCTTACTTTGGGTATGCTGCGCGTGTTTCCGAGGCCATTGACCACCGGACTAGCGGTTTACAATTACCTGAAAACCAAAAAGAAAATAACGAAAGCCGAATGAGTTTGATTCCCCCTATGCAACCGTTGGATTGGGTTTCCGTTCTCCCGCTTACACTCTCGTTGGTGGGGTTTTTGGTGTTTTGGTTTGTGTTTCACTCGGAAACAGTGAAAACGCGATTTCACCAAGCGTTGGAGTACGATGATGCTTGTCTTTGGCACATCTTCAGTGTAAAAGCTTGGGGTTTTATCACAATGGGCGTGGTCCCGGCTGCGGTCATGTGGAACATTCTGGACTGGAGCACGGCAGACCTCGGTTTGCGCTGGCCATCGGAGCACAGCGCAGCGATTTGGAAATGGACGTTGGGACTTGGCGCTGCGGTTGTTGCGGTCGCGTGGTTAGGCGCCAGAAAGTTTGACCCCCAATATCCCCAGATGCAAGCGAAGGAATGGACGCCTCGAATGATGGCGATTAATTGGTTGGGATGGGCATTGTATCTGGCAGGATATGAATTTATGTTCCGTGGAGTTTTGTTGTTTCCACTGGTCGATACACTGGGGGCTTGGCCTGCGGTAGCTGTCAATACCGTATTGTATTCCGCGACTCACATTCCCAAAGGCCGAGATGAAGCGATTGGTGCGATACCACTTGGGTTTTTGTTGTGCTGGGTGACCTTGCAGACTTCGAGTTTGTGGCCCGCTATTCTGGTGCACATCTTCATGGCATGGACCAATTCGACGGCGCGCTTCTTGCGTCACCCTGGAATGAAATGGAAACAGCAATAAGGCCATGAAAATAGCCATCACGGGGGGGACGGGGTTCATTGGGGCTCACTTAATTCACGCGCTGATTGAGGCTGGTAACAGCGTCGTAGCGGTTGTCAGGAACCCCCGTAAAGCGAAACCTCTGGAGGCCTGGGGCGTGGAGTGTGTGGAAGCGGATTTGCAGGATGAAAAAGCCTTGATCTCGGCCTTTGAGGGGTGCGATCAGCTCTACCATATGGCTGCGTGTGCTACCGTATGGGAAAAGCAATCAGAGACCTATTTCAATGTCAATGCGCACGGCACAGACACCGTCCTGAAGGCTGCAAAATCAGCAGGCATAAAACGGACCGTTGTCACCTCCAGTGGAGGTGTTTTTGGTCCTTCTGTCTCGGGGGAAGTTTCTGAGCAAAAGCCAAGGGACCTCAACTACTTCAATGCTTACGAAGCCTCTAAAGCTGCTTCTGATCTTGTGGTTCTTCGCCATGTGCTTGAAGAGGGGATGCACGTCGTATTGGTCAGTCCTACCCGTGTGTTTGGACCGTATTTGTGGGGGGAGCCGGCCTCAGTCTCTCTGATGATCAAGCGATACATTCATGGCAACTGGCGCCTGATTCCTGGCGGTCGGCACTGGAAAGGCAATTATGTATACGTTGACGATGTGGTCCAAGGCCATTTATTGGCCATGGAAAAGGGCCGATCGGGCAGCAATTACTTGCTCGCAGGTCACAATGTGTCCTATGGGGAATTCTTCGAGGAGCTATCGGACGTAAGTGGACAAAGTCACCACATGATTGTGGCTCCTATTTGGCTTCAAATGGCCTTTGCACGGATCCATGCATTTTGGGCGCGAATGCGGGGAAGGCGTCCTGATCTCACCACAGAATGGGTGCGTCGGGGCAATTATCACTGGGAGGTGAGTTCCCAGAGAGTTGAGAACGAATTAGGCGTCCAATTGACGGCATTCCGCGATGCGCTCCTGCGCACCGTTGAAAGCCATCGTCAGAATGATTGATTTCTTCTGTCCTATATTTGAGAGATACAACAGATTTGGCGCACTCAAGGATTCCAATGAACGGGTTTCTTAAAAGCGATATGAACCAGTAAAAACAAACAAAATGAAATTTTTGTCAAGGGTGTGTTTAATCGGAATGTGCTGCATTTTAAGTCCAGTTTTTGGACAAGAAACGAATGGAGACTCTGGAGAAGAGAAGGTTTCGTACGTGCGGTTATTCATGCACGATGGTTCGACTCGGATGGGAGAACTGCGCTCCATGAACGAGGAGGAGATTCGGTTGAAAACGCCCGATATTGGGGTGGTGCTCATTCCGAAGTACTTGGTCAAAGGACTGATTGAAATGGATGGAAACACCTTTGCCAGGCTATCCAAATCTGCTATGGGTCGGTCGATATCGATCAACCCCCAATCGAGTCGATACTTTTTCGCTCCTTCTGGAATTCAATTAAAGAAAGGGGAAGGTTATTTCCAGACTAACATTGCATTGAACTCTGTCAGCTTGGGCATCAACGATCGTCTAACCCTGGGAGGTTTAATTTCATTCGTTGGCGCAGGTGGTACCTTGAAAATAGGCAAAGAACTCGCTCCAAATGTGCATGCCTCTTTCGGGGGTATCGGCTTTTCAGATTATTACGGCGAATTGGAACGGCCAATCGGACTCATTTTTGGAAACATCACGTGGGGAACGGATGATCGCAACATCACCATCAATCTTGGAACAGGTTCTAAGATTGAAACCGGAATTCAAGCCACAGCATACACGACGGATTCATTGGAAAACACCTGGGGGAATACTTACCCGCAATATACGGTGACCGAATATGATCAAAATTATGTCCGGCCCTTGCTTTTGAGTGTTAGCGCGATGACTCAAATCGCTGAGAACCGATGGTTTATTACCGAGAATTACTTCATCAACAATTACCGATCCACGACGCTGGTGACTGGGGCAAACTTGACCCGCTACAACTTGCCGAACACGGATTTTATGAACCAAAATCAAAACGTAGTCATTGTCTCGATGGGGGTCCGGAACCTGAGCCAGCGCAACGGTTGGCTATGGGATTATGGAATCGTTGGCGTCAAAACAGCTGATTTTGGGTTTGCTGCACCATGGGTGTCAGCCACCCTGCCATTCTAAGTCAAACCAATCTTCTTATAGTTCTCCCATGCGACCTGCTCGATAATGCTGGAAGCACTGGTTGATTTGGTCTTGCGTGTTCATCACAAAAGGACCATACGAAACCACCGGTTCGTTCAACGGCTGTCCGCCTAGGAGCAAAAATTCACAGCCGTTGCGGGAATAATACCGCAGTTCATCCCCCTCGCGCTCATAAAGCGCCATTTGTTCGTCTTGCACAGCGTGCCGGCCTTCCAACTCTACTTCGCCGTGAACCACATAAATAAACGCATTGTGCCCGGACGTAACGGGAATATCCAATCGTGCCTCCGGCTGCATCTTGATATGGTAATAAAACGCAGGCGAGTAGGTTGCCGTTGGAGAATGCTGTCCAAACAAACTCCCGATAAGGACCTTGATTTGGTGAGCATCTGTTTCAATCACCGGCAAGGCTTCTGAATTGTGAATAACGGTTTCCGGGGTACAGAATTTCTCTGCCGCCGGCAAGTTCAACCAGATTTGGAATCCATGCACGACTCCGCCCTGCGCGCGCAGTTGATCGTCGCTTACCTCCTCGTGGATGGCCCCTCGCCCCGAATTGAATAGCATGTATTGGCCTTCGTGATAAACGATGTCATTGGCCAGACTGTCGGTATGTCTGCCGCTGCCCTGCACCAAATACGTAGTCGGAACCACTCCGGCATGCGGGTGCGCTTGAATGTCCATGCCGGTGCTTCCCGGCTCGACATCCAACGGACCAAACTCATCCAACATAACAAAAGGCGAAACGAGATCATCTTGGCCTCCAGCAAAAGCTCGAAGCACCGGTACATTCTGGACCATGCTGCGCTTGGCACTCAGAATCCGGGCGACGCGCCGTTCACCCGAAACGGAAAACATGCCCGAACCAGCGGTCAAGAAGCGAGGCAGCAACGCACTCGCTCCCACGATGGCAGATCCTCGAATGAATGTCGCTCTTTGCATACCCTAATTTACGCAAGAATGATTACTGCAAAGTGAATTTAAAGTAGTTTTGATTCATGATAGGATGTCGAGTAAAATGGAGTGCGGTGATCATGCTGTTTGCTTTTGGAAGCGCGAAGGCGCAACAAATCGTGACGGACCGTCCAGATCAAACGGAGAGCGCAGCGATTGTTCCTCTGGGATTGGTCCAATGGGAAGGAGGGATGCTGGTGGAGTGGGAGGACGCTGACGCCGAAACGCGATGGATGACCCCTACATCGCTCGTTCGATTGCCCATTCACGAGAAGCTTGAGTTGCGTTGGGTTTACAATCAAAACAGGGTTCGAAGTGAACAAAGCACACTGGGAGCTTCTTCAACCACCGATATGGAACTCGGTGTCAAGTGGAATGTCTTGGATGGAACAACCAACGGACACATGTTAGCTGTTTTGAGTCATTGGGCCTTGCCCACCGGCGGAGAATCGGGGGTGCCCAGTTCGCACAAGTTATGCCTCAGCCATGATGTCGGAGAGGCTTGGGCCTTGGGGTATAATGTGGGATGCCTTTGGGACAATGGCATGGATGGATGGGCGTATGCTTTGGCGGTGGGACGAGCTATCGGTGGTGGATGGTCCATCTATGCCGAGCCCTATGGAACATGGACGAACGAAGCAGGTCACCGTGCAGCCATGGATGCTGGTTTCACGTGGCTTCAGAACGACCGAATCCAATGGGATTGGAGCATGGCCATAGGGCTGAATCACGACTTTGGGTATCAATCCATTGGCCTTAGCTTGTTGCTGGGCGACTAGCTTGGTGCTTCGATAGTTGGGCGGCAGTGTGGTTTCGAGTAAATTCGTCAAAAAATAAGCCGTGCGAATTCTATCCATCATCCTTGCCGTAACGTTTTTCACAATTGGCAATGCCCAAAATGTGAAGCGAGAGACTGTCCAAGTAGAATACATCAGTCGCCCCAGTGAGCCGTTGCCTAACGGTGTTGCGACGTACCATACAGTAGTGAACCAAGCCTACCGTGATCAATTTGATGCGGAATTTGAGCAGTGGGAAATAGACACTCAAATGGCTCAGGAGAACTATGATAGAGAAATTGAGGCTTACAATTCGAAAGGAACAGGTGCCAAATTGCTGGAGCGTGCCTTGCTGGATGAGAAAAAGCCTCAATTGGTGTTGCCGACTAAACCAATACCCGAAGAGCGACTTTTTGAGCCCGGTATCATTGGCTCCAAAGTCAACTTAGAAGGGATGACACGTGCTTCGGATGGAGTTAAGGTGACCATTGAAATTCAGTTTTTTGAACATACATCACCAGAGGATGTAAAAGAAGAAAAGAAGGACAAGGAAGGAAACATTACCTACAAATACTTTCGGACTTTTAAGTACAGCCAGCCTATGCGCTACACAGTACAATTGCCAGATGGGTCTGTGATACTTGACGAAGTTTTGGGGTCCTCTGGAGAATACACAACCTACAACAGCAACAAATACTCCAGCAAGTCTGCATTGAATAAAGCCTGGGATCAGACTGCCGTGAACAACCAAAGGAGCCAACTCGCTGTAGAGTCTGGTATGATGGCGATCAATCAGACGTTGAACGATCGGTTCTGCTTTTCGAAGAAGACTCGGCCGATGACCATTTACCATGCGAAGACGACTAAAAAAGTAGATTACATGGATTTGACCAACGCAGCGCTGGATATGTCCATGGCGATGGAGAAGTACATAGACAACAGAGAGGTAGCTGAAGAGGGCATCCGAGATTGCGTTACAGTGTGGCAAGAAGCCCTTGCAGAAGCGGATTTTGAGAACAAGAAAGCCCGCATCAATGCCAAACTGGCCGGGTTGCTTTACATCAACTTAATCAATGCCCACATTTGGTTAGAAGAGTATGATAAATCCGACGCATTGTTTGATGAGATGCGCCGCGTACCCACCAAGAAAGGAGCGGAAGGTACAGCCGAGGGATTGGATTCGTTTTCGGAGGATCAACGCCGCCGGAAAGAAGCGAATTCTTGAGCGGAAAGCCTATTGCGAGCAGCCGGCTCAGTGCCGAACAATGAACTTTTGAACGAATGGCCCGGAGTGCATGAAATAGATACCTTCGGGCCATTGGCTTACGTCAATTTGCATCTCCAAACCGTTGGTTTGAGCGAATGCTGTCCGCGTGCAAACGGACTGTCCCAAGGCGTTGAAGACTTCTAGGCTTCCGGGTCGATCCATGGAAACCCAAATTCGCTCGCTCGCAGGATTGGGAGCAATGAGCGGCGCGGAATTTTCAGCAAGTTCGATGCCCATTCCATCGGTGAAGAGCGGCTCAGTCTGTGCCACACATCCATCGAAATAGAGCACGGCCATGTACGACCCGCCGACGCTTGGCCACCAGGTTAGTCCGTTGCCAACCCACGTTCCGTCCAGGTGCCATGCGATCGAGTCCACATAAGGAACATTGGTGGTGACCACCTCCAGTCCACTTGCGGCTTCTGAAATGGACGCTGTTGCATCTTCAGGACACGGCTCGAACCTCGCTCGGTATAGATCGTTGCTGTGCAGCGCCACTTCGTTGGTTTTGAGGTACGCGTCCATATCGCCGCTTTCGACATGGGAATTCACATCCCACCGGTCAAACATCCATCCATCAGCTGAAATCGCCTCGATTTCAATGGGGCACTGCTCGAAATAGACTCCTTCCCATGGCAGCGGTCCGGGCTCAATGGTGTTGATCCGAACGTGTCCTGCAGTAGGAGGGAAAGCATCGAGCGTGCATTCGTGCGACTCGGGCAGGTTGAAGCTGTCCATGAGGTGTTGGCGCGAAGTACCAATGCGGTTGGAATTGTGGCTGGTCATGGCATTGATGGCGTTGAGCCAGGTGGCCACGGACCCGGGGGAGTCCCAGCGCTGGATGTGGTGATCCATGGCATCATCGATGAGGTTTTTGGCCTCTGCTGCCCGGGGGTTGAATTCGGTTGGTTGAAAAACCGTGTTGACCAAATCAGCATAGCGATTGATGAACCGAAGGCGAAATTCGGTGTTGTTGAGCACCCGGTCAAACAGGTTGCTGTGAATATTGGGGTATCCCGGATTTCGAGCGTAATCGATGAAGTTATTCCAGATGCTGGCTCCAAAAAAACCGAAAGATGCGTCTGTGTCGTAGAGCAAATACCGCCATGGATGTTCGGGTCCTGCCCGAAACGTTTTGACATTGTTAAGTCCCCAAGCGATGCCCATCCAGTCGGTATTTTGGATGTACGTCTCAAAGATGAAATAATCCATGTAATTCTCTACATCGAACCGCTCAGCAAACGTTGAGAAAAAGCTGGGACTGGAGGTGGGGGTGCTTTGAATGAGGCTGGCAGCAGCATACAATTCTGCGTCAGATCCTGACAATACAGCAAAGGGCCCCACCAAGTCCACTTCGTCTTTATCGGTTCCGAAATGATCTGCTATAAAATGTTCATCCGTTTTCTCACGTGCCGCATACAGCCCCCAATACGCTCCATTTAAGTAAAGGTGCGCTGGTTGCCAAGCACTGGCAAAGTTGTGGGTTTCATTGGCCAAGGTGCTGATCAGCCCATCTTGAAATTTGGTTGCCCAGCTGTGTTGACCTCCGTTGCGTAAGTTGAAGTTATTGAAGCTTGCTACCTCAGGACTCGCAGAGAACAAGGGCCATTCAAAATCACCGGAGTACTCGTTCTTAAAATCCAGTCGGAACGAACGCTGCGGTTCTGCCCGTGACCAGCCTCCATGGATTTCCAAATCAAACGTCTCCCGTGCTTGGATTGTTCCGGTTTCATCGAAAAACATCAACCGCGAAGGGCGGGACCAAGGCTGCCAAAAATTGGATCCGAAATGCGGGTATTCATCTTCGGCATTCGGACCAAACACGTAGATTCCGGTGTTCCAATCCCACAAATGATGATCGTCGGTAAAAATTGAGAAGGTCGGAAGGTCCGGGGTGAACTCATCGACAATGAAGATTTCATCTTGAATTTCGCTTGGCAACAAGTCATTGTTTGCGCTCCATGCTTTCAACGTGAGCGACGAAGTTTCCTCCAGGACCAACCCATTGGGAGGAAATGCAGGGGATTGTGTGCTTGGCTGATCACCGTTCGTTGTGTAGCGAACAATCAAATCCTCAGCAGTCTGCGGCAATAGCTCCACCGTAACCTCAGATGCATACCAACCCGATGAGACGGACACTTGTGGTTTTGGGGCAATGTCCAGGTAACATGTCTGCCCGGCATTGGATAACCCCGGTGACGGTGTTTCGAAGATGCACCAACTTTCATCTTCACCTTCACTTCGTCCCACGCTGTGATTCGCTGGCAGGTTGGGATGGATGGGCAGTGAACTCACCACATTTCCTTCAGGATCTTTCAAGACGACGAGCTCTTCCGTGCTCAATTGAAAGGAGGTGTGGAGCGTTCCTTCCATCTCTGGCCACCAGGCCGGAGCGGCAGGCCACGACGTCATTTCACTGTCCTTCGGTGTTAGTCCGAGAAACGGACGGATGGACAAGTCGGATGAGGTAGCATTGACGTTGAATGCCTTGATGGCCAAGACATTTTCGCCTTGGACGAGCCAGTCGGAAAATTCGGACTCCGCCCACACCAGCTGTTCTGGAGCTCCTCCGCTATACATGGTCGCCTCGTGGTTGTTATTGGCAAAATCACCGATGTTGCCGATGACCCCTGTCATGGTGGAAGAGCGACTAATTTCTACTCCATTGAGGTAGGCAATGTACCCGTCGTCGTAGTCAATGGCTAAGGATAAATACCCCCAATCGTCCGGGTCATTGACCTCGAATGTTTTGCGGATGTACACGACATTGGTATTGGAAATAACGGTGGCGTCGTCTCCATCAGAATACCCAATTCCTCCCGGACCATTGGACCAACCCAGCAACGTAAATCCCGGTAACATCCAACTGTCATTGCTGTTGGCCAAGGGAATGATGTAATTCCAATTGTCAGACTCTACGACCGGACATTGCCAATTTTCGGGCAGGTAGTTGCGATCTAAACCAGAGGCCTCGATGAGCAAGTGCTGGCCGGGCGTCATATTGAGTGAGGGGAATTCCCAGAAATCTCCGTCGAATTCATCGTTGATCAGGTAGCCATTTAGGTCAATGTCAGACGATCCATCGTTTCGGATTTCAATCCAGTCTGACTGGGGTGAAACCTCAGAAATAACCAATTGCCCCAACATGGATTTCACTGGGATGATCAAGGAAAGAACGATCAAATACGAGATGCGCATACCCAAAGATACTGGAACAAACTAGGAATCAGAAGAATTAGATGTGTGATTGTCATCACAAAAAAGAGGGGGGTAATCAGCATCGAACAAGGAGATGGGTTTGTGGCCATGGTCGGTGGCATTACCTTGTCTTCTTTTAGAGTGAGAAACATGATTAAAGCGCGCCAGGTAAATAACCTCCTGTTCCTCTTATTGGGCGGGGTGATGGCGGGGTGTTCCTTTGTGGCAGACCCTTCCGAATCGACAGAAGAGAGCAGCACGACGGACATTCAGCCGCAGGCCGCTTCTCTAAAAGTACTGGGAATTATGCAGGATGGAGGAGCTCCGCACATCGGCTGCGAGAGGCCTTGTTGCCGCAATTTATTTTTGCGTCCGGCCGTCGATCGACGGGTGGTGAGTTTAGGCATCTCCGATGTGGGGACAGATGGCCGGTCTGTGGGTGCTATCATTGAATCCACTCCGGATTTTACGGAACAGCTGGCAGATTTTCAAACTTGGTCGGGACTCCCGTTGGAGCGCATTCAACTGTTTCTTACCCATGCGCACATCGGCCATTACAGTGGGTTGATGTACTTGGGCCGAGAAGCACTCGGAGCGGATCGCATGCCTGTTTGGGTCATGCCGCGCATGCGGGAATTTTTGACTCAAAATGGACCATGGGATCAGCTCGTAGCGCTTCAGAATATTGCGCTGAATTCCTTGTCAGCTGATGTTGCTGTGAAAGTAGGTGCGCAGGTGAGCATCACGCCGATCCGTGTTCCACATCGCGATGAGTATTCAGAGACGGTTGGGTTCAGAATTGAAGGTCCCCATCGGTCTGTTCTATTCATCCCAGACATCAATAAATGGTCGGATTGGAATCGTTCACTGGTGTCAGAGTTGAAAGCGGTCGACCGCGCATACTTGGACGCGACTTTTTACGATGCAGCGGAAGTTGGATACCGGGACATGGCGGAAATTCCCCATCCATTTATGGTCGAGACGATGGCGCTCTTGCACGATTTGCCTTCCGAGGAGCGCGGGAAAGTACATTTCATCCACCTGAATCACACCAACCCCTGCTTGGATTCCACGTCCAATGCTGCTGCTGAGATTCGGTCATTGGGCTTTTATGTGGCCACACAAGGTGATGTATTCGCCTTGTAATGCGTAAATTGTAGGAATGACGAAAGCTAAATGGCTGGCGCTGGCGATTCTTCTGTTCATCTGGGTTGGTTGCCGGAAGAATGATCCTGTGCCTGATGGAACAGACGATTACCAAGCGGTTCGTTCACCCCAGTTGCCAGACGAGCTTTTTGCATATAGCACGTTGGAGTTTCCAGATACCTGGTTAAATGATCCTGCGCTCCAGCTGTTTGGTGGATTTGGTTCTGATATCGAAGTGACAGACGCAGGGGCGACTTTGGGACGGGTTTTGTTCCATGATCCCGGTTTATCGGCGGATGGAACGGTCTCATGTGCTACGTGCCACCAGCAAGCCAGGGCATTTTCTGATCCAGTGGCCCTGTCAACCGGCGTCTCAGGTATTCCGACTGACCGAAATGCCATGGCGCTATTCAATTTCAAATACCAACGTCGGATGTTTTGGGACCTGCGGACGGTTGGGCTTGAAAACCAAGTCCTGCAGCCCATTGAGCACCCCGATGAAATGGCCATGGATTTGGCCGCTCTTCCAGCGAAACTAGAAGAAATAACGTTCTACAACGGGCTGTTTGAGGCGGCTTTTGGTGACGCCACGGTGACGACGGAGCGCGTGGCCTCGGCGCTGACGCAGTTCGTCATGTGTTTCCAATCCTACTCCTCCCGTTTCGATGCAGGTCTGGAGGATGGGTTCATTCATTTTACCGAAAGTGAAGAAATGGGACGTGATATTTTTTTCAATGGAGAAACACGCTGCAACCAATGCCACAGCGGAAAGAATTTGTTCTCGACGCAGCCGTTTGTCAATGGATTGGAAGTGGATTATGCGGCGGCTGGCGACGGGGGAATAGGTGCGCTATCCGCTGATCCGTTTGATGACGGACGGTTCAAAACCGTATCGCTGCGGAACATTGGCCTTACAGCACCCTACATGCACGACGGACGATTCGCGACATTGCGCGAGGTTGTGGACTTTTATAGCGACGACATCCAGGCCCATCCATTCCTTGATGAACGCTTGAGCGTCAATGGTTTTGGATCTCCGGGCCAAGAACCCTACGCCTTAAGCCTGACGGAGCAGGAGCGAGAATCTCTGGTCGACTTTCTCGAAACGTTCAATGACACGGTCATGGTGAAAGCAGATTGGCTGAGTGATCCCTTTTGACCTGCTACTATTTTTGTTTACATTGGTGCGAGAATCAATACTCTGTGAATCAAATTGATAGAATCTTCCTGTTGGGATTTATGGCAGGGTGCTCGCTGTCATTGGCTCGCGCTCAGTCAATAAGTGACTGTGAGGGGGCGATCACGTTGTGCGGTGATTTGTATACAGAGACCGATGCTTCATTCAACAGTGGCGCGATCCAGGAATTCACGGGTATTTGCAATCAGAACCTCGAACAAAGTAGCGTCTGGTACAGTTTCACGGTGCAGGAGGATGGATTGCTCAGCTTTATTTTGGATCCACTCAATCCAATGGATGATTACGATTGGGGCCTCTTTGATATAACGACTGGAGGGTGCGAAGGAATTGGCACCGCATTGCTCAGTCCGGAGGTGGGATGCAACTCGTACGGTGTTGCGCCTCCAGAGCCCAATGGCGCAACAGGCATTTCCACGACCAATGGAGGAACTGGGAGCTCCAATGGCCCAGGTAATTTCAACGGACCCCCATTCAATGCTGACTTGCCGGTTCAAGCGGGAGAGACCTATGCGCTGGTGGTGATGAACTGGACCAATTCGCTGGAAGGCTATGAAATCGATTTTGGCCAATCAACGGCGAGTTTGTACGATGATAGTCCGCCTCTCATCGACAGTGTGCAAGTCGTGGATTGCGAATTGACCAGTTTCGACGTCTTCTTGGATGAATACGTCAACTTCCTCACTGTCACCGCCGAAGATTTTGAACTGGTCGGTCCCACCGGTTCGGTGTTCTCATTTTCTTCTGTGGTTGGGCTTGCGGGTGTCAATGGATATAACGAAATATTGAGGCTTACACTGGACGGGGCAATCGACATGAGCGGAAGCTATACCCTGCACATTACCGATGCAGCCGGTTCTATCGCCGATGCCTGTGGAAATTTAGGTGAAGGATTTGCTGAAGTGGAATTGACCGTATTGGATCCGCCTTTGGGCTGGGACGAATTGGAGGTCCTTTTGTGTCCAGATGACGCAGCCAGCCTATCCGTTAATTCTGTTGTGCAACAACCTGAAAACACCGCTTACACGTACATATGGGCGTACGATCTGGCTGGCGCGCCGACCATTGGCACCGGCCCTGGGATTGAAACCATGGGAGACGGGGTGTACGATGTTACCATTTCGACATCTCCACCATGTTACAGCGCCAGTGGTTCGTTTCACGTCATTACAGAAGAATGCAGTCTCACGATACCCAATGTGATAACCCCCGCCAACGGTGATGCACTGAACAATGCCTTTCTGGTGGATGGTTTAGACCAGTACCCCGGGAGCAAGGTGCACATCTATAACCGCTGGGGTGAGATGGTTTACACTTCCGAAAACTTCGGTGCAACGGCGGGGTGGGACCCTACCTCTGACCAAGCATCAGAAGGCACCTACTACTACATTTTGCGCATTCTTCGCGGCCAAGATGAGGTGAGTGTCATCGACGCTGCAGGAGAAACGCTCTATCCCGCCGATGGGAACCCTTACCTCGAGCTCAATGGTTCGTTTGCCCTCATGCGCCAAAAGCGATAAAGCTTTAGTGAATCACCAATCGCGTCGGCAAACTGTCACCGTACGTGGCCAAGTAAATCCCTGGTTGAAGGTGACCCACTGAGCATTGTGTTGTGGTGGCCAGTAGTTGGAATTCCAAGACGATTCGCCCACTGATATCACGCAATTGCAGCCAATCACCCGGAGTCTCTGAACTGTTGAGACGAACAGAGATTTCACTGTTAGCGGGGTTCGGGAAGACCGTGCACACCGCTTGGAGAGTTTCAGCTTCTGTGATTGCTACCCCCAGGCCATTCAGGATTCCTTGAAATTCTTGGTGGTAGAGGTTGGCGATTCGGGCGTCGTGGACGATTACCGTGTTTTCATCGTTCACGTTTTCCGCGGTTGAGGACCAGTTGTGTGAGCCGGTGATGACCATCGGGTCTGAGCCTACTTCACTGTGGTCGATGATGCAATACTTGTGGTGTAAATCATTGCTGATGTCGTGCGCATAAACTTGCACACCATTTTCGACGAGGTAATCAAATTCGCTTCCCGTCGTATTGACCTGCTCAATCGCTCCTATGGGATTCACGAAGAAACTCTCATTGAGCGCTACAATTGCGTCGCCCAAATCGTCGCGCGTAAGGGTGAGCAATGCAAATTCGAAATCAGCGTTCGCCGCTTCAATCTCGGCCTGAATAGCCGCAGTGGTTCCATCAGAAGGGGAGAAATACAATTCGACGTGGCTTCCGCCAACCATGAAGTCCACCGGTGTGTTCCACGTTTTATCTGGACCAAATTTGGCGTTGGAGGCGTCTGGTATCATGCCGTCGCTTCCCCACATTTCTTCAAATTCAAGTTCGTAGGAACGTGCCAAACTTTGGTCTTCGAAAATGATGACATTGTTCAAATCACTGACCAGGTTACCGGTGGTGAGATTCGTTGATCCCGTGAGGACAAATGCGAGTTCCGTGTACTCAGCATCTGCAATGATGAATTTGTTGTGCATGCCGCTTCCTTCGTTGTCCGTGCGCGGGTGCGTGACGATGGACTCGTCGAGGCTATTCAATCCGATGTTGGCGTTTTGGCCTTCATAAATCCAGCGAATTTGAACCCCATTGGCAGCGGCTGTGTTGAAGGCCTCCTGCAGCGTTTGGTCGTTGAAATTGTAGGCGGCCACGTCCAACGTATGCTGGGCGCTCGTAATCCACGAGGCCACGGTGTCGTTCATATCCGTGCCCAGTGACATCGCGAGCTCTTCGGTCGCAACACTATGATCAACTGCGCCATTAAAATAGACGTGGATATCCCCGGAGCTTTCCGAAACCGTTGCATACGGTCGAATCGTCGATGTCGCAGAGGATCCGTCAGCCAATGTGCAAACAGCACGTGCGTAATAGATGGAACCCGCCTCAAGCCCTTCTAGGTTGACAAAATGGTTCGGAGTATTGCTCTGCAATGCATTGGCGGTCATGCCCAAATCTTCGGTCATTCCGTATTCGATGGTGCCATCGCATGCCAAGTCTGTGTTCCAGGATAGGGTGAAGCTAGTGGTAGCCAGATTCGTCTGGGAAACGGGAGATGTAAAGCAGACCGCTGAGGCAGGAATCAGGTCCACAGGCCCTCGCGGAAGCAACTGATAGCCTCCGGTGCCATCAAAGGAGAACTGGGAAACGATGCCCATCATATCAATTTCACAACCCGACAGCTGCTCGCCCACGAGGGAGTTGCTGGTGCGAACGTAGAATACTCCCGTTTCGCCTGAGGCATTGAAATCGTACGTGTTATTTCCGGTAATCACCGATCCAGCCAGGGGGAACGTGACACCATTGATTCGGACCAGCTGTCCTTCTAGGCTCTCGTTCATCTCTGAAGGCGAAATTAAGAGCGGGTCTGGGACGGTTCCGGTACCGAGGAAATCAACCGCATCCAAGTTGGGGCCAACTTCGAGCAAACCATTGTATTCCGTTATTTCTCCAGTAACCGAAAGGCTGTCCCCAATTTGGGGGGTGGCATCCCAACTGGACCAATCCTCACCGGGATAAAGCGCAATGCCTGCCGTCGCATCTTGCAGATAGCGCACCGAACCTAAATTGTCATCGCTTGTGACTACGCCTGTTACCGTCACGGTTTGACCGATGGTGTAATTTTCCCGCATGTCGAGGATGTTCTCCTGCGCCATCATGTTGACGCCAATCAGCAGAGCTGCAGCAGCCAGTGTAGTTTTTAAGTTCATTGTTTTGGGTTCTTGTTTTGCAGTCCTTTCAATTCCAATACGGCACTCAAGCGGACCATGCGAGGTGGGCCAATAAAGACTTCTGCCCAACCACTTCCACCTTCTGGGCCATATTTGTTGTTGGCGTATTGGGAGTTGTTGTTGGCGTCAGACACGTAGAGGGCGTTTAAGGCATTCGTCACGCTGAGGCGCACCCGCAAAAGCGCCCCAGGAGAGAGGTCAAAGGAGGTCCCAGCGTTGAAGTTCAAAAGCGAATAACCAGGTGTTACCCAAACATCCTTGGGCTCGCCCTGCGTGATGACATCTCCGGGAGAAAAGTTGGCATAATGTTGCCAAAACCAGGTGCTTCGGACGGAGAAGTAGGTGCCGTATTTCGGTCGGTAGCTTACAGCCAGAGAGACCTGACGTTGTGCGGCATTTCCCACCTTGACACCGTTTAAATTCACCAAGGTGTCGGCAATGCTGCCATCTTCGACGCGCGTGATGAAGGTGTTGGTTGTTTGATTGACCAGGTCCACCCGCTCGTTGCTTGTCCATCGCCAATTACCCGCAGAGAACACGCCTTGGACATCCAATTTCGACGTAGCATCGTAGGCAAAATCCCACTCCACCCCGGAGTGTACAGCATCTGCATTGAGTAAGTTGTAGCCCAAGGCACGGTCAGCATCCTCGATGACTGAAGCGCCGATTTCTCCCCATTCGCTCGCATCTCCAGTCCCTTCTGTCAGGGCAATTAATGCGTCTCTACCTGCAACTGTGCTGGTGTCTGCGTAAACAGAAAGGTTTGGATCGTTCCACAGTCCCGAAACGCCATAAAATCGATTGACCGCCTTGTTTTCCCATCCCGTCCGATAGGCATTGAGGTTGGAAGCAAAAGCACCCCGCGCAAACTTCACACCGATTTCAATTGCCTTGACATATTGATTTTCATAGCCTTCGATGATGTTGTTGTCAAGATCAAAGACTGAGTTGAAGAGGGGGGCTCGGTTTAAGTACCCGACGTTGGTATAGGCGTTCAACCATTCGTTGAAGTTGTAGTTGCCGCCCGCTTTGATGGTTCCGCTATTCAGACGTGTCCAGGGTGTGGTGTACGTTTCCAAATCGGGGTTGTCAGCCGTGAGGAAGGTCGTGTCCATCATCCACTCGGTTTCACCTATAACGCGGTATTCATCCGTGGACCGTACTTCATACGTGGTGTCATTCAATGTCACTACTTGGGGTCTGAAGTAGTCGATGGCTCGGTACCAACTTTGCGCTCCTGACACGTTGATGAAGGCAGAAAAGTTGTACTTGTCCAATTCAAGCTGCACGTAAGACCCTCCCCAAGCCACCTGACCGTCGTCGTAGTAAAAGTATTTGTCTCCTTCTCGCAAGGGTTCATCAAAATCAGAATTTTGATCCCGTCGGTCGTCGGGTGCGTCGTAATAGTCGGCCCCAAACATATCGCCGATGGTACGGTAGTGGCTGCCCGTGTAATGACGTGCATCCACTCCGGCGCTGAAGTTGAGGTTCTTGTTCAAAGCCGTGTTGAAGTTGGACAAGGCCCCAAACCACCGGTGATCGTTGTGGGAAATACGAATAAAGTTGGAACCTTTTCGTTCTCCGTTCTCATCGATGTTCAGACCGTTGGGCGCGAACTCAAACAATTGGTGCGAATCCCAGACTCCTTGCAAATCCAAGGTGCGATCATCAAGGCGTGAGCCCGGGGTGCTGAGCAGGGCTTCGCCGCCTCCGCTTCCAAAGCTTGCGTAGGCCGTGGTCGTGAGGGACGAGCGCTCAGATAAGCTCCACACATCGCGCACAGTTACGATGGGTTTGAAGTAGACGTTTTGACGTGGGTTGTACCGGCGGGTGTCGCCATAGGTCGTGTCTACTTGTCCCGTGGTCTCGTTGAAGTTGTAATAAACCTCCTGGTAGTTGACCAAGAATTCATTGAATCCTCGGCCACCGTTGATAACGGTGTTGCTTCCAGCTGAGCTGTAAATGCCTTCGAGTTCTTCGCGGCCCGCGTCATCGGTAAGTTGAGCAGCGAGGTCGGTATCGTATTCGAACACCTGCATTTGATACGCGCGTTGGCCGTGGCGTTGGGGAGCGCCAAAGGTGGTGAAGCTCAAATTGTGATTACCGAGCGTCTTCCGACCTTTCAAATAATACGCATAGGCCTTCGACTCCAATCCTTCTGCAAATCCTTGGTTGCTTTTGACGGATCCAGCAAAATGAAGGAATCCCTTTTCTTGGTTTCCGAAAACGCCGCTCAAGCTGTTTCTGAAATACCCGTAAGATCCCACCTCTGACTGATAATTGATGGAGCCGTTCCCGCGTTCGTCACCGCCAGTTAAAATGTTGATGGTGCCACCTACAGATGGAATCGCGAGTTTACTAGCGCCCAAGCCGCGCTGAACTTGGGTCGTGCGAACAACGAGGTCGAGTCCGGCCCAATTGCTCCAGTAAACCCAACCGTTTTCCATATCGTTCATGGGAACGCCATCGACCATCACCGCTAGATTCGTCTGGTCAAAGCCTCGAATGGTTACACGCGCATCTCCATCGCCCCCGCCTTGTTGAGTGGCATAAACGCCGGGTGTTGTGTTGAGCACCAAAGGAAGATCCCTGCCTGCCAGTTCTTCCTGAATTTGAGCAGGCAAGATGTTGGTATATGCAACAGGTGTCTTCCGGGAAATCACCAGGTCAGCTGCCACCACCGCCTCTTGCATAACCACCGTCTCCATTTTGAATCGGACAATTGCCTGGCCTCCATTGCATCGAACTTGCCTCGATTGGTTGGAGTAGCCAATGTAGGAGGCTTCAAGGGTGGCTTCGCTCGCTGCAATGAAAACCGCGAACCGACCGTCCAGGTCTGTCGCGATGATTTCATTGCCTAATTTCACGTAAGCTCCAATCAACGGTTCTCCCGTTACGGCATCCTCCACCGTTCCATTGACGGTGCACGATTGAGCGAACGCATTGGTTGTGAAAGCGAGTAACAAGAAGGAGAGAACCTTCCAAGGCTTCAAGGTGCGCATGGTGTGCTGGATTATTTCAGGACAATCTGCTGGGTCGAACGCGCTCCATTTTCAACGGTCACTTCTAAGAGGTACATGCCAGAAGGAGAGTGTTGCAGAGGCAGTTGAGCAACCTTTTGGCCGTTCATTTGCTGTGTCAAGACGCGCTGGCCAGCGATGTTGTAGAGCACAATCTCACGCATTGCAATCTCGCTGCGCACCCATACGACATCACCAGCTGCAGGGTTAGGATAGATGTCGATTGTGCCTGATTCCGCATGTTCATTGATGTTGGTTGTGCCGCACTCGCATGAGTGCGAGCCGAGGTTGAGGAAGACGCTGTCCAAGGTGTAGTCGAGGGAGTCACTGGACCAAAGGGTTCCATTCCACTCATCTACAACCAAGAAATCATCGAGTGCATCCGTGTCCCCTTGGGTCACACTCTCTTTTCGAACGAGGGTGTGGTTTTGGGTCATGTCAGCCCACCCCGTTTCACCCGGGTCCTCTCCAATTTTACCAAAAATGTCAATGGGTGAATTCGTTGAGATTTTTCGCAGCACCATGGCATCATTGCCGTTGAAGTACATGGTGTTGTTCTCTTCATAAACGGGGCATACCCAAAGATCAGCAGCCTCAGCTAACTCGTCCCAAACGGGTGCTTCATAGTCTACTCCGTCAGGATCTTGCTTGTCCAATACGACGACAACCACGCTATTTGCATTCAAGGTACCAGAAAGGTCCACTTTTTGGTTGTCCTGGGCTGTGGTAGCTCCATTGGAATAGCGTTCCAAACGATAATCGCTGAGATCGATGGCCGCATCGGTGGGATTGTAAAGCTCAATCGCCTTGTTGTTGCTCCAGCCTTCAACGTATTCTGAAATGAAAATGTCATCGCATTGGGCGTGCGCTAGTGTTGGAAGTGCAATAATAAGCGCCAATTGGTGTAAAGTGAATCGCATGAGTTTGGTGTTTGTGAAAATCGGTGCAATTTAACGGCGAAAAGCCCAAATTTGATGCGAACGTTTGAATTCGATGATATTCGGGAACATTGCTTGCTGAAAAGCCATGTGTCCGAGGAGTTTCCTTTTGATGCCCAAACTTGCGTTTGGAAGGTGGCGGGCAAGGTGTTTGCCTTGGCAAACTTGGATGATTTTTCCGGGGTCACCTTGAAGTGCGATCCGGAAAAAGCTCTGGAATTAAGGGAGGCGTATGATGGTGTCGCACCCGGGTGGCATGCCAACAAGCGGCATTGGAATACCGTGCGGGCAGAATCGGATGTTCCACGAGAGCGGATCCTGGCATGGATTGATCACAGTTATGAACGGGTGGTGGCCGGTTTTTCAAAAAAACAGCGAGTTGCGCTCGGATTCTGAGGGCATTGCGTATCCTTGTTTCATGGAGATAACCGGATTGGATTGGGCCATCATTGGAGCCTACTTTGCCCTCGCCTTGGGGGTAGGTTTGTGGGCATCGAAGGTGGCTGGAAAAACCGCGACGGGCTTCTTTTTGGCCGGTCGGAATATGCCGTGGTGGTTGCTGGGCATCAGCATGGTGGCAACCACATTTTCAACCGACACTCCCAACTTGGTTACGGGGCTGGTGAGAGAACAAGGGGTGAGCGGCAATTGGGGTTGGTGGGCGTTTTTGCTCACAGGGATGCTAACTGTTTTTGTCTATGCGCGCCTGTGGCGTCGATCAGGAGTGCTGACGGACATTGAATTTTATGAATTGCGCTATGGCGGCAAGCCTGCTGCGGTGCTTCGCGGATTTCGAGCCTTGTACTTGGGGTTGGTTTTCAATGTGCTTGTGATGGGCACAGTGTCCCTTGCGGCCATCAAACTGGGGGGGATCTTGCTGGGGTGGCCGGGGTGGCAAACCCTGCTGGTTACGGGGATCATCACACTTATTTACAGCACGCTGGGGGGCTTGCGAGCCGTCATTCTCACAGACTTTGTTCAATTCATTTTGGCCATGATCGGGTCCGTTTGGGCTTGCATGTACATATTGGACTTGGAGGTGATCGGAGGGTTGGATGCTCTGTTGTCCCATGCCGATGTAGCACCCAAAACTTCCATGTTCCCTGACTTGCATGATCCGAGCCAATGGATTCCAATTTTACTTGTCCCGTTAGCGGTTCAATGGTGGGCGAGCTATTACCCCGGAGCGGAACCGGGGGGCGGTGGCTACATTGCTCAACGGATGTTCAGTGCCAAAGATGAGTCGCATGCGGTGGGTGCGACGCTGTTGTTCAATGTCGCGCACTATGCTTTGCGACCTTGGCCTTGGATCTTGATCGCGCTTGCTTCCATTGTGGTGTTTCCAGACCTCGCGGATTTGCAAAAGGCCTTCCCGAATATCCCAGCCGATAAAATCGGCCATGATTTGGCCTATCCAGCGATGCTATCCCTTCTTCCTCCAGGGCTATTGGGCTTGGTCGCAGCGTCTCTGTTGGCGGCATTCATGAGCACGATGTCCACGCAATTGAATTTAGGCGCGAGTTACCTCGTGAATGATTTTTGGGTCCGTTTCATCAAACCAGAAGCGACGGATGCTGAGCAAGTCAGCGCCGGTCGCTGGGCGACCGTGGTTTCGCTCGTTCTGGGCAGTGGATTGGGGCTTGCTTTGACCGATGCTGGCCAAGCCTTCAACTTGCTCTTGCTCATCGGAGCGGGGACAGGAGGGTTGTTCATCTTGCGTTGGTTTTGGTGGCGGATCAACGCATGGACGGAATTGGTGGCGATGGGGGGGTCTCTCGTGGTCGCAGGGTATTTTACTTTTGTACATGACGCATGGGGAATGTGGGAGCTTGCAGGCCATGAAAAATTGGTGTGGGGCTCCTTGATTACCACCTTGATTTGGTTAATAGCGACTTGGTTGACCCCAGCTGAATCGGAGGAGACGTTGCAAAATTTTGTCAATAAGGTCAATCCAGGCGGTCCGGGCTGGTCGCGGTGGAAGGGAGCAAACGACGGAGAGCCCTGGTCTCTTCCTCGGGGCATCGCCTCGATGGTATTCGGCAGCGTAGGTGTTTATGCTGCGCTCATTGCCACGGGTTCGTGGTTGTATGCTGAAACGATGACGGCCGGATTGCTCGCGGCACTCGCCTTAGGGTGTACTGTGATCGTCCTCGCCTTGAATCGTTCGCGGGGATGAGGATTTTGACATCAGCGCCTGGTCGGATCTGCCTGTTTGGAGAACACCAAGATTATTTTGGGTTTCCGGTAGTTGCATCGGCGATTGGGTTACGTGGCACCATTGAAAGTGAAGCGCGCAGTGATCGGCGGGTGCACCTTGACTTGCTTGATTTGGGGACCTCGCGAGAGTGGGACTTGGATTCGCTTCCTGAACCGGGACCCCGGGACTATTGGCTCTCTGCCTTGCATGTAGCCAAGAAGGAAGGGTGGTTGCCGCCCGTGGGCTGGAATGCCCGAGTGACCAGTCAAATCCCACAGCAAGCCGGTGCGAGCAGCTCCAGTGCTTTGACAGCTGCATGGTGCGCGCTCATTGCTTTGAGGAACGGTCGGGTTGTTGACGACGAGGCCGGTCGCGAGTGGATTGCCCATGCAACATGGCGTTCGGAAGTTCAATGGTTCAACGAACCTGGTGGTATGATGGACCAAGTGATGTGCGCTATGGGCGGCACCAGAAAAATCGAATTCACACCGAAGTTTCAAACCACCCAACTGCCCAAACCCGAGGGAGTTTGGACGTTGATTGATTCTCATCAACCCAAAGAGACCCTCAGCATACTTTCTAGTGCGAAGGAGCGTCGTTTGGAACTGATTTCCCAATGGGGAGTGGGATTAGGAGAAGAGTGGCCTGACGTATTTCCTGCCCGGCCTCAAGATTGGAACGCTGCGGAGCATCGCCTGATGGATGCTACCATTGGAATACGGGAGGTATCCAGCCGCGGTGGAGGGCTACTCACATCTCAACCGCGAGCCATAGAAGGAATCGGAGAACTGCTTACGGCTCACCACCATTGGCTTTCCCATGGCCTCGAAGTGTCCACGCCAAAAATCGACGGATTGCTCGAGGCTTCCATTAATGCTGGGGCCTTTGGAGGAAAAATCAACGGATCCGGTGGAGGCGGGACATCGTTTGTCGTAAGCAACGCTGAAGCGGTCCAGGCGATTCATCGGACGTTGACCGAACGCGATGCAGAGGCCATTCCCGTGGAGCTCGGCGCACCGGGTATCGAAGTCATTCGTGTTTCATGAACATTTCAGACCTTGCACCCATGACATGCGATCGAATCGTCATATTGGCAGCTGGCCGAGCAAGCCGCATGAAGCGCAGCGCAGGCGATGCAGCGGACGCAGCACTTTGGGTGAGCGATGCGCAGAACCGCCCCAAGCCTATGATCCGAGTGGGCCCCAATGAGGAACCCATGATCCAATTCATTTTGGAGCAGGCCTTGCGGGCAGGATTCACGGAGGCAACCCTGGTCATTGCCCCATCCGATGAGGTCACAGAGCCGTTTCTAAAATCGTGGAATGAAACCCGCACAGGCCTTCGGATGCGCATTCGCTGCGTGATGCAGGATTCGCCTTTGGGAACAGGAGATGCCGTGCGCAGCGCACTTCAAAAAGATCCTGTCCCCTCTGGCAAAACGTGGATTCTGTGCAACGGCGACAACCTGCCCACCCGATCGGCCTTGGCGCAGTTGAGGACAATTCCTGCGGGCCAAGCCGTGCTGGCCTATGACCGAAGGGCGCTGGGGCTGGACCCTGCCAAAACCATGGCATTCGCCATTTTGGAAGGCGACGGTCAATCGATCCACCGCATCATTGAAAAACCCTCGGAGGAGGAAGTTGCTCGCCTTGCAGCTGCCGGGCCCGTGCGGGTATCCATGAATATTTTTCGATTGCATGCAGAGACCCTGATGCCTTTTTTGGAAGCACTCGAACCGCACGCTGAACGAGGAGAATTGGAATTACCGACGGCCCTTCAAGCTATGATGGACGCCGGCCACAACATGGGGCAATGGGATGTTGAACAAGAAGTTTTGGACTTAACCCGATTGCAGGATGTTGACCTTGTTCAAAAGGGATTGCATCTGATGGAGCCGTTCCAATTGGAGGTGTGTGCAAGCACGCCAGAGGATGTGCGGATGGCGGCGGAAAATGGAGCCCATCAGGTGGAGCTTTGCGCGCATTGGGAATGTGGTGGATTGACTGCGCCAGAATCTGACATTCGAATGGCCTGCTCTCATGGCATCCCTGTGCATGCGTTGATCCGATGCCGTGCTGGGCATTTTGTGTATTCAGCCGCCGAAAAAGAGTTGATGAAGGCCCAAATCCAGGGAGCGCTTGACGCCGGTGCCAGCCGGGTGGTCGTCGGCGGCTTGTTCGCCGATGGACGGCTGGATGCGCAGATGCTTCAAAATTGGGCGAACACCTTTGGCCCTCACCGGTTGGTGGTGCACCGAGCATTGGATGCCTGTTTGAATCAGGAAGAAGCAATGGTGCAGTTGGCTGAGATCGGGATCAGGCGTATCTTAACCAGTGGAGGGGAGACCGCAGCGTGGGCAGGGCGAGAGCGGATTGAACAATGGATGAAGGCGGGCTTTCATGTCACTGTCGGCAGTGGAGTGGGCCCAGAACAACGCGATGCCTGGATGGAATTGGGGGTACGAAATTTTCATGCATCGTGTCGACAAGCAGTGGAGCAACCCACTCGGCTTTTTGACGGCACCACCCATCCGGTCAATCCGCAGCGCGTTCGGGATTGGTTTGGTACAGGTGTTTCCTAATTTGCACCATGAAGCAATGGATAGGATTCGCAGTCGCTGCGATATTGGCAGGGGGCTGCACCCCGCCGGAAGTCACCGAATTTTCAGCAACGCTGATTCCTCTGCCTACCAAATGGGAGAAAGCTTCCGATGAATCTTTGTGCATCACGGGCCAATGGAATTGGTCTGTGGACCCTTCGTGGGAAGTGGTCTCGCCGGTATGGCAAGACTGGCTGCAAGTGGATCGGATGGATTCCCACGCGTTGGCGGTGAATTTAAAGGTGATCCAAAAGGAAGGCCTTGCGGATGAAGGGTATGAACTGCGTGTAAGCAAGGAGGGGATCGAGGTGTTTGCATCGACAGAAACGGGGGCATTCTACGGGCTAACCACCTTGCGCTGGATGATGTCCACGGAAGTTTCGGGCGAGGTAGCGCTGCCACACGGATTGATTCAAGACGCTCCCCGCTTTCCACATCGCGGTTTGTTGCTGGACTGTTGTCGGCATTTCATGGAGCCAGAGTATGTGAAGCGAATGATCGATTTGCTCGCGTTGCATAAAATGAATGTGTTGCATTGGCATTTGACCGAAGACCAAGGCTGGCGGATTGAAATAGATGCCTATCCGCGATTGACAGAAATAGGCGCTTGGCGCACAGAAGCTGACGGTTCAACGCATGGAGGCTTTTACACCAAGGACCAAATTCGAGACATCGTGGCCTATGCCGCTACCCGGCAGATTACGGTCATCCCAGAAATCGAATTGCCCGGACACAGCAACGCGGCGTTGGCGGCCTACCCGTGGTTGGGGTGCACCGGGGAGCAGATGGAAGTGCCGCACGATTGGGGGGTATTCAAGGACATATACTGCGCCGGCTCGGATTCCACGTTCGCGTTCTTGGAGACGGTGCTTGACGAGGTCTTGGAGCTCTTTCCCTCCGAGTACATTCACATCGGAGGCGATGAGGCGCCCAAGGTGCGGTGGGAGGTCTGCCCCAAGTGTCAGCGTCGGATCGACGAGGAAGGATTGCACGATGAACATGAATTACAATCCTGGTTCATCGGACGAATCGGTCGTTACCTCGAGGCGAAAGGACGCAAGATAATCGGGTGGGACGAAATCCTCGAAGGCGGATTACCGGCTGGAGCGACGGTGCAATCTTGGCGGGGTATGGAAGGAGGTCAGGCGGCGATTGCCGCAGGAAATGACGCCATCATGTCGCCGACTTCGCATTGCTATTTTGATTACCCCGTGGAGTCGACCGATCTCGAGGAGGTCTATGGCTTTGAGCCGGTGCCGACCGATTTGCAAGGATCCGGACGCATATTGGGTGGCGAATGCAACATGTGGACAGAACGCGCTCCTCAACACCTGGTTGATTCCAAGGTTTTTCCTCGGTTGGTGGCCATGAGCGAGGTGCTGTGGAGCCAGCCAGAGCAGCGAGATTGGTCCGACTTTCGATTGCGCATGGAGCGGCATTATTCGAGATTGGATGCATGGGGAGTGGAGTACGGCTGGGAGACGGTGCCCATTTCGATGCACTGGAATGCGGCTCGCACCAAAACAGCGCTGGAGGTGCAGTTTGAGCCAGCGATGTCGGGAATTGAGGGGGTGGCGACCTATGTTCCCTATCGTAAAGACGCGCCCGAGGCATCTCATTCGTTGGGTGAATTATTTTCGGTTGTTGGGGAAGGAGAAATCCGGGTGGAGTTGATGCGAAAGGGGATTTCCATGGGGACTCCGTGGACGTTTCCCGTTGCCGGTCATGTGGGCGCTTTCCAATCGATTGAATTAGATCATGAAGTGAATTCATATTACCCGGGAAGGGGAGAACAAGGCTTGGCTGACGGACGCTTGGGTTCGCAAGATTTTCGAGACGGTTCATGGCAAGCTGTCCAAGAAAGCGATATGGGTGCAACGATTGAGTTGGCTGAAGCCGTCCACATCGATTCCCTCAGCATGCAATTCTACCGCTACCAGGACGCTTGGATTTTCCTGCCTGATTCGCTGCGGTTTCAGTGGTCCATGGACGGACAAGTATGGAATGGAGATTGGTTATTGGGAGAGGCGACGTTCGGAGAGGCGACTTTCATACCCAATGATTCGCAGGATGTCGCCCGTGTCGCGGTTGCCGTCAATGCTGAGGCGAAGTGGGTCCGAATTGAAGCGGTCAATCCAGGTCTTTGCCCAGATTGGCACGATGCAGCGAGTTCAGCGACATGGATGTTCTTGGATGAATTGGTGGTCCATACGAATCATCATTAACGCCAACGAGCATCAGTCACAGGGTTGCCCCCAAACGGTGAGCATCCCGAGCAAGTCGCCTGTGTTGATATCGCCTGAACCATCGAGGTCTATGACCGGAGAAGCTCCGGCGCCAGTGATGGAAACGGTCTCTCCAAAGTGGATGAGAAGCAGCAACAAATCCGGCAGGTTGCGCATGCCATCCGAGTTGAAGTCTCCGGGACATAAACAGGGATAACCGGTTACCTCGAAGCAATCCGCACCCAGCAAGGGAAAGGCATATTGTTCTGCCAACAGCATCGCATCCATGCCCACAATTTCTCCGATCATCCGTCCTGGAAAATCATCTTGAGGCGGATGGATCCCTCCCCAAATTCTTGAAAGTCCACTCTGGTCAGCTGCATCCCGGTAGGTCGCCCATTGAAGTTCAAAGCTCTCACTTGGCCCATCTTCAAACACAAGGAATTCGTTGGCCTCAATAGGAAATGTCCCCAAACCTCCTGGAAAGAAAGGGTCTCCTGTGATCGCAGTCAGGACCTCCGCTGCTGCTCGGCTGAACGCAGAGTGTCCACTCACATACCCTGCAAAGGGCGGAGAGACAAACGTGGGACGCTGATAAGGCCACCATTCGCTGGCGCGGATCCAACCGACCCCTGCCTTGTTGAGTGCGGGCACTTCAATGAAGTCAGGTCCTTTCCAGCTTCGGATTTTGATCTCGTTGATGAATTCCCCTTCGGCACCCCGCAGCGCAATCGGATCATTGGCTGTGATCAATTCGATCTCATTTGGAACCAAAGGCAAGCCGGCTCCATCAAAGTTGGGCAATTCAGGATCGGAACATTGGCCGCGATCTGCCATCCATCGTAGCACCGAGACTGGGCGAGCAGAATCGTACCAGCCCTTGCAACTCCATGCCGAAATGGCCGCGTCATGCATGGCTCCGCCCAGAGCGAAATACGCAACGACATCCCAATCCAAGGGAGCCAACGTCTCACCGATTCCTCGCCATCGCCGTTCCAATTCAGGCTGATCATTGACATAGTTCAATAGCGTGAACCAATGACCAGGCGGTGTTTCCGAGTCAGGTCCATCGGCCCAATATTCAGCAAGCACCCGGGTGAAGTCGCCGCGAAAAACCGGTTGCGGAACATACGGTAGACCGGTGGTCGGGTTGTAGGTGTGCCCAACCTCAATGCCCTCCGCAAATGGCGTGCCCTCATCCGTATAGTAGTCGCGAGCGGATGACATGGAGTTGGGGAAAAAGCCATCCCACGCAAAGGAACCGGGGCTGATGTCCCAAACAACGGAATCAGCCGGGTCCAAGTGCGAAGACCAAAGGCTGACCAAAGCATGCCCCCATTTGTAGTCGCTTTCCAATGCGATTGATTCGTCCGGATCGATTTGAGGAGGCATTCCGGGATCGTGGTACACGGTATACCAACTGCCCAGCCGCGCATACCGTGATGTATCCTCCGCAGACATGGCAAAGGGCACAACGTTGCCCCATTCGGGACTCAAGAAATCCGGTGAAAAATTGGTTCCTTCGTTGCCCGATTGGTCAATGAATTCTGCTAATTGAAGCGGTTGCCAGCGATTTGGAAAAAACATATTGGGGTTGCCGGGCTCATCCATTACCAAATTCCAATTCATGGGATTGTAATAGGTGTTCTGATAGTCGATTTCCTCAAAAGATCCGTCCTGAAGGCCAAAGGCGATGTACTGTTCTGCGAGGTAATTCCCAAGGGATTGTGCACGCTCGCTCCAGCTCCCCGTGGTGTAATCGGTCGAATTCCACGCGGTGTCGTACCCCAATGCCTCCATTTGCGAATCGAGGTGCACGGCGATGCGTTCTGCGCGGGGAGCATTGGTAAATCGATGCTTTAGCAGCCGGTACGCTCCGAAGCTAATGCTGCGTCTCCGCGCGTCGATAACGTCCACCGAGTCGAGGTCTAATGCGAGTCCATCAAAAGGACACGCAAAGCCACTCACGGTATCTCCGAGCAACCAATGCTGCGGTCCAACCGGCGAGGGTGGAGCCCACGCGGTCCAGGCATCGTACATCAAAGCCGATGTATGCCATAAGTTGCGCGCATGCACGGTGGGGCGCGCCCAGTCGTGTCGAATGCTCAGCAACAGGGCCTCGTTCCAAACACGCGCAACGCTGTGCGTCGCTATCGTCGGATACCCTTCCAATGGTTCACCCATGCAGTCCAAACCGGCCAGCGGGTAAGAGCAACTGCCATCATCTTCAGTCGCGGCCATGTGAAAGTTGCAGGCATCCGAATCCGTGCATCCTATCGAGAACCAAGGTGCGTTACCGGGCTCGAGCACATGGTAAACGCTATCCGCACCGAAGGAACCGTGGCTGGAAAGGATGCCATTGGGCCATCGAATAAACACCGAGTCCACCTGGGTCAATTCGCCCAGTCCTATGTGCACTTGCAGAGAGCTCGCTCCGCTGTACCCTTGACCACAATGCACTTCGTCATACCGGACTTGCCCGCCGAAATGGGCTTCGATTCGGGCGCCCACCGCCGACCGGTTCGAACTCGTTCCTTCCAGTTGGAGTCCAAGAAAATGCCCTGACTGATTGAGGTTTTCCAAAATTTGAAATCCGGGCTGAGTGGGTGAACCGCTCGTAGCGATGGCCAAATCCAAATCGCCATCCCCGTCTAAATCTCCGGAAGCCAATCCATAATCGGAATGGTTGTGCTGCAAAATGCTATCACTTGGGTTGATCCATTCAAACGTACCGTCCCCCAATCCCCGATACAATCGATTGGGGAGCGGAGCAAATGCGTAATCATTGGCGATGTACAAGTCGGATTCGGCATCGTGGTCGTAATCAAAGAATACGCATCCCCAGGTCATTCCTGAATCGTCCACACCGGCCTCGGTGCCGACTGAAGTGTAGGTTCCGTCTCCATTGTTCAGGAATAACTCACTGGGGTAGAGGTCGGAAATGTACAAATCCATCCAGCCGTCATGGTTGATGTCCGCAGCGTCTACGCCCATGCAGTTTCCTTGATAGTCCAGGCCCACCTCTGCAGCGCATTCTGTAAAAGAACCGTTCCCGTTGTTCTTGAAGAACTTATTGACTTGGTTGCCATCATGGGTCACATACAAGTCGACATCACCATCGTTGTCCGAATCGTAAAATAAGGCGCCCATTCCAATTCCTGTATCGACGGTTCCCGTGGGAAAAGTGATGTTCTGAAATCCATTCCCGCCTGTATTTCTGAGCATGGCGTTGTGGCTGTTGATGTTGACGACGTACAAGTCGAGCCAGCCATCTTGGTCAAAATCCGCCGCGTGCAAACTGCGGCATGGCCCTTCATTGCCAGCATTCCAATCTGCTGTAGCATCCTCAAACGTGCCATCTCCCCGGTTGATGTACAGCCGGTTGGCTTGCAAGTAATTTCCGGTTACCAAGTCGAGCCAACCGTCGTTATTGAAGTCACCCCAAAGTGTTGCATTCGTCGTGCCATCATCGTCGACGCCTGCAGGAATGCTCACCTCTTCAAACTGCATACCTCCCTTGTTTCGAAATAAAGCGTTGGGAGCGAATTTGGTACCGACGTAGATGTCCTCTCGGCCATCCCGGTCAAAATCTCCAATGGCGACGGAATGATGCAGTCCATCGATGGCAACGCCGGCTGATTCTGAAGCATTGGAGAAAAGCGTTTGAGCTTGAAGTGGCCCCGATAGAACAGCAACTGCAACGGCGGAAGCAGCGCTGCACCGCAGCATCTCCCTTACAAAGTTCAAGTTACTTTCCATCCACATGAGACGCTAAAGTTACGCAGGGAGAGAATAGACGGAAATATTGGGATGGAAGAGTTTGAAAGGATTAACCAAAGCCTAGAATTCACTTATGTTGGTTAAATAGCTCAATTAGGAGGCTATAAAATGAATTTAGTATAAATTAATTCGTATTATAGCGCCGTAATTTCCAGCGAAGTTTGCAGGCATCGCTTTCGAAATACAAGTAGATTGTTAGGGTGAGAGGGCGCAGGGGTGCGCCCTTTCTATTCCTCTTGGTATGAATACTTGGATGCGTTAGAAAATCACGTATATTTGCACCCCTTTAGCGGAAATTTACAGTCGAAAGCATATGGCTCATCACAAATCATCACTGAAGCGCATCCGTTCTGATCGGAAGAAAGCTGCGCGAAACCGGTACCAACACAAAACCACTCGGAATGCTGTTAGAGCATTGCGAGCAACAACCGATGCCAAAGAGGCAGCGAAGATGTTGCCTGAGGTCTCAGCCATGTTGGATAAACTGGCGAAGAACAACGTGATCCACAAAAACAAAGCATCCAACCTCAAATCAAGTCTTGCCGTTCACGTAGCGAAGCTCTGATTGACGTTGACAATGAATTTAATTAGCCTCCAGCAATGGGGGCTTTTTTTTTGCCCCCGTGGAACGATTCAACGACAATATGAATGGGGGAACGAGGGATGCCAAGGGAGAAAATGCTTTTGAACGGGCCTCAAGCCTTGACCGAGGTAGAATTGATTATGGTCATCTTGGGGTCAGGGAACCGTGGCAATCCTGTTCGGAAAGCAGCTCAAGCATTGCTGCGGTTGGCCGAAGATGACCTCATTCGACTTTCGTCTTTTCCACCGGAAGGAATGACCGAAATTCCGGGTGTGGGCATGGCAAAAGCGCTTCAGCTGACGGCAGCTCTTGAATTGGGCCGCAGAAGACAGGAAGCACGCATGATGCTTCCGGCCCCGTGCATCGTCCGGTCATCGGCTGATGTGTATCATCGGTTTTCGATTCGTTTGGCGGATTTGGGACACGAAGAGTTTTGGTTGGTATTGCTCAGGCGATCCAATGAAATTCTGGCAGAAGTCATGATCAGCAAAGGCGGTTTGACGGGCACCGTGGCGGACCCTAAGGTTATTTTCTCGAAGGCTTTGGCGATGCGCGCGGCCGGAGTCATCGCGATCCACAACCATCCTTCAGGAAATATTCGCCCAAGTCGAGCTGATCGAGAACTCACAAAAAACCTTCAATGGGCAGGCAAAATGCTCGATTGTCCGTTACTGGATCACCTCATTGTATCGCGCAACACCTACTTTAGCTTTGCGGATGAAGGAGAACTCTGAGTTCGCTCCCTCGGCTAGGATCTCGTACTATGCACAAAGGCTTGAAAACCATATTGACCATAATTGGTGCACGACCGCAATGGATGAAGGCAGCGGCATTGAGTCGCGTTCTGAGTGATACCCAATGGGGAATAAAGGAACGCGTTCTGCATACGGGACAGCATTACTCGCACGATATGGCAGGTAGGTTTTTGTCAGAATTGGATTTACCCAAAGCGGATCACCTCCTGAACGTTTCACAGGATCCAGCGGAGCGTATGGGGCAAATGATGGGGGGAATCATGCATGCGATCGAGCAAGACCAGCCGGATGCGGTAATCTTGTATGGTGACACGGACTCTACACTGGCAGGTGCTTGGGCGGCATCTCGATGCGGTGTGCCTGTTGTGCATATTGAAGCGGGGCTTCGGTCGTTTGATCGCAGCATGCCGGAAGAGATTAACCGCATACTCACGGATCAATTGAGCAGCTTGCTTTTTTGCCCTTCAAATGCCGCTGTTGATCAACTCACGCGAGAGGGCATTGTGACAGGACAGCGTCCTGAATTGCGCGTGGAAGTCTCTGGAGATCTGATGTTGGACACAGCCCGCCATCATGGTAGTGAGCCTTTGCCACTGCCTGCGGATGCTGATGCGGTGCTATTGACCATGCACCGTCCAGCCAATGTGGACGATCCCCATCGACTCCGAGGCTGGATCGAGGCCATTGGCACTCAGGCGTCCAAGCGCGGCTGGCGGGTCATTTTTCCGGTCCATCCGAGGACGGCGAAAAATTTGGTCATAGCCTACGGTCCGGACTGGAAAAATGCGGATGCATTTGATTCATTCGAATTGCACGCGCCGGCAGGATATTTGGATATGTTGAAGTGGTTGGGCGAGGTTCGTCAAGTTTGGACAGATTCGGGAGGATTGCAAAAAGAGGCCTTTTTCATGCACCGTCCTGCCGTGGTCCTCCGAGATGCGACAGAGTGGGTTGAGCTGACCGACCTCGGATTTGCATGTTTGTGCGCTGAACCGATGGCGTTGGACGCTTGCGTTGAAACCATGGAAGAGATGCCGCCAGCTCATTGGGACAAAGACTTGTACGGCACAGGAAAGGCAGGAGTGGCTATCGCAAAGACCCTTCGATCATGGCTGAATCGATAGCCATTTGGATCGAAGAAACAGATGGAATGGTGCTCAACAGGCACCGGTACGTTGCGCACGTCATTTTTGAAGTTATTCTCGGATGGGAGGTGATTTGGCCATCCAGTAAAATCGAATGGAATGCTGCAGGATTTCGGCTGCAGTATGGTGGTGTGAGTCCGGAAGCTTCTTCGCAGCTAACGTGGGTTCCCGCTTCGGGTTTATTGACAGGTGGTGGATTGCAATGGATTTGGTCGGATTCCAAAGGACCCGGTATCCCCGGTGTGGGAAGATTGCCTTTCGGGGTCCCAAACGCCTTGCACGAAAGAATCGATGCGGATTGGTGGAGTTGGGTGTTTTGGATGGTCACCCGCATGGAGGAGCAAGCCCCACCCCAGGAGTCCTTGGATGGTTTTGGTCGATTCAAAGCGTCGGCCTCATTGGGGCATCAGGAAGGGTGGTTGAAGCGGCCTGAAGTGGAATCTCGTGTTTATTCATGGGCCAAATCCCACGGCAAGGAACCGGCTTCTCGGTCCTTCAGCGTTGTTCCAACCGTAGATGTCGACAGCGCATTTGCTTACAAGCATCGTTCTTTTTACCGGGCAACTGGAGCAGCTATTCGCGATGCCCTGCGCGGCGATTGGTCCAGGATCAAAGAAAGAAAAAAAGTCCTACGAGGAGAGGTTTCAGATCCGTTTGATACCTACGATTGGTTGGAGCGCATTCATCGACAACATGGATTGCGGGCCCGGTATTTTTTCTTGCTAGCCGATCGGTCAGAGCATGACCGGGGAATGAGCTGGAAATCCAACGGGATAAAGGCTTTGATTCGCCGAGTGAAGGCAACGGCGGATATCGGAATTCATCCGGGTTTTGCAAGCCATGAATCGCAGAATATTGAGCGATTGACGGACGAAATTGCCCGATTGCACGCCTTGTCAGAAGAGGGAGTGCTCCATTCGCGGCAGCATTATCTTTTGCAGCGCTGCGGTCCATCATGGCGGCGGCTGGAAGCTGCGGGGATCGAGCACGATTACACGTTGGGGTTTGCCGATGAAGTGGGTTTTAGGGCCGGTATGTCTCGCCCATTTCCAGCCTTTGATTTGGCCAAAGACGAGAGGATGTCGCTGACGTTGCATCCTCTTGCAGCGATGGATGCGACACTCCAGCGCTACATGGGGTGCACACCGGCTGAGGCTTTGGACGAATTGGAGTCCCTAGCCAATGAAGTAAAAGCGGTTGATGGCTCCATGATGTTGCTCTGGCACAACGAAACGGTGAGTGACCGGTGGGACTGGGAAGGATGGCGCACAGTCTATGAAGAAGTCTTCAGCCTCATTTGTCAAAATTAATTGCATGCTACACGTATTATCCCAAGAGCCCAGTATTGTCAATGAGTTTCTCGCCGAATTGAGGGATGTAAATGTGCAACAAGACCGGGCGAGATTCCGAAGGAATTTAGAGCGCATAGGCATGGCCATGGGGTTGATATTATCGAGAGAATTGAATTTCTCCGATCACTCTGTCCCCACGCCATTGGGTATCGCTAAAACGCAGCGTCTGACCGAACAGCCCGTCTTAGCGACCATTTTACGTGCGGGTCTTCCGCTGCATTATGGATTGGCCTCCGTGTTTGATCGCGCTGATCAAGCCTTCATTTCAGCCTGTCGCAAGTACCGGGAAGGCGACCACGGTTCTTTTTACATAGGCATCGATGCAGTAAGTTCACCGCGCTTGGACAATCGGACTCTGATATTGGCCGATCCAATGCTAGCGACAGGTGCGTCTTTGGTTCACGTATTGGACGCGCTCGTGGACTCGCATGGAAGGCCCAGTGCCATTCATGTGGTTGCCGCAATCGCCAGCGAGGAGGGCGTGGCAGCCGTGCAGGCGGCTTTGCCTGCCGATGCCCACATTTGGATTGGGGATGTAGACCGGGAATTGTCAGGTCAGGGCTATATTATTCCGGGCTTAGGCGATGCAGGAGACTTGGCATTTGGGTCGAAAGAATGAAGAAAACATGGCATTTACGGAACTTATTTTTTGGTCCATTGCAGCAGTTGTCAAATTTTTGGTAACTCCGTCCTTGATGGTGGCGCGCGGCTGGGGATTCCTGACAACGGTTTTGGTGAGTTCAGTGGGAGCGGGGATTGGCGTGTTGCTTTTCTTTTATTTCGGCAAGTGGATGCTAAATAAATGGGCGAAATTTCGAGGTGAAAAGGAGCCAAAACGTCCATTCTTTACGTCAAAGAGGCGGCGTGTTGTTCAGTTTCGTCGGAAGTTCGGGATGTGGGGGTTGCTGGTCGTTTCAGGAATGATTTCCGTTCCGATTTCGGCTTTGCTAGCTGCGAAATACTACCATCGGGATGAGCGCATGCCGTGGATCCTCATTTTGGCTTTTGTCATCTGGGCATTCGTGCTCACAGCCTTGTCGTATTGGGCGGTTCCCATTGTTTAGACTGGTGTACCTTTAGGCCATGGTGAGAGCTGATTTATTCTTTGATTTGGATCGTACGCTATGGGATTTTGATCGCAATTCAAGAGAGGCTTTGCAAGAGATTTTTGTAGAGTTGGCCCAGCCTAACCTCCCAGAGCACCGGGAAGTGGATACGTTTATTTCGGTCTATGAAGTGGAGAATGAAAAGTGTTGGAAGGCATACAGAGAGGGGAGATTGACTCAGCAAGAACTTCGCCCCTTGCGGTTCCGGCGAGCCATGGAGGAGTTGGGGTTGGTTCCCTTTGACGGGATGGATTCCATGGCAGAAGCATTGGGCGAGGCTTATGTGCAGAGGGCGCCCTACCGCACCGCTTTGATTGATGGCGCCATTGAGGTTTGCCGGACCTTAAAGGCCAGGGGCCATCGCATGTTCATTCTCACCAATGGATTTGAGGAGGTACAGCACATCAAGATGGCCAATTCAGGTCTTGCACCGTTTTTTGATTCGGTGTTTACCAGCGACGCTTTGGGATATAAAAAGCCAAGAAAAGAGGCCTTCGACCGAACCTTGAAATTGGCGGATTCTGAGGTGCGTAAGGCCATCATGATCGGAGACGATCTTGAGTGTGATGTGCACGGTGCGCGTTTAGCTGGCTGGAAGCAGGTGCACTATGATGCATCCGACGCGCCGACTCAACCACAGATTTGGCGCAGGGTGAGGGGGTTGAATGAATTGCTTGATTTGGATTTAAATACAGCAAATGGATCGGGAAATTGACTGAAAATGTTAGGAAATAATCAGAGCATAAATTGACGAATAATGGCACAAGACGAAAACGCGAAAAAGAAAAAATTGAACATCGATCTCCCTGAAGATCTGGCTTCAGGAATATATTCGAACCTCGCTGTCATCACGCACAGTCCGGTTGAATTTGTGGTTGACTTTGCACAGGTGATGCCTGGAATGGGGCAGGCTCAGGTGCGCAGCCGCATCATCTTGGCTCCGCATCACGCGAAACGATTGCTTCATGCTCTGAATGAAAATGTTCAGCGATTTGAAAAGCAGCAAGGACCGATTCAAGCTCCCAAAGGGAATCAAGATCCTGCGATGCCTCTGACATTCAGCGGTCCTCAGGGAGAGGCTTGATTTTAGGTTAGCGCAGCGTACCGAGAGGAGTTCCTGTGCCTTGGAATCCCTGCTGGCGACCTGAATAGGAGGCTCGATTGACACCATGCGAGACATGGGGTGATTTCCAAGCTTTTTCAGGGTGGTACCAGGTGAGGTCTGCGGGTTGGTTCACTTCGATGGAGGGGACTGCCATACCAAGAACAGATCGGGGACCTGAAGTGAGTGCCCGGATTAAGGCAGCTTGGGCCTTCTCAGTGGTTCCAAGTGCTGAAAGAGCTACGGGATAGACGGACTCAATGCTCGTTAGGCCAAATGGCGCCAATGCAAACTCGACATCATGGTGCTCCAGATCTTCTGGGCGATGATCCGAAATAATGGCGTCAATGGTGCCATCTAAAACTCCTTCGCAAAGTGCTTTTCGGTCTGTTTCACTTCGAAAAGGGGGCATCACCTTTAAGGTGCCGTCAAAGTCGGCCAGATCCTCATCGATGAAGAACATATGATGAGCAGACGTGGCACACGTAACAGGCAGCCCTTCGGCTTTGGCTAGTCGAATGAGCGAAACGGATTCAGCTGCACTGATGCAGGAGAAGTGCAGCTTTCCTCCTGTATACCTCAAGATATCCAAATCGCGCTTGATGCGCATGGTTTCCGAAATGGAGGGGTTGCCTACGACTCCCATCAAAGTGCTCTGCTCACCTTCGTGCATCATGGGATGCGCATTCAGCCCCAAGTTCAAGGGACAGGTGATCACGGGGGTGGACATTCCTGTGGTGTATTCCAGTGCGCGCCGGAGCAATTCGGTACGATTGACCGGGCCATCGTCTGTGAATCCGACGGCTCCACCTGCTGCCAAGTCATACATTTCTGAGAGTTGTTCGCCTTTTTGGCCTTGTGACAGGCTCGCTAACGGCCAGATGTGCGATGCAAATTCAGCCGACCGCGATTGGAGGTAGGCGATTGCCCCTTTGTTGTCTGGCACAGGGTGTTGACCAACGTTCAAGACCACATGAGTAAACCCGCCTGCCTGTGCCGCCCTGCAGCCGTTTTCAAGGCCTTCTTTTTGCTCATTTCCGGGATCGGCGAAATCTGCTTGTAAATCGACCCATCCCGTTGAAAGTCGGGAGCCAGGTTCGTCCCAGATCTGGGCGTTTGCTGGAGTCTCTATGTGTTCTTCCAGGCCTGCAATGATGCCATTTTTAATGAGCACGTCGCGTTGCTTGCCATGGTGGGCACTGCCCACATCGGCGATGGTTACGCCTTTGATGATTGTTTCCATGCGCGGAGGAGTATTGTCTCGAGTGAAAGGGCGATAAGTGCGAGCAAAACACATGCCTTCCAAAGGGGCGTGCCTTGTTCGATGCGTTGGATGACTTGCGGAAGAGTCGAACTGGTCGCTGCAATGAGTTTCATGGACGGCCAGCCACGGTCATACCACTGGGACTCGAAGCCAAGGAGATCGAAGGCTGCATGATCAGATTCGTCTCTGTCCTGATTGAGGCCAAGGGAGGCCAATGGACGTCCTGACTCCGTCAAGGTGAAATGACCGGCATCCAGTGGCACGCCTTCGAGGCTTATGCGGAGTTCAGTTCCCGTTTGTCGCACCTCTGGAAGCCATCGTTGGTCGCCTTCCAATGCCAACTCCGCGGTGTTTTCACACTCAACGTCCAATGCCCAGGTGCTGAACTTACCAATTTCACCCTGGTGGATGCTGCCTGCGGCAGATTGTTCTGCCATTCGCAGCACCATGGGAACCCACAAGGCATGCCTTGTGAGGTTTGTTTGGTCCTCGTCTCCATTGGTAGAAAAAAGGAAGGCTTGTCCTTGGCCAATCGGCAAGCGGGTCAGGAAGGGACGGCCTCGTTCAGTCCAAGCGAGAGCTTCTTCTTGAGGTGCCAATGTTCGATCCCACATCGCCTCAATCACAGGTAAATCCATGCGCTCCGGAATTCGATCAAACATATGCTGAAAGAAAGGGTGCTCCGACACCAGTCGCTGCACACGGTCGGACTGTTCCATCCATTGGTTTTGAGGAGATGTCCCCAATGCCGAGAGCAAGGACGGATCCACGGCTTCAAATTGGGGCAAAATGACCAACGTCCCTCCAGCGGAGCAGAAGGCCTCCATGGCATTGGCAAAACCAGTGCCTTGAATGGGCCATTCGCTCAAGATGATGCAGTGACGCTCGGTCAACGACCCCGGGGTCCACTGAGTTTGCACCGTGAGGCTGTACAAGTCTTGGGCCGTGGAGAACAGCCGCTTAATCGAGGTGCTGACTGAACTGTTGGGTTTGCTGGTCAGCAAGGCGATTTGGATTTGATCCACGACGTCATACCCAAAATACCAGTCGTCATCGAATCGAATTGGGGCATCCTCAATGTGCACAGTACCTTGTTGGATGCCGGGCTTACCGAGGGTAAAGCGGAGAACCGTATCCGTTGGGATTCCCGGAACGATGTTGAAAGTACCCATGGCGACTCGCTCACCGTTCACACGCAATGAAAGAGGAACGGCATCGACGGAAGTCTTGGAATTGTGCCTCAAGCGCACTTGCAATGCGGCGGGGCGTTCGCTGATCCGCATGGGCTCCGTAAACCAAACGGAATCGACCCAAATGTTGGGGGTGTTGCCCGCAATTTCAGGAACAAAAAGCCATTGAATTCCGCTGTCTGGAAGCGCTGCATCCAACGGTATTTGATGCGTTGTTTTTTGCAAGTCCGAGAAGAGGTAGGCTGTCCGTTGTCGGTCTGTCGCTTTGTTGAGCTGATTGGAAGCCCGCTGTACCACAGAGGAAAGTGATTGGGTGTATGGGCCGATTTGAATGGATTCAATCCGCTCCAGCGCCTGATCCTTGGTTAGGAAAGTCTGGTCACGACCGGAAAAGTCATTGGTGAGAACTTGAAATTGGTCTGTTGGTTTGTATTGGTCAAGCACCAAAGAGGCCTTGTTTCGGGCGGATTGGAAGAGTTGGCCTTCTTCTCCCATACCCTGCATGGAAAGGCTGTTGTCGACGAACAAAGAGACCGCGTGGCCAGTGTTCCCCGAGGTCCCGGTTCCTTGCATGGAGATCAGCTTGGGCTGAGCAAAAGCAAGAACAATAGCAGCAAAAGCCAGCAGTCGAAGAAGAAGAATCCACCAATGCTTGATTTGCTGGGTGGCTTTGGTCTCCCGCTGGACATCCTTGAGAAAGGAGACTTGCGAGAAGCGAACCCGCTTGAAACGTCTGAAATGAAGCAGGTGAATGACTATCGGAATAGCCAGTGCACCAAGACCCCAAAGTATTTCTGGATGCACAAATTCCATTCGGTGCAAATTTAGGTCCAATTTTGCAGGTGATGGCCAAGCAAATGAAGAAGCGTGAAAAAAGAACAAGCTCTGGGGATGGACGAGGGCAGGTGGACTCAGAGATGTGCGCTTTTCTGCTTGAAAAAGCGGAGCAGTACGAGAGAGCGGGGTTTATTGAGGATGATCCTATCTCAGTGCCCCATCGGTTTTCAAATCCCCGGGATATCGAACTGGCAGGCTTTATTGCCGCTTCTCTCGCGTGGGGCCAGCGCAAGACCATTCTCAATAGTGCCTCGAAGTTCATTGAGCGAATGGACAATGCTCCAGCTGAATTCATTCGACAGGCTACACCCGCAGAATTGAAAGGGGCCGCGGCTGATTTTGTCCATCGCACGTTTCAGCCAAGAGATGCAGAGCTCTTTTTGCATGCCTTGCAAGGCCTAATGGGTCAATACGCATCCCTTGAGCAAGCATTTTTGCCGATTTCTTCATCTGATGCTCCAACGGTAGAAGGCCACCTGCGCGTATTTCATGACCGGTTTTTTGCAGCGGCAGCTCGCCGTGGTTTCGAAGCAGGTCGCACCCAGAAACACGTTGCCTCACCACAACGGGGTTCAGCTACCAAACGCTTGAACATGTTCCTGCGTTGGATGGTGCGGCCCGCTAGGCGCGGGGTAGATTTTGGAATTTGGACGGAGATTAAGCCCGGTCAATTGATGATTCCGTTGGACGTACACACGGGTAACGTGGGGAGAAAATTAGGTTTGCTCGATCGCAAAGCCAGTGATTGGAAGGCCGTCGAAGAATTGATGAATAGCTTGAGGCAGGTGGATTCAGTTGATCCTGTCCGATTGGATTTCGCGTTGTTTGGGTTAGGCGCGATTGAAGGGTTTTGACGGAAGGAGCGTGCAGCGTGCTGCTAACCAATGACACCAAAGCGCTGGTTGACACAATCGTCAATGCGTTCATACAGGTGGGCAGGAGAAAGTGTACGCCAACCCAATTCATTGAGTTCGCCACCTAAGACAAAGTAACTATCCAAATCGATTGACTTCATGTCATCAATTACATGCTCTCTAAAGTTGAGCAGGGCAATCCAGCCGTCTTCCTCGGTCACTTCATCGAACCATTCCTCGTAGTAGCAGTCGTCACTGAAATGAAAATTCAAAACGTTTTCACCGATGAGTATGAAGCGAGAAATGCCTTCAGCCATGAGAACGTCGACCACCTCACGCTTAAATTGCATGATGTCATTGTACAGGCAGTCATTCCACTCACCAATGAATTCGATGATGGCAAACCGCTCGTCGTAGTCCACAAACAAGATTTTGCAAAATAGCGTGGAGGAATGAATCGAATCCCACTGAGGATGAATGAAGTAATTGTACACCTTGGTCGAATATTCGAACTCGCTGTACGTTCGTTCAAAAAACGGACTCCTTGCATCTTCGCTGGCGATGTAATGATTGCGCCAAGCGTAATACGGCTCAAGTGTGTGCATGTCCGCTCAATTGATCGATGGCATCCCGCACATTCCCCGCAGAATCCAGCGCTGCTCTTGCGGCTGTTGCCGAACATCCTGTTGCTTCGCTGATCATCCGCACTCCGCGTTCTACCAGTTTTAAATTGGACAGCTGCATATCAATCATTTTCGACCCTCGAACGTGACCCAATTGCACCATGGCCGTTGTGGTAATCAGGTTCAAGATCAATTTCGTGGCAGTGCCGGCATTGAGTCGCGTGCTGCCGGTGATGAATTCGGGACCGGTGACGGCAACCATGGGAAATTGCGCTTCCTTCTCAGCGATTGAATCGGGGTTGCAGGTGATGCATCCCGTGAGCAATCCTGCCGCATTGGCTGCTCGCAGGCCTCCAATCACGTAAGGAGTGCGCCCGGATGCCGCTATACCAACCAAGGTGTCATTCTCTGCAGGCAGTGCAGACTTTAAATCTTTCCAGGCTCCATCCATATCATCTTCAGCACCTTCAACGGCGACACGCAGTGCTCCATCTCCCCCAGCGATCCAGCCCTGTACGGTGTCTTGTGCAACTCCAAAGGTGGGAGGACATTCACTGGCGTCAACAACGCCCAGTCGACCGCTGGTGCCTGCACCGATGTAAAACAACCGGCCACCTTGCTGCATCCGAGGAATGAGCGCCTCCAAAAATGCTTCAATTTGAGGTAGACACTTTGAAACGGCAGTGTGAGCCGCGTCAGAATGATCGTGCATGGAGCGGATCAAATCAGAAAGGGGTAGCTGCTCCAGATTTTTTACGGGACCCTCTTGTTCAGTCGGAGGGAGGTAGGGGCCTTCAAATTCATTCACAAGGCAAAAGTACTGCCCATGGCCACTTAATCCTTCGAATTCCACCAATTCCACGCGGCCTCTGCCTGTGCAATGAGCATATCCTTCCCATTCAGGGTTTCCGCTCCAGCTGCTTTAGCTTGCTGAAGAAAGCGGGTTTCCGCTGGATTGTAGACGAGGTCCACCACCAAATGGCCGGCCCCCACACCTTCCCACGGAAACGGAAGGCAAGCGTCGGTTTGCGGATAAGTGCCTAAGGGAGTGCACTGCACAATGAGCTTAAAGTGATTGACAGCCACTGCGTTTAAATCTGCATAACGGAATGCACGCCATTCGACCGGGGAACGGGTAATGTGCACGGCTTCGACGCCCAGTGATTGAAGCCCGTGACGAACAGCCGCCGCCGCACCGCCATTGCCCAAAATCAGGGCCCTTTCGTGTTCAGATCGAAGAAATGGCCGCAGGGATTTCAGGAAGCCTTCAACGTCGGTATTGTGCCCTATCCAGCCCGAATTTGTGGGTTTGATGGCATTCACCGCGCCCACTGATGTTGCTTCGGGTGTCAAATCCGTCAAGAAGGGTATTATAGTCCGCTTGTACGGGATAGTCACATTGAGTCCGCGCAAAGGCGCTGTCGTATTCATCGCTTCTTGCGAAAGCCACTCCGCGATGCCTTCCAGTGTGGGCCGTTCAAATCGCTCATAGGAGCACGCTGACAGGCTTTGCTTATTGAACCTCTCAGCAAAGAGTGCGGGTGAATGGGAGTGAGCCAAAGGATGACCGAGCACTCCATACCGAAGGCGTTTGCTCATGAGGAGCTGTGTTGCGCGATCCGATGCATGCCGATTACGATTGCGCTGCCAACCAAGGTCCAAATCAAGCATCCCCAAAGCGCTTCACTTTGAGGCCACGCATTGGTCTGCAACCAGGTCTCTCGGCCATCGCTATGGGTGTACAGTAGCATGGCATTTTCTTTCCAAGGCCACAGCGCTTGAAGAGAACCTAACAAGAATCCAGACAACAGCGCCATCATTCCGTTGCGTGATGTTTCGAGCCATCGCCTAAGCAAGCGGCTAAAGCCCAGAAGTCCGGTGATTGCCCCAATTCCAACCACGGCAACCGTGACCACATCGTAAGATTTGATGGCGGCTATGACTGGACTGTAAACCCCCAGTAAAAGGAGGATAAAGCTGCCGGATATCCCAGGCAATATCATGGCGCAAGCGGCCAACGCACCACAACCAAACAAATACAAATACCCGGGTTCTATGGACAGCGGCGGAAGCGAGCCAATTGCAAACGTTAAGGCCGCTCCGAATAAAAAAGCACCAATGGCAACGCCATTCCACTTTTGCACCTCCCTTCCTATCAGGGGGATAGAGGACGCAACCAGCCCAAAAAAGAAGGCGTAGAGCAGGGTGCGTTCATGTTCAAGCAGGTGATGCAGTATCCCCGATAGGCCTATGATGCTGGTCCCGATCCCCGCGGCCAGTGCCAAGAGAAAAGAACCATTGATGCTCCGCCATCCACTGGCTAAACCTTCCGATCTGAGCACCCGCAGCAACGTGAGATTAATGGAAGAAATGGCTTGCAAAAGCGGATCGTAAATCCCGGTGATCAAGGCTATTGTGCCTCCTGATACGCCCGGAACCAGATCAGCAGCTCCCATTGCCATTCCGCGGATGAAGATGCTCAGATGTCGCCTCATCCGACTTCGGTCTCAGGCGAATATTCAGCCATCCATGCCGTGATTCCTCCAACCAAGCTGTGCAGGTTGGTGAATCCGTGTTTGGTGCTGAGCGCACTGACCGTTGCCGCAGATCGGCTGCCTGAGCGACAATACACCACGACGGGATGGTTCCTTGGAATTTCAGCCATACGGCTCAAACAGAAGGCCATCGGAATGTGGACATCCGTCAACCGGCTCACCGTCACTTCATTGATTTCACGAATGTCCAAAAAGGTAAATGTTCTGCCTTCCAATTGCCATTGGTGCACTGTTTGTGGGGTAACAGAGGAGACAGGACCTTTCATGGTTCAAATTAATCTTCTTCTACCGGCTCATTAACCAGCCGCTTTCCTTCCGCTAAAGAGTCTGGTAGGCTCTCAAAAAATGTGTCTCCACGGAGTCCCATCCTAAGGCATTCCAAGGGAATTAAATCACTAGGTCCGATGTTTCCTAAGTTGACATTTGCACCGAATTGACGGATGAACCAGACTTGTTGCGGTTTTTTTGGCGCTTCCCATAGGATATCTTCAAGCGCAACATTGGCCAGGATTCGGCGAATCAGTTGCACGTGCGCACTGCCGTTGGGCCTGTAAATCCCGACATTTCCACTTTCTCGGGCTTCGGCAATGACCTTGACGCTGCCGGCTTCAAGTTCATTGCTCATCATTCGAATCCACTTCGCAGGACTGATCAGAATGCCTTCTTCTTTGGAGCCAACTTCCGATAAGACCTTGTAATTTTTACTGAGCTTGTGAATGACCGCGCATTTTTCATCGTGGGGAATGACCATGGAGCCATCGCTGACCTCAAGGCATTCAATGCCGAGTTTGTCTATGAACCGAAGATAATTGTCCAGTTCATTGCGAATAAAAAAGGCCTCAAATAGGGTGCCACCGCAATACACGTCGAAGCCAGCTTCACGGTACAACCGCACTTTCTTTTCGACGCCAGGAGTCATGAGGGCTGTACCAAAACCAAGTTTCAGCAGATCAACCTTTCCGGCTCCAATTTCAATGAGGTCTTCTGCGCCTCTGAGGCTCAAGCCCTTATCCATGACCATGGTGAGACCATTGGTACGCGGGTGGGTAGTGCGTTCAGGAAGATGCGAAATTTCGAACATAGTTCAGGGTTTAAAACGCTCTATGCGTTCGTTGAAGCGCGCATCATTGGCAAGCGCTGGTAAAAATTTGAGCAAGATCTCAGAATGATCGAAATAGTGGGTCAGTAAATGCTCGAGCAAGTCAAAAGCGTCCTTCTGGAGCCCGGTGGCATAGAGGCTGATGAATTTACGGTAGCCCATATCGGGATGCTGACCAATAGCGGTTTGGGCGTCGTCGGCAATCATCAGCGCATCATCGTGCCGCTCCGCTAGTTGGAGATTATCCATGCGCTCGACCCACAACTCTTCATGCTTAATATCTAAAATCAATCCTTTGGTGTAAAGCTCCTCTGCCCGATCAAATTCCTTGAGTTTTTTGAGCGTGGTAGCAAGAAGCAAATGGTAGTCCGCCTGATGCGGCTCGATTTCCAATGCTTGCTCAAAATAGGAGCATGCTTCCCGCCATTGTCCGCGCATATCAGCAAGGACGCCCAAGCCAACAAAAGCGTCGGCAAATTGAGGGTCGAGTTTGAGGCTTTCGCGGTAATACGTTTCAGCACGTGCCAAATCACCAATTCGTTCCAAGCACTCTCCCATGTAGCATCTGGTGCCCGGTGAGGCGTCTTCAAATGAGAGGGTTTCTTCGTATGTGCTCAATGCGTCATGGTACCGTTCCATGGATACCAGGGCTTCAGCTTTCTGATGGTAAGCCGGACCAAAAGCGCCTTCAATGGCGATGGCAAAGTCGTACGCTTCAATGGCTTGGGGATAACGTCCGCATTGTTGAAGCGCATTGCCTAGGCTGTACCAAGCGGCAAATGAATAGGGTTGGTCCTCCAAGAATTGCTCATAGAATTCAGCAGCTCGCTTGAATTGTCCGGTGCGCTCGAAGCAAAAGGCCAATTCATAAACTGCGGTTTCGTTCGCAGGGTCTTCCAGCAGAGCATCGTGTAGGTTGCGTATGGCTTCTTTCCACGCTCCCATGTTCTCAAATTCCAACGCGAGGTCGATGCGTATTTCTCGCCGGGTTTCCGGATCTGAAAATACCAGAGCCCGCTCAAAACAGTCGATTGCGAGTTTATGCTCTGACATTTGGCTGTAGACCGAGCCCAACGTTATCAAGATTTCTTCGCTGTGTGGCTCAATCTCGAGAAGTTCCTTTAGCAGAGGGACGGCTTTCACAGGCTGTCCTATGGCTACCCAAATCTGCGACTGACGCAACTTGAGGGTGAGGTTGCCGGGATATAATTGGCACGCATAGCGAAGGACAGACTGGGCTTTTCGTTGAGACTTGTGTTCCAAGTAGTGCTCGATTAAGCCTTCCAATTCATCCACGTCAAAGAAAGCCTGATCACCTTGTTCGACCATATCTTCGAACTTCCTGACCAAGCTTTTCAACGTGAGTTCATCCCGATAAGCGCGTCCTTCTTCGTTCATCAGCCACAAAGCTAAGACCAGATGCCTTGAGGTGGGTCATTTCGAACAGGGCTTTTTTCACATCCGACGCCAAAAACTTCACGAATGCGGCCTCCTCACGGTATTTTTGCCCCATGCTCATTACATCGATATCAGGAATTCGAGGGACCATCGGTGGCCCCGCTGGGGAGGGATTAACCCCTCCGGACATTGTGAAGTTTGGTACAGGCTATGCTCAATGGGTTCAGGAGCGTTCTGGCCGAAGCCAGCCCACCGTGGTGGTGGGGCGTGATGCGCGCCTCAGCGGAGAAATGGTGCGGGACTGTTTGGTTGGCACACTCAATGCAATGGGGGTGCATGTGATTGATTTAGGATTAAGCACGACGCCGACCGTAGAATTGGCTGTCCCAGCAGAGCAAGCAGATGGGGGCATCATATTAACGGCCAGCCACAACCCCAAACAATGGAATGCGCTCAAGCTCTTGGATGAGACGGGCGAATTTCTTTCATCGAAGGATGGAGAACGGGTCTTGGAATTGTCCCAAGGTCATCCTGCATTTGCAGAGGTAGATCACATCGGAAACGTTCACATGCGTTTAGATTGGATGCAAAAGCATGTGGGACTCGCGCTTGAATTGGACCTTGTGGATGCTGCTGAAGTGCAAAACCGGCGTTTTAAGGTGGCGGTGGACGCGGTGAATTCTACGGGGGGCTTGATCATCCCAATGTTGCTCGAAGCGATGGGGTGCGACGTGATTCGGGTTCACTGTGATCCAACAGGACATTTCGCCCACAATCCTGAACCTCTGCCCTCCCACCTGACTGACTTGTGCGAAGCAGTGGTGGCCCATCAATGTGATTTAGGCATTAGCGTAGACCCAGATGTGGACCGCCTGGCCTTTGTGTGCGAAGACGGAAGTTGGTTTGGGGAGGAATATACGTTGGTGGCTGTGGCAGATTATGTGCTTTCTCGGACCCCGGGCAATACAGTGAGCAATATGAGCTCAACCCGTGCTTTGCGTCAGGTTACCGAGCGGCATGGTGGGAGTTATACAGCGAGTGCGGTGGGAGAGGTCAATGTCGTCGCAGCGATCAAGGAAACAGGTGCCATTATTGGCGGAGAAGGAAACGGTGGTATCATTTATCCCGCTTCTCATTGCGGTCGCGATGCCGTAGTGGGTGCAGCGTTGTTTTTGACCCAACTTGCGCGGTCGGGTGAAACGGTGTCAACGTTGCGTGCGAGCTACCCGAATTGGTTTATGTCCAAAGACAAGCTGGATTTGCCACCGGTGGATGTGGATGCTGCATTGAAGGCGTTGGAAGCAGCTCATCCTGAAGCAGAAGTTAATGTGGTTGATGGCGTCAAATTTGACCTTGACGAAGGGTGGGTGCATCTCCGAAAATCCAACACAGAGCCTATCATACGGGTTTATGCAGAAGCAGAATCGGCTGAGGCGGCAGCGGAATTGGCGGGTCGTTTCAAAGAAGAATTAAATGCACTGCTTTCCTCATTGGGGAATTAATTGAAATGGTGCATTTTTGTCTTCCTGCTCAAGCGAAATGAACGCAATGAACGTCTACCTCGATAACGCCGCCACGACCTCCGTCGCTCCTGAAGTGATTCAGGCGATGGTGCCGGTTCTCACCGAGATGTTTGGGAATCCTTCCTCAAGCCACGCCGTTGGCCGGAGGTCTCGGGTAATTATTGAGCAAAGTCGGAGAAGCGTTGCAGCACATATGCACTGCCATCCGAGTTCCATCTATTTTACATCGGGAGGTACGGAGGCGGATAATTTGGCCCTTCGGTCTGCGGTCCGCGACCTTGGATGCACTCGCATTATTACGTCAGAAGCAGAGCACAGTGCCGTTATAAAAACGGCTAAATCGCTTGAGCGGAGCGCTGGTGTGCAACTCGACTTGGTGCGCCATGAGTCGGATGGCCAGGTCGACTTGGTTCATTTGGGAGAATTGCTCGCATTGCCCGGAAAGGCTATCGTTAGCTTGATGCATGCCAACAACGAGGTGGCCATTGTTCAAGATTTGGATCGCATTGGAAAAATTTGCCGAGAGGCGGGAGCTTTATTTCATAGCGACACGGTGCAAACCATGTGCCACTATGCGTTTGATCTGAGCACGTTGCCCGTTGATTTTATCACCTGTTCAGCCCACAAATTTCACGGTCCCAAGGGCATTGGTTTCCTCTACATCCGACAGGGTTTGCAACTGGGCGGTCAAATAGAAGGTGGAAGTCAGGAGCGTGCTGTCCGAGGAGGAACCGAAAGCACCCACAACATTGTGGGGCTGACCCGCGCAATGCGATTGGCTTATGACGACTTGGATGCCCATGTTCTTCATGTGCGTTCGCTTAAAAAACGCATGGTCGATGGGCTGAATGCTCATTTTCCCGATGTGCGGTTCAACGGTAATTCGGATCAACCCGATCGGCTTTACACTGTTTTGAACGTGTCGTTCCCGCCCCATCCCAAGTCGGGGATGGCTCTTTTTCTGCTGGATTTGGAAGGTGTCGCTTGCTCTGGTGGAAGTGCCTGCTCCAGCGGAGCCACTCTGGGATCGCATGTCTTGCGAGCCTTGAACTACCACGATTCGGACCGGGCGAGCTTGCGGTTTTCATTTGGGCGCTACAACACGGAAGAAGAGGTAGATTATGCCTTGGAGGCAATTAAGCGCGTTTTTGCTCCTGTGAAATAATTTCCATGCCTTACTTTACAGGGGCAAACCTTAACCATGGCGCTTAATTCAGCATTCAATTGGTTCATTCGAAAACGGATGGTGCATCTGGATTCGGTCCGAACCCATCCTGTGGAGATGCAGCGCTCGTTGTTTGGGCGGCTTATCGCCAATGGAAAAATGACACAGTTTGGTGCTGAGCATGGGTTGAAGGACGTTCGTAATTTGAAGGAGTTCAGACGTCAGGTCCCCATTCGAACATACGACGAGATTAAACCATGGATCGATCGCGCGAGGGAGGGAGAACCAGGGGTGCTTTGGCCAGGAGAAACTCGATGGTTCGCGAAGAGTTCGGGGACGAGTTCGGATCGAAGCAAGTTTATTCCGGTAACTGAATCGGCCTTGAATGCTTGCCATTATAAAGGAGGCAAGGATCTGCTGGCGCTTTTTTGTGATCAACGCCCGGACGCCCAGTTGTATGACGGGAAACACCTCATTCTCGGGGGGTCTTCAGCGCTCCATCCCGATGGAAGCGGGGGGTATACGGGTGATTTGAGCGCCATCATTGTACGAAATCTGCCGTTCTGGGTGGAATCAAGGCGAACGCCCAGTCGGGACATTGCCTTGATGGAGAATTGGAAGGAAAAGGTGGATGCGATGGCACGTTCCACCATGAAAGAAGATGTCCGAATTTTGGCAGGAATACCGAGTTGGATGTTGGTTATCGCGAGGCGGGTATTGGAGCTTTCTGGTGCTGCTACGTTGAGTGAGGTTTGGCCGAATTTGCAGCTATTCATGCATGGAGGTGTGAGTTTCATTCCATACCAGACCGAATTTGAATCGCTCGTAGGCACCACTCGGTATCCATTCGATTTTTTGGAAACGTATAATGCATCTGAGGGATTTTTTGCACTCCAGGATCGATTGGAAGAGGAGGATCTCTTGCTGATGCTGGATTACGGAATTTATTTTGAATTCTTGCCAATGAGCGAGTGGGATAGCGAGCAACCGGTGGCTTTGGAGCTGCGTGAAGTGGAGGTAGGGCAGGACTACGCGCTTGTTATTTCTTCGAATGCTGGATTGTGGCGATACTCGCTGGGGGATGTCATTCGGATCACAGGGGTTCATCCTTTTCGATTGCAAGTTGTGGGCCGAACCACGTCGTATTTGAATGCGTTTGGCGAGGAGGTCATGGTTGAACAAGCGGACCATGCCATCGCTGAAGCCTGCACCCTGACCAATGCGCTGGTGCGCGATTATACCGCAGCGCCCGTCTTCATGAGTCTGGATGATTCCGGTGCCCACGAGTGGTGCATTGAATTTGTCAAGCCTCCAGTCGGCGGTATGTCCCTCTTTTTAGAATGCTTGGACAGCTCGCTGCGCCGTCGAAATTCAGATTACGATGCAAAGCGTTCAGAGAACTTTGTTTTGGGGTTTCCAATCGGCCGTGAATTGCCATCGGGAAGCTTCGAGGCGTGGCTTCGCTCCAAAGGAAAATTCGGAGGACAACACAAAGTTCCGCGCCTGTCAAATACCAGGATCATGCTCGAAGAATTGTTGGCATTGAGCCAAGTTCAACGTCCCTCCGTGAGTTCTTAAGCCGAATCCATTCACATATTTCGTGCAATGCGTGTGGGGTAGCTGTTGAAAACACGGTTTCGATGCTGTTCTAATTCGGCCTATTTTGCAGGCTGAACGAAGCCAAGATTATGCACATTGCCATCGCCGGAAACATCGGGTCTGGAAAGACGACTTTGACAACCTTGTTGTCGAAACACTACCGCTACGCCCCGCACTTTGAACAAGTTGATGATAACCCCTACCTGAATGACTTTTATAAAGACATGCAGCGCTGGTCCTTTAACCTTCAGGTTTTCTTCTTGCGTTCGAGATTTGCCCAATTAGCTGAACTGCAAGAAAGCGGTAAGAACGTAATTCAAGACCGAACGATTTATGAAGACGCGCACATTTTCGCGCCGAACTTGCATGCCATGGGCTTGATGAGCTCGAGGGACTTTCAGAATTATCTGGACCTGTTCGAGTTGATGCAGAAGTTCATTTCGCCTCCAGACTTGATGATTTATCTGCGGGCTTCCGTTCCAAAATTGGTAGAAAACATCCAGAAGCGCGGTCGAGACTATGAAGAGGCCATCCGGTTGGATTACTTGAACCGCCTGAATGAGCGCTATGAAGCATGGGTCAGCACATACACAACGGGAAAGCTTCTCATTATTGACGTGGACAACAACCGGTTCCACGAAAGCAAAGAGGACTTAGGAGTGGTGATTGAGGGAGTGGATGCCGAGCTGCACGGTTTGTTCGTTTAAACGCTCGTTTAGACACTTCGTCTAGAGGCCTTGTATGGACCTCGATGTTCCTCATGACTGCTTCATTGGGGCGTTGCTAGGATGATTGCAGAGGAATGAAGGCAGAAGAAATGAAGAACGAAAAAAGGGACCCGTCAACGGGTCCCTTTTTCGTTCATGGCTGGACGACGTCCAGTCCAAGGTAATTCCTTCAGTCAATTTCAGCTTGAACCTCTACTTTCTGAGCCTTCACATCTGCTTCTTCTTCAGGTGCATCGTGACCACCCAAAATTGGGGCAATAACAAGACCTACCAAGCACGTTAGTTTGATCAAAATGTTCATGGATGGGCCGCTTGTGTCTTTGAAAGGATCACCAACGGTATCACCCGTGACCGCTGCCTTGTGGGCTTCAGAGCCTTTGTAGGTCATTTCTCCGTCGATTTCAACACCTGCTTCAAATGACTTCTTGGCGTTGTCCCAAGCCCCACCGGCATTGTTTTGGAAGATGGCCCATAACACACCAGAGACTGCAACACCAGCCATGTAAGCACCCAATGCTTCGGCACCCATGATGAAACCAACCAAGATTGGAGCTATGATGGTAATTGCACCGGGCAGCATCATTTCTCGCAAAGCAGCTTGCGTGGAGATGTCAACACACTTGCTGTATTCAGGGGTTCCTGTACCTTCCATGATTCCAGGAATCTCCTTGAATTGGCGTCGGACCTCTTTGACCATTTCCATGGCGGCTTTACCTACGCTATTCATGGCCAAGGCAGAGAATACTACGGGCACCATTCCTCCGATGAACAACGCCGCCAATACTTTGGCTTTGTAAATGTTGATTCCATCAATTCCTGTGAAGGTGACGTAGGCAGCAAACAAGGCCAAAGCTGTCAATGCTGCAGAAGCAATGGCAAATCCTTTTCCGATTGCTGCAGTCGTATTTCCAACAGAATCCAAAATATCCGTGCGCTCGCGCACTTCATCAGGCAATTCACTCATCTCTGCAATTCCCCCCGCATTGTCTGCAATGGGACCAAAGGCGTCAATGGCCAATTGCATCGCTGTAGTGGCCATCATGGCACACGCCGCGATGGCAACTCCATAGAATCCAGCAAACTCATAGGCTGCCCAAATTGCGCCCGCGAACAAAAGAATCGGACCGCACGTTGAAATCATACCCGTCGCGAGACCCGCAATAATGTTGGTTGCAGCGCCCGTCGACGATTTTTGAACGATGTCGAATACGGGCTTCTTGCCCAAACCTGTGTAGTATTCAGTCATCCAGCTGATGGCGGCTCCCACGGTCAAGCCCACTAAAACAGCATAAAAAACTTGGATCGAACCAAAGGTGCGCAACCCTTCACCAAAGAAATCCATGGTCAATTGCTCCGGCAACATCGTATCAATTAAGAAATAGCAGGCGATGGCTGTCAAAATGATGCTGCCCCAGTTTCCTCGGTTGAGTGCAGCTTGAACTTCTGCTTCTTTCCCACCGTCTCCAACTCGGATGAACTGGGCGCCAATGATTGAAAAGATGATGCCCAACGCTGAGATTACCAGGGGCAGAAGCATCGTTGAAATCCCGTAGACTTCATAATCGTAGCTGCTGCCCATATCGCGAATGACGTAATTGCCTAAAACCATGGCGGCCAAAACGGTCGCAACGTAAGATCCAAAGAGGTCAGCACCCATTCCGGCTACGTCCCCGACATTGTCTCCTACATTGTCAGCAATGGTCGCTGGATTTCGGGGGTCGTCTTCTGGAATTCCCGCTTCGACCTTTCCGACCAAGTCAGCTCCAACGTCAGCGGCTTTTGTATAGATGCCTCCTCCTACACGGGCGAAGAGTGCGATGCTCTCTGCACCCAGCGAGAATCCTGCGAGCGCCTCAAGCAAAATCGTAAACGATTCCACATTCCCACCTGCAAAGGAGACTCCTAATAGGTTGGATTGGAACAGCAGAATGAATAAAGTACTCAACCCGAATACAGCCAAACCAGCGACACCCAGTCCCATGACCATGCCACCCGTGAAGCTCACCTTGAGACTTTCACTCAAGCTTGAACGCGCCGCTTGTGTCGTCCGCACATTCGCTTCAGTTGCAATGCGCATTCCCATGTTCCCCGCCAAAGCCGAAAACACAGCACCAATAACGAAAGCTACGATTATAAACCAATGCGTCGTCTCAACGAGGCTGGCTACCAGTCCGAGCAACGCACCAGCGATGACCACAAAAATCGCGAGGATTCGGTACTCGGCACTTAAAAATGCCAATGCACCCTCGTGAATGTGTTTTGCGATTTCCTTCATTCGGTCGTTGCCTGCATCTTGCTTGCGAACCCAAGCTGCTTGAACGGCCATCACGAGCAATCCCACTACGGCAATTGCTGGTACTAAATAAAGCAGGAGATTATCCATTGTATTAATCTATATGCGCTAGAGAGCGCGGTTGTTTTTTTAAAATAATTCGCCTCAGGCGACGTAAGCTACACTTTTTACGGCATCCATGATGTCCTTTACCTGCGGCAACGCTTCATCGATAAGGGGAGGAGAGAAGGCGAAAGGGGTGTCCGATTGGCAGAGACGCACAATGGGAGCATCCAACGAATCAAAGGCGTTTCGCTGAACCCGATAGGCGATTTCACTGCTGATGCTCGCAACAGGAAAGCTCTCTTCTACAATAATGAGGCGGTTGGTCTTTTGAACACTCTGGATAATGGTATCCAAGTCCAGCGGGCGGATGGTCACCAAGTCTATAATCTCTACCTCGATGCCTTCCTTTTCCAATTGGTCTGCAGCCTCGTGGACCGTTTTTAAGATCTTTCCGAATGACACAATTGTACACGCATCTCCCTTGCGACGGATGTTCGCTTTTCCAATTGGAACGAGAAATTCGCCATCCGGGATCAGGCCCTTATCACCGTACATCTTCTCACTTTCCATCACCAAAACGGGGTCGTTATCTCGAATAGCGCTCTTGATAAGGCCCTTAGCTTCGTATGGTGTGAATGGCGTGACGACCTTAAGTCCAGGAATGGAGGCGTACATCGATTCAAATGCTTGACTGTGGGTTGCTCCCAATTGACCTGCGGTTCCATTTGGTCCGCGGAATACAATGGGCACGTTGTACTGTCCTCCACTCATCTGCAGCATTTTGGCTGCGTGGTTGATGATTTGGTCGGCCGCCAAAACGGCAAAATTCCATGTCATGAATTCAACAATGGGACGAAGTCCGTTCATCGCCGCTCCTACGGCGATTCCCGAAAATCCAAGTTCTGCAATGGGCGTGTCAATCACGCGTTCAGGACCGAATTCATCCAACATCCCTTTGGAGGCTTTGTAGGCTCCGTTGTATTCTGCGACTTCCTCCCCCATCAAAAAGACGCTGGAATCCCGTCGCATTTCCTCGCTCATGGCTTCAGCCACTGCTTGTCTGTATTGAACTTCGCGCATGCGTGTACCCTTTTGAATTGGTCGGCAAAGATAAGTCAACAAACAATGGAACAAAATCTTGAGCTTTATCTATCGATTTTGGTGGAATTTCTTCTTCGAATGAATCCGAAAATAATGATGCATGCAAAGGAAACTAGCGCATATTTTGGCCGTGGAAAGTGTACATTTGCGCTATGAAATTACTCGTTTGCATTAGCCAAGCACCTGATACAACGAGTCGAATTGCCTTTACCAATGGCAACACAGAATTCGATTCATCAGGGGTGCAGTATATCGTCAATCCATACGATGAATGGTACGCCCTTGTGCGCGCCATCGAACTGAAAGAAAAACACGGGGGAACCGTAACCACGTTGACCGTCGGCGAGGCAGGGTGCGATCCTGTTATTCGGAAGGCCCTGGCCATTGGTGCTGATGACGCCATACGTGTTGATGTGAAACCAACGGATGCGATGCAGGTTGCCCGGCTGATTGCCGACCAAGCCCGCAGCGGAGGCTACGACATCATTTTATGCGGCAAGGAGACCATTGATCACAACGGTGCCGTTGTTCCAGCGATGGTGGCGGAAATGTTGGATTGTGGATTTGTTTCCAATGCTACTCACTTGGATGTGGCTGGAAGCCAAGCGACTTTAAAGCGAGAAGCAGCAGGAGGAGAGGAAGTGGTGGGAATTGAGTGTCCATTTGTGCTCAGTGCTGCCAAAGGAATGGCAGAGCAACGCATTCCTAACATGCGGGGCATTATGTCGGCACGAACCAAACCATTGGCGGTTGAATCAGCTGAATCGACATCAGCAACGGCCATTAGTCAGTTCACTTTGCCCCCCGAGAAAGGTGCTTGCAAAATGGTCGATGCCGACCGACCAGAAGAACTCATTCGTTTGCTTCGTGAAGAAGCCAAAGCCATTTAAGCCATGTCAGTTTTAGCAATTATTTCAACAAAAAATGGAGCCGCAACGAAGGCTGGATTGGAAGCGGCGAGTTATGCTTCTGCATGGGCGCGTTCGACGGGTGACGAGGCGGTCGCAATTATTGCCGGTCCGTTGAGCAACTTAGATGCTTTAGGTGCCACTGGAGTGGGGCGAGTACTTCACTACGCAGAGGAGGTGACGGACAGCGGTCAATGGGCAAAGTTGGCGACGGCCGCAACGGAGTTTGTTGGTTCAAATGCCGTCGTTGCGAGCCATGATCCTTTTGGCCGAGCAGTGGCCCCTCGAGTGGCAGTGCGTCTGGAAGCTGGTCTAGTCGCTGGTGTAACCGAATTGCCCAAAAATGGGGCAGTTCGCAAAAATGTATTTTCTGGAAAGGCGATGGCGGATGTAGAAGTGTCAACCGAGAAATCGGTTTACACCATCACGCCCAATGCATTTGGAATTTCTTCTGATGGAGAAGGTGCCTCTACCGAATCATTCTCGGCAGAATTGGGTGCAGCAAAAGAGGTGATTCAAGGGTTTGAGGCTGCAAGTGCAGACGGACAAGTGCCGTTGCCAGAAGCTGATCTCGTTGTGAGCGCAGGAAGAGGCTTGAAGGGGCCTGAAAATTGGGGCATTGTGGAGGATCTTGCACAGTCACTCGGTGCTACCACGGCATGCTCACGTCCCGTTTCCGATATTGGTTGGCGCCCTCACCATGAGCACGTTGGACAAACGGGCATCACGATCCGTCCAAATTTGTACATCGCAGCCGGCATTTCTGGTGCGATTCAGCACTTGGCGGGGGTCAATCAGTCCAAGGTTATTGTGGTCATTAATACCGATCCAGAGGCTCCATTTTTTAAGGCTGCTGATTACGGAATCGTGGGAGATGCTTTTGAAGTTTTGCCCAAATTGACAGCGGCAATCAAAGCGCTGAACAGCTAATCGCGATGGAGTCCGTACCTTTGGTCCAACGTCTCAGAGATGAAAAAGGTAGAAGTTGAAGTTTCTGATATCGCCTTGAGCGGTTCCTCCTCCGGAGCGTACGCCATGGTGCTCGGAGAAGTCGTGGGAAAAAGAAAGCTTCCGATTGTTATTGGCGGAGCAGAAGCACAAGCCATTGCCATAGAAATCGAGAAAATGAAAGCCTCGAGACCGTTGACCCATGACCTGTTCAAATCAGCGCTTGAAACATTCGATATTCAAGTGGCTCAAGTTTTCATCTATAACATGGTTGAGGGCGTGTTTTTCGCGAAATTGCTCTGTGTCTCCGGAAACCAAGAAGAAGAAATTGACTGTCGACCGAGTGACGCAGTGGCCATCGCTTACCGCTTTGGATGTCCCATTTATTGCGCTGAGCACGTCTTGAAGATGGCAGGTATCGGCCCTGAAGAAATGGAGCGTGTGGAGGAAGCGGAAGCAGGAGCAGAGTTAGAGCAAGATCCGGAAGAACAGATCCAGCAACGCTCAACAAAAGAGCTGAAGAAGGAATTAAAACAAGCCATTGCTAGGGAGGACTACGAACTCGCCTCGCGGTTGCGAGATCAAATTGAAGGGGGCGAAAAGCCTCAATCAGAATCCTAGACGAATGAATGTACCTCGAGTCAGTATTATCATGGGATCTGCAAGCGACCTATCCGTCATGGAAAAGACGGGGGAGGTCCTGAAAGAATTGGGCGTCCAATGGGAAATGACCGTGGTGTCCGCCCACCGCACTCCGGAGCGAATGGTCGAACACGCGGTGAATGCAGCGAGCCGAGGAATTCAAGTGATTGTAGCTGGTGCGGGTGGTGCAGCGCACCTCCCGGGAATGACGGCTTCCCTCACCCACCTGCCTGTCATCGGCGTGCCCATTCACAGCAGCAACTCCATTGATGGATGGGATTCAGTGCTGAGTATTTTGCAAATGCCGGCGGGTGTTCCCGTTGCTACAGTCGCCTTGGACGGTGGCCGCAATGCAGGTATTCTGGCGGCTCAAATCGTTGCCACTTCAGACGAGCAGGTGGCGCAGCGTTTGATTGCCTTCAAAGAAGAGTTGAAAGAAAAAGTGATGAACTCCATTGAACAAGTGGAGAATCATCGCGCCTAAGTAAGCTCAAGGACCGATGGCTCATCATTCCTTTACATCGTTTGACCCCTCCGCCCTGGATGGACGTGATTTGCACGGGAAGCTGCTGGGGGGAATCGCGCCGCGGCCAATTGCATTTGCGAGCACGGTGGATGCAGCGGGTCAGCCCAATTTAGCTCCGTTCAGCTACTTCAATGTCTTTTCTGCTCACCCACCTGTGGTCATTTTTAGCCCCGCACGGCGCATGAAGGACAACACCACCAAGCATACGTTAGAAAACGTTTTGGCGGTGCCGGAGGTCGTGATCAATCTGGTAGATTTTGCCATGGTTCATCAATGCTCTCTGGCCAGTGCAGATTTTGCGCGTGGAGTCAGTGAATTCTCGAAGGCGGGACTCACGCCAGTGGCATCAGAGACGGTTCAGCCGATGCGTGTTGCAGAGAGCCCGGTTCAAATGGAGTGCAAGGTTCTCCGGGTAGAGTCATTGGGAGAAACAGGTGGAGCTGGACAGCTGGTGGTTTGTGAAATCCAACGGCTGCATTTTCGATCTGATGTGCTGAACGAACAAGGTCAACCCGATCCCAATGCCTTGGACTTGGTGGGTCGATGTGGGGGGAATGCGTATGTGAGAGCGTCTGGTGCTGCTTTGTTCGAAGTGCCCAAACCGCTCGTAGCACCGGGAATTGGAGTTGATTCGCTGCCTTTGGAGGTTCAGCGCAGTCAGGTGCTTACGGGAAATGATCTGGCTCAGTTGGGTGCCTTGTTGGACATGCCCGACGAGACGGAGGTCAATGACTTTAAGCTGCTGGAATTGGCAGAATTGTTTATGGATTATGAAGGGGATGGCATAGCCTTGGAGCACGCCATTCACACGTTTGCAGCAGATTGCATTCAACGAGGTGAGGCTGCGAATGCCTTAAAGGCGGTGCTTACGTTCAATTTAGGTTGACAAAAAACAAAAAAGGCGGGGTTAAATTTGGACTCCACTCAATACCTTCGTGCCATGAGTTTTGAAATGAAAGGGAAGATCAAGAAGATCTTCGATCAGCAGGATTTTCCAAGTGGGTTTTACAAACGGGATTTCGTCATCACAACGGAAGATCAATACCCACAGGATGTTAAGTTCACAGCGGCCAAAGAGCGCACGGAACAAGTTACCAAATACGCCGAGGGCGATGCGGTATTGGTCAAATTCGATATCCGTGGACGCGAGTACAACGGAAATTTCTATGTCGATTTGAATGCCTGGCGGGTAGAGCCCGGACAAGGCGCAACTCCCGCAGCACCCGCGGCTCCGTCCTTGTCTAATGCACCATTGCCGGAAGTTCCTCCGATGGCTGCTTCCGGAGACGACGAGGACGATTTGCCGTTCTGATCGTACCATTCTAATTCCGCTTTAGCAACCAATCCATGGCTCCCAATTTGAACCGTGCCCTCCCAAATTGGGGCAGTGAAGAACTGCATACGGCTCAATTGGACAATGGATTCCGTGTCATCTACAAGCAGGTTGATCGACCGGTCACTCACTGTGGGTTGGTGATCAATGCCGGCACACGGGATGAGCTTGCGGCCAATGGAGAAGCGGGTGTTGCTCACTTTATTGAGCACACGTTGTTCAAGGGGACCAAGAATAGAAAGGCCTTTCACATCCTGAATCGATTGGATTCTGTGGGAGGAGAATTCAATGCTTACACCTCCAAGGAGGATACGTGGATCTATGCCGCCTTCTCGGAACAACACCTCGAGCGGGCCATTGAGCTGATTGCGGACATTACGTTTGAGGCCACGTTTCCTGCCAATGAGATTAAGAAAGAGCGAGATGTTATCTTGGATGAGCTCAATGCTTACCGGGATAGTCCATTGGATTCGATTTTTGATGAATTTGAAGAACGGCTGTTTGAAGGTCATCCCATGGGCGGGAATATTTTGGGGAATGAGGCATCCGTTTCCACGATGAGCCGCGAGGTCATCCAGGAATTTGTCAAACGGCATTACCATCCAAATCAAATGGTTTTCAGTGCGGTTGGTGCTACGCCCTGGAACAAGGTGCTCCGGCACTGCGAGAAGCATTTTGGTCGCGTCGCACCGAGTGTGGCCGCGCTGAATCGAACGCAATTTGGAGGTCGTGAGCCGTTTGATCTGCGTCTGAAGAAAGACATTCATCAGGTGCATCATGTTATGGGTCAGCTAACGCATGGCAGCAACCATCCAGATCGCTTGGGGTTGGCGTTGCTGGCGAATCACCTGGGAGGTCCAACCATGAACAATCGGCTCAGCCTCAATGTGCGAGAAAAGCACGGTATGGCGTACAACATTGAGTGTGCTTATTCCCCATACAGTGACGTCGGGGTCTTCAGCATTTACTTTGGCACAGATAAGCGCTTGCACAAGCGCGCTGAATCTCTGGTGCGAAAAGAATTGAAGGGTTTACGCGACAAAAAACTTGGAGTGCGTCAATTGCACGACATCAAGCAGCAAATCGTAGGCCACGTGGCACTCTCTCAAGATTCTGGCAACAGCGTGATGACAAGTTTGGGCAAGAGCTATTTACTCTACGACCGGGTGGAGCGATTGGAGTCCGTATTTGCAGCCATCGAGGCCATTACGGCTGAAGATGTGCTGCGCTTGGCCAACGAAGTACTCGACGACACAGCTTGGAGTCACTTGGTTTACGAGAATTAAGTGCGCGAAATGCGGTGCATGTCATTGTTGTCCGCCTCAATCTGGTTCTTGACCGCCCTAATTTTCAATGCGATACCCGCCCATTCCCTTTGGTCTAGTTGCAAAAGACGCTTGACAGCTTCGTCGTCGTTGTCGGCGCCGAGGGCGACATCTTTGAGGTAATTGTAACCGAATTTATCCAACCATTCAACCGCACGCGCATCGCCTTCTGAACCCCGGACCAAGGCCATGAGATGAGGCTGACCATTGGCGAGGAGCCAGGAACGAGCAGATTCCACATGATACAGCGCATGGCAGGTCAATGCGAGTTCAGGATACTTATTGGCCATAAGCCAATCTCGAATCTCTTCGTTGCCAGATATAGCTTCTCCCCACGCCAATAAAACTTTCGCTGGATATTCCATTCTGCCAAGATAAGCGGGGGTACCTTTGCCGCCAAGTGAGCCATCAATCAGCACCCGAGAACACCCAAATGTTCTCTTCCCATTTTTGGATTTTGTGCACGAGCACGGTGCTGTTCATGGCGAGCTTTGGCATGATCATGCCGGAGCTTCCCGGGTTTCTGGCAGGACTGGGTCGGCCAGATCTAATCGGATGGATTGTCGGCCTGTTCACAGTTGGGGCATTTGCTTCGCGTTTCCTGAGCGGTCGCATCGCCGATCGAGCAGGGCGAAGACCCGTCATGCTTTTTGGCACGTGGGTTACGATGTTGGCTGGTTTGGCCTACATCGCTGTTGGGGCAATTCGGAACGAGGTGATGTGGAGCGGGGTGCCCGTTGCGGTGTGGATGTTTTTGGCGTTGAGGTTGGTGCACGGCATGAGCACGGGGTTCAGGCCGACCGGTACGACGGCACTTTTGACGGACATTACGCCGCTCAAACGCCGGGGCGAAGCCTTGGGATATTTGGGGGTGGCAGGAAATGCCGGAATGGCAGGAGGGCCAGCCATTGGGAGTTGGCTCACCGTTGAATACGGGTACAATGCCATGTTCATAGCCTCTACGCTGTTGGGCTTGATAGCCTTGCTGATGACCTTGCGTCTGCCTGAGACGCTGCCCCGTGGTCGCAAGGTCGAATGGTCGGACTTGAATGTATTTAAAGGTGGAGTGGTGGATTGGTCGTCCTGGCCAGCGGCCTTGGCCTTGCTCCCAGTCGCTTTCGCTTTTGGCACCTTTTTGACGATTTCACCGGATTTTGTCGGTTCGTTGGGCTACGTATACAAAGGCACGTTCAATACCATTATTGTTGCGGCTTCGATTTCTATGCGACTCATTGCGGGACGCGCCTCTGATCGGTATGGTCGAGTGCCCCTTTTGCTCATTGGCGGAGCGATGCTTGCAGCGGGCATGTTTGGCTTGTCGATAGCAGAGTCAAAATGGACTGCGGCGTTGGCAGGGATTGTTTATGGAATGTCGATAGGAATCAACATGCCGGCTATTATGGCTTGGACCGCGGACCTTGCCAAGCCTGGCCGTGTTGCACTGGCGATGGGCACCATGTTGATGTCGCTGGAGATAGGAATTGGGGTGGGAGCGGTGTTTTCGGGATATCAATTTCAAGGAGATATTACGCTCATCCCATCTTTATATGGAGTGGCCGCAGCTTTTGGCTTGTTCGGCTTTGTTGTTTTGTTCGTGTTTAGAAAGAGGCTCGATGATCCTGGGGCGATCCATCTGTGACGATCAAGTCGGTACCTGTTGAAATGAACGTGAAAAGGTGGAAAAGTGCTTTTCGATGACGTTGCAACATCTGTGCCTTCCAACGTTCTTTGTAGTATGGAAGACCTAATGCTTCAACTGAAGACCGCACGCCAAGAGCGGGTGCAAACGCTGAAAGAATTTATGCGTTTGAAGAATGAATTGGCACGTGCGCAGCGTCGATGTGATGAGTTGCGTTCAGAGAATGGCAGCTTGAAGCAAGCGTTGTTGGTGACAGAAAACGAGCTGCAAACCCTGCATGCGTATGCCGCTGAATCGGCCATGTAATCGAGCTTAGAATGACGTAAGAATGGAAGCGAGCGAAGGCTCGCTTTTTTTTTACCCATGCATTTCACAGTCTCATTTCATCGCCTTACTCCAAGCCTGCACTGGAGACTGGGAAGCTGCGGTCTACCTTTTTGAACAATCCTTGAAGCACCTTGCCAGGGCCGACTTCCACAACCTCAGAAGCACCGAGTTCCATGATGCGATGCATGCTCTGCGTCCACCGGACAGGTGCCGTCAATTGTGCGATCAGGTTTTCTCTGATTCTCCCCGGATCGGTTTCAGGTTGTGCATGGACATTTTGAACTACGGGACACCGCGGTGTTTGAAATGGAGCATGGGCGATGGCAGTTGCCAGCCGTTCACGGGCGGATTCCATCAAGGGAGAGTGAAAGGCTCCTCCCACGGGCAATATGAGTGCTCGCCGAGCTCCAGCCTCAGTCAATGAGGCACATGCGGCTTCAATGGCGGCAACTTCCCCAGAGATGACCAGTTGACCCGGGCAGTTATAATTCGCGGCTACGACGATTCCAGGCGTTGTGGTGCAGATTTCTTCGACAACTGAATCGTCCAATCCCAGAACAGCGGCCATCGTGCTCGGCGCCTCATCGCATGCGGCTTGCATCGCTTGCGCCCGCTCAGAGACCAATTGAAGACCATCTTCAAACGATAAAGCCCCAGCGGATACCAATGCCGAGAATTCACCTAAGCTGTGGCCTGCCACAACCCCTGGTTCAAACTTGCTGCCGAGGGATTCCGCAAGTAACACGGAATGCAAAAAGATCGCCGGCTGGGTAACAGATGTTTGTTTGAGGTCCTCAACAGACCCCGTAAACATGGTTTGTGCGATGTCAAATCCCAAGAGGTCATTGGCTTGGTTAAATCGGGCTTTGATCTCATCAGAGTGGTCGAAGAGATCCTGTCCCATACCAGTAAACTGGGCGCCTTGGCCCGGAAAAACGAATGCTTTCATCGGTGATATTTCGTGTCAGTTTGCGTGCAAAAATAATGGTCAGACCTGAATGGATACCCCCACGGAAAGTACTTGCTTGAGTTGCAGGCCAGGACCGATGTTGGGGACTTCCAGTTGGTCAATGAGCTCAGGTCTTTTTGTCAAAGTGATGTCGTCATCGTAAATCAAAGTTGCACTGATCGAGGTGGTCAACCACGGGTTTATTTTCAACATCAAGACATGGTCGGAATAGACATCAATGTTTTCAGGATTGTTCAGAAAATTGGAAAACAAATCCAAGCGCATGGTGTAGCTAATGTCTTCTGATAAGGATTTTGTAAGGTTCATTTTGAGGTAGCCTCCTACTTCATACCGATGTCGTTCTCCCGGCATCACACCAAATGCACCCGCTGCGGAAAGCGAGTCATCCAAAACCCACGTCGCCTTGAAGGTGATGGGAGCTAAAAACACCGTCACGCCTCCTTCTGGTTGTTTGTAGTCCATTCCCGCTGCAACGACGCCGTATCCCGGTGCCATGAAGTTGGAATTCAATATTTCCTTGATGGGAATGCCATTTTCGAGCCCATAGCCCGGCGCGAATTGCGAACGGAAATGGGCCATGCAGGTGACGAATCCCGTCGGCGTGATCCGGTAACCGAGTTTCGTGGACCACTCCATTCTGTCGTCGGTTTTGATCATCACCCGGTCTTCTGGTCGGTGCAAGAGACCGTAGGCTAAATGCAGTTCGGAGTCCCATCCCAATCGGCCTCGGTCCAGGTTCCAATTCTGATCAAATTTGGTGAGCAAGGAAAAGTTGCTTTGCCCACCTGCAGCCCAGTTGCTCAGTTGAACTTGACTAAAATGGACATTGAATTCGCCCGTGCGATTGTACAGCAATGTGTCCGTCGAAGGCGCTGCAGGGCTCCGAAGGGCTTTTTCTTCCTCAGGGGTCAACTTCGTACTCACGGTTTGAGCCAGCAAGCCATGGCTAACCAATGAAATAAAAGAAAGGGCAACAAAGAATCTCATTCGTTCTGCAGGGGTTCGAGGTGCAACACCGTTCCAGCACCTTCTATGGCAACAAACATGTCGCCTTGCGCATTGCGTGCGATGTCCCGCACTCGGCCGTAACCGTCCAGCAATCGTTCACGGGCAGTTACGCGCCCTGATTCGACCTCGACGCGCTCCAAGTACTCAAAGCTCAAGGACCCTACGAGCAAGTTGGTTTGCCAGCTTTGAGGCCAATTGCCCCCGTAGACCATTTCCATGCCGCATGGGCCGATAGAAGGTAGCCAATAGTGCAAGGGCTGTTCGAGCCCCGCCATGGCCGTATCTCGGGTAATGATGGTGCCGACGTAATTGCGACCAAAAGTGATTTTTGGCCATCCATAATTTTGTCCTTTCCGAGCAATGTTGAGTTCATCGCCGCCTTTGGGCCCATGTTCGTGCGTCCAGATTTCTCCCGTTTCTGGGTGCGCAATCATCCCTTGGGGATTGCGATGTCCCCAAGACCAAATCGAAGGGCGCGCATCGGGTTCTTCAACAAACGGATTGTCTTCGGGGATGCTTCCATCGGGATTGAACCGATGCACTTTGCCGGGAGAGGTAGACAGCGTTTGAGGGTGAACATCGCGCATGCCCCGTTCGCCGCATGTCAGGTACAGTTTTCCATCCCCACCAATCTCCACGCGACTTCCATAGTGCCGATGGGTTTTCTCAAAGGGCTCAGCCACAAATAACTCCTCCCAGTTGACCAATTCGCGGGCTGTTGCTTTCCAAGGAGCCCGAATCAAGGCTGTCGCTGAATAATCAGGGTCTCCCGGCTTGTCTTTGCTGTAGGTCAAATAAATCCATTCCTTTCCTGCTGCGGGATCACGCCAATGCATGACGTCCATTAACCCGCCCTGCCCCTTGACGTGAATGTCCTCCGGCAGCCCTTCCAACGGCAGTAGTTTTCCAGCGACCAATTTCCATAGCCGCCCTTCCCGTTCTGTAATGAGCAGGGTGGTGTCGTCGACAAAATCCATGCCCCAAGGAGTCTGCAATCCACTCACGATGGTGTTGACACGAATCCGCAGGTCCGACGCTTGAATTTCGGCTGGAGGCGACGCGGAGAATCCCCGTTCAGAAGCTGCTTTCTGTAACAAAAATGTGGAGAGCGCATCGATGTCTTTTGCACTGAGTGTTTCGCTGTAACCAGGCATACCCAGCAGCGGGTATCCATCGCGAATGACACGTTCAATGTCCGCCTTCGAACTGCCCAATTTCCATTCTCTGCCCACAAAATCTCGGCCTTCAGCTCCATGGCAACTGCTGCACCATTGCGTGTAAACAGCAGGAACCTCACTCACGGATGGTGCAGCTGGTGCGGCAGATTTCAATGTGAGGGCCGCAGCAACGATACCAACAGGAATGAGTAAAACAAGGGGGTAGCGCATGGAAGCAGGTTTAATGCGGTTTGTGAGCAACGAGCCGAATGATTTCGGCGGGCCCTTGGTGGTAAGGTCCTTCGTTCAATTCAACCGACTCACTTTTGAGCAAAGACACATGGAGGTGGATAAAATCTTCAGATAACAAGGACTCGGTAAAAAGCATTTTCTCGTCGCGTGGACCTCCTGAAGTACGCCTGAGTTGACCTGAGTTGAAGGCTTCCAGCAGAAGGGTTCCTCCGGGACGAAGCCAGTGCATAGCTCGGGTATGAAAGGACTTTCGAAGCGGTTCCGGCATGTGAGCATAGAACAAGCCCACCACATCATACCCTTCCGCGCGACCTTCAAATTGGAATGCATCGGCATGGGTCGCTTGAAGCTGCACCCCCGCCTGTTGAGCCCACCGCAAGCAGGTCGCAGTGGCCACGCCGCTTCCGTCGAATGCTTCCACATTCCATCCTTCTTTTGCTGCCCAAACTGCATTTCGGCCTTCCCCTTCGCAAGGCAGAAGCACGTGCGTTCCGGTGCAGCGGGACAATTGGTCGGCCCAAAAAGGATTGGGTTCATGTCCGTAGACACCTTCTTCCGCGTATCGTTCGTCCCAAAATCGGTGCATTGTCACAAAATTCTGAAGAATCCAGAGGAGTTTCACCCGGCTTGTGTTAGTTTGCTACAAATCCATTGTTTATGACGCAACGTGTACTCCCCCAATCACCGGCGAAGGAAATCATCGATCATTCCTTTTTGGCCTTGCGCGAACGGGCTCCTTACCAGAGGCGATTGACTGCACGTGAACGAATCCAGCGATTGGACGCGCTCTACGAAGAGGTTTGGCGTCGAAGGGATGATATAAAGGCAGCGATGTGGGCGGATTTTCGAAAGCCAGCGGAGGAAGTTGATTTGACGGAAATATTCGTCATCAAAAGTGAAATTAAGGCCGTAAAGAAGAGGTTAGCTTCATGGATGAAGCCGCGCCGCGTGCCCGGCGGTCTCGCACTCATGGGTTCTGCTTCTTGGGTGAGATCGGAAGCGAAGGGTGTGGCTTTGATCATCGCTCCATGGAATTATCCTATGCAACTGATGTTCCGTCCACTGGTCGCGGCCATTGCCGCAGGGTGCACGGTCATGCTCAAACCTTCAGAAGTAACCGCCCATACAGCGCAGGTTGTTGCCGAGATTGTTTCGGTTGTGTTCGATGAACGTGAGGTTGCGCTCATCCAGGGAGGCCCGGATACGGTAACCCAGCTTCTGAATTTGCCCTTTAACCACATCTATTTCACCGGTTCGCCCGCTGTGGGCAAGATTGTGATGCGCGCTGCGGCGCAGCATCCGTGCAGTGTGACACTGGAATTGGGTGGGAAGTCACCGGTCATTGTGGATGACATGAAATCGTTGAAGTCCACTGCCCGAAAAATCGTTTGGGCGAAGCTCTCCAATGCAGGTCAAATTTGCGTTGCGCCGGATTACGTGTTTATCCCCGCTCACAGGGAACAGGAGTTCATCGAAGATCTGAAATCGGCGATGCTCGAATTGTATCCGGGTGACCTCACGGAAAACAAGGATTATCAGCGTATTGCAGCTCCAAGGCATGCTGACCGCATTCATCAACTTGTCGAGGATGCTGTGCGCAAAGGAGCCAAATTGGCGCACGGTGGCCAAGCCGATGTGGAGGGGTGTTGGGTGCAGCCGACGATTCTTTCTGAAATTGATGCAGATTCAGAAGTTTTGAACGAAGAGATATTCGGTCCAGTTCTCCCCGTAATACCCTACGCGCACTTTGATGAGGTGGTCAACTTTGTGAATGCACGTCCGACTCCGCTCGCTCTGTATCTCTACAGCAAGCGCAAAGCCTTTGTGAATGAAGCGCTCGAACGCATGCAGTCTGGCGGGGCGAGCATCAACAACTGTGTGATTCACGTGTCCAGCAATCACTTGCCTTTTGGCGGGTTGGGCAACAGCGGAATTGGCTCCGGTCACGGTGAACACGGATTCAAGGAATTCACACATTTTCGAGGGGTATACGAGCAGCGATTCGATGGAGCGGGTGCGCTCTTGATGCCTCCGTATACACCATGGAAAACCAAATTAATCGATCGATTGCTGCGTTGGTTGTAACGTTCATGGGTTGCAACGTTCGTAGCGCGTTTCTTTGTGGCAGATTTTAGCCCCATGAAACGAATCTCCTTGGCCCTTTGGGCTTCGCTATTTTTCATCCAAGTTTCTGCCCAATCCTTTGTTGATCGAGTGGATCCGCCGTTCTGGTGGACCGAGATGCCCGTGGACACCGTTCAAATCATGGTCCACGGAGACCGCGTTGCCCAGCTCGCTCCAGTGGTGGATTATCCGGGTGTGAGTATTGCCCGGGTTGTGCACGGAGATGGTCCTCATTACGCATTCATTTATTTGGCCATAGCGCCCAGTGCGCAGCCAGGAACGCTTGCGATTCAATGGCGTGATGCGACGAGTCGGAAAGGAAAAACTGTAGGGCGGACCCCATTTGAATTGAAGGAGCGTCCGCGTCGAAAGATTGAAGGTTACGACGCTTCGGATGCCATCTACCTTATTACGCCCGATAGGTTCGCCAACGGCGACCCGTCAAACGATGAGGTGTTCGGTATGTTGGAAGGCCTGGATCGATCCGATGATCACGGGCGGCACGGCGGCGACATCGCTGGGATTCGCCAGCACCTCGAATACATCCAAGACATGGGATTCACGGCCGTATGGCTGAATCCGATTCTCGAGAACAACCAACCGCAGTGGTCCTACCACGGCTACGCCACCACGGACTATTACCGGGTCGATCCGAGATTTGGTACCAATGATGAATATGCTGCTTTGGCCCAAGATGCAAGGGAGCGCGGCGTCAAGTTGATCATGGACATGATCATGAACCATTGTGGATCCGAGCATTGGTGGATGGACGATTTGCCCACGGCCGATTGGATCAACAACGGCGGTGAATTCGCCCCAACGACGCACCGCCGAACCACCTTACGGGATCCATATGCCGTGGAGAGCGATGTGGCAGAATTCTCAGACGGTTGGTTCGTGAAAGAGATGCCGGATTTGAATCAACGTCAGCCCTTGCTCGCGGACTACCTGATTCAAAACACAATTTGGTGGATCGAATTTTTGGGTATCAGTGGCATTCGGATGGATACCTACCCGTATTCCGATGCGGATTTTATGGCGCGTTGGACGTGTGAGGTGATGGCGGCTTACCCCAATTTTAATGTGTGCGGCGAAGAGTGGAGTTTGAATCCGGCGGTGTTGGCGTACTGGCAATCGGGAAAAGAAAATGCCGATGGTTATACATCTTGCTTGCCCGGGCTACTGGATTTCCCGTTGCATCACGCGGCGATGCAGTGCCTCAATGAAGCGGAAACGTGGCATTCGGATTGGGTTCGATTGTATGAAATGTTGGGCAACGACTTTTTGTATCCGGATGCGTACAACCACATCATATTTCCGGATAACCACGACATGAGTCGGGTGCACACCCAACTGGGAGACGATGTCAATCTGACGCGACTTGCAGCGTTCTTTTTTGCTACAACACGGGGCATACCTCAGTTTTATTATGGCACCGAAATCTTGATGTCCAACACAGGTGATGACAGCCACGGCAACATTCGCAGTGACTTCCCCGGGGGGTGGGAGGGTGACGAAATTTTCGCGAAGACAGGAACGGGCTTGACGCCTGAGTCCATGAGTTTTCAACGTGAAATACGCGGGCTCCTGCAATGGAGACAAGATTCGGAGGCGATCGCTCAAGGAGCGCTGGTGCATTACGTGCCTGAAGGCGGGCTGTACGCGTATTTTCGCGTGTCTGATGACCAAACGGTCATGGTGGTCTTAAATAAATCATCTGAAAGCGTGGCATTGGATCTCTCGGGTTTTGACGAGACCATGAAAGGGGCGAGGCGGCTGCGCAATGTGATTTCCGGTGAAGAATTCAATGCAGACTCCCTTGAGGTTCCTGCTTGGGCTGCTTGGGTTTTGGAAGTGCGGAATTGAATGCCTGATCTGACTCTTGCTGGGAAAGGTTTTCGTCTGTCAGGGATGTTTACTTCAGGCAAAACGTTCGCTCGCTTTTCCGTACCTTCGCACGAATTAATCTAAACACTAGAAATCCTGGGTAGATCACAGCAATCCTTCGGCAAACGCGAACGCGAAATGAAGCGCGAAAAGAAGCGCAAAGAGAAAGAAGCCAAAAAGTTGGCCCGATCAGAAAACAAAAACAGCTTGGACGACAATAGCATGATTGCTTACGTCGATGAGTTTGGCAATGTGACGGATACGCCGCCGGATCCAGCAGAGCGTGAGGAAATCAACGCGGAAGATATCGAGTTGGGGATCCCCAAAAAGGAAAAGATTGAGGTTGACGTGGTTCGCACAGGTTTTGTGTCCTTCTTCAACGACTCTAAGCAATTTGGATTCATTCGCGATGCGGCGACGCAGGAGAGCATTTTTGTTCACGCGAGCAATACGAAGGAGCCCATTACCGAGAACATGAAGGTGCGTTTCGAAGTGGAGCAATCACCGCGGGGGTTGTCGGCCATCAAGGTCGAAGCAGACAAATAAGTTGATCTTATGATGGCGGATAGATTCCGCCTTGGCCGCTTGGACATAGGTACGTCAAAGTGGGCCTGAATTTTGCGAACAAAAAATTTACTGACTAGCGTAGATTTAATTATTATTGCACTTGATTTCGGTGATATAAAATGTTTATTCTGCACATCCAAATCTCTTACGCTCAGAGTTTAGCGAAAAGATTGCGCATCATTTCGAAGCGCTCAGGATGTGCTTTTGCCTACCGCATTTGATAGAAAGGTCCCAGGTCAATCCGTGATTCCATGTGAATATGCGGATTCAGCTAAATCTGACTTCAACCTTTCAACTTCATGCGCGATGAAATTGCAATACATTGATTTGGTGGACCAAACATTTGAATGGCCACAAAACGAGTTTAACCTTCAGCAGAACCAACTTTCATTCCACGGAATTCCCATGATGGATTTAGTGGAACAATTCGGTTCTCCGCTGCGAATCACTTATCTGCCGAAAATTGGCGAAAACATTCGGCTGGCTCATGGCTGGTTTCGGGAAGCTATTAAAAAACTGGACTACCCGGGAGCCTACCACTATTGTTATGTAACCAAGAGCTCGCATTTCCGGCACGTAACAGAGGAAGTGATAAAGCACGGCGCTCACCTTGAAACATCCTCTGCTTTTGATCTCGATATCGTTGAATCGTTGCTCCAAACAGGGGTCCTTGATAATGATGCAACGGTGATCTGTAATGGATTCAAAACAGACGAGTACATCGATCGAATTGTTCGTCTGAAGGAACTGGGGTTCAACCAATTGCTTCCAGTTATTGACAACGAAGACGAATATTTTCGGCTAACCTCCCGCTTGAACGCTCCTACACCGGTTGGGCTCAGGATTGCTACCGAGGAAGAGCCCAAATTCGCATTCTACACTTCCCGATTGGGAATTGGATACCAGCGCATTAAGACATTTTGCGAAAGTAAAATGGTCGGAGATCCGAACGTCGAATTGAAGATGCTGCATTTTTTCTGTAATACAGGCATTCGAGATACCGCCTATTACTGGAATGAACTTCGGAAAGCGATGGGCGTGTACATCGAGCTCAAGCGCATTTGTCCGAGTTTATCAGCCTTGAACATCGGTGGCGGATTGCCAACCAAAAACTCCTTGGCATTCGAATACGATTACGCCTATATGATTGAGGCCATTTTGGAGCAAATCAAGGTGTCATGCGAAGAGTTCGGTATTGAACCACCGGACATTTACACCGAATTTGGCTCGTTTACCGTGGCCGAGGCGGGAGCTACGATTTTCAAAGTCATACATCAGAAAAGACAGAATGATCGTGAAAAATGGAACCTCATCGATTCCTCATTCATGACCACGTTGCCGGATTCCTGGGCCATCAACAAAAGGTTTTTGATGCTGCCGTTGAATCGTTGGGAAGATTCTTACGAACGCGTGTTCTTGGGCGGATTGACGTGCGATAGCGATGATTACTACAATTCCGAACAACACCTGAACGCCATTTATCTCCCGAAGTTTGATGCTGAAAAACCGTTATACATCGGATTTTTCAATACCGGAGCCTACCAAGATAACATCAGTGGTCACGGAGGGGTTCATCATTGCTTGATTCCGGGATTAAAGCACGTTTTGATTGATCGAAACGAAAAAGATGAGCTGACCTATCAAGTGTTTAGCGACTCACAGAGCGCGGCTCAGGTGCTCAACTTATTGGGGTATGCAACGCCTTCAGGTCCTCCAGCTCGTTCAGCGCCCTCATCTGATGAAGAGCGTATTTCATTTTCAGAAGCAGTCACACAGGTTAGTCGCCGATGAGGTCGGTTTTAAGTATTTCAAAAGAATTGAACATCATGAATCGCGTTTACGCCGGTATCGAACCAGAATGGGGCCTCTGGGAAAGGGCCAAAGTCGGAATTATTCCTGTCCCGTACGACGGTACAAGCACGTGGGGGAAAGGCGCGGATGCAGGTCCCTCCGCGCTGCTCGATGCCACGGACAACATGGAGTTGTATGACATCGAGACGGGAACAGAAGTGGTCTATGAAGGCATTCATGTGTGCGAAGCCGTGACGGAAAACAGGAGCCCCGAGGCGATGACACGAGCGGTCAAAAAGGCGGTCACATCCGTGCTCGATGCTCAAAAAATACCCGTACTCCTGGGGGGCGAGCACTCAATCAGCATCGGTGCCATTCAGGCCTGTGCGGAAAAACATCCCGACTTGGTGGTATTGCATATCGACGCACACGCCGACTTGCGACCAAGTTTTCACGGTTCTGAATGCAATCATGCGTGTGCGGTTCATTGGGCATCCCGAAACTGTCGCCTAGTGCAGGTTGGCATCAGAAGCATGGACATCTCGGAAAAAGAATTCATTCAACCGGGAAGTTTTTTTAGTGGAGACCATTGTCATTCCGCCGCCGATGACGTCTGGATGCGGGAAGTAATAGCGGCATGCGGCGATTCAAAAACACCCATGTACATCACCGTTGACCTCGATGCATTTGATCCTGCTTTCGTTCCGGACACAGGTACACCCGAGCCAGGCGGACTGGATTGGTTCCAAGTAACTAGATTAATTCGCCTAGCGTGTTCCAAATTCAATATCGTTGGATTCGACGTGGTTGAATTGGCTGCACATGACAAGAGCAAGCCCAGTGATTTTCTTGCTGCCAAACTGGTCTACAAAATGCTCACTTATACACTGCTTCCTCAAATTCCAGCCCATGAATGATCAAAAAGGATTCTTGCGAAAATTTATCGCCGAACACTACAATCACTTCAATGCTGCAGTAGTTGAAGATGCTGCTCAAGGCTATGATGCACATTTATCCAAAGGAGGAAAGATGATGGTCACCCTCGCCGGTGCTATGAGTACCGCGGAGTTGGGAAAAAGCTTGGCGGAGATGATTCGACAGGATAAAGTTGCCATCATCAGCTGCACCGGTGCGAATCTCGAGGAGGACGTCATGAATTTGGTGGCCCATTCGCATTACGAACGCGTGCCTCAGTATCGTGATTTGACGGCTCATGAAGAACAAGCGTTGTTGGATCGAGGATTGAATCGAGTTACGGACACTTGCATTCCTGAAGATGAAGCATTTCGCAGACTTGAACATCACATGGTCGACTTGTGGATTCGAGCGGAATCTGAAGGAAAGCGATATTTCCCTCATGAGTTTTTCTACCAAGCCTTGAACGCAGGAACCTTGGAGTCCCATTACGAAATCGACCCAAAAAACAGCTGGATGTTGGCCGCCGCTGAGAAAAATCTCCCCATCGTCTGTCCGGGTTGGGAAGACAGCACGTTAGGGAACATCTTCGCTGCGCACTGCATGCTCGGGGAAGTAAAACCGCAAACTGTTAGGAGTGGCATCGAATACATGATCTGGCTGGCGGATTGGTACACCCAAACGACGCAGGATGGAACGACCATTGGCTTCTTTCAAATCGGGGGTGGAATTGCCGGCGACTTCCCCATTTGCGTTGTACCCCTGCTGCACCAGGATCTAAGACGAACAGAGGTTCCGTTATGGGGTTATTTCTGTCAAATTTCAGACAGTACAACGAGCTACGGCTCTTATTCCGGCGCAGTTCCGAACGAAAAAATTACGTGGGGTAAATTGGGAATAGACACGCCAAAATATATCATTGAAAGTGATGCAACAATTGTGGCTCCTTTGATATTTGGTTGGCTATTGAATTGGTAATCAAAAAACAGATGAATCGGGTCATTAAAAATTACGCGAACATTTCCAAAGTTCACATAGATTTAATCACGAAAGCATATCCGGAGGGATTTAGTGACGAGGATCTAAAAGCCTTCTCCATGCCCAATGGGAAATTTCTCAGGTGCCTGGAGGTAAGAACGTTAGATACCGTATATCTGTTCAAAATTGATGAAGAGATGGTTGAAATCTTGGAAGAAGCTACCGATTCAGAATTCGACATCGACATCGATGGAGAGGAAGTCGAGTAATGAGGATTTCGGTTCAATTTCGAAAGCAACGAATGAACCGCCCAGTTATTGAAGAACATCGGATGGGTACTGCTCGCATCATCCGGGATGCGGGGCTGGAATTATCAGCAAATCAATAATCAGGAGCTCCAGCAGTGCGATAAATTTCAACAATGGAATTTGCACGCAGTAAGTCAGCGGGGGTAACAATATGTTCTGTCATGGGGACATCGGCAAAACCATTGGTGTATCGCTTTGAGGCGATTCGTTCCACTTCTTTGCTATCGAGTTTCAAATTTTTGACTTTGTTTTTGGCGCACAACTCGATGCCCGCCCCTTCTTTGTAGAGTTTCCACGCCAACTCAGAACAATACATCAGATCATCACTCCATCTGAATTGCAGGTCATAATCCCTTCCATTGAATTGTTCTCCGTATTCACGGATGTCCAACAGCATGGCTTCGGTTAAACTTTGCTTGGACCGCATGACGATGTAGTCATCTCCTTTCCCTCTGTCTTTCCATTCTTTCCACGGGGTCAAACGCACGGTTTTGACTGCTTCGAATACGTAGGGTTTTCCATCCATCAAATAGATGATTCCCACATGTGAATAGGGGCAATCTGTTGCTTCTTGAATCGCCTGGCTTTGACCTGATTGCGAGATTTGAAAAACCAAGTCTCCATTCTGGAGCTCCCATTTTTCGGGATTGGCAGATTCCGAGGAATTGTCGTCTTTTTGGCACCCAATCATTCCGAATTGAATGACCAAAAAGGGAAGAAGTATGAGTAGCTTAATTTTTCTCATTTCAATTTCTGATTTCAACGGATTTTAAAATCCTTTTTTCCTGTATAAGCAACATGATATTTCTTGAAATTGCTGAGTGTTTCGACCGTGGTTACACCATTGCGTGTGCTGGTCCGTTTAAAGGTTCCGGGACGGTAATTACTTGAAACTCCGATCATGACATTCGAGTCGTAGGCAGACCACCCCGTATAATCCAAATCATTCCAGGTAGAGGCCGATTCGCGATAGGCTTCATCGATTGTGTATCCTTGAAACATAAGCCTCAAAAACCTTTCCAGTCCGCTACCCCAATTATCGGCATAATATCCAGCAGCACCCATATTGAAAAACGGTTGGGAGTACGAGTTAACTCGGTTGACAGCTTCTTTGATTCCAATGTCCTCATCATCATCTGCAGAAGATCCGGCCCCTCTGCAAACGCTCTGGAACAATACCAAGGCATTGGGTGCCAATTGAATGTTTTCTTCAACTTCATAGGAGGAACGGATGTCGGTGCTGCTTCCGTAGTCTAGACAGAGGCCTCCCACGCCATTGTACCCTTTCGTCGAGCCATGACCAGAATAGATCAAGATGTTCACCCCTTGAGCGTGTTTCTTGACCATTTCCCATGTGGCATTTCCATTTCCAAGCCATTTGACCTTGTATCCTTCTCCTTCGAGCAAATTAATGATGGATTGGACCTTGAGTCTTTCAAGAGTTCCATCGTGCGCATTGATGATGAGTGCTAGCTGTGCAGACAGAATAGAGGTCCCGAGAAGCAAGCACAAGAAAAGGCTTGGGACTTTTTTCATGAGCGGATGGTATTGCTTAGTTGAGGTGATTCGCACTGAACTCAAACGTCAATTATCAGGTGTGAATTGTGTTCGTGAATGAGAAATAAAATTTCAATTAATTTATGTACATTCACTTCAATGAAAACTATCCTAGTTAGCGCTTTTGTGATTTTTGTTGCTTGCCAAGGCTTGGCTCAATCGGAGGCGATCCAAGAAGCTTTGACCTATTTGAATCGGGTGCGAGCAAACCCCGATGCATTCTCTGAAGAAATTGGTGTGCCATTGCACAATGCGGCACCGAGGCATGCACTTAAGTGGGATCCGCGGTTGGGTGCGGCAGCCCAAAGAAAGTCAGAAGACATGGCGCGTCGCGGGTACTTTGATCATGTGGATCCCGAGGGATACGGAATGAACTATTTTATTCAGCAAGCGGGATATGATTTACATCCGCTTTGTTTGGATGATCGATCAAACAACTTTTGGGAGTCGATTGCAGCGGGCTCGAGCACCCCTGTTGCATCTATCATCCAATTGATCAATGATGGGGTGAATTCGACCGATTTAACCTATGCGGGTCATCGCGTTCATCTATTGGGTATGAGTGATAGCTATGCAGACTGCAATGACATTGGGATTGGTTTTGCCTACGCCCCGAATTCTCGTTATCGTTATTATTGCGTTGTTTTAATTGCAAAGCATACCTTGTGAGCAATATTCTTTGTGCACCCTATCAATGAAAAAAAGACTTCGAGGAATTTTGGATACAGAAAGTGATTGACGTTGATAGTCAGTCACTTGTGGTTTTGAGGTACAAATAGGGTACATAAGTGCTCGAAAATCGCTGTTTTGAGCGGTCTAAACCTGGTCCTTTTTGAATCGGGGTAGACCACCGACAGTTGATTTTTGCGAATCGTTTTTCATTTTAAAAAATGGTGGAATATTACTTTTTGAGAGCGTTCAATGAAATTTAATTCATACTTTTTACTGCATGATAATTTCAAAATCAATTCCTTCGCACATAAGGTCACATATTCCCTCGTCTTTTTTGGTGCCTTTTACTTTTAGTCTGACTGGTAATTTATCGTTGTCAACAAGTAAATCGAATAGATTTTGTGAAATGCTCTTTTTGAAGTAAACCCTAAGATCATATCGGTTCCCATCTTTAATTACAAATGAGTAGTGACTGCTCTCTGAATCCCCGTAGCCACAATTGTAATAGTCGCTAAGTTCGATGTAGCCGTAAACGTCAAACTCTTTTCCGTAATATTCAGTTTTGGCAGCACTAAGCCTTTTATAATTGACAGATTTTGATTCTATTAACTCTGTGATATCGTCGGCAAATGCCAAAGTTTCTGAGTCGCTCTTTGCCTTTTTTAGTTGAACTTTAGTAAAATCGAATGAGTCATCGAGTACTGAGTAACCCAGTCCTTCGAACATAAGATCACAGATGCCCTGCTTCCTTTTCGAAGCGATGACCTTAACTTCTACTGGTATTTTATCAACTTCGATTAATTGATCAAATAATGCAGTTACTTCCGCCTTTTTGAAATACACATTGAACTCGTTGTATTCATTATCCTTCAATCGAAAGGAGTAATGACTATTCTCTGCATCTCCGTAACCGCAATTGAAATAATCAGATAATTCTAAGCGGCCGTAAAGTGTTAATTCTACTCCATAGTACTCAGACTTTGCTGCTTCTAGACGCTTGAAACTGTTTTCCTGGTTATCTATGGCATTGTCAATCAGCTCATCCGTATCTAGCTGTACAATTTCCGTTTCAGAATCTACAGAGGCTCCGTTTTTATCGGGGCCGTTTGAATCGGATTGACCGTTATCCGAACTCCCCAATGCAAGTATCAAGAAAAAGCTAAACAGAACCCCTGGAACGATGAATTTTGATTTCATTTTTGAAAATGTAAAAAGGTAAACTCGAACCTGCAATATAAAATGATAAATCAATAATATCAAAAGTGCCAAAATTGCAATTGATGAATTGAAAAAATTCCAGAGTAATTCCAACTCCAGCTATTGAAAACGTGAAAATGAGCTGCCCTAAATTCAAATTGAATTTGTAGTAAGCCAATGAAAATAAGGTGAATGAAAAAACCCAAAGTCCATCTGGAAGGGAATAAATTACCCATTCAGGACAAATCGATTTTATTGCTGCAAATTGATTTTGTGAATGTTGAAAGAAGTTGGAAAGTCCAACAAAATCTAGCCAATCAAAAATCAACAATGAAGTTCCTCTCAATGTGAGGTAAATGATCCCGCCAGCAATAATTGAGGATAGCGCAATGGAAATAGCTAGGAATTGGTTAAAAAGCGCTCTTTTCAAAAATACCATCAGGTTTCTTCCTAAAGGACTCTCTCTTGTTATCGAATTGAAATTTACATCAGACAGGAAAGTTCATGTCACTTGGACCATGATTCTATACGACACCTATGTTTCACAAATTAGATCATGATGTATTGAATTTGGAACGATTGCCTGATTTATTTGAGTATATGAAAGAATTTATGAAATCTGGTCCAGATGTGGAAGATGCACTTTCGACTCGAGAATTAGTTGAAGTCATTGATAATTTGACGAAAATCAACACAAACTCGTCAGTGTCAACGCCTCTACATATTCGGTGAAGGAACCTCGCGCCAATGCGATTGTCCTTCGAATTTGATTTGTTGCTCGTTTGAGGTGAATGCGGAGCGTTAACGCAATCACGACAATCGTGTTGTTTTGAATCGATTTGAGGAACTTAAATGGGCTTGAAATGGGCTGATATATATACTATCGCAATGGAATTTGACGAGACGGTGAGAGTGCTTCAGAATTATTTAACTTTTTCGAGTGTTATTTCTGGTTCATTTTTTCCGGTGCAAATAGCAGATTTATTGCTTTTATCAATCGTTAATGAATAAGTGGGATTTGACGATTGACCATCGCTCAGAGAACATTCTATTAGTATGAGTTCAGTTGTTTCTTTTATAATTTTGAACGTGCCATCATAATATACTCTACTGTCGTCTTCAAGATTTGTCTGTTGAAGGCTGACAACACCATGCTCTTTCAAAAGGAACTTAAAGTCAATTGAAGGGACAGGAACTTTATTCCCATTAATTACCATGTCGTCACCAAATTGATTTTTCAAAAAGTAGCTCGGTTGGACTCCGTGATAATTACCCAGTAAATCAGATTGCAATTCAACAATGTCAGGTCCTTGGGATTGCTCTATTGGATTCGATGAATTATCATTATTTTTCTCACTGTTGTTACAACTGGTCCACATGAATGCTAATAGCGCAAATGAGGCGAATATTTGAATTGTATTTTTCATTTTATTTTTTGCGCAATCTAATCGTGTTTTCTTAAAAATGGGAACTACGTGGCCTTTTCTTGTTCACATGTGAAGAAATGAATTACGTTTTGACAAGCTGTTATCGTTGAAGCAAAAAAGGATAGTCCAACAATAGGCTAATGCTTATTATCGTTTCCATTTATGATTGCGATGGCGGTTGTCTGGATTCTGACGGCGACGACATTTGCGATTATGTAGATGACTGTGTGGAGGATGACTGTGGTGTGTGTGATGGCCAAGGGCCGCAAACGTTCGTCATTGATTCAATAACAACCACAATCGATTCGGTATTTATTCCTGAATGGTCTGAATGGGTTTTCGCGCAGGTTCCAGATACAATTTTCAATGTCATATGTCCTTTAATGATTACTGAAGTTGAGCTATTCGAAACGGGCGAAGGGGGATTTGACGACGGCTGGTCTCCCGTTCCAGACCCTTATTTCGCAATATCTGATGCCAATGACTCAATTTTTTTCGTGTCTAATACGATGGAGGAAAGTAGTGGCGCAATTTGGTCTGAACTATCGATAGCGTTGTCACTCCCCCCATATACGATTACCTTTTGGGATTCGGATATCATCAATGAAGACGACTTTTTGGGCTCTGCAACTTTTTGGCCTGATGGGCCTGATCAAATTGATATTAATGCTTCTCCCAGTTTTGGAGTCGTTATCATCGAATGGCAGTGATTTTGAGTTCACCAATTTCATTGGTTAGCTCAGTTACCGCTTTCGGTAACAGATCGAATGTTAAGTGTTCGGTCATGTACAAAGAATGCTGTGAAGGATACTTCCGCTATTTCGTGTACACTGATGGTCTCTGTCGTCTGTCCTGAAGGTTCATCGCTGGTGAATGGTTCTGCTACAAACAGATCCTCAGGTTCCTCCCACAATTCAGGAGTGGCGTAAGTTGCTTGTGCAAATGTGCGCTCTAGATGAGCATCTTCCTGATTCGCTTCAAATGATTGCCTTTCAGTGAGTTGAGGGACGTAGAAGCCGTCCATTAGTGTTCGCTTTTGGATGCCACAACTGGCAAGGGTAGCGACCAGCACGAGAACAAGGGGAGTGTAGTACTTCATAGGAGGTCTAGGTTTTGCTTACGCAGCAAAATGCGGAATTTTTCGTGTATTCGTGAGTTTTTTTTTGTTTTTTCCCGGTGTGGACTAACGGAAGACGGTAATGTGGCCAGATTTTTCAACGATTTCAGCAAGGCCTTTCCTTTTCCCATTGAATACGTAGAAGTAGACACCATCCGATACATAGTACTGTCCATCATTGACACTCCCATTCCAATAGGGAACGACCGCTGCAGCGGGGCCTTGGTCATGGTGAATGTTGTTGCCCCATCGATTGAAAATCCAGTATTCAATGGTTTCCCAACAATCGGGCTCGTAAATCATTTCCCAGACATCATTGACCCCGTCGTTGTTGGGGGTGAATGTGTTCGGGATGAAGACTTGTTCTCCAAATACGGTCAAGGCCAATGTTTCTTGGATCGGGCACCCGTTTTCGTCGAATGCATTTGCTGAGTAGGTGCCGCTGTCATAATACTCAATACCCCGCCAAGTGTAAGGCCCACATGATTCTATGGACAGCGTAGGCGGATCCTCAACGTCGAACAGGACAAAATCGACCATGTAAATGGAATCACAACCAGATTGTGAGATATACTGCTGTTCGTAGAACCCAGAATTTGAAAGCATTAACCCCATCCAGTTCATCGGTTCGCATGCAAATAGGCTGTCGTAAAAGTTGTACGTAGGATCTATTGTCAGCTCGAGTACGGTCAGAGAATCACATCCGGACGAGTTTTGTAGAACCGTCTCGTAAGTTCCGCTTGAAGCGTAAATCGAGCCATTCCATTCGAGTGAATCACAGGTGGACGAGCTGGTTACAGAGCTTGTTGGTTGCGTGATGACTAGATCCAAGAACGTTATGGAGTCACAGCCCAAGGAATTTGTGGTTAGGAACTGGTACTGGCCGGAATCAGTATACTCCTCCCCGTTCCACAGGAAGGACTCACATGTACTTGACTGGGTCCAAATCGAATCTGTTTGTTGAACTTCAACTTGCAGTCCTGCTCCGCCTTCACATGGGTTGACAACGCTTGGATCGAGGAAGAGGCCTTCGTTGGAATACCATTCGCCCCATTCGGATAAAATGGAGTCTCCGGAGCAGAGGTTGACGTAATCAATGCTCAAGTTTTCAGCTTCAGGGACATTGACTAGAATTGAGGCAGTATCGACTCCGCATGCGTTGCTTGTGACCAATTGAACAAGGAATTCTCCGGGAAACGGAAATGTGTAAGATGGAGAAACTTCTGTACTGGTTCCTTCTTCCCCAAAGACCCACGTCCAATCATTCACACCGGACAAGTCTGCATCTGCATCAAAAAAACTGGGCGTCCCTGCACATCCGATTTCCGACAAGATGCTTGATGAAGTGTCGAGGAAATCTACTATGAACGGAGGAAGCCCTAATTGAACAGTTCTCCCAGCCAAGTTCACGTGGTCCGTTTGAAAGTCACAGCCTTCACCAATGATGTCAGGATTTATGATGGCACTCAGGTTATCATCTCCTACTTGTGGGACGTAAAGTTTGCCGTCAGGTCCCAACTGCAGTGTGCCCCCTTGGTATCCACCAAATCCACCGACCCCAATGCCAATGCCAACCGTTATGCGAGAGTCGATAATGGCCGTTTCATCCGAAAGGGATAAATCCCACTGGAAAATCTCGCCGGTTTCGATGTTGCACCCATAAAACACTTCGCTATTCGGACTGAACGATGCCCCATAGGCACCGAATCCTTGGTTGTACAGTACTATGGCATTGGATAGCAATCCTGTATCGTTATCAAAATCAAAAACCTCGAAGCCATTGTAGCGGACAGCGGTTCCAACGCGACTTCCATCGGGAGAGATCGCCATCCCGCCCCATCCAGGAAACCCTTCGATTTGTCCTACTTCACTGGTTACAGGTGGTTGGATTCCATTGCAGTCAATCAACCATGCGTAAAAAACTCCTGTATTCAACTCATGCGCAAGGACCCAAATGGAGGAACCATTGGCATGCTGTACCGCTGCTATCTTCTCGGCAGAGGGCGTTAGAATTTGGGTGTTTTTGGTTGACGGTATTACATCGCCAAGTCCACCTTCAAGTGTCAGATCCACTTCTGACCAAGCGAGGCCTGCCGGATTCCCTTGGGCTGCCACGCTGAAAATGTAATAATGGTCTGGATTTGCAGGATTGGGGACGATGATGCCGGACTGCGCACTGGATGGGTTGCCCGTCAGCCCGAATCCATTTGGCATGGTCTGGTGATTTGCATTCCAAACCGATATGCCATCGGTGTAGAAAAGTAAATCTCCTGCGCCATTGGATATGCTCGCGCAGCCCTCGGAGGTTGACATTTCCCCATCTAGAAGGGGGACGGGAATTCCCGAACTAAAATCCAACCCAGCATTGTTGCCAAAATACCAGTTTGAGGCTTCGAGTTGCGCATGGATGGAGGCCACGCTCACTAAACAAAAACATAGAACACACGTGAATCGAAAGCGTGATTCAATCTGATGGTATGTCATGCGTGCTATTTTTATGTTTCCAAAATTCCCGTCCCAAAAGTAATATTTCTCAATTCGTTTGAAAAGGCGATCACTTGAAGCGACGTTTTTACCTCCTGACGGGTGCGACGAATGAATCCCAATAGCCCGGGGTTAGCTTGAGGATTGAGTAAAAATATCATCGCTATTTTTGTGAGAGTTCTTTCTACATTACATTCGATTTTATTCATAATAAATTAATCGGCGCCGATGCCATTCAATCATTCCTTTGTCCCAATTGCCTTGTTGTTCCTGTGTTCAGCGCTCTGTACTTCTGATGCCATAGGACAGGCATGCGTCGGTGAATATGTTCCCGATGGCGATGAAATGCCCTGCGGGGAACCAGGAATCCCCTGTTGTTCTGAACCTTTTGCATGCAACGGCCCCAATTCACCATGCAACAATTACGATCCTGATTTTCAAGATACGGGAGGCTGCGATTTGTCATGCACCGCAGGTTGTATGGATGAGGAGGCTGAGAACTATGATGCTGGCGCTGATTACGAAGATGGGACATGCGTTTACAGCACATCTGACACGACGATTTGTGAGCTTTTGACGTACGACGGTAATGGTGATGGAATGGTAAATTATCAGGACTTTTTAGGCTTTCTCAGTGCTTATGGCGTAGCAGATTTGGATGGAGATTGCATCGAGGATTCTGTTGATGATAACGTATGCATTGGATGTGGTTGTACGGATCCCGATGCAGACAATTACGACCCTTCTGCTTCGGTTGATGACGGAAGCTGTTATTATCCTGGTTTCGAGGCTTGTGATGGCCTTACATCGTTGAATTTCGATGGTTATGAGTATGAGTTAATAGTGTTTGGAGATGAATGTTGGTTTGCAGAAAATCTAAGGTCAGAACATTATTCAAATGGGCACGAGATTCTTCATGACCTGAGCAACACACAGTGGGCTACAACTGAACTGGGAGCCCAAGCTATTTGGGATGATGACCCGATTTGGCTTGCTGAAAAAGGCCGGCTCTATAATTGGTACGCAGTCATGGACTCTCGGGGATTGTGTCCGAATGGGTGGCACGTGCCATCAGATGAAGAGTGGATGGCACTGGAAATAGTGCTTGGTATTCCTTTCACTGAAGTTTACAATATTGGCTACCGAGGCACAGACCAAGGTGTCCAAATGAAATCTTCTCCAGAAGATTCTCCTCCATGGAATGGGTCAAATTCAAGTGGTTTTTCTGGCTTGAATGGTCGTTATCGTGCGGGTCCTCCTCTAGGTGGTTTTGCTATCGACGGTAATGGATGGTATTGGACATCTACAGGCTCTGGAACGACGACTGCATGGCACAGAAGATTGTATCAAGGTAGTGATCAGATTTCAAGAATGAATAACCTCAATACTAATTGCGGCTTTTCAGTTCGTTGTCTAAAGAATTCAGAATAGCAATGAAGCTCTCGCCGTGACGTAAATGGTCGTCTTATTTGAGGAGTTTTTGCTTTTGGATACAGCGTAACTTCTCAGAACTCACTTTCAATGAAACACATAATCCTAGTAATATTCGCTGCTGCGCCTTGGACAAACCTCATTGCTCAAACTAAATACGTTATCGATAATCTTGTCATATTGAATTCGGGTGACTACGAATTTGGTTTAGGCTATGCTTCAGAAACAGCGGGCAGAGTTGTCTTTTCTTCATCCCGAGAAAATTCATTCAAATTTGGCGAAGATTTGCTTGCTGGCGAAATCGACTTGGATTTATTCCAGTCATTCCTAGATGAGGAAGGACGCTGGGGTACACCGGAGCCTCTGACCTCAGTAATCAACTCAGAATTTCAAGAGCTAGATGTTGCTTTTGATAAGAATTACGATAATATCTATTTCACACGTTGTGTCGCCAGCGCCAAAGAATCTTTCGTCTGTGACTTGTACCGATCAAGTATGACCGGCGGGAGATTTGGGCCAGTGAAGGTGGTTGAGCTAATTAATCGAAATCAAGATGATAGTTCAAAAGTGGGCAATCCGGCTTTCACCGTGGACAATGATTACTTAATGTTTGTTTCCGATATGCCAGGCGGATATGGTGGGAAAGATATTTGGTATGTCGAGTACAATAATCAGACGGACACTTTTGGTGAAGCGGTCAACATGGGACCCGAAATTAATTCGAACGGAGATGAAATGTACCCAACGATGAGATTTGATGGTGCGTTGTTTTTTTCAAGTGATACACAAGGAAACACGGGGGGATGGGATATTATGATGGCATTGCCAGGCGACGGCTTAATGAAGTTCCAGCCTCCGAAGGCTCTACCTCCTCCAATAAATAGCTATGCAGATGATTTTGGCCTTGTTTTCAAGGATGGCGAAGATTCGGGTATTTTCATCTCCAGTCGTGTTGGCGGTATAGGCAATGATGATCTCTACTCATTCAGAAATTCGAACATTGAGGTTGCGCCAGAGCAAAAGAATAATACTGATATAACAACTGGGGCGGACGAAGAGTTTAAGGCAAGATGCGAGCCGGTGACCTTTGATGGGTACACATATGAGGTAGTTCAGATTGGTGACCAATGTTGGTTTGCAGAAAATCTCCGATCAGAACACTACGCTAATGGCGATTTGATTTCGGAAAATGCCTCGGTGCCTGGGGATTACGGCCGCTTATATAATGGTTTTGCCGCAGTTGATTCGCGAAATTTATGTCCAACCAGTTGGCACGTTCCAAGCGATACCGAAATGAATATTAATATTGGTATTAGTGTCAATTGTGAAGCGCTGAAGTCTTCTTGGAGAGATTTTCCAGCTTGGAATGGCAGCAATGCAAGTGGTTTTTCCGCCTTGCCCGGTGGATACCTCAGATATGATGGTTATTATGACGATAGGGGTGATGCGGCACATTTTTGGACAACTACAGTGGCCAGAGCGTCAGCATCAATGTATCGTCCAGGGGCAAATCTGTGGAGTTTGTATGTTCAAGGAGGTTCCCCCTCTTCTGCCTACCGTTATGAGTCCGAACAATCGAGTTTTATGTCAATTCGCTGCCTCCATGATCAACCTTTCGATAAAATACGGAATAATAATGTGGATGCGAGTTTTCAGTCCGAATTACCTTGCGAGCCGGTGACCTTTGATGGGTACACATATGAGGTAGTTCAGATTGGTGACCAATGTTGGTTTGCAGAAAATCTCCGATCAGAACACTACGCTAATGGCGATTTGATTCCCTGGGGATTAAGTGATAAAGAGTGGCGAGGACGAGATTCATATAGTGGTGCGCAAGCCGTTTTTGGTGAAGGAACTTCGACAATTCGATCCGGTAATTCTAATGAGGCAGAAAATCTCGCTAATTATGGTCGTTTGTACAATGGATTTGCTGTGGGTGCTTCTCGTGGCATATGTCCAACCGGTTGGCACGTTCCAACCGATGAGGAGTTCATGACTCTTGAGATGGAATTGGGTATGAATCCATCAGAGGCGAATCAAGAGGGATATCGTAGTGGCATCAATTACTTCATGGATTTAAAATCACCTTTTTGGTATGATCCCTCCCTTCGTGGTTCTGAGGCGATGCCGGATGGACATTCTTTTTTTATGGCGTTGCCGGGTGGCTACCGTGATCATGGAGGTGATTTTAGTGATTGGAGCCTTAGTAAGGTTGGGGCAGGCGGCTGCTTCTGGACATCTTCTTTGAGCGCATCTCACGGTTCGCTGCAGACTTACAGCGGATGGTACCGTGTCATTGGCAGTGAAAGTGCTGCCGAATTAAATGGGCTCGAGAATGAAAGAAATGAAGAAAGAGTTGATCAGGTTGGTCGGTTTGAACACTTGCTACGAAACGGCTTGTCCGTTCGTTGTCTCCGTGATGAATAGAATGCCCGTGTTGATGTGACCTTTTGATTGTTTCTTTCTTCAAGTCGTTGTAAGGCCGTCATAACCTCCTTCAACCGTTCGTTATAGGAATGCTAGGTTCCCCACGTTGCGTCGTTCAACCACTATACCATAACCTTTCAGTTTCCGAATGAAGTTGGTCTTATTGACTGGCTTGAATCCATCTTCGTGGCAAAAGGATCGGTACTCGAAATACAGCCCGTCTATAGTGTCCACTTTATCCAGGTTTTCTGACTATTTTCTCCTGCCGTGCTTTGCAGTGGTCACTTCCCGATGCAGAAGTTTGAGAAGATGTGATCCAGGATATCCTCTGGGTCAATTTCGCCTGTAATGCTGCCGAGGTGGTGGAGCGCTTGGCGCACATCACTGGCGACGAGGTCACCAGGAATGCCGTCGAGCAATCCCAGGCGTGTCGCTTCCAGCGCCGTGCGCGCCTCCACCAATGCTTCGTAATGCCGGAAGTTGGTCACCATGATGGCATCCGAATCACCGCTTTCGTTGCCCCATTGGCCCAACCACGTCTTCAATTCCTCGACCCCGGTGCCGTCGGCCGCCGAAATGTGAAATTCAAATGCGCCCGAAGCGGGCGGAGGAGAGGCCAAATCAGTTTTGTTCCAAACCACAGCAACCGTGCTTTCCGCGCCGAGTGCCGTGTCTTGAAGGGCTTGTTGAACGGTGTCCGCTTGGTCGGTGCTCGCATCGAATAGGTAGAGCACCACGGAAGCGCCTTGGGCTTTATCGAGGGCCCGGCGAATGCCCTCGCTCTCGATTTCGTCCGAAGTTTCTCGAATGCCTGCGGTGTCGATGAAGCGGAATTTCTTTCCAGCGATGATGCACGTGTCTTCGATGGTGTCGCGGGTGGTGCCGGCCGTGGCGCTGACGATGGCGCGTTCATCGCCGAGGAGCGCGTTCAGGAGCGTCGATTTGCCCCGGTTCGGCGCGCCGATGATGGCGACGGGAATCCCTTCGCGGATTGCGTTGCCCGTGCGAAAGGAGTCAGCCAGCGAACCGACCTTCTCGAGCAATTCGCCAAGCAGCGCATTGAATTGGCTTCGGTCGGCAAATTCAACATCCTCCTCTGCGAAGTCCAATTCCAATTCCAACAAACCCGCAAATCCAATGAGGCCTTCCCGCAACTCGCCAATGGCGCGCGCAAAATCCCCGCGCAGTTGATTCATGGCGAGGCGGTGGGCCCCGGCGTGATCGGAAGCGATGAGGTCGCCCACGGCCTCCGCTTGGGTGAGGTCGAGCTTGCCGTTGAGGAAGGATCGCGCCGTGAATTCACCCGGACCAGCATGCCGACAACCAGCATCGATGAGCCAACGGACGAGTTCAGTCTGGATAAACGTGGAGCCGTGCACGGCAAATTCGACGGTGTCCTCGCCGGTGAAGGTGCCGGGCGCCCGAAACACCGTGGCGAGGCATTCGTCAAGGTCCTCCTCGTCGCGAACGATTTTGCCAAACGCCACCTTGTGGCTTTCAAGGCTAGCCAAGTCACGAGAGAACAGGCCGTTCGCGATTCGGATGGCCTCCGGTCCGGAGACCCGAACGACCGCGATGCCGCCCATTCCAGACGGCGTCGAAATCGCACAAATCGTTTTTCCGTCAATTGCTCCAACAATTCCTCGGTTCATGGCGCGA